>Ga0310823_100364_pt1 | contig 36799 bp, 19 predicted proteins | sample P4_ome_3_FD_201316 | JGI IMG/M metagenome (GOLD analysis project Ga0310823, IMG submission 201316) | Sorghum-adapted microbial communities from Joint BioEnergy Institute, Emeryville, California, United States - P4_Day56_Rep3 | ecosystem: Engineered > Bioreactor > SSF (Solid state fermentation) >...
CGATGAACTCGAAAAGCTGCGCGGTGTCGAGGCCGAGCTCGGGCCGGTAGTCGGCCCGGTTCCCCTCTGCCCAGCCGTTGGCGAGCAGGGCGGCGACGATCGCGTCACCGAACGTGGACTCGTGGTGTATCGCCATCGGATCAAGCCTCCCGCGCGTCAGAGCCCGGCGTTGGGGCCGGACCCACCGTTGAAGCCTATTGAGTTACGTCGAGTCGGGTAGGTATCGAAGGAGTCAGCTGGTCGGAACGCAGCAGGTCAGCCACGGTCGCCAAACCATCCGACGCGATGGACCGACTCATCGGGTCCATGCGGTCGATACTCGTCACACCGTTGGGAACCGAAGCCACGAGGATCGCTGACAAGTCGGTGTCTTGCGGTCGAACAGCTCGGCGCTCTGGCTGACGGCGAGGACCTGAGTCTAGGCGCTTGCCTTGGTTAGCGCGTCGAACAGCACCTCCGCAGCCATCGGGTGCATCGCTCGCTCCGGATTGTCCACCGCGAGAAGTGGGATGCGCCCATCCCCGGGCACCCGGCTGGAACAGCGCGGTGAGCAGGCCGACCGCGCGGATCGTTCGCTCCGACATCGACTCCGCGCCGAAGTGCCGCTCCTCGCCTACCGGGCCGGTGGCCAATCTCATCCGAGCCGCAACGTAGTCACCTCCTGGTGTGCTCGCACCAACCACGACCAATCGAGGCGTGATCGCAACGGCGTACGCGGACACCCGCTCCCGCTCCCACGAACCGAGCCGGCCAAGGATCGCACCGAGGTGCCCGCCGTCCTCGCCGAGCAGGTCCGACCCGGTGGCAGGACGGGCGTCGCGTAGTACGGCGAGGTCAGACTCGTAGAAAAAATGCTGGTCAATGCCTCGTACAGGGGGCGTATGGCTCACGGACCCCGGCCACCGGAAGGTACAGGCTGCCCGGACGAAGCCGCCAGCGTGCAGATGAGTCGGATGGCTCACCGACCCGTCTGACTATAAGCCGGGCATCGGGCTGCCCCGCCGTCAGGCCGACCTCGCACGCCTCTCGCCGGCTCCACACACTCACAGCGGCCGGCCCGGCAGCGGGCGGACGCGAGATGGTCGTCTCGCAACGGGCCTGCCAGGGTCCAGCCTGCTCGGTCGCACCAGGAAGGCAAAGCTCCAGCGCGATGGTGGCCTCGTCCGTGGTTTCGGGCACCCGCCGGAGTAGAGCGTTTAGCCCACCCCGTGCGGTCACCGCTGATTCGAGTCCGTCGACCAACGCATCGCGCACGAAGCGCAGTGCGTCCATGAAGTTGGACTTCCCGGCGGCGTTCAGTCCGAGGAGCACAGCGAACGGCCCGAGCGTCACGTTACAGTGCGCAGTCGACCGGGGTTTCCAATCCGCAACGGGGTCACGAACAGTAGCGCGCGGCGAGCCGGCCTGCTAGTCATGACGCTTCAGCGCTTCCCGTGGAAGGAGGATGACGCGACGGCCGGAAGCGACGGCGCTGGTTCGGCGCCGCGATGAAGGGCACCAAGCTGTGAACGAGGAGGTTTCACGCAATGGGCGAGGTTGGTGGTTGGGCCGCCATGCGCGAGCGACGCATGGCTGAGCCGGGAGCCAAGGAGGCGTACGAGGCGACGCGACTGGCCTTCGAGCTCGGTCGCGCCGTGCGTGAGCTTCGCGAGCGCCGAGGTTGGAGCCAGAAACAGTTGGCTAAGGCGTCCGGAATGACGCAGTCGGCCGTGGCGCGGTTCGAGGCCGGCGGGACGGTCCTGAGGCTCGCAGTGTTGGAACGGCTGGCGACAGCACTGGGTGTGCGTCTCACGGTCGGGTTTGAGCCACCCGACCCCGCCGCACGACGGGTGCAGACGCGTGACGAACGTGACGAAACGACGCAGCTATCGATACTGACAACATCAGCAGGACGACGAGCCTCACCGCCCTCATAACACCCCATCGGTCACCCCACGCCCGCTCGCCGTCGACACATCAATCTGTCCGGTAACCGCCGCTGTTATGAGCGCCTGCCTCCGTTCATTCAACAGATCCACCTGCCTCGTAAGGAGCTGATGGAGCGTACGAATACCAAGAGACACAGCATCCAACTCGGCCACAATGGCATCTTGCTCGTCACGGGGAGGAAAAGGGAAACGATGAGCCTTTAGCTGCTCGCCCGTGAGATGTGCGATAGTCGTGCTGTTTCCTTCTACAGCAAATACATTTTGAGCCGTCGCAACCCGCATGCAGTAAAAGAGCCATCGAGAAGAGCTATAACCGCGCGGACGAACTCTATGAAGCGCCTTTTGGTAATAGATTTCAGATATACTTCCGTCCCATATCGCAGAACGTCCCGGCTCGCCGCCCTCACAGATCAACAGATCACCAGGCAACACTCGATAACGCGACTGCTCCCCTGGAGGAAAATCCATTAACAGTAGATCAGTTGTATCTATCCTGTCCCACTGCACATTTGTATTCCGTAGATACGGACGAAGATAATTGCCGCTCACTCGCCCTTGATTAAGCATCTTGCCGAGCGCGACTTCAAATTGATGACTGACTGGCAGAACAGGCCATTCATTCGGAATCGACCCGAGCCAGCGAACTCCACTCTCTCGTCGCGCGACACTCCGACCAATCCCGCTAATGGCCTCGAACGCTGCCGAGATGAGCCGTTCATCAAGCAATCTCCTCTGACGATCAATGCCAGAGATTAGCGACGCAATCCGGGCCGTTTCGGCGTCGAGGAAGTCGGCGATCCGCCGCTGCTCTGCCAACGGGGGTACGGGAATGTCAAGGTTTTGGAAAGCTTCAATGTCAATCGCCTGCCCTTGTCGGATTCCTTGAGTGATATTGGCGAGCTGCGAGATCAGGAGATTCGATCGGAAATAGTACTTGTAGTAACGCGGCTCAAGCCCAGGCACCGCTCGGAGCACATGGTAGGCGGGGCTGACGATTCCCCTAACCGCGGAGTGTGAAATCCCATGTTGAAATGACCGCAATCCGATGACAAAGTCATCCGGCTCAACCAGCTTATAGTTAGAGATATCGGAGTCTGGGTTCCAGACCGAGTATTCGAGGTCGGTCCGCAGGAAGACGCCGTCCTTAGTTGCAGACGCTAGTGGCGCCTCCACACCTCGAACATCGCGCCGGATGAACGCGAACCTAGCACGGCGAGTGGCCCAGGTACTGAGCTGAATCATCGAGTCACCTCTTTGAGGAGCGTCTGGATCTCGGCTTCGAGAGCTTTGAGTTCGGCGTCGATCTCGGCCAGTGGCCTCGGCGGCTTGTAGACGTGGAAGTGCCGGGTGAAGGGGATCTCGTACCCGATCTTGGTCTTGGTGTGGTCGATCCAGGCGTCGGGGACGTGCGGCAGCACCTCGCGGCGCAGGTATTCCTCGACGTCCTCGTCCAGCGGCACGTTCTCGTAGTCGCGCAGCTCCGGGTCGGGCTCGGGCTCGCCCTTGACAAGCTGCACCTCCCCCTCCGGGTCGCGGACGCCGAGGGCGTCGCGCAGCGCCTTCTGGAACGGCGCACCGGTCGGCCAGAGGATGCCGGCCTCGGCCATCGCCGCGCGGACTGCGTCCCAGGCCGCACGCTTGGTCCGCCACGACCGGCCGAGCAGCGGCTTCAACGCGACGGCGAAGGCGTCGACGTCCAGCGCCCGCTGGATCGGTTTCGACTCGCGGACCTGGGCCAGGGTCTCCTCGGTGACCTCGAAGCGGAGCCTGAGCGGCCGTTCGACGGTGATCCGACGGTAGCCGAAGTCCTCGTTGCGGAAGACCTTCACCTTGCCGTGCAGTGGGTGCTCGGGGTCGGCGGCGACGTGCAGCGCCTCCGAGTAGAGCTGGGTGATCTCGGCGATGTGCTCGCTGGTCAGATACTTCCGCTTGTCGCCGAGCGACTTGCGCATCTTGGCGTAGTAGTCCCGGGCGTCCAGCAGCACCACCTTGCCCCGGTGGTCGGGCGACTTCCGGTTGGTCAGGATCCAGAAGTACGTCGAGATGCCGGTGTTGTAGAAGAGCTGGTCGGGCAGGGCGACGATCCCCTCCAGCAAGTCGTTCTCCAGGATCCACTGCCGGATCCGGGACTCGCCGGACTCGGCCGCCCCGGTGAACAGCGGCGAGCCGTTGAACACGATCGCGATCCGGCTGCCGCCCTTGCCGTCGGCGGTGACCGGTTTCATTTTTGAAATCATGTGCTGGAGGAAGAGCAGCGAGCCGTCGTTGATCCGGGGCAGACCGGCCCGCCATCGACTGTCCTCGCCGAGCTGCTCGTACTCGGCCTCGATCTCGTCCTTGACCTTCTTCCAGTCGACGCCGAACGGCGGGTTCGCCAGCAGGTAGTCGAATCTGGCGCCCTGGTGGCCGTCGTCACTCAACGAGTTGCCGAACTTGATGTTCTCCGGGTCCTGACCCTTGATCATCATGTCGGACCGGCAGATCGCCCACGACTCCGGGTTCAGCTCCTGACCGAAGACCTGGACCGTGGCGTGCCGGTTGAGCGCGGTGATGTGCTCCTCGGCGGCGCTGAGCATGCCACCGGTGCCACAGGCCGGGTCCAGCACCGTCCGCACCACGCCCGGGACGGTGAGCACGTCCTCGTCCGGGGCGATGAGCAGGTTCACCATCAGCTCGATGACCTCGCGCGGGGTGAAGTGCTCACCGGCGGTCTCGTTCGACTGCTCGGCGAACCGCCGGATCAGCTCCTCGAAGACGTACCCCATCTGGTGGTTGGACACCACGACCCTGGGCTGGCCGCGCTCGTCCCGGACGATCTCGCCGTTGTCGTCCAGCTCGAACGGGCGCAGGTCCAGGTCGGCGAAGCGGGCGGTCACCCGGTAGATCAGGTTGGCGGCGTCGAGCCGGCGGATGTGCCGCGCGAACTCGTACCGGTCCATCACCTCCCGGACGTTGGGGGAGAACGCCCCGATGTAGGCGATCAGGTTTCTCGCCACCTGGCTCGGGTCGTTGACGATCGATTTCAGGGTGTGCCCACTGATGTTGTAGAAGCTGTGGCCGGAGGCGCGACGCAGGAAGCGGTCCACGTCGATGTTCTGCCCGGCGTACCGCTGATAGGTCTCCAGCACCCTCGCCCGGGTCGGCTCCAGGACGCACTCCAGCCGGCGCAGCACCGTGAACGGCAGGATCACCTTGCCGTAGTCGGACTGCTTGTAGTCGCCACGCAGCAGGTCGGCGACCGACCAGGCGTGGTTGACGAGTTTGGTGTGCAGGCTGCTGTCGTTCACCAGGGTCCTTCCACAGCGGGTGACACAGGAGGTCAGGACGCGTCGGGATCCGGCGGGAGCAGCGCGCCGCCGGTGAGGCCGGCGCCGAGGGTACGGGCCGCCTCCTCGGCGAGCCGTCCCGCGTGCTCGGCGGCGGCGCGCAGCTCGTACAGCCGCCGGAAGGCCTGACCGTACCGCCGTTGCTCGGCCAGTGGCAGCAGCGGCACGCGGAGGCGACGCGGGTCGAGCCGGACGACGCTGCTGCCGGTCGCCGCCGCGGTCACGTTCTCCGCGGCGCCGAGGAAACCGGCCAGGAACCACGGGTCGAGTCGGCTCTGGTCCGGCCGCAGCAGGATCGTCTGCCGGCCCAGCGGCGTGCCGGCGTCCCGGTCGTCGGCGACCCGGGCGGCGCAGACTCTCGCCCCGCCGCCGCGCAGCAGCTCGGGCAGGAGCACGTCACCGGCGCGGATCACCAGCTCGGGATTCCGCCCGGTGCCGCCGGCGGCGCCGCGGCTGCCCGACGGGACGCGCAGCAGGGTGAGCGCGTTGCCGCGCAGCAGGTCGGCGACGGCGGCGCTGCGCCACACCCGGCGCTCCCTGCCCACCGGCGGCCAGGTGATGTCATCGGCCCGGTCGGCGAGCGCGGTCGCCGCCGCCCGGAGGTCGCCCAGCAGGGTACGCCCGGTTGCGGCCAGCTCGGCCGGGGTGGCGGCGACCGGTGCGGTCCGGACGTGCCGGACCGGGGTGAGGTCCACCGTCTCGTCGAGCAGGTCGATCACCGCGACGGCCCGCGCGACCCCGGGTACGTCGGCGAACTCGCCCGGAGCCGTCAGGAAGGCGCGCCACACGTCGCACACGGTCTGGCGCAGCGCCGGCCAGTCCACCCCGGACCGCCCGCCGGCGGAGGCGCCGCGCGGGCCGCCGGACGGGCCGCCACCGGTGGTGGTGCCGGGCGCGCCCGCCTCCGCCGGGCCGGGTGTCGCCTCGGCCGTGTCGACGAAGAGGACGGTCGGCGGCGGGGTCTCGGCCGGGTCGGGGCGGCACAGCAGCCACAGGTGCAGTCCGACGTGCAGCGGGGCGGCGGCACCGGCCGGCAACGCCACCACCGCGCGCAGCGCGCCCCTGCGGAGCAGCTCGGCGCGGATCCGCCGGCCGGAGGGGCGTTCGGCGGCGGCCGGTGGCATCAGCAGCACCGCCGGGCCGCCGGGGGCCAGGTGGGCCAGGCAGTGCTGGACCCAGGCCAGTTCCGGTTCGCCGCGCGGCGGCAGCCCGAACAGCCAGCGCGGGTCGGCGGCCAGCTCCGCGTGGCCCCAGTCCCGGTCGCCGTACGGCGGGGCGCACAGCGCCGCGTCGGCGGTGAGGGCCGGGAAGGCGTCGGCGCGCAGGCTGTCGCCCGCCGCCAGGCGGGACGTGGCGGCCGGGGCCAGCACCGACAGGCGTACGCCGGCCAGCGCCGCCTGGGCCGGCACCAGGTCCTGCCCGTACAGTTCGGCCGCGCCGAGGCGGGCGGCGGCGACGAGCAGCCCGCCGGGGCCGCAGGCCGGGTCGACGACCCGGCGCGGATAGGGGCGCCCCGGCTCGGTGAGCAGCCGGGCCATCAGCTCGGCCAGCGGGGCGGGGGTCTGGTAGCTGCCGCTCGCCCCGGTCTCCTCGACGTCGCCCTCGGCGAGCACGTCGGCGGCGACCACCGCGCCCTGTCGGCGTACGCAGGTCAGCAGCGTGCGCAGCAGTTCCGCCTCGGCCGCGCGGAACGACGGGCCGGTCGTGGCCCCGGTCGCGGCCTCGCCCTCCACGGCGGCGGGGAGTTCGCCGGCGACCGCGCGGGCCAGTTCGGTGGCCCGCCGCGCGAGGCGGCCGTCGGGCAGGTCGGCCAGGGCGGCGGCCTCGTCGTCGGAGAGCCGGGACGCGGCCAGGACCAGCGGCATCAGCCGCAGGGCGGGGCGGGGGCCGGCGGCCTCGCCGCCGCGCAGCGCGACCCGCAGCTCGTCGGCCGGGGACTCGGTGGCGAGCTGGCCGCGGGCGGCCAGCCAGGCCCGGACCTCGGCCACGTCGTAGGCGGGGCTGGCCTCGGTGCCGCCGGCCGGGGCCGGGAAGTCGGGGTGCCGGCGACGCCAGTTGCTCACCGTCGCCCTGGTGACGCCCGCCAGCCGGGAGATCTCGGCGGCGGTCACCAGGGTGGGTGTCTTCGGCATCGGCACGTCCTGTCGTCCGGCGGGTGTCGTCGAGGCTCAACCATGATCACTTTACCCGAAGCCGGATCACGCGGCACGGTTTGACAATGCTTTCACGTCGTGGTCTTCTTGAATAGCCTTCACTGGCCGACGGCGATCCCGCCGGCACCGTGCCCGGGCGCCGCCACGCCGGCCGCCCACACCAACCCGACCACCCACCTCCCCGGCTTCCGGGACAGGTGTCCCTGCCCCCGCCACCGCCCACCGCCTTCGTTGTCGCTCCCCCGAACCGGAGGTACCGCGTGACAGCCCCGCATCCGGAAACCGTCGACGACCTCGTCCTCAGTCACCTCGACGCCACCACCGACCTGCCCGAGGCCGCGGTGGACCTGATCGTCGCCGCCCTGCTCGGCGAGGAGGAGTTCGCCGCGGCACTCGGCGGCACCCCACCCCGCCGGCCCGCCACCCCGGCCGCCGGCACCGGCGAACCCGGCGAACCCATCGGCACCTACCTGCGCAGCATCGAGGTGACCGGCTTCCGGGGCATCGGCCCCACCGCCGCCCTCCACCTCGCGCCCCGACCGGGGCTGACGATCGTCACCGGCCGCAACGGCTCCGGAAAGTCCAGCTTCGCCGAAGCCGCCGAGTTCGCCCTCACCGGCGACAACCGGCGCTGGTCCGGGCGCAGCCCCATCTGGCGGGAGGGCTGGCGCAACCTGCACGCCGGCGACAACCCGAGCATCCGGGTCCACATCGGCGTCGAGGGCCACCGCGACGGCGCCACCGTCGAGTGGAACTGGAAACCCGACGACGAGCTCGCCGACGGCACGTCGTGGCTACAGCTCGCCGGCCGCCCCCGGCAGTCCGTCGCCGACCTCGGCTGGAAGGTGCCGCTGGAGCTCTACCGCCCCTTCCTGTCGTACGCCGAACTCGGCGGCCTGCTCAGCGGCCGGCCCAGCGAGATGCACGACTCGCTGTACCGCATCCTCGGCCTCGACCGGCTCGTCGAGATCGAGACGATGCTCAAGGCCGCCCGGCGGGAGCTGGACGGCCTGCGCAGGCGGCCCGGCGAGACGCTGCCCGCGCTGCGGGCCGCCCTCGCCGAGCACCCCGACGAGCGGGCCCGCCACGCCGAGGCGGCGCTGTCCGGCCGGGTCGCCGACCTCGACCGGCTCGCCGGGCTGGCCACCGTGGACGAACCCGAGGACGACCGGGACGTCGTACCGCTGCGTCAGCTCGACCTGCTGGAGCTGCCGGCACCGGACGACGTGGCCGACCTGGCCGAGCGGCTGCGCACGGCACTGGACCGCATCGAGGCGCTGGCCGACACCCCCGCCGCGCACTCCCGCTCGCTCGCCGGCCTGCTCCGCGACGCGCTGGCCCACCAGCGCACCCACCCCGACCAGCCCTGTCCGGTGTGCGGGGGTCGCACCCTGGACGCGGCGTGGGCCGAGCGGACCCGGCAGGAACTGGACCGCCTCAACCGCCTGGCCGCCGACCTCGACGAGGCACACCGGACGGTGCGGGAGAGCCAGCGGGCACTGCGGTCGCTGGTCCCGGCGCCACCGCCCGCCCTCGCCGCCGACCTGACCGCCGACGGGGTCGACACCGCCGACGCGCGGCGGGCCTGGCAGCGCTGGGCCGACCTGCTCGCCACCGACGACCCGGCAACGACCGCCGGCACGGCACCCGCGGCCTACCGGGAACTGCGCGCCGCGCTGGAACCGGTGCAGGCCGCCGCCCACCAGGCGCTGCAGCGGCGCCAGCAGGCCTGGCAGCCCGTCGCCGACCAGCTCCGCGCCTGGGTCGAGGCCGAACGGGCCGCCCGGCGGGCCACCGCGACCCTCACCGCCCTGAAGAAGGCGATCGACTGGCTGCGGAAGGTGTCGGACAGCATCCGCAACGAGAAGCTCGCCCCGGTCGCCGCCGAGGCGACCGAGATCTGGAACATGCTGCGCCAGGAGAGCAACGTCGAACTCGGCAGCATCCGGCTGGCCGGGACCGGCACCAGCCGGCGGGTCGACCTCAACGTCAGCGTCGACGGGGTGCCCGGGGCCGCGCTCGGGGTGATGAGCCAGGGTGAACTGCACTCCCTGGCGCTGGCGCTCTTCCTGCCCCGGGCCACCATGCCGGAGAGCCCGTTCCGGTTCCTCGTCATCGACGACCCGGTGCAGTCCATGGACCCGGTCAAGGTGTACGGGCTGGCCGAGGTGCTCGCCCGGGTCGCCCGACACCGGCAGGTGATCGTCTTCACCCACGACGACCGGCTCCCCGCCGCCGTACGCCGCCTGGACATCGACGCACGGATCCTCACCGTCAGCCGGATGGCCCACTCCCGGGTCAAGGTCAGCGAGGGCGGCAACCCGGCGCTGCGCTACCTCGCCGACGCCAAGACGATCGCGTGCGACACCAACCTGGACCCCACCGTCCGGGGGACGGTGGTCTGTAACCTGGTCCGTGACGCCCTCGAGTACGCCTGCCACGAACGGGTCCGGGCCCGCGACTTCCGGGCCGGCCGGCCCGTCGCCGAGACCGAGGCGGCCCTCGACGCCGCCCGCGGTCTGCGCCCCACCCTCGCGCTGGCGCTGCTCGGCGACGCGCAACGGGCCAACGAGCTCCGCGATTCGCTGCGGCGGCTCCACCCGGCCGCCCCGCAGGTGGTCTCCGACGCCAACAACGGCGCACACGGCGCAGCCGGCGTCGACCTGGTCCGGCTGGTCAACGACGCCGAGTCGGTGGTCGAAAGGCTGGTGCGGCCATGACCCCGCAGCAGCTCCTCGACGCCGCCCGCGACCTGATGACCAACCCGAGGCCGAGCATGCGCCGCTGCTGGCAGCGCGGCTGCGCCTGCCTGACCCGCCTCGCCCTCGAAACAGGGCTGCGCCGGTACTGGCAGCGCCACCCGCGCACCGCGTCGGTGGCCCGGTCCCCGATGTGGCATCAGCTCATCGTGCTGCCGCGCTTCCTCGATCCCGAGACCGCCCGGATCGCCCGCGCCGCCTGGTTCGGGCTGTCCCGGGCGGCACACCACCACACGTACGAGCTGCCGCCGACGCTCGCCGAGCTCGGCGGGTGGCACCGGGACGTGACGTACCTGCTCAGCCGGCTCGACCCGGCTCCGACCTCGCCCTGACAACCACCGACACGACGACCACCGACACCAACCCTGGGAGCCCGCGATGACCCACCCGCCTTCCGAGTCGCCGCTGCCGGACACCGCGCAAGCCGGTGACGGCACACCGGAGACGGTGGAGGCGACCCCCGCGTCGCCACACCCCGCGCCCGCGCCGCACGCCGCGGCACACGCCGAGCTCCGGCCGGCGGCCCGGCGGTGGGCGGCCGGGCCACCGTGGCCGGCCGCCGCGATCGGCGCGGTGGCGCTCCTCGGCAGCGGCATCCTGCTCGGCCTCGGCATCGGAAGCAGCGGAACCGCGGCCCCGGCCGCCGGGGTCGGCACGCCCACGCCGGCCGTCGGATCGGCCTCGGCCGCCGGCCCGACCCCGGCCGCGCCGACGACCGCGTCGCCGGGCACCGCACCGACCCCGGCCACCGCTGCCCCGACCACCGCCGCCGTGGTTACGAGGCCCGCGTCGACGTCGAAGCCGACGTACCGGACGCTCAGCCCCCGGGAGTGGAAGCTGGTCGCCAAGAACCCCGACGCGTACGTCGGCAGGACCTACGTGGTGTACGGGGTCGTCACCCAGTTCGACGCGGCGACCGGCGACGACACGTTCCGGGCCGACGTCGGGCCGCGGAACATGGCCGAGGTCTGGGACTACGAGACCAACACGCTGCTCACCGGCGACGCCGAGCGGCTGCGCGACGTGGTGGAGGACGACGAGTTCCGGGCCGAGGTGACCGTCCTTGGCTCCTTCTCCTACGACACGCAGATCGGCGGCAACACCACGGTCCCGCTGCTCCGGATCGACCGCATCCGGATCCTCTAGCGCGCCCGCCCACGTCACCCCGGCCGACGGACACCACGCGAGACCGCGGGACATGGGCGGCGCGACCCCTGTCCCTGTTCCTGTCGGACAGCGGACACCGCCCGCGGCGCCACGGTGGCACAGTGCCGCAGGCTCCACCCCCGACACCGAACTACCGAAGGACATCTGTGACCGATGACCTGATCTACCGGGCGGGCCGGCGCGTGATCGAAGCGGGATTCGCGGCCGACGACTCGGTTTTCACCCCCGGACGTCCGTGTGGACGCAGGAGGCGGCGGACGAGCTTGACGTCTGCTTCGTACAACGACCCGACGCCGGCTCCGGCAGCTTCGTCGGCAAGCTGCGCGGCCAGCTTGCCGGGGCCAGCCCCGAAGCGGTCCAGCTGATGGCCGAACTGCTCTACCTGCACCTGCTGCTGCCGAAGGAGGTCGGCGGCGCCGCCAAGCGGGCCGTGGTCCGCACACCACTCGACCTGTTCACCGAACGGGTGACGCTCCCGTCCGGTCTCGACGCGGCGTTGGACGGTGGGGTCGTCAAGGCCGGCGTCGCCTACCTCACCCGGCGGGACCGGCAGATCTCCTGGCTCGTCCGCATGCTGCAGAGCTGGAAACGGCTGCCGGCCGACCAGCGGCGGGCGGCGCTCGCCGACCCGTGGCGGTTCCACGACCTGGTGTACGAGCTACCCGTGCAGAGTGCCTACACGCAGTGCAACCCGGCGATGGCGGTCGCCTTCGCCGCCACCGCCGGCCGGGCCCTGGCCCCCCGGAATCCTGCACGGCTACCGTGCCACCGAGGACGCCCTACCGCTGCTGCGCGGGCGGCTCCGGGAGGCCGACCAGGTCCGCGTCCGGTGAGGACTCGCCCCGCCCCTGGGGGTGCGGTTCGACGAGTACACCCTGGACATCGTCGAGAACCGGATCCTGGTCGCCGCGATCCGGCGGCTGCTCCGGCTACCCGGCGTACCGGCGGCGACGCGGGGGCGGCTGCACCAGCTCGCGCGCGCCCTCGCCGACGTACCGCCGCTGACCGCCGGCCTGCCCGTCCCGCCCACGGTGTCGAACCGGCTGACCGCGCGCTATCAGCCGGCGCTGCGACTGGCCCGGCTGATCCTCGCCAACGCCGGTGTCGAGCATCTGTCGGGGACGGTCGAGGCGAACGGTATCGCCTTCGACCTGAACCGGGTCTTCGAGGACTGGCTGACCACCGCGCTGCGCGAGGCGGTCGAGCCGGTGTACGGCGGGCGGATCATCGGCCAGTATCACACCCACCTCGACGCCGAGCGCCGGATGTATATCCGGCCCGACATCACCTGGTGGGACGGGCGGCGTTGCCGCGCCGTCGTCGACGCGAAGTACAAGGACCCGTCCGGTGACGAGCCGGCCAGAGCCGACCTGTACCAGGTGCTGGCCTACTGCACGAGGCTCGGGGCACGGCACGGACACCTGGTCTACGGCGGCGACCGCGGCCGGACCACCTACCACGTGCTCGGCAGCGGGGTCGCGGTCACCGTCCACCGGGTGGATCTGTCCGCGCCGCTGGACGACCTACGGGCCCAGATCGCCACGATCGCCGCGGCGGTGGCCGGGGTGCGTCCGGCCCGGGACGGGGATCTCCGGGCGAACGCGGCTCCGTCGCCGACATGACCCGCCGTGACGCCGGATCGGAGACACGATGTCGCACTACTGTGCAAGACTGCCTAGCTGCGTTCGACAAACGACGTGTTCCGAGGGCGGACCGGGCGCTCGACACCGCCTGCCCCAAGCCAGAAGGAAACCCCGACAATGCAACCTGACGTGCTGCAGAGCCAGAGCCAGTTCCACGTCCGGCAGCGGATCCGGCTGATGGTCAACCAATACGAGGTCCACGCGGTCAACCCGGACGGTTCCGAGGGTGAGCTGCTGGCCTTCGCCCAGCAGAAGCGGCTGGCCTTCAAGGAGCAGGTGACCCTCTACACCGACGACACCAAACAGCAGCCGGTGCTCGGCTTCAAGGCCCGTCAGGTGATCGACCTCGGCGCGACGTACGACGTCACCGACGCCGCCGGCAACCCGATCGGGCTGTTCCGCAAGGACTTCAAGGCCTCCCTGCTCCGCTCCACCTGGCACCTGGAGCAGCCGGGGCTCGGCCAGGCCACCGGGCAGGAGCGCAGCCTCCCGGTCGCGCTGCTGCGTCGTTTCGTCGACTCGCTGTCCTGGCTGCCGTACCACTTCGACTTCACACTCAACGGGCAGCCGGCGTTCTCCGTGGTCAAGAAGTGGGGGCTGCGGGACCGGTACGTCGTCACCATCCAGCACCCGCAGCTCGACCGCCGGCTGGTCATCGCGATGGCGGTCGCCCTGGACGCGCTGCAGTCCCGCTGAGTGTCGCGCCGGGTGCCGCGCCGAGGAACACCCGCGCACCCGGCGATCCGCCCAACCCCGCCCCGGTCGACCGGCCGAGCCCGCGTCTCGGACGATCGGCCGGGGCCGGCTGGCGTGTGACCCCGGAGAGAAGGCAGCATGACGGGCGTGTCCCAGCCTCCACAGCTTGCCGCCGTACAGCAGCGTGCCCGGGCGCAGTACGACGCCGGTGACGCCGCCGGCGCCCGCCGGCTCCTCGCCCACGCCCTCGACGCCGCCCGGCCCGCGTACGGCAACGACCATCCCGAGGTGCTCTCCACCGCGTTGGTGCTGGCGCAGTGGCACCGGCAGGCGGACGAACCGGCAGCGGCCCGCCGTGTCCTGGAGGAGGCGCTGCACGACGGCCAACACCGGTGGGGCGAGGCCCATCCGCTGATCCTCGCCCTGTCGTTCGAGCTCGGCGCCGTGGCCGAGGAGTTGGGCAACCGGCACGAGGCCCGCCGCAACTTCACCCGGGTGGCGACGCACGGACCCGGCGTGCTCGGCGCTGACCACTGGCAGGTCCGGGCGGCCCGGGACTACCTCGGCGAGCAGCCGGGCGTCGGTGTGGTGCCCGAGGCCACGGCGACCGCGGTGGCGCCGCCACCGCCGCCGGCCGCACCGGCCACGACGGTGCCCCCCGCGCCGGTCGCACCGCAGCAGCCCATCCCGCCGCCACCGCCGGTCGCACCGGCCGTGGTGCCACCGGCTCCGGCACCGGCCACCCCCACACCGGCTCCGCCGCAGGTGTCCGCCGCACCCGCACCCGCACCGGTGTCCGCCGCGCCCGCCGCGCCCGCCCCGACACCGGCGCCGCCCACCTCGGCGGTGCCGTCGACCGGTGCGGCACACCCGCCGGCCGACGGCGCGGGCACGTCGCCGGAGGGCCTCGCGTCCGGCGTTCCCGGGCCGGGGACGTACCCGCCGTACTCGGCGCGGCCGGCGGCGCAACCGGAGACGTACCCGGTGGTCACCATGCCGGCGGCGCAGCCGGCACCCGCCCCGGCGCCCGAGCCCGCACGGCCGACGGGCAGGGGTTCGACGGTCGCGGCGGCGATCGCCGCGGCGGCCGCCGTGATCGCCGCGATCGTGGTGGTGGTCGCCGTGCTCAGCGACCGGGACAACCCGCCCCCCACCGCCGACGACGATGACGGCGGGGTGGTCATCACCGGTGACCCCCCGACCGACGTGAAGCTGCTCGACGAGGGAACGGCGATCACGATCACCTGGACGGATCCGAGCGGCGGCACCGTGCCGTTCCTCGTCACGGGCGCCCGACGCAACCAGGAGGCCCAGCCGATGGGACGGGTCAGTGCCGGCGATCCGCCGAGTTTCAAGGTGAACGCGCTGAATCCTCGCCTCGATTACTGCTTCAGCGTGGTCGCGGTCTATTCGACGAACGAATTCGCGCCCTCGGAACTGGTGTGTACGAACCGTGGCGCCACCGCGACTCCACGATGACCGCAGGTCGCCACCGTTCGTCGGATCGGTATTGCTGATCCGGCGTCAGCGGCGTGAACCCGTGTCGATGTCACTGACGAGAACCGATCGTCCACAATTCGCGGCGATGCCGTCCACCGCCGTCCTTCGGGAACGCGCCGGTGGTGGGCGCGCCATATGATGTCACCCGGTTTCGGGGAGATTCGCTGACGGCGGCGGCTCCGCCGCCACGAATGGGGAGGTCAGCCGACTGTGGTCACCACAGGTAACGGCTCAACGGATAACCAGGGCACGGGCACGGGGGCACCCGTGGCGACGCCCGCCGATCTCGCGGCACGACGCCGCTCCCGCCGGCTCAGGGGTGGGATCGTCACCGTCGCGACCGTGGCGGCCCTCGCCGCCGCGATGGGACTCACCGTGCTCGGCCTGGGCGCGGCGGACAACGCGGTGGCCAGCTACGACGCCAGCTCCTGGCTGTGGAGCGCGGCCAAGAGCGAGCTGGCCCGGGTCAACGGGGTCACCGGCCGGGTCGACACCCGCATGCAGGTGCCGGACGGGCGTGGCCACCGGATGCAGGTGGTCCAGACGGACCGTCTGCTGATCCTGCGTGACCTGAACACCGGGCAGATCAGTTCGCTCGATCTCGCCACCCTCCAGATCATGGCCACCACCCGGACCGCCGCCGGGATCGGTGTCAACATCGCCCTGCACGAGGACGCCGCCTTCGTGGTCGACACCGTGCAGGGGACGGTGCGGCAGCTCGACCCCCGGTCGCTGACCCCGGTCGGGGAGCAGATCAACTATCCGCCGGGGATCACCGGTGGCAACTTCGACGGTGCCGGCAGGCTCTGGGTGGCCGTGCCGAGCGAGGGCACGGTCTCCGCGATCACCCCGGCCAAGCTGCCGGAGACGGCCGACGCCGGCGGTACGGGCGGCGGGGTCAGCCCCCGGCAGATCCGCAACGAGGTGGTGGCCGAGCCCAGCCACGACCTGACCGTCTCCACCCTGGACGACGGCGTCGCCGTCCTGGACCGGACCACGAACACCCTGACCACCCTGCAGGGCGACGCACCGCCGCAGCCGGTGACGTTGCCGCTCACCGGTCCGGGGGCGGTGCCGACCCGGACCAGTGGCGAACAGATCCCGGTGACCGTGCTGGACGACCGTAACGTGGTGGTCGCGGACCGGGGCGCCGTCGGGCAGCAGTTCACCGTTCCCGGCGAGGGGACCCGGCTCAGCCCCGCGGTCGCCTGGGCCGGCCGGTTCTACTGCGCCGACGACGAGGCCGGCAAGATCTACGCCTTCGACCTGAACGGACAGCTCGTCGAGGTCATCGAGGTGCCGGGCGCCAACGGGCCGCTGGAGCTGGAGGTCCGGGAGAACCACCTCTTCGTCAACGCCCCGAACTCGGACAGGGCGAAGGTCATCGACGACCAGCACAAGGTCCGGGACGTCAACAAGTACGCCAACGACGTCCTCGGTGGCGACCCGCCGCAGTCGCCGCCTCCGCCGCCGAAGCCGAAGAAGCCGACGGTGAGCAAGCCGGGCGCGCCGAAGTCGGTGACGGCCACCGCCGGCAACGCACGGGCCCGGGTGAGCTGGCGTCCGGCGCCCGCGAACGGCGCGGCGATCACCCGGTACGTCGTGGAGGGGGCCGGCCAGACCTTCCAGGTCGGCGCCGACCAGCGCTCGCTGGAGGTGACCGGCCTGACCAACGGTGAGACGTACCAGTTCTCGGTGTACGCGGTGAACGCCAAGGGCGCCGGGCCGGCCCGCAAGAGCAATCCGGTGACCCCGACCTCCGAGGTGCCGGACCCGCCGGCCAGCGTCACCGCCGAGGCGCGGCCGGACGGCACGGTGCGGGTCAGCTGGCCGGCGGCGAACGGCCAGGGTTACAAGATCGTCAGGTACGCCGTGACCGCCATCTCCGCCGGGACGAACGCCCCGGCCGGCGAGACGACCGGAACGGAGCTGGTCATCCCCGCCGGGGAGCTGACCTACGGCAGCCAGTACGCCTTCACCGTCGTCTCGGTCAACGAGAAGGGCGCCGGGTCGGCGGCCTCGCCGGTCAGCGACACGGTGGTGCCCTACACCACGCCGGCGGCACCGGTGAACCTGTCGGCCACCACGGTCGCCAACGCCAAGGGCACCATCCGGCTGACCTGGACCGCGCCGGCCGAGAACGGCCGACCGATCACCAGGTACGTGGTCGAGGCCGGTGGCCGGCAGAGCGAGGTGCCGGCGACCCAGACCCAGGCCACGCTCGACGGTTTCGCCGACGGGCAGGTCGTTGCGGTCCAGGTGCGGGCGGTCAACGAGGCCGGCCCGGGTGCCGCCGCCACCGCCACCGCGCGTACCGTGGCCCCGCCGCGGGTGACCATCACCGGAAGCAGCTCGGACGCCACGTCGGTCACGGTGAACTTCACCGTGGACAACGGCGGCGGCACCACCCAGTGCTCGGTCACCGCGCAGGGCGGGCCCAAGGTGACCGGCAACTGCTCCAGCATCCGGGTCACCGGGCTCACCCCGGGCACGACGTACAGCCTGACGGTGTCCGCGACCAACGCCGCCGGCGAGGGCACGGCGAAGACCAGCCGGGCGACCGCCACCGTCTACGGGGTCGCCGTCTGCAACAACGGCACCGTCGGCGACGAGCGGACGTACTGCGACGGCGACGGACCGGGCCGGGACGGCATCGAGGTGTTCTCGGTGCCCCGTCAGGAGAACAACAAGCAGGTCGGCCGGGCCAAGCGGAACGAGCGGTACAAGGCGTACTGCAAGATCCAGGGACAGGAGATCTACGCCTACGTCTACAACAACCACAAGCGCAGCACCTGGTGGATCCAGATCGAGTTCTCGGGCCGGAACTACATCCCGTGGGCCTGGCTCAACCTCGACAACGGAGACGACATCAACGTTCTGCCGACCTGCTGACCGCGCCACGCCAGTCAGGAGCATCCGACGTGAACCGCCACGAGCCGCTTACCCAGCGCCATGTGCAGGGTTTCGCCAACCTGGCCGCCCGGATCGCCGACAACATCAACTCGGTGGTGCTGGGTAAGCCGCACGTGGTCCGGCTGGCGCTGACCGCCCTCTTCGCCCAGGGGCACGTCCTGCTCGAGGACGTGCCCGGGGTGGGCAAGACCACCCTGGCCCGGGCCGTGGCCGCCACGGTCCGGGGCCAGTGGCGGCGCATCCAGTTCACCCCGGACCTGCTGCCGGCGGACGTCTCCGGGGTGACCATCTTCAACCAGGCGACCCGGGCCTTCGAGTTCCACCCCGGCCCGGTCTTCGCCAACATCGTCATCGCCGACGAGATCAACCGTGCCTCGCCGAAGACCCAGTCCGCGCTGCTGGAGGTGATGGAGGAGCGCACGGTCACCGTCGACGGCGTCCGGCACCCGGTGCCCCGGCCGTTCCTGGTGGTCGCGACCCAGAACCCGGTCGAGATGGACGGAACGTACCGGCTGCCCGAGGCGCAGCTCGACCGTTTCCTGGTCAAGCTCTCCGTCGGCTACCCGGACGAGCAGGTGGAGATCGAGGTGCTGCGCGGTGCCCCCGTGCGCTCCCCCGAGTCGTTGGAGCCGGTCACCGACACCGCCACCGTCGCGGAGATGATCCGGATGGCGCAGCGGGTCCACATCGCCGACCCGCTCTACGCGTACGCGGTCCGGCTCGCCGCCGCCACCCGCAACCACCCGCACGTCCGGGTCGGGGTCAGCCCGCGCGGGGTCATCGCGCTGACCCGGGCCGCCTGCGCGTACGCACTGATCGACGGACGTGGCTGGATTCTTCCCGAGGACCTCAAGGCGCTGGCCGAGCCGGTGTTCGCGCACCGGATCCTGCTCACCCCCGACGCCCAGGTCCGGGGCATCACCGCGACCGAGGTGCTGCACGAGGCGGTGGCGTCGGTGCCGGTGCCGCTGCCGTCGGGGCAGCTCGCCTCGGCCCGGACCTGACCCACCGACACGATGACGATCACCTCACGCGGTATCGGGCTGCTCGCCGGCGCCGCTCTCCTCCTGCTGGTCGGGTTCCGCTTCGGCTACCCCGAACTCGCGTTGCTCGGCACCGCCGCGGCGATCGCGGTCGGCTGCGCCGCCGGCAACGCCGCCTGGCGGCCCCGGCTCGACGTGACCCGGGTCGTCGACCCCGACCGGGTGGGCCGGGGCGAGTCGGCGACGGTGACCCTGACCGTCCGCAACAGCGCCCGGCTCCGCTCGGCGAACCTGCTCGCCGAGGACCGCTGCGGCAACCGGCCGGTTCCGGTGCCGCTGCTGCGGCTGCGCCCCGGCCGCGACACCACGGTCAGCTACCCGGTGCCGACCCACCGCCGGGGTGTGATCACCGTCGGCCCGCTGCGGATCACCGGCCGGGACGCGCTCGGGCTGGTCACCGTCGCCCGGTCGCACGGCGATGCCGCCCAGGTCTGGGTGCACCCCCGGATCCACCCGATGACCGCCACCCCGTCCGGGGTGTCCCGGAGCCTGGACGGGCGGGTGGACCGGGTGCCACAGGGTTCGATCACCTTCGACTCGCTACGCGAGTACGTCGTCGGTGACGAGCTGCGTCGGGTGCACTGGCGGACCAGCGCCAAGGTCGGCGAGCTGATGGTGAAGGAACAGCTCGACACCAGCCTGCCCCGGCTCGTGGTGCTGTTGGACAACCGGGCGGCGGCGTACCCGCGTCCGGTCAACGGGGTGGTCGAGACGTTCGAGTCGGCGTGCGAGGCCGCCGCGTCGGTGGTGGTCGCGGCCCGTCGCGAGGATCTGCCGGTGACGCTGCTGCTGGTCGCCGCCGACCCGGGCGGGGAGTTCCTGGACCGGCTCGCCGCCGCCGAGCTGACCCCGGGCGCCCGGGGCGGCGACGGCGATCCGCTGCGGGCCGCCACCCTCCGGCTGCGCCAGGAGCGGCTCGGTGACACCCTGGTCTTCCTGACCGGGCCGGCGGGCCGGGACGACCTGGGATACCTCACCGCGCTGCGCTCGGCGTACCCGTCGGTGGTCGTCGGGGTCTTCGGCGCCGACGGGCCGACGCCGGCCGCCGGGGCGGGCCTGGTGGTGATCGACGCGGCGGACGGCGCGGAGTTCGCCGCCGAGTGGGACGGGGTTCGCCGGTGGTGAGGGTGCTGCGGGCGCTGGCGGTGCCGCTGGCGCTGGTCGTGATGATCGGGCTCGCCGGTGTGGCCCTGGGTCGGGTGTACGCCGACGGCCTGCTCAGCCAACTGGTGCTCGGCGCGGCGGTCGGCTCGGTCGGGGTGAGCATGGCCACCCGGCGGCTGCCGTCCTGGCTGGTCGCCCCGCTGTCGGTACTGGCGCTGGCCGGCTACGCCGCTGGCACGCTCTGGCTGACCGCGCGGCGGGCCGACCTGCCGGGCGGCTTCGGCACGGTGGCGGTGGACGCCGTGCGCAACGGTATTCCCCGGCTGCTCACCGCGCTGATCCCGGTCGAGCCGACACCGGACACCGTGATCGTGCCGGTGGTCGCCGCCTGGCTGGCCGGGCTCGCCGGCGCCGAGGTCGGGATCCGCGCCGCCCGGGTGCTGCTCGGGTTGACCGCCCCGGTGGCCCTGTACGCCGGTGCGCTCTACGTGGTCGGTCCGAACGCCACACCGGTGCTCTGGCTGACCGTGGCCTTCGCCGCCGCGGCGGCGGTGGCGCTGGCGGCCGGCGGCCGACCGGGCCGTACCCCCCTGACGGACACGGCCGAAACCGGTGCCGGACTCACCCCGGCGGTCCGGGCCGCGCTGCGGCTGCGGACCGCCGCCAGCACCGCACTCGGGCTGGCCGTGGTGGTCGGGCTCGCCGCCGCGCTGGCGCCGATGGTGGCCCGGCGGGTCGACACCACCCCGGTCGACCCGAGACGCTACGTGCAACCGCCGCAGGTGGACAGCCTGGACGAGAACCCGCTGATCCGCATCTCCGGCTGGGCGTTGAACCCCGACCAGGTGTTGTTCGAGGCGACCACCAGCAGGTCCGGCGCCCCCGGCGACCAGGCGCCGCCGGCGGATCCGTCGGAGGACACCGGACCCGGCGACGGGAACGGCGACGACGACGGCAGTGACGACGGCGACCCGGCCGACGCCGAGGATGGTGCCGGAGAGCCGGAGGAGGACGCACCGGACCCGGCCGGGCCGGCCGGGGTGCGGATCCGGCTCGCCGTGCTGAACGACTACGACGGGGTGACCTGGAAGGTCGGTGCCACCTACCGCAACGCCGGGCGGGTGCTGCCCGCCCCCGACCGGGCCCCCGACACCGCGGTGGAGCGGATCGAACAGGAGATCACGATCCGCGACCTCACCGGCCGGCTGCTCCCCGCCGTGCCCACCCCGCGCGAGGTCACCGGCTCCCGGGTGGCGTACGACCAGGACAGTGGCACCCTGATCCGCCCGGAAGGGCTGGCCGAGGGGCTGCGCTACACGGTCGTCTCGGAACGCGAACAGCCCGACCACAACCTTCTGCCGGCGGCCACCGTGCCCTTCGGGGACGAGGTGGCCCGCTTCCTCCGCGTCGAGCCGGGTGCGCCGGAACAGGTGCAGCGCCTCGCCGAACAGTTGGCCGAGGAGAACGGCGCGCCGTACGCCCGGGCGGTGGCGGTCGAGGCCTTCCTCGCCGAGCACTACCGGCTGGTGGCCGACGCACCGAGCGGGCACGCGTACCCCAATCTCGCGTTCTTCCTCTTCGGACCCCCCAACGGCGGGGGGCAGCGCGGCACCTCCGAGCAGTTCGCCGCCGCGTTCGCCGTGCTCGGCCGGATGATGGGGCTGCCGACCCGGGTGGTCGTCGGGTTCCAGGCGCCGGCCGGCACCGGCCCGGTCCGGGGCGCGGACGCGCTGGCGTGGCCGGAGGTGCTCTTCGACGGGCTCGGCTGGGTGCCGTTCAACCCGCTCCCGCTACCGAACACCCAACCCCGTCCGGTCGAACAGGACTTCAGACCGGAGCCGGAGAATCCGACTCCGCCACCGGAGGAGGCGAGCCAGACCCCGGAGGCGCCCACGGAGCCCACCCCACAGCCGGCGGCGGCGCCGCGCCCCGGCGGCGGTCCGGGCGCGCCGGTGCTGGTCGGCGGGAGCGGCGGTGCCCTGCTGCTGGTGGTGGCTGGGCTGGCGCTCGTGGTCGTCGGGCTGCGCCGGGCTCAGCGGCGCCGTCGCCTCGCCGAGGGGTCCCCGGCCCAGCGGATCGCCGGCGCCTGGCGGGAGGTGACCGACGCGCTGCGACTCGCCGGGCACCCCGTCCCCGCCCACCTGGCCGCCACCGAGGTCGCGGCGCACGCCCGTGCCAGCCTGGCCGGCACGTCCGACCCCGGTGGTTCGGATTCCGGGGCCGCCGCACCCGGGCGGCGCCACCGTCGCGGTCGGAGTGACGCCGGTCCGCCGCCGCTGCGCCGGGCCGTCCCGCCCGTGGACGACCTGGCGGAGCTGGTCAACCTGGCCGCGTTCGCGCCCGGTCAGGCGACGGAGGAACAGGCCCGGCGGGCCGCCGAGCTGGCCGTGGCGTACGCCGACGGGCTGCGGGCCAACCGACCGTGGTGGCGGCGTGTTCTCTGGTCGCTGCACCCGGGCCCGCTGCGCTGGCGAGACTGACCCCGGCCGCGCCCGTGGGCGCGGCCGGCCACCGTGGCCGGTGGGCGGGGCCGTCACCGCACCATCTCGGCGCGGTCGCAGGAACGGGTCATGACGGCCGACGAACCGTTGTGACGGCTGACGAAACCACGACCGACAAGACGCAGTGGGAGAGGCCGCCACGGGGGAAGCGGCCTCTCCCACTCACGTCAGAATACTTGCTCCATCCGCGGCCGGCATCCCCCGCCAGATGGAAGTTCCACGGCCACGGCGAACACCGTCGGTCGACGGCGGGCGGCCGGGGCGCGGGCGTCGGCCGGGTGGACCACCGGCGACAACAGGCCGGGCGGGCGGCACCGGGGTGCCGCCCGCCCGGGGGACGGTGCCCCGCCCCGGGAGGCGCGGGGCGGGAGTGGCGGGTCCGACCGGATCGCTGCGTTGGCCAATTCGGCCGGACCCGCCACCGGTGGCCTGACCGTGGGAATCAGGCCTGTCTGTCAGACCGGCGTCAGCCGATCAGCCGGTCGTAGTCGGCCAGTGCCAGCGCGACGTCGACCTGAGCCCAGAACCGGTGGTAGGTGAACGTCGGCGCCGGGCCGCCGTTCAGGTACGCCTGGACCTTCGGCCAGTCCGGGTCGCTCTGGTAGAACGACCGGATGCTCAGGAACGTCGAGTTGGAGTTGATCGGGTCACCGTTGGGCATGGTCCCGCTGAAGCTCGGCGGGATGTACAGACCCTGCCCGGTGCTGCTGTCGTACCGGTCGTCGAACCGGTTGTAGTCCTCCCGGATCTCCGGTACCGCGACGCCCTTGTCGTCCTTGTGCTGCAGGACGGCGTCGAGCAGCGCCTTCGCGGTGGCCTTCGCCTGGGCGTCGCCGGACTTGGCACCGTAGTAGACCAGGGTCCGGGCGAACGCACCGGCGACCCCGACGTCCTGGGTGTAGTCCACGACCTCGACGTGCAGGCCGCTGTTGTCGACCGAGGTGGTACCGGAGGTCCAGTTGCCACCCGGCTGGCCGCTCCACCGCAGCGTCGACGGAAGCTGGTAGTTCGCCCCGTCCACGGTGGTGTGCGAGATCGCCCAGTCGACCCACTTGTCCAGCAGCGCCTTGGCGCGGGCGTCACCGGTCTCGTGGTAGTACTCCGCGACCCGCTCCATGCTCCACGCCTGGAAGCCGAACCACTGGTTCGACGGCGGGTCGTGGTAGACGGGCTTCTCGTCGTACGCCATGCCGTAGAAGGTCGGCACCCCGGACGGACGCGGGCTGTAGTCGCCGTTCCAGCTGTTGGTGGCACCGCCGGCGATCGCACCCTCGGCCGACTGCAGCCAGGTGTAGAACTCCAGCTGCCGGTCAAGGCTGGTCGCCCAGTCGGTGCGGGCGGTCGGCGACCGCGGGATCAGCTCGGACACCGTGGAGAGGACCCACGCCGCGAACGGGTTCTGGTAGCCGCTGTGGTTGTGGCTGGAGCCGATCCGCCACGCCCAGCTGCTGCTGCCGCCCAGCGAGCCGCCCCAGGCGTAGTACCAGCTCAGCAGGTACGCGGCGCTGTCCTTGCCGGTACCGGCCGGGCAGGACGGCGAGGTGCACCCGGGCTGCTTGAAGTACTTGTCGTACATCGCGTAGCGCAGGTAGTCACCCATCTTGGCGGCGTTGGCGATGGTGGAGGAGATCTGGCCCTCCTTGCCCTGCTCCTTGGCCCACTTCAGCGCCCAGTACGCCGCCTGGATGGCCCGGGCGTCGGCGTCGGGAGCGTTGGTGTAGCGCCACTGCTGGGCGTAGGAGGAGTCACCGATGAAGATCGGCAGGTAGCCGTTCGGCCCGCCGAAGGCGAAGTTCTCGCAGGAGGGGTGCGGGACGGTCTCCCAGACCGACTCCTGCGGGCCCCGCTGGAAGGTGTTGATGTAGGCGGGCTTGGTGGTGCCGTCGCCGCAGCGACCGTACCCGTAGACGTTGTCCACGTCGAGCAGCCAGTGCATGCCGTAGACCCGGCCGCTGTTGTACGTCTGCTGCAACTCCTGGGCGATCGGGTCCCGACCGACCGGGACGCTGGAGTCGAGCTTGCCGCCCTGCTGCGGGTAGAGGTCGGGGCGGGACGCCTCGGGCGCGTAGTCCGCCGGGTCGTTCGGGTTGTAGTTCGACTGGGTCTCCGACGGGATGATGTACTGGTCCATGGCCTGCCAGGCCTGGTTGAACGGGCCCCAGTCGCCGGTGACGCGGCCGTACATCGCCTCCAGGAACAGCCAGTAGCTGAACGCCTCGGAGGTCGTCTCGTGGCCGTGGTCCGGCGCCTCGACGATCAGCGTCTCCACCGAGTGGTAGGGCACGCCGTCGGGGCTGAAGTACCCGTTCGCCGGGCTCTTGATCTTGTTGTAGAGCTCCAGGAACTCCGCGCCGTAGTCGCCGCCGGGGCCGCCGTCGCCGTCGTCGTCGATCACGGTCACGGTGGTGATCGACGGGGTCCGGCCCGGGGCGCTGGCGGTGATGGTCGCGGTGTCGTTGGTGTCGTCATCGTCGTGGGCGGCGCTGACCGGCACGTTGACCCCGGTGTTCCAGTTGCTCGTGGTGAGCGTCACGGTGGACTGGCCGAGCGTCACGTCGGGGTCGCCGCTCACGGACAGCGAGACCGTCACGTTGCTGGTCGGGGCGGCGCTGAGCCGGACGTTCAGGTCACCGGTGCTCCCCTCGGCCAGCTGGAGGGTCGCGGGGGTCACGACGCTGGCCTCGCTGGTGCCGGTGACGGTGAAGGACACCTGGTCGGTGCCGCTCAGGCCCTCGCTGTCGTAGGCGCGGGCCTGGACGGTGTACGACCCGGCCGGCAGCGCGCTGTTGGTGTAGCTGTACGGCGGGGTGGTGTCGGTGCTGACCAGCAGGCCGTTGCGGTAGAACTCGACACGGTCGATCGGGCCCTCGGCGTCGGTCGCCGTGGCCTCGACGGTGACGTCGGCCGGTGCGGTGAAGGTCGCGCCGTTGGCCGGGCTGGTGATCCGGACCGTCGGGGCGGTGTTCTCCTCACCGTTGCACCGGACGCCGTTGAGCGTGAACGAGGTGGGGCTGGCGTTGGTGCCCGAGTACGACCCGTTGAAGCCGATGGTGGTCGACGCGCCCGTGGGGAGGTTGCCGTTCCACGACATGTTCGTCGCGGTGACGTTCGCGCCGGACTGGCTCCAGTTGGCCGACCAGCCCTGGGTGATGCGCTGGTTGCCCGGGAAGGTGAACCCGAGGGTCCAGCTCGTGATCGGGTCGCCGAGGTTCCGGATCTCCAGGTTGGCGGTGAATCCGGTGTCCCAACTATTGGTGGTGTAGGTGACCTCACAGGCGGGGGCGGCCTGGGCGACGCCGGGCGCGACCGCCACACCCCCCACCACCAGTGCGCCGGCGGCGGCCAGGGCCACGCGGCGTCTTCCTAACCTCAACTTCATTCGTGCTTCTCCTCGCGGACCAGCCGCGGCGGACCGCGGCGGGAGGCGCTTTCCGCACCGCTGCCACGGCATGTGGAAAGAACGCCAAGAATGGTGGTGGTCTGACCCGTCCCGGACCGGGGTCGGCGGACGCCGGAGGAGACGCCGGACGTGGCGGCTCCGGTCGGTGCTAGACGGGCGCCGTACCGATGTCGGATTGCCCTCGGCGGCCCGTGATCGCGTCAGTGTGGCTCCCAGCCGCGATAGTTCGACAGTGTGGCATGGGAGCGCTCCCGGCGGCAAGTGGATGTACCCGCCCCGCTACCGACAGTCCGAGTTGGCCTCTGAGCTGGGCAGAAGCCGATCAGGGCAACCACGGTGGGGTTTCCGCGGCGTTCGCCAGATGTTTCGATCTTATTTTGGGTCTTTCACAAAGCCGTGACGCCAGCTACAGTCCAACCAACATCGATGGGAGCGCTTCCATCGATGAGAGTGCAAGTAGCGTGCATCCGCACGACCACGGGGACCGGAGAACGCCCAGCTCCGCTGGACCGTTCCCCGCTCCGTTGGCAGGCTACCCCGGCGTGGTGTAGCCGCCGACCGCTCAGCCACCGGGGCTGACGGCGGTCCAGCCCGGACTCCGCCGTCAGCCACCCCACCACCGTCGAGAGGAGGTGGAACCAGAGCCACTCGCGTGGCCCGGCTCCCGCGCGGCACGCACGACCCGGACGCCAACTCCATTCGTGCGTGTTGGTAACTCACGGTGGGGACGGGGGTTGCCCTCCCCGTCCCCACACTACCCCCGGGCAACCGGGGGGTGATCGGTCGTCGGTACCGCACCCCAGCGCCGAACCGACGGCCGATGCGTCATCTTCGGCGACCGGCCCGTCGCGACGCGACGCCCGGTCGCCTTGCTCATGGCGCACGTGGGGACGGGCAGTGGACGAGGCCCAGACCCGCCATTGCCACCCGAACAACCCATACGCAAAGGCCACGGCGAACGCTTACCCTGTCCATGGGAGCGCTCCCGCGGCGTCTGCGGAGAGCCCCACCACACGAGGAGACAGTATGTCCGTACTGACCCGGCGGCATCTGCTGAGTCGCGCCGCGTTATCCGCCCGTGCCGTCCCGGCCACCCGACTCTCGGCTGCCTCGGCCACCTCGACCGCCCCGGCGGCCACCGGCACCGGCACGGCACCCGGCGGTGACGACACCGACGCCGAGTCCGACTCCGCCCCGGGACGGCGCACCTCGCCAGAGGACCGGCTCGGCCTCCGTTTCCCGGAGGGGTTCGGCTGGGGCGCGGCCACCTCGGCGTACCAGATCGAGGGCGCGGCCAAGGATGACGGGCGTGGCGAGTCGGTCTGGGACACCTTCAGCCACACCCCCGGCCGGGTCCGGGGCGGCGACACCGGTGACGTCGCCGCCGACCACTACCACCGCTACCTCGGCGACCTGGACCTGATGCAGGAGCTGGGGTTACGCACCTACCGCTTCTCGATCTCCTGGCCCCGGATCCAGGCCGACGGCACCGGCGCGCCGAACCAGCGGGGCCTGGATTTCTACCGGCGGCTGGTGGACGGCCTGCACCAGCGGGGCATCTCCCCGATGGCCACCCTGTTCCACTGGGACCTGCCGCAGTCGTTACAGGACGCCGGCGGCTGGGAGTCCCGGGACGTCGCCTACCGCTTCGCCGACTACGCCGAGGCGGTCTTCACCGGCCTCGGCGACGCCGTCCCGGTCTGGCTGACCATCAACGAGCCCAAGACCGTGGTCCAGAACGGCTACCTGGGCGGACACCACGCGCCGGGGCTGCGTGACCCTGCCGCCGCCTACCTCGTCGCCCACCACCTGCAGCTCGCCCACGGGCTCGCCGTGCAGGCACTTCGCGCCACCGGCAGCAGCAGCCGGATCGGCCCGGCGCTGAACCTGCACCCCTGCTACCCCGCCGACGACAGCCCGGAGGCCGCGGCGGCGACCCGGCTCTACGACGGCTACGAGAACCGGCTGTACCTCGACTCGATCTTCAAGGGCGCGTACCCGACGGACGTGCTGGAGGACCTCGGTCCCGACAGCCGGATGGTGCGGGCCATCCGCGACGGCGACCTGTCGATCATCTCGACGCCGGTGGACCTGCTCGCCGTGCACTACTACACCCCGATCTACGTCACCGCGACCGGCGGCACCGTCCGGAAGTGGCCGACCTCCGAGGCGAGCTGGCAGCAGATCTTCCCGCAGGGGATGTACGACATCCTGACCCGGGTGACCCGCGACTACGGCAGCATCCCGCTCACCATCACCGAGAACGGGCTGGCCACCCCGGACGTCCTCGCCGCCGACGGCAGTGTGGACGACCCCGCCCGGATCGTCTTCCTGCGCGACCACCTCGCCGCGGTACACCGGGCCATCTCCGAGGGCGTACCGCTGGAGAGCTACCACGTCTGGTCCCTGATGGACAACTTCGAGTGGAACGAGGGGTACGAACAGCGCTGGGGCCTGATCTACATCGACTACCCGACCCAGCGCCGGATACTGAAGCGCAGCGCCCACTGGTACCGCCGGGTGATCGCCGAGAACGCGATCTGACACGACGTACGGCCACAACGACGTGCGAACCCGGGCGTGGCGAGCACGTCCCGTGGCGAGCACACCCGGGTCTGACCCGGCAGCACGGCATCGGGGCCGAACCGTCCACCGACGCGTCGGCACGGCCGTGGGCGCAGGGGCCGGGCCCGGGTTGCGGAGGCCGGAGGTGAGCACGGGGAGCCGGTCCACGCCCACGGCGGTCCGGCTCCCCCACCGCGGCCGACCCGCCCGAACCGCATCGCCGACGCCGGGCTCACGCCACCGACGGTGCGGTCGGGCCTCCGGTCAGCGTGCCAGGGCCTGCTGCAGCTCGGCACGCAGCGCCGGGGTGAGCATCTCGCCCGCCGCCTTGGCCAGCTTCGCCATCTCGTAGCCGACCACGCCGATGTCGGCCTCCCTGTTGGCGAGCACCGCCAGGATCGAACCGTCCCGGATCTGCATGACCAGGAAGTAGCCCCGGCCCATCTCGACAACCGTCTGCTTGACGACATCCCCGTCGAACATCTCGGCAGCACCGGCGGTGATGCTGCACAGTCCGGAGGTGACCGCGGACAGCTTGTCCGCGTGGTCCCGGGGCAGATGGTCGGAGACCGCCACCAGCAGCCCGTCAGCGGAGACGACGATGGCGTGCGCCACCCCCGGTACCCGCTCGGCAAACCCGCTGACCAGCCAGTTCAGATCCTTCGCCGCTTGACTGAGCGTGCTCAATACCTACTTCTCCTCTTCGCTGCCCGCGCCCGCCGGCGCCACGGGTATGACCATCGTGTCCTCGGCCTCGGCTCGCCGGATGCCACCGTAGTACCGCGCCAGCATCCCGCCCACCTGCTCCGGATCCGGTTCCTCACGCTGTACGGGTACCCGGGGCCGGGCCGATCCGGTACTGCCCGGTAGCTGGGCCATCGGCACCCGGATCGGCAACCCCCGGGAGTTGATGCCGCCGATCACCGGCACCGCGGGCGGGCCGCCCGCGGGAACAGACGGGGGCCCGTCGGCCGCGCCGGTCCGCCCGGCCGCGGCACCCGACGCGGGACGCGGGCCCGGTCGGGACCACCAGGTGCTGGGCCGCTCCTGCTCGCCGCCGGCCGCGCCGAGCACGTCCTCCGCCCGGGTGGGATTCTCCCGCCGGACGGTCCGGCCCGCCGGACCGCCGTCGGCGTCCTTCGGTCCGGACGCCGGAGCAGACGCCGGTGCGGCCGGTGGCCGGACCGCATCCCGCCGGGCCACGGCCGTGCCGGCGGTCACCATCCGCCGCTCGGGCCCACGCTCCAGCTTCGCGGTGGGCGGCGGCGGAGCCGTCAGCAGACTGGCCGGCAGCAGCACGTGGGCGACCAGACCGCCGCGCCCGGTCGGCTCCAGCCGCACCCGCACGCCCTGCCGCGCGGCCAGGTGACTGACGACGAAGAGACCCATCCGCTCCGAGGCGGCGACGTCGGCGGCGGGCGGCTCCTCGAGAACCCCGTTCGCCTCCTGCAGCGCCTTGGGGCTCATCCCGAGACCCTCGTCGACGATGTCCAGCAGGACACCGCCGTCCGGCTGGGCCGTCGTGCGGACCTGCACCGTGGTCTCGGGCCGGGAGAACGCCGTGGCGTTCTCCAGCAGTTCGGCGAGCAGGTGGACGAGGTCGGCGACCGAGTGCCCCACGACGTAGAGCGTGTCGTCGGTGTCGTGCCGGACCCGCTGGTACTGCTCGATCTCGGCCACCGCGGCCAGGATGACCGTGGCCAGCGACACCGGCCGACTCCACCGCCTGGTCGGCTCGCTGCCGGCCAACACCAGCAGGCTGTCGTCGTTGCGCCGCATCCGGGCGGCGAGGTGGTCGAGCTTGAAGAGGTTCGCCAACTGGTCCGGGTCGCTCTCCTCCCGCTCCAGCTCGTCCAGCAACTCGAGCTGGCGGTCGACCAGCACCTGGCTGCGTCGGGCGAGGTTGACGAACATGGCGTTGACGTGCCGCCGCATGGTGGCCTGCTCCAGCGCCAGCGACACCGCGCTGCGGTGCACCGCGACGAACGCCTCCGCCACCTCGCCGATCTCGTCCGTCGACCGTACGTCAGCCGGCGGCACGTCGATCGTGGTGGTCGCCGGGTCGGCGGTGCGCAGCCGCTCCAGAGTCTCCGGCAGCTCGATCTGGGCGACCCGGAGTGCCTGGTTGCGCAGCATCCGCAGCGAACGGACGATGGAGCGGCTGATGACGACCGAGGTCAGCAACGCGGCCAGGAGCACGCCCAGGACGCCACCGGCGCTCAGCAACGTGCGCCGCAGCTGTGCGGCACTGCTGGCGTCGGCGGCGCGAATCGCGTCGTCGAGCGTGGCCGCCTCCACCTGACGCAGCAGCTCCTGCCGCTGTAGGCTCGCCGCCCACCACTCGGCCGGTTCGGGCGGGACGGCGCCGCGCGCACCGGCGGCGATCGTGCTCTCCTCCATCTTCGCCGCCGCCACGAAGGTGGGGTCGGCGGCGACGGCGGCGTAGCGCTCGATCTGCTCGTCCGTGGCCGACAGGCGGAAGCTGGCGATCTCGCCGAGCTGCCGGGTCCGCAGGTCGGCCAGCCTGACCATGGTGCCCGAGTCGAAACGGCCGGTCCGGGCCGCGGCGTAGAGCTCGCCCCGGATCCGGGAGTTGATCTCCTTGACCCAGGCGAACTCGACGTACCGCTGCACGGCGTCGGTGAGTTCGGGGCGGTCGGTTCCGGGCGACGGCTCCGCCAGCAGCACCAACAACGCCTCGATGGCGCGGTCGTACTCCGCCAGGACCGGACCCGGGGTCGTTCCGGCGGCCGGCGCCGAGGACCGGGCCTCGAGCACGTTCTTGACCGCCTCGTTGGCCCGTTCGTAGGAGATTCGCCAGGACACCGTCCCGTGACCCAGCGGGGCCGCCACCTCCCGGAAGCGGGTGATCGCCCGGTCCGAAGCGGAATAGGCCGGCTTCAACGCAGGCAGCGCCTGCCCCGGCTCGACCCCGCCGGGGGTCGCACCCAGCGCGGCCAACTCGCCCGCGGTCTGGTCCCGTTCCCGCTGCAGCTCGTGAACGAGCGCGGTGATCTCCCGGCCTGCCCGCACCTGGTCGGCGAACTCGTCCAACAGATCCGCCTGGTTGACCAGCGTCGCGGTCTGGATTCCGGCGACCACCAGGAAAGCCACCGAGGGAACGGCCAGTACCGCCGCGAGCTTGCTGCGCACCCGCCAGTCGCGCAGCCGGAGCCGCGAGCGGCGGCGGGGTGCGATCCGGACGTCGAGACGGCGCCGGCGGTGCCGCAACACGGCCCCGTGCGACGGGCCCGGGGCAACCGCCACCATGCCTCCTACCGTCGTCTCCACAGCGAGGTGCGCGCCAACGAGCGCCGCTCATTCAAATAAGCCCTGGTTCGGCTGTCAATGATTGAGCAGCCGGAACAGGTCACGAAGGATACTGCCAGCGATCATCTTCTGCCGTTGTCCCCGACGTACTCTCGTCCGTCCGGCCGATGGGTTCCAGACCGGTCGCCCCATCCAGACGCCCGATGGCCACCAGCGCCGCGCCCACCGCACCGATTTCCGGATTGCGGGCGTGCCACATCTCGCGGGGCGCCAGCGCGACCGCGAACGCCCGCCGCCACCACGCCGACGCGGCCACCGCACCGCCGCCGAGGGCCACCTGGACGCGTCGGTCCAGGGTGGACTCGATGGTGGCCACGACGTCAGCCACCTCGGCACAGAGTGCGGCCATCAACCCGGCCAGGATCTCCACGGCCGTCGTGTGCAGACCGAGCCCGGCCAGCACCCCCGCCCCGGCCGGAGCCGTGCCCGGGGGTCGGTCACCACCGAGCCGGGGATCCGCCCGGACGTGCCCGCCGGACGGCGGTATCCGGGCCATCGCCCGCTCCAGGTCCGGCCCCTCCGGCAGACGCAGCTCGCGCCGGCACCAGGCGTACAGGCTGCCGCCGCCGGAGAACGCCGACCCGGTGACCACGTGCTCGTGGTCCAGCCGGTACCGCCAGAGCTGGTCGGGCAGCGGAGGCAGCTGTCCGCCGGCCGGGGCGTACTGGACCAGTCGCACCGCCGCCGAGGTGCCCACCGTGACGGCGACCCGCCGGGTGTCGTAGCAGCCGCAGCCGATGTTGGAGGCGGCCCCGTCGCCGGTCGGCGCCGCCCACCGGGCCGGTCGCAGCGCCGGCCAGCGCGCGGCGAACTCCGGGCGCAGCCGCCCGCTCCAGTCCGGAGGGGCCAGCACCGGCAGCTCGCCCCGCCGAACCCCGGCCAGCGCGCACGCCTCCGCGTCCCATTCGAGGGTGCACAGATCGAGCAGGCCCGTGCCGGAGGCCTGGGAGATCGACATGACCGACTCGCCGAGCAACTGGCCGAGGAGGTACTCGACCAGACCGGCGAAGCGGACGCGGCCGGCGCCGGAGTGCTGGCGCAGCCACGGCAGGCGTACCGACCAGTAGAACCGGTGCCACCACGTCCCGGTCCGGCGGTGGAAGGCATCCGGGTCCGCCGGCCCCGGGACTCCGGACGGCGCGACGGGTCGGGTGTCCAGCCACGTCAGCACCGGCCCGCGAGGGTCGCCGTCCGGGTCGAGCGGGACCACCGAGTGCCACTGCCCCGAGGTGGCGACCAGTTCGACCCCGTCGAGGTGTCCGGCGGCGGAGAGCTCGTCGATGCACTCGACGAGGGCGGCCAGGTACGCCCGTCCGTCGATGGTGGCCGCGCCCCCCTCGCCGATCGTGAGCGGACTCCTGCGCCGGGCCAGTGCGTCCGGCAGCGGCCGGGCGCTGGCGTCCAGCACCAGGCCACGGACGGACGACGTACCCAGGTCGAGCGCGAGAATCCTCATCGGCGGAAACCGTACCCGTTCCGGACCCCGCTGATCCCGAGGTTGCGGGCCGCGGCCACGATCGATGCCGGCCGACGACGGCGCCCCGGCGCCCACCTGGTGGGAGCGGGCGGGTTCACCGGTGCCGGATCCGGTCGCCGGTGGCCTAGACTCGGCGCATGCACGCGCGACTGCACTCCTGGTGGCCCGCCACGGTGGCGGCCGACCTGCGCGCGTAGCTTCCACGCGGCCGCCCACGCGGCGGCCGCCGGCGTTCCTCCCCTGCCCCCGGCCACCGTGCCGGGCGGCCCCGAGCGAGGGGAACGACCGATGTCACCACTCCAACACCTGCTCGCCTCGGTCGCCGCCGGCGCCGACCCGGGGCCGTTCGCCCTGGTACGCCGGGAGGGCGCCGCCAGCCTGGAGGTTCTCACCGGCGCCCTGCACACCGTCGACCGGCTCGCCGACATCCCCCTGGAGCCCGGACCGGCCGGCCCGCGCACGCTCGCCGTGGTGCCGTACCGGCAGGTCACCGAGCGCGGGTTCGCCTGTGTCGACGACGGCGCCCCGCTGGAGTGTCTCGTGATCACCGGGTACGAGCGGGTCCCGCTGGCGGAGGCGCTGGCCGCGCTGCCCGATGCCACCGTGCCGGTCCGCGACGGCGGATTCGACATCTCCGACGCCGAGTACGCCGACATCGTCGACCGGGTGCTCCACGACGAGATCGGCCGGGGCGAGGGCGCCAACTTCGTGATCCACCGCTCGTACCGGGGCACCCTGACGGGTCCGCCCCTGCCGGCCGCGCTGGCCGCGCTGCGCCGGCTGCTCACCGACGAGCGGGGCGCCTACTGGACGTTCCTGGTGCACACCGGCAGCCGGACCCTGGTCGGCGCGTCGCCGGAACGCCACGTCAGCGTCGAGGACGGGCTGGTCATGATGAACCCGATCAGCGGCACGTTCCGGCATCCCGGCGGGACGGCCGACCGGGACGCGCTGCTGGAGTTCCTCGCCGACCCGAAGGAGATCGACGAGCTCTACATGGTGCTCGACGAGGAACTGAAGATGATGGCGACCGTCGCCGAGCACGGCGGCCAGGTGCTCGGGCCGTACCTGAAGGAGATGGCGCACCTGGTGCACACCGAGTACCTGCTGGCCGGGCGGGGCTCGCTGGACGTCCGGGAGGTGCTCCGGCGGACGATGTTCGCGCCCACCGTCACCGGCAGTCCGATGGAGAACGCCTGCCGGGTGATCGCCCGGCACGAGCGGCGCGGCCGCGGCTACTACTCCGGGGTGCTCGCGCTGCTGGGCGTCGACCACGCCGGCCGCCAGACCCTGGACGCCCCGATCCTGATCCGGATGGCGGAGATCTCCCCGACCGGCGCCCTGCGGGTGCAGGTCGGGGCGACCCTGGTACGGCATTCGACCGCCGCCGGCGAGGTCGCCGAGACCCACGCCAAGGCCGCCGGGGTGTTGGCCGCGCTGGGGCTGGGTCCGGCCGTGCCCGGACCGGAACCGGCCGCGGCCGGGCAGGAGGCCGCCGCGGCCACCGTGCCGGCCGAGGTCCGGCTCGCCGAGGATCCCGCGGTGCGCGCGGCCCTGGCGGCGCGGAACCACCGGCTCGCCCCGTTCTGGCTCGAACAGCGGAAGCCGACGGCCACCGTGCTGCCCTGGCTGGCCGACCGACGGGTCCTCGTCATCGACGCGGAGGACACCTTCACCGGGATGCTCGCCCACCAGTTGCGGGCGCTCGGGATGTCGGTGGACGTCCACGCCTGGACCGAGCTGACGGCCGCCCTGGATCCGACCGCCGCCGACCTGACCGTGGTCGGCCCCGGTCCGGGCGACCCGGGGAACCTGGCCGATCCGAAGATGGCCGCGCTGGACGCCGCCGTCGACCGGCTGCTCCGGGTCGGTCAGCCGACGCTCGGGGTCTGCCTCGGACACCAGATCCTCGCCGGCCGGCTCGGGCTGCCGCTGCACCGACGGGACACGCCGTACCAGGGACTGCAGCGCGACGTCGACCTGTTCGGGACGGTCCGGCGGGTCGGCTTCTACTCCAGCTACACGGCGACGTCCGACGTCGCCGAGTTCACGGGCCCGTACGGGCCGGTGCGGCTGGCCCGGGACGCCGCCGACGGCGCGGTGCACGCGCTGCGTGGCACGACGTACGCGGGTGTCCAGTTCCACCCCGAGTCGGTGCTGAGCCGCGACGGCCTCGCCGTCCTGGCCGATCTCCTCGGCTGGCTGCTTCCGACCTCGGCGGGGACGGCGGTGTCCGGGGTGGCGGCGGGTCCGACGCCGACGTCGGCGGCGTCCACGACGGATCCCGCCCGGGGGGCGTAGTCGGCGGCGTCCCGGACCGCCGGCGTCCCCGCCGGCGGTCCGGGTGGCTCGGGCGCCGTCACCCCGGGCCGCCGGTCACGGGCGGGCCGCGTCCCGGTTCGCCCAGTCGTGGATGGGCGCCAGCGCCCTCGCCAGCCCGGCGCCCCGGGGGGTCAGCGCGTAGCCGATCCGGGTGGGAGGACCGACCGCCACCCGGCGCGTCACCAGCCCCGCATCGGCGAGTTCGCGCAGGCGTTCGGTGAGCACACGCCGGGAGACTCCGGGAACGGCCCGGACGAGGTCGCGGAACCGGGCCTCGCCCCGCCCGAGCACGAGAAGCACGTCGGCGGTCCAGCGTCGGCTCAGCATCTCGAGGACCGCGGAGGTCGCCGGCGGCAGCGGATCGGACAGCTCGGTTGTTTTTTGTAACCTGGTTCTCTCTGATTCGAGCGGTTCCGGGGATCGCCCCGGCACCGGCTCCGGCCCGGGAGGCGCCGCCCGGCGCCCACCGACCGGCTCGGGTCCGCAGGCCGGCTCGGCGATCCCGGGCTTTCCGGCCGTCTCGGCGAGGAAGACGGCGATGCCGTCGAGGACCCGCCGCAGGCCGAACTCGAAGTCCTTGCCCACGGCCCACGACGCGCCCGGGGCCTGCGCGTAGAGCCGGGCCAGCCGGGGGAAGCGGCCGCTGCGCAGCAACTCGACCAGGACCGGCTCCTCCGCCGACCACCACTGTTCGGCGCTGAGTCCGCTGGCCCGCTCGGCCTCGACCTCCGTACGGACGTACAGGGCCGCGCCCTGGACGTAGTCGCTGACCATGAGGTAGATCTGGGCGGCCACCGGTGGCGCCAGCCCGTACCCGTCGATCGCCTCCAGCACCCACTCGACGGTGGCGAGCACGTTCGGGCCGAGGGGCGGCCGCCGGGTGCCGGCGACGATCGCCAGCACCCAGGGGTGACGCCGGTACATCTCCCACTCCTGGCGGGCCACGAACTCCACCCGGGCACGCCAGTCGTC
>Ga0310823_100382_pt1 | contig 35019 bp, 37 predicted proteins | sample P4_ome_3_FD_201316 | JGI IMG/M metagenome (GOLD analysis project Ga0310823, IMG submission 201316) | Sorghum-adapted microbial communities from Joint BioEnergy Institute, Emeryville, California, United States - P4_Day56_Rep3 | ecosystem: Engineered > Bioreactor > SSF (Solid state fermentation) >...
CCCACCCCGGCGTGCCGGACCAGGCGTGGTCGACCGTGCACGCACGGGCGCGCAGGTTGCGCGACACCGCCCCGCCCGTGCGCGCTGCGCGCACCCCACGACCAGCGCGGGCACCGCAGCCCCGCGCCGCCAAGGGCACCACCGCCGGTGGGCGCTTCCTGCCCAAGACGCCCTCACCCCGGACTCGCGCGGAACCACCCCGCCGGCCAGCTGCGCCCGGTCGACACGGCCGGTCCGGGGACCCGCCTGAGGGCAGGGCCCGGCCGCCAGCAGCAGGCCGGGTGGCCGGGGGCGGCTGTCAGAACGCCATGGCGGTCATCGCGGAGAACAGCGAGTACATCGGCACGTAGACCACGATCACCGCCCCGGCGAACAAGGCACCGACGACGATGTTCGCCACCGGCGACAGCGCGGTGGACAGGTTGTCGGCCTTGCGCCGCGCCGTCTGCCGGTACACCGCGGCCACGTGCGCCAGACCGACCGGCAGACGCCCGGCGTTGCCGGCGGCGGACAGCACCGCCCCGACCGGCAGGGGCACCAGGATCCCGTCGGACAGGTCGGCGAACGTGGACGCGCCCGCGACGACCTTGTCCGCGTGGCGGCGCAGGTGCCGGGCCAGGGCCTGGTTGTCGCACCCGTCCGCGGCGGTCAGCAGCGCGTCGCGCTCACCGATGCCGAGCTCGGTCAGCGCCGCCAGGACCGCCAAGGAGTTCGCCAGGGCCGCGTCACGCTTGAGCCGGCCGATCACCGGGACCTTGAGCACGAACCCGTCGGCCGCGGCGCGCGCTGCCGCGTTGCGCCGCCCGACCTTGCGCCACCACACCCACGCCGACAGGGCGGCGACCGCCAGCAGCGGCACGACGAGCTGGGCGACCTTGGACACCTGCATCGCCAGGACCGTCAGCGCGGGCAGCTGCGCACCGGTCTGGGCGAACACGTCGACCATCTGCGGGACCGCCCAGGTGACCATCGCGACGAAGAACACCGCCACGCCCACACCCAGCAGCGCCGGCTCGAGCAGGGCGGACTTGACCTTCCCGGTGGTCTCCAGGCCCTCGTCGAGCAGGTCGGCGGCCTTGATCAGGTACGGGACGGTGTCACCGGCGCGGGCACCGACACCGACCAGGCGGGTCACCACGGGTGGGAACACCTCCTGGCGTGCCAGCGCCGTGGCGAACGGGGTGCCAGCTGCGACGTCGTCGGCGACCTGCTGGTACGCCGCGCCCAGGCGGGTGCCGGCGTACTGGTCGGCCAAGGTGGTCAGCGGCACGAGCTCACCGGCCTGCACCGACAGCATCATCGCCAGCGACCGGACCGAGTCGGCCACGTCCTGCTTGGAGGTGCGCTTGAGCCGCGCCCCCCGGCCGCGACCCCCGGGGCCGCGCGGCGCGGTGGCCGCCTTGGCCGCCGTGCGCGACGACCTTGTGCCCTTGCCGCGGGAGCGAGGGGCGGGCTCGGCGGCGTCGCCGGGCGTGGCGAAGTCGTCGAACGTGTCGGTCATCGCGCACCCCCGTGCCGGCGCGCCACCTGACGGCGCGCCGCGTCCAGCAGCGAGGCGAGCTGGCGGGGCTCGTTGGCGACCCGCATCGCGGTCTGCTCGCTGATCAGACCTTCGGTGACCTTGACCGCCAAGTCGTCCTCGAGGCGGAACATCCCGGGGGTCTCCGCCGAGTGCGCCATCGCGTTGTACAGCTGGGAGAACGCCATCGAGCGCACGTTGCCGACGATGCCCGGGTTGCGCAGCAGCAGCTCCCGCACGGCGACGACGCCGGTGTCGGTGGCGTTGGGCACCAGGCGCTGCACGACGACGGCCTGCAGCACCGACGCCAGCCGCGCCGACGCGGCGGCCTGCTCGTCACCGGGGAACAGGGCGATCATGCCTTCCAGGGCGTCGGTCGCCGAGCTCGCGTGCGACGTCGTCATGACCAGCTGGCCCTTGGTGGCCGCCTCCAGGGCCGCACGAGCGGTCTCCGCGTCGCGCATCTCCCCCACCACGACGATGTCGGGCCGGGCGCGCAGCGCCGCGCGCAGCGCCCCGCCGAACGTGGCCACGTCGGTGCCGACCTCCCGCTGGGAGATCCGTGAGCGGCCCTGCGGGTGCAGGTACTCCACCGGCTCCTCGATGGTCAGCACGTGGCGGGCCTGCTTGCGGTTGACCTCGTCGACCAGGGCGGCCAGCAGCGTGGACTTGCCCGCCCCGGTCGGCCCGGACACGATCACCAGGCCCGCGGGCTTGTGGATCAGGTCGACGATGGCGTCCGGCACGTCCAACTGGGCCAGCGGGGTGGGCTTGAGCGGCAGGATGCGGGCGGTCAGCGCCAGGCCGCCCTGCTGGCGGCGGAACGCGACACGGACCCGCAGGTCGCCGACGGTGATCGCCCCGTCGCACGCGCCGTCCGGGCCGTTGATGTGGTGGTGGGTGTGCGGGCAGCACTCGGCCAGCCACACCGCCAGCACCTCGTGAGTGATCTCCGGTGCCTGATCCATCGCGTACATGTGCCCGCGTACGACCACGTCCGGGACCATGCCCGGACTCACGTGCACGTCGGTGGCACCCATCTGGTGGGCGTACCCGATGACGGTCGCCAGCAGCTGCCTGGCCTGCTCGTTATCCATGCCCGAGAACCCTCCTGACCTCGTCCTGGGTCGTCGCTCCCGCTGCCAGCCACCGGGTCGCGTCCTCGTGGAAGGTCCGCATCCCTGCCGAACGCGCCACCTGGTCCAGCTCGGTCGCCGGGGCCCGGCGCACCATGGCCTCGCGCAGCGCCGCGTCGACCACGAGCACCTGGTGCACCGGGATGCGCCCGGAGAACCCGGTGCGCAGGCACCCCGCGCACCCGGCGCCGGCGCAGTCGGCGTGCACCCGGCGCAGCAGCCGCTGGGAGATCACCCCTTGGACGGACTCGGCGACCTCGAGCGCACCGAGCCCGGACAGCTCGTGCAGGCGCTGCACCGCCCCGACCGCGGACGCCGAGTGCAGCGTGGACAGCACCAGGCGACCCGCCTTGGCGATCTGCACCGCGTGCACGGCGGTCTGCCGGTCGCGGATCTCCCCGACCAGCAGCACGTCCAGGTCCATGCGCAGCAGCGAGCGCAGGATGTGCTCGTACGTCAGGCCGGCGGCCTCACGCACCTCCACCTGGTCCGCGCCGGGCACGACCCGCTCGACCGGGTCCTCCACGGTCACCACCGACCGGCCCGGCCCGCCGACCTCGGCGAGCGCGGCCAGCAGCGTGGTCGACTTGCCGGCGCCGACCGGCCCGGTCGCCAGGATCAGCCCGTCGGGCAGGGCGAGCAGGCGGCGCACCCGGGCCAGGTTCTGCGGGGAGAACCCCAGCTCGTCCAGGCCGCCGTGCACGTCCACCGTGGGCAGGCGCAGTGCGACCTTCGACCCGCCGGCGACCAGCGGGGTGACCGTCAGGCGCAGGTCCACCGGGCCGTCGGGGCCGTGGTGGCGGTACCGGCCCTCCCCGATGAGGACCGCGGCGTTCGTGCCGAGGTTCGCCGCCGCCTTCATCCGGGTGACCGCGGGCCCGACCACCCGGGCCGGCAGGGTCGCCCACGGGACCAGCACACCGTCCAGGCGGGCGCGCACGGTCGCGTTGCCGTCCTGGTCGACGTGCATGTGCAGGTCGGACGCGCCCGCGGCGATCGCGGTGTCGACCAGCTGCTCCCACGTCGGGGTGGGGCTCGAGGTGCTCGTCACCCCGGTCACGGTCCGGGGCGCGGGCGCAGCGTCCAGGCGCTCACCGCGCCGCGGTGACGGTGAACACCAGCTCCCGGCCGGTGCCCCACAGGTCGTCCAGGTCCTGCCCCTCGGTCAGCTGCACGGTCACCGGGGTCACCGACAGCGGCGGCATGGTGAACACCGGCAGGTCCAGCGCCGACAGGGGCCCGGACCGCACGACGGCGCCCTGCTCGGTCAGGGTCGCGGTCAAGGTCGCGGTGTGCGGGACCTGCCCGGCGGACACCGCGACGTGCACGTCGACGGGGTGGGGTGCGTCGTTGCGGACCCGGACGGTCACGTCGTGGGTGGGCCGCGCGGCCAGGTCGTCGACCGGCACGGCCAGGGTGGCCGGCCCGGTGGGCCCGGACCGGTCGGCGACGTGCACGGTCGGGGCGGACGAGGCGGACACGTGCCACAGCTCCAGGGCCAGCAGGCCCACACCGGCGACCGCCATGCCGATCAGGGCCGCACCGACGGCCGCCCACACCCGTGACCGACCGGGTCGTCGTGCGCTCACGTGTCCCTCCCTTCCGTCGACCGGGCACGGTCCGCCGCCCGCACGGACCGGCCAGGAGTCACGCCCAGGTGCGCACGCGCACCACGACCCGCTCACCGGTGACCGTCACACCGGTCACGTGCCACCCGGACGCGGTCAGGGCGTCGACCAGGGCCGCGGCGGCGGTCGGCGCGTCGACCCCGGGCGAGGCGGTCAGGGTGATGTCCCAGTCGACCTGGCGGACCGGCCCAGCGGCGGCGGTGGAGACGAACTCGGTCACGGCCAGGCCCACGTCGCCGGCGGCTGCGTGCGCGACCGGGACGGGGCCGGCCGGGTCGGCGCCCAGGTGCGCGGCGGCGGCGCGGTGCGCGTCCGCGTCCAGGCCCGCCAGGGCGGTGAGCTCCTGGCGGGCCTGGCCGGTGCCGGCCACGGTGACAGCCGCCGGGACCAGCCCGGCGACCAGCCCGGCGACCAGGGCGACCTTGGTGCGCCGCTTCACCGCGCCACCTGCACCGTCAGCACCCAGGTCTCCGCGTCCTGGCGCAGCGACACCCCGGTGACGTCGGCGACCGCGGCGACCGCGGCGTGCACCGCCGCGGCGACGGCAGGGTCCGCGACATGGCAGGTCAGGGTCACCGCCGCCCCGTCGGCGGCCACCTCGGCCACCTGGGCGACGGGTGCGGCCGCGGTGGCCACCTGCGCGGCCAGGGCGGCGTCGGCGCCGTCGGTGACCACCTGGGCGACGTGGACGACCTTGGCGGCGAGGTCCGGGGCGAGGCCGGTGGCGGCGGCCACCTCGGCGCGGGCCTGGTCGACCTGCCGGGTGGTCCACGCGTCGTAGGCGAGCGCGGCGCCCCACGGGGCGGCGGCGCCGGCGGCGGTGACCGCGGACGCGACCGCCACCTGCGCTGCGACGCGCCGCGCCCGGGCCCGCCGCCGCGCCCGGGCGCGGCGGCCACCGGGGTCGGGACGCTCGAGCGCGGTGACCGGGCCCAGCGGGCACGTGGCCGCCAGGTACGCCCCGGCGGCCTGCGCCCGGTCGCCCGGGTCCACGTCCAGCAGCGCCCCGGCGGTCGCGGCAGGCAGCGGCGCCCACCCCCACCCGGCGTCCTCCAGTACCAGGCGGGCCGAGCGGGCCGCCCCGCCGCGTCCGGTCACCACGACCACCGACGGCACGTACAGGCCTTCCTCACGCCACGCGGACGCGACAGCGGACGCGGCCACGGCGACGTCGCCGAGCCACCCGTCCAGCGCCATCGCACCCATCGGGTCGTGCACACCACCATGCGCCAGGACGTCAGCCAGGCGGGCCGACCCCACCGCGTCCCCCGCACCCAAGGTGGCCTCCACCACCCCCAGCCCCCCGGGCGGCAGGACCTGGGAGGCGACCGGTACCCCACCGGTGGACAAGGTCAGCTCCGCGGTCGCGTGCCGCAGCGCCAGGACCAGGCGGCCGGCGGCGCCGGCGGCCAGGCACCCGGGCAGCACGGCGACCGGCCGGTCTGCTGCCGCGTCGCACACCTGGGCGACCAGCCCGGCGGGCACCGCGACCGCGAGCCCGTCGGCGTGGTCGGAGCCCGGCGCGGTGGTGAACGTCCCCGCCCACGCGACCCCGACGGTGGGCACCTTCGCCCCGGTGCGGCGCACCGTGTCCTGCACCACCGCTGCCAGGTCGGCGTGGGTCGTCGGGGCGGCCGGCGCGGTGACCCGCAGCGCTACCTGCGACTCCCCGGTGACCGCGACGCGCACGCCCACGTCGGCGGGCACGTCCGCCAGGACCTTGCGCACCGCGGCGCTGACCGTCGGCCCGTGCACCACCCGCACCCCCGTCACCCGGGAGCCGACGACCTGCACCGCGACCACCCGGTCACCGTCGACGTCCACGCCGACCGTGCGGCGGGCGGGGCGGGGGCGGGCGGGCATGTGCGCCACCGTCCCCGACGGGCCCGGACCCGCCAGGCGGGCACTGCCCCACCCGGGCCGCCCGGCACTGTGCACGCCATGATCGGGTACCTGCGAGGACGGGCCGTGGCCGGCGACACCATCGACGTGGCCGGGGTGGGCTACCAGGTGCACCCGCCGCGGCCGCTGGAGACCGGCGCGGAGGTGACCGTGTGGGTGCACACCGTCGTCCGGGAGAACGACATGTCCCTGTACGCGTTCGCCACCCGGGCCGAGCGGGACCTGTTCCTGGCGCTGACCCGGGTCCCCGGCGTCGGGCCGCGGATCGCGCTCGCCGCGATCGGGCACGGCCCGGACAAGGTGGTGGCCGCGATCGGCGCCCAGGACGTGACCGCGCTGGCGAAGATCCCCGGCGTGGGACGCAAGACCGCCGCCGCGATCGCCGCCCAGGTCACCGTCCCGGACGACCTGGCCGCCGCCCTCGGCGGCGGGGCGGGCGAGCCCACCGTGGAGGACCAGCTGGTGCAGGCGCTGACCGGGCTGGGTGTGGGTGCCGCGGACGCGCGTGCCGCGGTCGCGCAGGCGATGACCGACGACCCCGGCGCCGGGCACGCGGCGTGGCTGCGGGCCGCGCTGCGGCACCTGCGCCGGGCCGCGTGAGCCTGGTCGACGCGACCACCGGTGCCGGGACGGTCCGGGCCGCCGCCTACCGTGAGGAGCCCCGTTGGACCCCCTGATGATCGTCGCTGCCGTGACCGCCGTCCCCCTGCTCGCCGTCGTCCTGCGCGGCATGTCAGCCACGTACCGCGGCCGCCGGCACGAGTACTACACCCGCACCAAAGTGACCCTGCTCATCGCCGGGTTCGCCGCCGTCGGCGTGCTGGCGATGCTGGGCGGGGCGACCGGGCCGGCGTGGGCGGCGTTCGCGCTGGCCGGGTGGATCGGCCTGGAGGGCGTGTTCCACCTGATCCTCACCCGACGCGAGAAGTAGCCCCTCGAGCGGGCCCACTGCCGCCCCGGGGACGCCCGGCACGGTGAGGGCGTGACCACCACGACACCTGCCCCGAGCCTGCGCCCGCGGACCCTGGAGGAGTTCTCCGGGCAGCCGGGCGTCACCGCCGAGCTGCGGATCGTCCTGGGCGGTGTGCGCGCCCGCGGTGAGCGAGTGTGCACCCACATGCTGTTCGCCGGGCCGCCCGGCCTCGGCAAGACGACCCTGGCCGGTATCGTCGCCGCCGAGCTCGACCTGCCGATGGTCACCACCGCCGGTCCCCTGCTGGACAAGCCGGGGACCCTCGCGACGCTGCTGATGTCCCTGGACCAGCCCACGGTGGTGTTCATCGACGAGATCCACCGCATCCCCCTGCCTGTGCAGGAGATGCTGTACTCGGCGATGGAGGACGGGCGCATCGACGTCGTCGCCGGTGAGGGCCCGGGCGCGACCGTGTACCCCCTGCAGGTCGAGCCGTTCGTGCTGATCGGCGCGACCACGGAGGCCGGTCGCCTGGCCCGCCCGTTCCTGGACCGGTTCGGGTACGTGGGGCGCCTGGACCTGTACGACACCACCACCCTCGCCGGGATCGTGACCCGGTCGGCGGACCTGCTCGGGATGCCGATCACCGCCGACGCGGCCGCGATGGTCGCCGCCCGCTCCCGCGGCACCCCGCGCGTGGCCAACCAGCTGCTGGGCCGGGTGCGTGACCTGGCGTCGGTCACCGGTGCCGACGTCATCGACACCGACCTGGCCGGGCGCGCCCTGGACGTGTTCGGGGTCGACTCCGCCGGGCTCGGCAAGGTCGACCGGCGCATCCTGCACACCCTGGTCACCCAGTTCGGCGGCGGCCCGGTCGGGCTGACCACCCTGGCGGCCGCGGTCGGTGAGGACCCGGTCACGGTCGAGGCGTACCACGAGCCGTACCTGCTGCGGTCCGGGCTGCTGCGCCGCACCCTGCGCGGGCGCACCGCGACGGCGGACACGTACACCTACCTGGGCCTGCCCGTCCCGGCCGCGTTCGCCGACGACACCGGCGACTGACGGGCCCGCGCGCGGTGACCACCCCTGTGCCCCGGAACGCGGCCATGCTCGGCCCGGGCGACGTCGTCGCGGCGCTGTCGGGGCGGTGGGCGGCCCTGTCGAACTTCGCCACGATCCCGGTGACGCTGGACGCGGTCACCTACCCCACCGCCGAGCACGCGTTCAACGCCGCCAAGACGTGCGACCCGGTCGAGCGGGCCCGTGTCGCCGCGGCACCCACCCCGGCCGCCGCCAACCGTGCCGGGCGCGCGGTGACGCTTCGGCCCGGGTGGGACGACACGGTGCGCTACGCCGTCATGGACGCCGTCCTCGAGGCGAAGTTCACCGACCCGGCCGCCGCCGACGTCCTGGCCGCCACCGGTGACGCCCTGCTGGTGGAGGGCAACACCTGGCACGACCAGCACTGGGGACAGTGCACCTGCCCGCGGCACCGGCCCTGGCCAGGTGCGAACCACCTCGGGCGCGCCCTGATGCGCGTGCGCGCCCGAATGCGCGGTGACCGTCCCGACCGGTGGGTGCGGGTCGCGGTCACCGGGCACCGCCCGCACAAGCTCACCGCCGACCAGGCGACGTTCGCCCGGACCGAGCTGGCCCGCCTGGCGGTCAAGCTGCGCGACCAGCACGGCACCGCCGTCGCGATCACCGGGGCCGCGCGCGGCGCGGACACCTGGTGGGCCGACGCCGCGGCCGACGCCGGCCTGGCGGTGTGGGCGTACTGCCCGTTCACCGCGCAGGCCGACACGTGGACCCCGGCCGAGCAGGACCGGTGGCGGCGCCTGCGCGCCGACGCCGCCCGGGTCGTGACGCTGGGCGGCGGGTACGACGTGCGCCTGCTACACGCCCGCAACGACCTCATGATCCGCGACGCCGACCTGCTCGTGGCGGTGTGGGACCCGCAGGTGACCACCGGGGGCACCGCGTCCACCGTCGCCAAGGCCCGCGCGGCCGGACGGCCCGTGGTCGTCGTCGACGTCGCCGCCGCCGCCACCCGGATCCGGCGCTGACCTGGCGGGCGCACCAGCCGCGCCAACCGGTGCGGGCATGACCGCCAACATCACCACCCGTGTGCAGGCCGCCTCCGCGGCCCTGCTGAACCTGACCCCGACCGCCGGACCCGACCAGGTCCGCGACGCGCTCGCCGCACGCGGCATCGACCCCGACCAGTGGCTCGGTGCCGGCGCCGCCCGGCACACCCCGGGCGACCCGCACCAGGCGCGCATGGTCGCCGCCGCCCGCGTCCTGACCGCCCCGGCCCCGATCCGGTCCCGCGCCGTCGTGGCGTTCCTGGCCGCCGACGCGTGCCTTCCCGAGCAGGCCCGGATGTTCCCGCCGGTGCCCGACCGCGCCGGCCACGGCGTCCAGCTCGCCCTCGTGTGATCCCACCAGCAGGTCTCGTCCGCTCCGGCGGACGGGACCTGCGGTGCGCCTGGGTGCGCACGCACACCCCCGCGCGGACCGTCCCGAGCCGAAGGGAGGGCCGATGGCTCGCGAGCTCCACCTGCACCTTCGGGTCGTGGTCCCGGACACCACCACCGACCAGGCCGTGGTCGCCGCGGTGATCGGCCGTGAGCTGCCCGGGCTGCCGGGCACCTGGATCGCCACCGCGGACGTGCCGCCGGCCGGTGACCCGCTGTGGGACGTGCACGCCGCCGAGGCGGACGCCGACACCGGCCTGACCGCCGACTGACCGCGGGGCAGGGGTTGCCGCGGGCGCGGGCGCGGGAACGGTCCGGGCGGTCACCGACCCAACTCCCCTGGGAGCAACCCCATGACGAACCCGGCGCTGTTCCTGGCCGCCCTGGTGGCCGGGTACGCGATCAACGTGCTGGTGTCCCCTGACCGGTTCACCTTCGACCGGCTGGCGCTGCGGGCCCCGATCGTCGCGGTCTTCGCCACCGTGCTCGGTGCGCTGATCGCGGCCGCGGCCGGGTACCTGGTCGCCCTGGCGGTGTTCGTGCCGCTGGTGTGGTGCGACGTCACCCCCGGCAAGGCGCTCGGCAAGCACGCCTGACCGGCCCCACCGACGACGGCTCCCCTCCTCACCACGGTGAGGAGGGGAGTTCGCGCACCGGCGCGGGCCGGCCGGGGCGGAGGTGCGTCCCACCCGGACGGACGGGTCAGCCGGTGGGCTCGAGCGTGACCTGCACCCGGGCGAGAGAGCGCGGCAGCCGTCGGCGCGGCGGCCCGGTCAGGTGGGTCGGGCCGGGCACGTGCAGTCCCCGACCGGTCGCGGCCGGGACGCTAGTGGCACAGCATCCCGCCGGCGGCCGGGACCGCGACCGGCAGCAGGTACAGCGCCGCGGCGGGCGCGGCGAGCGAGACGACCGGGACCACCCACCACAGCAGCCACCCCCATCGAAGCCGCAGGTACGCCACCGCGAGCACGACCGCCAGCAGCGCGGACGCGACCCCGACGGAGACCATGCCGACCTGGGCGGCCAGCAGCGCGGCCGGGTCGGTGTCCTGCCCGCACGCCGGCGCGGCGGCCACGGCGTACCACAGCAGCGCGGGCGCCTGCGCCAGGCCGACGACGAGCATCACCGCGACCGCGACCGTGTACCGCACGGTGAACGACGCACCCCGCCCGATTGCCCGCCACATGCCCGCCACGGTGCCCACGCGCGCCGGTGCGTCCACCAGGTGATTGCGTCGGCGACCGCGCCGGTAACGGTGCGGTGGACAGTTTCTCCTCAGCGTGGCGGCTGACCAGCCGATCAAGGGGACGCGCCGTACCCGACTGACTTGACCGACACCCAGTGGCGACTGCTCGAACCGGTGCCGGGCCGTGGCGCTCGTGGGCCCCGACCGGGACTGGACCGGCGACTGGTGGCGAACGCGGTGCTGTACCAGGCCAAGACCGGCTGCCAGTGGCGGTCGTCGCACCGGCCAGGGAGGTGTCCGCGCGCGCGACCCATCCCTTGGCCGCGGTGACGTCGACGCGCCCGCCCGACGCGAGCCGCGCCGGCGATCTCCGTGATGAGCGCGACGACGTCGTCTGCGTGGCGCCTGGCGTCGGTCAGGGCGCGCTCGTGCGGCAGGCCGGGGCGGGTCCACAGGGAGAACACCAGCGCGATGAGGGACCCGGCGACGATGCCGAACAGGCGGTTCTCCACGGTGCTCAGGTCGAACACGGGCCCACCGACGAGCAGGATGGTCACGCTCGTCGCGTTCGCACCGTCCTGCCCGGCGCCGATGATCCGCGCGACCGCGAACGCCGCCAGGACCGCCAGCGCGAGCGTGGTGGGGGTGAACCCGACGGTCCGCACAACCCCGAACGTCAGCAGGGCGCCCAGGACGACACCACCGACCTGGAGCAGGACCTCCTTCGAGGCGTCGTGGAACGTGGAGCGCACCGATCGCCGCGGTCGCCGGCGACACCCCGGGGATCGCGAGCGCGAACACGTACGCGGCGGTCGCCGCGGCCGCAGACAGCACACCGGTGCGGATGTACGGGCGACGGGCCTGCTCCTGAAGGGCGCCGGGGAAGCGTCGGGTCAGGACCAGGGCACGACCACCGGCCTGCCGGCCCGCTCGAGCTGCGGCGGTGGCAGAAGAGCGCAGACGGCGTCCGTGGGCAGTGGAAGGTGAAGCAGGCACGCCCGATCACTGTCGGGGCTCCCGCGCGCGGCGCAGTCGTTTCGCACCCCTGAAGAGCACGCAGGGGCGTGACGCCCACCACGTCGAGCGGGTGGGTCGGAGGGCAGCTCGACGCCGCGGCGCGACGTGCGGTGGCGGCCCATCGCGGATCCCGCCGCGATGTCACCGAACGTTGACATCCCCCGGCGTGCGGGCCCGAGCCGTCGCCGCGGGAGTGCGGTGACTGCGGGCAGCTACCCGACCCGAACGGGTCTGGGGCATGGGCACGCCCCCGGCCTTCACCGTCCCGGCCAGCCTCGCCTAGACGCTCACCGCTGCGCTGGCGCAAGACCACACCGCGAAGGACCTCGGCAGCTACCGGGTGCTGGACGCCCTGTACGGCACCGACAGCAACACCCACCCCGACTTCGCCGCCCTGTTCACGCCCCGGGAGTGCACCGCTGACCTCGAGGACCAGCTCGACCCCGCCTTCTACTGCGACGAGGACTGCTGCGACATGTTCCTCACCCCACGCCAGGCGTACGCCCTGCACAACACCCTCGTGACGTTCATGGACTTCGCCCACCTACTCGACCACCCCGAGGACGGGTACCTCGGGGCGGTCCGGCCGCGCGCCTGCGCCCCGCACGTGAAGGACCCCGTGTGGACCCTGCGGCTACGTCACGCGTTCCACGTCCTCGCTGCCCGCGTGGCCGCCGGTTCCATCCAGGACGGTGTGTTGGACGCGGAGGAGGAGTGCACCACCCTCCCGGTCCTGCCCGACGACCTCGACGTCACGATGGCCGGCCCGCGCGAGTGGCTCTTCCGGGACCACGACGTCCTGATGCTCTTCTCCCCGCGGTTCGACGAGCTCGAGGGCAGCGACCTCGGTCAGCAGCTCGACCTCATCGACCTCCACCCCCCGCGACTGGTTCCGCGCCTTCCGGGGCTGACCTGCCAGCGCACGCCAGGACCCCGACCCAGCCGTCCCGGGTCGGGGTCCTGGCGTTCTTCGTCAGTCCGCCTGCTCGGCGCCCGCCTGCTGGCCCACGAGGGCAGCGAGCTGGGCGCGCCACCGCTCGGGGTAGGCGAACGGGCACGTCGAGCACCCGACCTCCGGCCGGTACGTCGCGTCACCGTCCAGCGCGTTCGGCATCCCCAGGAACGGCGGACGCACACCCGTGTCCACGCACGACTCGCACGCCCGGGACTTCATGAGGTTGTGCACCGGCGTCAGCAGCTGGAACTTCTCCCGCACCGCATCGGCGTCGTCCGGGTCGACTCGCTCCTCGTCCGCGCCCGCGCGCAGCATCGGGACGCGGTGGTCCACCTCGAGCTTGGAGCTGGCGTCGAAGTCGTACGCGTCCTTCCCGCCCAGGGTCCGGTGGATCGTCGCCAGCTCCTTGGCGGTGTACGCCCACCGCACACGCGAGGCCATCGGCTCCGGCCCGACCGCGGTCAGCAGGTCCCGGGTCCGCTTGCCGTGGACAGGGCAGTCGATGCTCGGCAGCTTCTTCGGGATCGCGAACCCCCGCACACGCAGCGTCCGCACCTGCGCGGCCAGCTGCGTAGGTGCGTCTCCTTGGGCGCGCAGCGCCTCGTTGAGGCAGACCCGGCACACGCCCTGCCCGACCCGATCGGCCAGGTACTCCCACACCCGGTACGCCTTCGCGGGTAGCTTGGTGATGACCTCGCGCTCGTACTCGTTGAGCCCGGGCCAACGACTAAGGTCGCGGGAGTCGTTCGGCTTCGCAGCGGAAGGAGGTGGCGTCACATGGGCGGACCGTCCGCCGGCATCCCAGATGATCAACAAGGTCAAGGCGCACAATGGGTCCGCCTGGGCGAACTGGCCGTCGACGGCGGCGTTGTCGCGATTGCCGGCGCTCCGATCAGCGAGAACACCCGCGCGGCCATTTCAGCTGCCGATGTGCACCTCGCGACGGACCTGCGGGTGAGCCACAACGTGCCCGCGATCCTGGCTCGCTCGGGGTACGGCGACGGCGTCTACCCGGTCCAAGGTCTGCTCGTGACGGCACCGGACGGAACGGCTCGCCTGGCGCAGGTGCGCATCGTCTTCACCGCCGACGAGCTCGCTGGCTGGTGACGGGCCGGGTCAGGCGTTCCCGGCCCCGCCGGCGGCGGTGAACGGGTCGATGACGAGCTCCTGCCCGCCGAAGGACGCCAGGCGCCCCGACAGGCGCTGGAAGAACTCCTCGTCCCGCTCCACGAGCACCACACGCCGCCCGAGCGCGAGCGCGGCCTCGCCGGTGGAGCCCGACCCGCCGAACGGGTCCAGGACGACGTCACCGGGCTTCGACATCAGCGACATCAGGTACCGCAGAACGGTCACGGGCTTCTCGGTGGGGTGGAGGCGGTTGCCGGCCTTGGAGTTGAACTCGACGTAGTTCGGCACGCACGCACGCAGGTGGGTGCTCTCGCCCTCGCCGGCGTACATTGCCGTGACCCGCTTGAGCGCGTCGGGCAGAGCACCCTCCACCGCTGCCTTCGCGGCCGCAGCGACCGCGTCGGGGCGGGTGGCGTCAGCGACCGGCACCTGCGCGACGGCGGCCCGCACGGCGGCCTCGATGACCGACCCGACCTTGTCGCCGACCAGGTAGCTCTCGACCTCGGTGAGGGAGGCCAGGTCGTTGACGAGCAGGTCGGCGTTGAACGTGGCGCCGCGGCCCTTGACGCCGACGACGACGTACTCGCACGAGCTCATCATCATGTACTTGCGGTTGACCGGCATCGCGTTCGGCTTGCGCCAGGACACGGTGCGCCGCGGGGACAGGCCGTTGGCCTCGAGCGCGTCGATGAGGTGGGACACGTACGCGTCGGCGCAGAAGATCGCGAAGCTCCCGCCCGGGCGCAGGACCCGGTTGAACTCCGCCGCCCAGGAGTGCAGCAGCGCGAGGAAGCCCTGGTGGTCGTAGGAGTCCCAGCCCTTGTCCGCATCGAACCGGAACGAGTTGATCGTGTTGCCCTCGTAGGTGTGGAAGTTCGTGTCCTGGGCGATGTTGAACGGCGGGTCGGTCAGGACCAGGTCGACGGACTTGTCCGGCATCCACGCGTAGTTGTCGGTGTGGACGGCCAGGTGCCGCTGGCCGACCTGGTGGGGCACGGGCAGGTGCTGGGCGAGGTCGGCGAGGTCGAGGGGAGCGGTGTTCTTCGGCACCCCCGGGACAGTCCGGTGCCGCGCCGGACCCGCATGGGGGCACGATCCGGTAGGTGCGCAGCAGGTTCGGGCGTGGGCCGGCGGTGAACGGGTCGATGACGAGCTCCTGCCCGGCGGTCAGGTTCTCGTCGGGTGTGGCCTGGACGAGCGCGCGGGTGATGGCGTGGGCCACGCGATCCTCGGGCTCCCTCCAGCAGAGCCGGCGGGGTTGCCAGCAACCCGCACCGTCCGCACTGGCACCCCGGCGCCAGGTGGGCCAGCTCGGGTGTGTGACGCATGTGACGGGTCTCCGGTATGACTACAGATCCGCGCGCGTACGGGTCGAACCCGGGAAAGCGTCACATCCGTCACGCCTCGAGCCACGAGGCGGGGTGTGTGACGCATGTGACGGGTCTCCGGTATGACTACAGATCCGCGCGCGTACGGGTCGAACCCGGGAAAGCGTCACATCCGTCACAGCGACCTGGTAGCGGGCACGCCGATCCCCGGACCGGGCTTGGTGCCCGGTGGTGGCCGACACCTGCGGCAGGACCACGCACGCCTCGGTGATGAACCGGGCCACGGCGTCCGAGCTCTCGTGGTAGGCGTCGGTGGCTGCCTTGACAGCTGGCGGCTCCGCGAGGCCGCCCCGGGCCTGGTAGTCGGTCCAGCCCTCGAGCATCCACGTCAGCACGGCGTCCGCGTCAGCTTCCAGCGCCTCGCGGAGCCCCTTGTCCTGGCGCTCCTCGGGGAACTCCACGTCGAACGGGACGACGCGCAGGCGTGCCCACAGGGCGGGGTCGACGCGTTCGCAACGTACGTGATGGCCGAGAACCCCACCGCGGCGGCCGTCGACGTCGCCTCGCTCAACCTCGGCCTGGCCGGGGACGTGCAGGGCATGGTCAAGAAGATCCTGCGCGGCGACCCTGCCGCGACCCGACCCGAGTACACCGAGAAGGTCACCGCCCGCCTCGCGGATGTCCTGGCCGCCGTGGCAGTCCTGGCCAGGGCGACCGGGGTGTCCCCGGCGTCCATCGCGCAGGGCAACCTCACCAAGCTCGCCGACCGCGCGAGCCGCGGTGTCCTCAAGGGCGCCGGCGACCACCGCTGACCCGCCCACGCGAGGCCCCGACACGGACCAGGTCGGGGCCTCGCTGCGTGCGCCACCCGCCCCAGCGCCCAGGGTCGAGGGAAACCAGAACTCAGATCCCACTCGGGGTCACCAACTGAAGGGAGGGCGCCGTGCCCACCACGTACGACACCATCCTCGCGCAGCCGCACCGCCCCATCGACGCGTGCCTGCGGATGGGCGCGGCCCCCCAGATGCGGGACCTGCTCACCGACCAGCCCCTGTACGTCGGGCCGCAGAAGGTGTGCTCGGACCCGCAGTGCGCCGGCCCCGACGCCGAGCAGGTCCACTTGCGCTGGGCGCACGAGGTCACCAAGCACCACACCATCTGCGAGGACACCGCCGAGCATCCGCTCGTCAAGGCCCTGGCACGTTGGGCCCAGCTCGTGGACATCACCGGCGATCTGGACTGGGTCGAATCCCTCCTCAACCCCGCGCGCCGCCGCGAGCGCAACCGCCTCGACACCGCCGCCCGGTTCATGGTGAGCGCCGTCGTGGCCCTCGGAGGTCGGAGCCTGCTCGATCTGGCAGCCGCCGATCCCGTGGCAGCCGCCGCGCGCGAGGAGCTCCTTCGCCGCGCGGACTCCCTGCGCGCCCGGGCGCGGCGCAGCTGGCGGTCGGGGCCGAGATGGTCAGCGGGGGACGACGAGCTCGTCCTCGTCCGGTCCCTGCCGGCCCTGCGCACCGCAGGTGAGGCACCGGTCGTGCTTGCGCTGCGCCGGGCGATCTCCGCCTGGCCGGTCGTCCACGTCCACCCCGGTGGGCAGTACCTGGTTCTGCGGGCGCCGGACGAGATCCAGCCGTGGCAGTTCACGGCGCACGACCAGGGTCTGCTGGCGTTCCTCGACCCGGTCGAGGAGGACATCCCGCCGATCGTGTGGGACCTGTTCGACATCCTCGTCGAACGCACCCCCGACCATGCACGCGCGCTGGAGGTCGCGGTCGAGACCGTCACGCAGAACCCCGACGTCGACCACACCCTGATGCTGACCCTCACCCGTGAAGGCCTGCACCCCGAGGATGCGGTCACCGCCACCCGCGGCATCGCCGCCTGACCCGCGAGGGCCCGACCACACCGGTCGGGCCCTCGCAGCACGTGCGGACCCCGTCGCCGCGCTCACGGGCGCGAGCAACAACCGACCAGAGTCGGTTGACGGGGCCACCACCCGCGTGGCGTGTCCGGGCAAACGGGTCGCCCCTCCACCCCTGCCGGTGGAGGGGCGACGTGGTCAGGCGATGGCCGCGATGAGGGGCGGGTAGACCTCGGACGGGTCGGAGTGGGACACGAGGTCGGCGTAGGTGCCCCACGCCGCCGCCGGCAGGTCCGTACCAGCGGAGTCCAGATGCACCGCGGTGCCGTCCTGTCGCAGTCACCACAGACGGCCTCCCGCCAGTCCTCCTGGCCGCCTGACGGACGTACCCGTCTGCCCCCGGATGCACCGGGCAAGAGCCGATCGCCACCTCGCAGTTCTGGGGCCCTGGGTCGGAACCGGCACCACACTAGCCACCGGCTGGTCGCCGGACGGCGAACAAGCACCACCCGCCCCGTGCGGGTCAGGTCAAGGGGAGCCGGTGTGGCCCGAATAGGGACACACGTAGTAAGGGTCCGCGCGCATGCCGCACGCACGTTCGAGCAGCTTCTTCGACGCCGCAGCAGTGGCCGCAGCGGTCACCGACGCGCAGAACCAGGCCGATCGGCAATGGCGCGGGCTGAGGAGAAACTATCCACGGCCCCTGACGCTACCGTCACCGTCGCGCGTGACGCGGTGACGGACCTGGGCGACACCGAGACGATCGTGGCCCGTCCCGGACCGTTCGCGTCGTGCTTCCCGTTGCTGCCCCGTCACGCGTTCGCCTGCGACTGCTGCGCACCCTGGTCGTCCTCCTGGTCGCCCTGCTCACTCTTCCGGTGGGCGGTGCTCCGGCGAGCGCCGGGTCGCCGCTGATCGGTGGGTACTTCATCTACGCGTCGTCGTCGGCGTCGGAGACCCGCGCGATGCTGGACTCGATCAAGTCGACGGGTGCGAACACGGTTGTGACGTTCGGGACTCGTCTGCGGCCAGCGTCCTTGACCGGTGGGCGTCCGGCGGTCGACGGGTTCGCCGAGTGTCAGGCGGACGGCACGGGGTGTGTCGCTGCGGTGGCACGTGGAAAGCAGGTGCGGTCGGTGTTCACGTACACTGAGGGTGGCACGTGGCACGCGAATCAGCTGCAGTGCGGGGACCGGCAGGTGACTCACGGCGGCAAGACGTACACGGTGCTGCTGGTGCCGGCGTCGGGTTCGGGGTCGGCGTGCGGTGCGTCGCAGGTGGACGTGGTTGTGTCCCTGGATGCTGCGTCGGCGTCGTCGTCGAAGACGGCGCATCTGCTGTCGGGGGCGTTCGACCGGGGGATGCGGGTGTTCGTGGGGATGCCGGCACCGATCGCGCGCACGTCGGGGCACACGTGGCTGCCGGACACCTCGTACCTGGGAACCCTGGGGGTGTTCACGGCCCGGTGGATGGAGAACCTGAAGCAGTACGACGGGTTCGAGTCGGTGGTTGGGGTGTACCACCACACGGAGATGCCGTTGAGTGCGTCGTCGTCGTGGGATCCGGTGCTGGACGTGTACCGCACGCAGGCGCGTGCTGCGGCGGTTCATCTGCCGGGTCGGGCGGGGTTGGTCAGCCCGTACATCGACGCGCGCCGCTCGAGCGCGTCGGCGACGAAGCTCGAGCAGGTCCCTGACGCTGTGCGCCGAATCGCGGACGCCGCCGGTGGGATGCACGTGATCGTGGCACCGCAGGACGGGCAGGGCACCGGGAAGGTCGGTGCGTACAGCCCGGACATGGCGGGGCAGACTGTGGATGCGCCGTCGGCGGCTGTGGCTGGTGCGGGTTCGTACGCGCAGCGGTACTACGGGTCGACGGGTGACTACATGCGTCAGGTCGTCGCGGGCGCTGCGGGTCGCGCTGAGGTGTGGGTGAACATCGAGCTGATGACGGCGACGACGTCCGGGGCGCCGGTGTGCGACGGGGCGTCAAACGGGCGGGGGAAGGCGGACCTGGACCGGGTGCGTCGGCAGGTCGGTGTGGCATCGGTGCCGGGGGTGTCCTCGACGATCGGGTTCATGTGGACGCCGTACGTGACGTGCGGCCCGAACCCGCTGCTGGACGGGCTGCGCACGTTCCCGTCCCCGACGCACGTCGCCGCGGGCGGTGGCGGTGGTGGTGAGCGTCGGTCGTCGACGCCGCGTACCCGTGCGGTCTCCTCTCCGGTGGTCGCCGAGATCCAGCAGGGCCTGGCGACCGTCGGGTACCCGGAGGTCGGGGCCGCTGACGGGTTCGCGGGCCCCCGCACGAAGCAGGCGGTGTCCATGTTCCAGACCGACGCCGGGCACCCTGTGACCGGGGCCGCGGACGAGGTCACCCTCGAGCAGGTCCGCACCGCGCTGACCACCGGCTGGACCCGGCCCACCCAGCCGCCGGCGCCCGGCCAGGATCCGGCGCCCACCCAGGAGGCACCCGCCGACCCCGCGGTCACCCCGTGGCCCTCGCCGTCGCAGTGGGCAGGCTCCACCCGGCCCCCTGCACAGACGCCGTCGCGGGCGCCCGTCGAACGTCCCGCCGCGACCGAGCTCGCCGACCCCACGGTCAGCGGCCCTGCTCTCTCGCGGCCCGTGGGCGTGACGCTCGGGCTCCTGGCCGCAGGTGCCGGGCTGGTCCTCTGGTCCCGCCGCCGACCGCGGGAATGACCCGAACGGGCGTTCTCGAGGACCAGCTACAACAACCGGTTCGACTGGATGTCGATGACGGTGGCTGGCTCAGCTGCCGAGCTCGACGAGGACCCGAGCCGGCTCAGCCCGGTCAACGAGTACTCCTGCACCATCTACGCCGTGTCCGGGCGCACACGCTCGCTGAGGTGGGGCGGAACCAGAGGATCGGCCCATGCGTGAGCCCACGACCGGGGAGTCCACGACAGGTCCCGCGACCCCTCGGGAAGGGTCGCGGGACCTGACGCCCCTGGGGAGGTCACTTCGTGTCGGGGCCTCCACGGCGAGGGTTGCGCCGGACGGGACGAGCTTGCGCAGCGCGTACCCGGCCGCGGTGAACAGCACGCCCATCCCGGCGGCGAACGCGGCGACGCCGAACGCGATGACGGACGTGAACAGCGACGAGCGCAGGAACGAGGCGTTCATCATCGTGGCGCGCACCAGGTCGTCCTTGTCGAGCTCGGCGTACGTCTTGCCGTCCGAGGCGTGGAGGGCGTGCTTGTTGATGATGTCGGGACTCCCCCGGTGAAGGTTTCCGTGGCCGCGCGTGCCCGTCGCCGCCGGCGATCTGCCAGGTCAGGCGCAAGTGCGGCTTGCCGGAGAACGCCGCGACGTGCGCCGGACAGCCGGGCGCCCACCGATGCCGGCCGGCCGCGAGGGAGCCTCCACCACAGTGGGGCTCCCTCGCGGGACCGTCAGCCGTTGTAGGTGCCGCTCGTCGACTTCGAGACCGTCGAGCTCTTCACGCCGTTAGCGGTGCAGTACACCTTGACCGTCCACGTGTAGTTCCCGATCGGGGTGTAGTACGAGTCAGCGGTGACCGACGCCCAGGCCACCACCGGCCACGTCTTGCTGTACCCGTAGTTCGGCAGCACCAACGTCATCTCGTACATCGCCGTCGTGTTCGGGCTCGGGCACGTCGCCGACCCCCTGAACTGCCGGGCGTTGCGGGTCGCGGTCACGTCCGTCGGCGCCGCGATCGTGTGCTTGAGGCCGGTCTGACTGACCGCCGCGGTCTCCGAGCTCACACGCCCGGAGTTCGGGTTGAAGCAGCGGGCCTTGAGCTCGATGTCCATGGTGCGGGAGTAGTCCGACACCGAACGGGTGTGAGAGGTCGTCGTGTCCCCCGACTGCGTCGTCCACGTCGACCAGCTTGAGTACGCCGTCTCCCCGTTCAGGCGGGTCCGGTGCGAGGTCTGCGGGACGGCCGGGCTCACGCACGTCAGCGTCGAGTACTTCGCCCCGAGGTTCGGGTAGCTGACGATGGGGGACGTGGATCCCGCGGTCGGCTGGGAGACCAGCAGGCCCACCGACGATGCGGTGAACGCCGACGACGCACCGGGGACCTGGGCCCGGACTGACACGCGAGCGATGTCGCCGTGCTCGCACGTGACCGTGTACGACAGGCTGGTCGTCGTCACGTACTGGTAGTCAGCGCTGTTGCATCGGTACCCGATGTAGTAGTTCGCAGCGCCCGCCGCGGCCGGCCACGTGAACTTGCCCTGCGTGGCCGACAGCGCGGTCGCGGTGACGACAGGTGCCTGCGGCTTGCGCACGACCGACCCGGTCGAGCTCCACCCCGACGTCGAGGAGTTCTGCCCGGTGGACTGCACCTGGACCTCGACCTTCCCGCCCCACTCGACCGTCCCGGTCTTCACCACACCGGTCTGGGTGGACGTGACCCACGACCCGCCGTTGACGCGGTACCGCACCGAGTACCCAGTCGCGCCTGTGGCGGAGGCCCACGTAGCGGTCCACGCCCCGGTGTCGTCGTCGACCGTGACCGTCGGGGTGCCCGGGGTGGCAGGGCTGCGGGTCGCGGTGGCCGCAGTGGACCAGCCGGAGACCTTGCTCAGCTGACCCGAGGCGCGCACACGCACCGTGATCGCCTGACCCGGGGCGATCGTGCCGGTCGCAGTCAGGCTCGTCGTCGTGACCGTCGTGGCCGCGGCACCGGAGACGGTTCGCTCGACGGTGTACCCGGTCGCGCCGGGCGCCGCCGTCCAGGTCGCCGTCCATGTGCCCGTGGCGTCGTCGACGGTCACTGTCGGCTTCGCCGGGGTCGCCGGGACACGTACTGTCGTGGTCGTGGCCGACCACGCGGAGCTCGTCGAGTTCGCGCCGCGCGCCTTGACCTGTGCCTCCATCTTCGCGCCCCACGGGACCGCGGTCGCGGACGTCGCGGTGGTCCCGGTGACGGTGCCGGTGAGCCACGTGCCGCCGTTGAACCGGTACCGGAAGTCGTACCCGGTCGCGGCCTGTGGTGCGGTCCAGCTCGCGGTCCACGCACCGGTCGCGTCGTCGACGTCCACGGTCGGGGCCTCAGGAACGGCGGGTCCGCGGGCGGCGGAGCCCTTCGTGGACCACGCCGACACGGCGCCCCACGTGCTCTTGGCCTGGACGCGGAACTCGACGAGCTGACCGCGCTGCGCGGGCGTCGTCGCTGTGTACGTCGTCGTCCCGGTGGTCCCGGACGCGGTCCGGGACCCGTTGACGTACGTCTCCCAGGTGTAGGTGGTCGCTCCGGTCGCGGCAGCCCACGTGGCGCTCCACGTACCCGTGGCGTCATCGAGGGTGACCGTGGGGGCGTCGGGGGTCGAGGGTGCGCGGTGGGCGGTGGCGATGCCCGACCAGGTCGACGCGGTGCTGCCGCCGCCCTTGGCCTGGACGCGGAGCTCGATCTTGCTGCCTCGCGCAACGGTCGCGGCTGCGGTAGCGCTCGTCCCGCTCACCGTCGCGTTCGTCCACGACCCGTCGTTGATCCGGTACTGCGCCGTGTACCCGGTCGCGCCGGCCACCGGGGTCCACGTCGCGGTCCACGCGCCGGTGGAGTCGGTGACCGTGACGGTCGGCGTCGCGGGCGCCGCCGGGGCGCGGTGGGCGGTGGCGACGCCCGACCAGGTCGACGCGGTGCTGCCGCCGCCCTTGGCCTGGACGCGCACCTCGATGGCTCCGGCCCACGGCACGTTCGTCGCCGAGGTCGCGGACGTGCCCGTGACCGTCGCCGTGAGCCAGCTCCCGCCGTTGATCCGGTACTGGGCGGTGTACCCGGTCGCGCCGGCCACCGGGGTCCACGTCGCGGTCCACGCACCGGTCGCGTCGTCGAGCGTCACGGCGGGTGCGGCGACCTGAGAGGGGACCCGCGCCGCGGACCCGAGCGGCGACCAGGACGAAGTGGTGCCCGCGGCACCGTCGGCACGGACGCGGACGTCGAGGGTGCCCCCCGCTGGGACCTGCGTCGCAGCGGTTGCGGTGGTGGACGTGACCGCCGCCGGTGTCCAGGTGCCACCGTTGATGCGGTACTGGGCGGTGTACCCGGTCGCGCCGGTCGCCGCAGGCCACGTCGCGCTCCACGCGCCGTCGGTGTGGGTGATCGTCACGGCCGGCGCCGCGGGGGTGGAGGGTGCCCGGGTGATGGAGGCCGGCGCCGTCCACGAGGACGTGAGGCCTTCCACGGTGGACCGGACGGTCACGGTGAGGGTCTGCCCGGGCTCGAGGTGACCGGAGGCGGTGGTCTGCGTCGTCGCAGAGGTGGTCGCCTGCCCACCGTCGACTGTCGCGGAGAGCTCGTACCCGCGTGCGCCCTCACCGGAGGCCCAGGTAGCGGTCCACGTACCGTCGTCTGCCAGGGTGAGGGACGGGGTCCCGGGGACGCCCGGTGCGCGGGTCGCGGACCCGTACGGGGAGAAGGGCGAGGTGTGCTCGCCGGCGACGGCGCGAACCCTGACACGGATGGTCTGGCCGTGACCGACGTCACCGCTCGTACTGGTCGACGTCACGGTGCGCGTGGTGGACTGGCCGCCGTCGGTGTCGAGCTCGACGACGTACTCGCTCGCACCGGGCACCGGGGCCCAGGTTGCGGCCCACCGACCGGCCCCGTCGATCGTGACGACGGGCTTGCCGGGTGCTACCAGCGGCCGGGTCGCCTGACCGGGCTCGGACCACGCGGAGGCACCCGCGGCGGACAGGGAGCGGACCTGGACGGTGACGGTCTGGGTGGCCTCGAGCTGGGAGTCAGGGGAGGTGAAGGTGAGATCCTGCGCCGTGCCCTGGGTCCACTCGCCGTCTCCGAGGCGCCACTGCACCTCGTAGGACGTGGCGCCCTCGACGCCGTCCCACTGGGCGTGCCACGTGCCATCGGTCGCGGCGCTCACCGCGGGCGCCTTCGGGGCGGCGGTGATGAGGTCGACAAGCACAGGTGTGGAGGTGCGCGAGACGCCCGAGGGGTACACGGCGGTGACGGTCACCGAGTGCCGGGTGCCGGGGGAGAGGTTCTCGATGGTGCACGCGGGGGTGTCGGTGGAGCACTGCGCGGAGGTGCGGTCCTCGAGGTCGACCGCGTGCGCGACGTAGCTAGCTGCGCCCGGGACGGCGGTCCAGGACACGTGGATGCGGGTGACGTCACCCTCGCCGACCACGCCCGTCGGTGCGAGGTACCCGGCCGGGACGGCGCTGACCTCGTCGTCGAGGACCCGGGGGTTACCGAGCAGGTCGGTGGGGGTCGTGCCCTTCGGAACGACAGAGGCGCCGGTCGAGGACCCGGTGGACAGGTCGAGCAGCTGTCCGACGAGATACTCGCCGGACGAGGACACGATCGCCGCCCGGTCCCCGCCGGTGTTCTGCGCGGCACCGCTTCCGACGGCGAACCCGACGGCGAAGTCGCCCCGCTGCACGGGGGAGTCGTCGGTCATGCCGAGGCGCCACGCGTCGGCGCCCAGCCCGTCGACGACCTCACGGCCCACTTCGGACATCACCATGACGAACAGGTCTCGGTCGAGCTGGTCAGCCTGCTCGGCGGTGGCGTGGTTCAGGGCCGCGGCGCTGATGGTGCGCACGTCGGTCAGGGTGGCCGACAGGCGGGACCGGGTGGTGACGTAGTCGTAGGAGATCAGTGCGATCGCGGCCAGCGCTACGATGGTCACCAGGGTCGCGAGCATCTCGATCAGCGTGAAGCCGCGTCGGCTCCGTGCCGTTGTGCGCGACGGTGACATGGGTACCCCCAGGGCGTGAAAGCGAGCACTCTGTGGGGGTGACGGTCCGCAGTGCTGCGCACCGCGCCACAATCTCCCGGGCCCCTGCCGTGGGTCGCGCGTGTGAGGTTCGCACCCTGCGGGCCGCGCGACTGCGTCGGGCAGGCCAGCAGGCTGAGCCGCCCCGTCCCGCCGGGGTGAGCGTCAGCCGTGCGTGAGGCCCGACAGGACCTCCGGGGTCACCCCTCCGCCCCACGCGCCCGACACGACCGCGACCGTGTACCGCACGGTGAACGACGCACCCCGCCCGATTGCCCGCCACATGCCCGCCACGGTGCCCACGCGCGCCGGTGCGTCCACCAGGTGATTGCGTCGGCGACCGCGCCGGTAACGGTGCGGTGGGTCGAGGTCCCAACGAAGAAGGGAAGGGCCATGCCCACCACCGGTGACCCGGGTGGTTCGACGGCGACCCTGCCGGACGTGGACGAGGCCACCGGTCTCGACCACCCCTGGCAGGTGATCCTGTGGAACGACCCGGTCAACACGACCGACTACGTCACCCTCACGCTGGTGCGGGTGCTCAAGGTCGACACCGCGCAGGCCGAGCGGCTGATGCTGCTCGCGCACACCGAGGGCCGCGCCGCGGTCAGCAACGGCACCGCCGCCCACTGCAAGGACGTCGTGGCCGCACTGCTCAGCGCCCAGCTGTGGGCCACGATGGAGAAGGTGACGTCGTGATCGGCGACCTGCGCGTCAACCCCCTCGGCGACGGCACCGTGGCCGTGCACGTGCACGCCGACACGGTCGAGCTGCTCAAGGAGCTCGACGAGGCCGCGCCCGCGTTCGAGGCGCCGGACCACGGCCCGGTCGCGGCCGCGACCGAGGAGGTCCTGGCCGTCGACCCGCTCGCCGCGCTCGAGGCCGAGCAGGTCGGTCAGCAGGTGCGTGACGCGGTCGCCGCGACCACGCGCCGCCAGGACGCCCTGGCCGCGGCGCTGCTGTCGGTGACCCCGGCCGGCGACACGGTCACGGCGATCATGCGCGTGGACCAGCTACCCGAGCTGGCCGCGTGGGCCAACCGCCTGTCCCTGCGCATGCGCGGGCAGCAGGTGCAGGTCGGTCAGGGGCAGGAGGCGTTCGCCGACGACGACCTTGCCGAGCTGCTCGGCGCCGCGCCCGCCCCGGGCCCGAGGATGGTGCTCGACCTGCGCGAGATGCTCATGCTCGCCCCGTCGATGCTGGCCTGCGACCTGCTGACCGTCCACCGCGCCCTGACCGGCGGGTGATGCACCGAGCCCGGCCCACACGTGTGGGCCGGGCTCGCGGCGTGCACGACGAACGCGCGCCCCCTGGATGACCCGGGGGCGCGCGTTGCGGTGTCAGGAGGCCTGACGGGCGATCAGCTCGGCGTTGAGGACGTCGGCCGGGGTGAGCCGCTCACGCAGCTGGGCGATCGCGGGGATCGCCGCGAGCTCGGCGCCCATGCGGGCACGGTCGGCCGGGGTGAAGACCAGGTCGGACTCGTGGATCTGCTCACCGAACTCGTTGGTGACGGTCGCCATGGGAAGCTCCTTCATTGGGCAGGACGAGGTGACGAGGCGGACCGTGCGCGCCGCACCGAGCGGCGCAACCAGCGCACGTCAGGTGCAGTCGGCCGGGTCGAGGCGGTACGGGTCGCGGGCGGTGCCGGCACCGGGGGCGGCCGTCCACGCCGGTGCGCACGCGGCGGCGACCTGCCCGGAGCACAGGTTCACCCCCTGGCCGGTCACGGCCGGGACGAGGGTGGCGTGCACGGTGGTGCCGCGCAGGGAGTCCACCGCCATCGCGCACGACGGCCCGCCGGGCCCGTCGGAGGTGGTCACCGCCAGGGCGACCTGCACCGGGGAGACCACGGCGACCGACACCTGCAGGTCCAGCCGGTCGGGGCCGGGGGCCGCGGACGGGGCGGTGGTGTAGGCGACCTGCCCGGCGGCGCTGGCGCGGGCCCCGGCCAGGGCGGCCATCGCCGGGACGAGGGTGTGGGGGTCGTAGGTGAAGTGGGTGGCCTCGGCGGCGGTGCGCGCGTCCAGGGCGGCGGTGGCCAACGTCAGCGGCCCGGCCCGGTCGGCGACCTGCGCGGCGGTGGGCAGCACGTTGACGATGCCGACGGTCACCAGCGCGGCGATCACCGCGCAGGTGGCGACGACCTCCAGGGTCGTGAAGGCCCGCAAGGTGGCCCGGTGGACGGCACGCACACTCCGACGGTCCGCCCGGGGCCCGTGGCGACAAGCAGCCGTCCCCGCCACCAGGTGGTGGCGGGGACGGGTGGTCATGCGACTGCTGCGACGTCGTCGTCGATCTCGGCGAACGGGTCGACGAGGACCCGTTCGCGGGTGGGCTCGAGGTCGGCGGGGTGCGTGGGCACCGTGCGCGTGGCGCCGGTGGCGTGCACGTACCACGACAGGCCGTCGCCGAGGTAGGCCCCGGTGTCGACGTCGATGACCTCACCGGGGGTGTGCCCGGGACGGTCCGGATCCGGTTCGGCGCGGCGCCGGGCCGGGGCGGGGACCGGTTCGTGGCCGTGGACCAGGGTCTGGGGCCCGGTCCACTGCCAGGGGCGGATGGCGTCGCGGACGTACAGCATGAAGCTGCGCGCCCTGGTCGACGTGTCCCCCAGGAGCTGCTCGGTGATCCCGGCGTGGACGACGACGAGGTCGTCGAACCACAGGTGGGACGGCAGCCGCCCGAACTGGGCGATGATCTGTGCGCGCAGCTGCTCGGCGTCCGGCTGGGCGTCGATCTCGGCGACGGTCTGGGCCATCGCCGGGGAGATGCGCACGTCGTGCCCGGCCAGGTACTTGACCAGCTTGCGCGAGTGGTTGGAGTCGACCATCAGGGCGCGGCCGGTGCGCAGCGCACGCAGCCACCAGCGGATCAGCTCCACCGACCCGGCCGGGTCGCCCTTGTCGTGCACGTCCCCGACGGACACGACCAGCACGTCCGGGTTGGACAGGTCGGCGTCGGTGCCCACGGCCGGCAGGAACCGGTCGAAGAACGTGCGGGCGCACCCGTGCAGGTCGCCGACGACCACGACACCGCAGGTGTCCAGGCCGCGGGCGTCCACGCTCTCCGGGCACAGCTCGAACCGGGTGCGTTCGTCCCAGTCGACGACCAGGTCGAACCCGAGCCCGTACAGCAGCTCGGCGGTCAGGGCCGTGTACTCGGCGTGGATGCGGGTGACCTCCCCGGCCGGCAGACGCCGGTGGGAGGCCCGGTTGGTGGCCTGGCACTGCTCCTCGGGCAGCAGCCCGGCGGGGCCGGTGCGGCGGAACGCGACGGCGGCCAGGCCGGCGCGGTGGGCGCGGTCGACGTGCTCGACCAGCAGGGTCTCGTCGGTGTTCGTCGCGTCGTACAGCCACGACTGGCCCGCGGCCAGGAACGTGGTGGCGTGCGCGGCGACGAGCGTGTCGACCTGGTCCTCGAAGTGCCGGCACGAGACCGGGACGGCGCGGCATCCCAGGTGGGAGCACCGGTTGCCGAACTTCACGCGCAGGTCGTCGCGGCTGACGGCGCGGTTGGCCGGCATGCCGGCGGCCTCCAGAGCGGGTCGCAGCACGGTGTCGGTGCCGGACCCGGGCGGGCCGATCACGATCCAGGACCCCACGGGGACCCGGACGGGCCGGTTTCCCATGTTGACCTCCTTGCCTTGGGTAGGGGCGGTCGCCCCTGTCGATGCCGGGCACCGTTCGCGGCCGCCCGGTGCGCGCAACCTCGGCACACGACCAGGGGCCCGCCACCGGTGGTGGCGGGCCCCTGGGGGTGTGGATCAGAACGGCGGCTCGTCGAGCTTGCCGGTGGGCTGGGCCGGCGGCGCCGGCGGCGCCGGCGGGGCGGCGGGGGCCGGCGGGGCCGCGGTGTCCTGCTGGCGGGCGATCCGCTGCACGGAGACGGCCTGGTGGGTCAGGTCGACCGCGATGGTGGGGTTGACGACCGTGTACACGGTGCGCTTGTCGCCCTCGCGGGTCTCGTAGGTGCGCTGGGCGAGCTTGCCGGCGACCAGCACACCGGTGCCGCGCTTGAGGGTCTCGGCGGCCCGCTCGGCCTGCTCGCGCCAGACCTCCACGGTCAGGAACACCGGGTCGGTGTCCTCCCACTGACCGGTGCTCTGGTTGTAGCGGCGGTCGTTGCACGCGACCCGGAACGAGGCGACCGGCACACCGGCGTGGGTGAACCGCAGCTCGGGGTCGGCGACGAGGTTGCCGGCCAACTGGACGGTGACCGCTCCCATGTGTGTGTCCTTTCATCGACGTGTGGGGCGTGGTGCACCGTGCCCGGCGACGCCGGTTCCGCAACGGCCTCCCGGCGGCGGGGGCCTGTGGTGGGGCGCGGTCAGGGCTGGGGTGGGACCCACAGGAGACGGAAGGACTGCTCCTGCTCGTCCTCCCACGCCAGGGACGCGGTGCTCTGCCCGGACGTGGACACCCACAAGGCCGTGTCCACCTGCTGCCACGCCTCGCCCTCGACGTCCAGGACGACCGACCCGACCGGCAGACGGTCGACCTCGGCGGCGGTCACGGTCGGTGGGGTGGGTGGCTGCACGGGCACGGTGGGGTCGCTCATCGGGGTCACCTCGTGTGCCGCGGGGTCCAGGGCTCGGGCCACCGTGCCGGGACGGCGTGCGGGCCCAATGACCTGCGTGCCGTGACATCCGGGCGCGGGGGCGAACGGTGCGCGGCATGGGTACGCGACGGGTGGCGGTCAACGCCGAGTTCACCGCACGGATCGGTGCACTGGTCACCTCCGGCGTGGTCAGCGAGGGCCTGGGTGCCGGGGCGCTGGCCGCCCTGGGCGTGCCGTACGGGTCGACCCCGGACCCGGCGGAGTTCCCGCTGCTGGGGTTCTACCTCGAGCGGGAGGCCGACGCGTTCCGGGCGTACCTGCTGACCCCGGGCCGGTTCATCCGGTACGAGGTCGCCGGGGCTGCGTCGCTGACGGTCACGGTGCCGCTGTCGCGGGTGACGAGGGTGGTGGAGGAGACCAGCGGTGACCCGCCGCGGGTGACGTTGACGGTGGAGCTGGACGCGGACGCGGTCGTGGTCGCCGGGGAGTACGTGGAGCAGGTCACCGACGACCAGGCCCGTCAGCAGGGCCGGTCCCTGTCGCGGGCGCGGCGGTCGACGTACACGATGACCGCCACGACCCGTGAGGACGCCGAGCCGTTGATGCGGTTCGCGGTCGCGGTCCGCAGCGCCGTGGGCGCCTGACCCCGCCGATCACGGTCGACGGCGCTGACCCTCCGGGCGCGACGGGGTGGACCAGTGCGCCGCGGGGTCGCGGGTGGGCCGGTTCGGCCGCGCCAGGTGACCCGCCCGGGACGTGGCCGCGGGGCGCGCGCGGCGCCCCGGACGTGTTCGTGGACCTGCCGCGGCTCGACGGCCGGGCGCGCGGCCTGGAGTGCGACGCGGCCCCTGCGCCGACGGCGCGGGCGGGGCTGGCGACCGTCAAGTGAGCGTCAGCGGGGCGTGCGCGACCGACAGGACCTTGATCGCGGCGGCGAACCGGATCTCGACGGTCCCGGACCCGACGGACACGACGGTGCCCGGCCCGAACACCGGGTGGGCCACCCCCACCCCCGGGGCCAGGTCGCCGATCGGCACCCGCGGGCCCGGGGCGGGACGCACCACGCTGGTGCGCCCGCCGCTCACCCCGGTGGCCAGCGGCGCCGGTGCACCGAACCTGCGACCGGACCCGGGCGGGCCGGCGGGCGCGGGGCGGGCCGGCTGGCCGGCGTCGACACGCACGACCGACTCGGGCAGGTCCACCAGGAACCGCGACGGGTCGGCCTGGACGACCTGGTCGAACGTGCGACGGGTCTGCACGTGCGTCAGCGCCAGGGTGCGCCGCGCCCGTGAGCACGCCACGTACAGCAGGCGCCGCTCCTCGGCCAGGTCCGCGTCGCTGACCGACCGCTTGTGCGGGCAGATGTCCTCCTCGAGCCCGACGACGTACACGTGGTCCCACTCGCGGCCCTTGGCGGCGTGCATCGTGGCGACCTGCACCGCCTGACGGGTCTGCCCCTGGTCGGTCTGCGGGGTCTCCGCCGCGGACATCAGCGCGGCGTACTCCACGAACGCCTCGGTCTGCTCCACCCCGTCCAGGTCGGCGACCACCCGCCCCTGCGGGTCGGTGCCGGACCGGCCTGCGACGAAGTCCTCGGCGGTGCGTTCGAGCTCGCGCAGGTTCTCCACCCGAGCGGTGGACTCCTCGTCCGCCTTGGTCGGGCTGTGGTGGGCGAGCAGCCCGGCGTCCAGCGCCACCCGCAGGCCTGCGGCGGGCCCACCGCGGGCGACCGCGTCACGCACCGCGGCGACCACGTCGGCGAACCCGGCCAGGGCGCCCGCACCGCGGCCCCCGGCGGCCGCCGCGGCCCGCAGCGCCTCCAGGACGCTGGCCTGACCGGCCAGGACCGGGCCGGTGACCTGCGCCAGGGTCGCCGGGCCGATGCCGCGCCGCGGTGCGGTCACCGCCCGCTCCAGCGCCCCGACGTCGACGGGGTTGACCGCCAGGCGCAGGTACGCCAGCGCGTCCTTGACCTCGGCCCGGTCGAAGTACCGCACGGTGCCCACGACCTCGTGCGCGACGCCGCGCTCGCGCAGCACCATCTCCAGCACCCGGGTCTGGGCGTTGGTGCGCACCAGGGCCGCGTGCTCGGACAGGGGCCCGCCCCGGGCGGCGACCTGGTCGGCGACCCACCGGGCCTCGTCCAGGTCGGTGGGGAACCGGATCACCTGCACCGGGTCGCCCGGCGGGTTCTGCGTGGACAGGCGCGCCCGGAACGGGGACGGATTCGCGTCGATGACGGCCTGGGCGACCTGAACGATCGACTGGGTGGAGCGGTAGTTGCGGCCCAGGCGCACGGTGGTGGCGGTGGGGAACGCGGAGGTGAACGCGCCCAGGACCGACGGGTCGGCGCCGCGGAACGCGTAGATGGACTGGTCGGCGTCGCCGACGACGCACACGTTGCCGTGCGCGGCCAGGGCGCGGGTGATGCACCACTGGACGGTGTTGGTGTCCTGGAACTCGTCGACGAGCACGTGCGCGAACCGGGTGCGGTACGCCTCGGCGACGTCGGGGCGGTCGCGCAGCAGGTGCCAGGTCAAGGTGAGCAGGTCGTCGAAGTCGACGGCGCCGCGGGCGCGCAGCGCCTGGTCGTAGGCGACCATCGTGGTCGCGGCGAGCCCGGCGCGCGGGTGGCCGGAGGTGATCAGGTCCCGTGGGCTCTGGTCGGCGTTCTTCGCCGCGGAGATCAGGTGCCGGACGTCCCTGACGGTCTGCTTGCGCTCGGCGACCGACAGGGGCTCGAGCTCACCGGCGGCCTCCAGGACGCGGGCGATCAGCTTCTCGGAGTCCTTGGTGTCGACGATGGTGAACGACCGGGGCAGGCCGACCCTGTCGTGGTGGGTGCGCAGGATGCGCGCGCACGCGGAGTGGAACGTCGCGACCCACATGCCGCGGGCGGCGTCCTGCCCGACGAGGGCGCCCAGGCGGTGCCGCATCTCCGCGGCCGCCTTGTTGGTGAACGTCACCGCCAGGACCGCCCACGGGGGTGTGCCGGTGGCCAGGAGGGCGGCGATGCGGTGGGTGAGGACCCGGGTCTTGCCGGACCCGGGTCCGGCGACCACGAGCAGCGGCCCGGACAGCGTGGTCACCGCCTGCGCCTGCTCGGGGTTGAGCCCGGTGAGCAGGGCTGGGGGCACGTGGCTGGTGGTCGGCATGGGGACCCACCGTCCAGGCGGGCGGGGATCCGGCAATCACGCCGGTGCGCCGGTGCCCTCCCCCGGGTCCTCGGCGCCGGCGGGGGTGTCGGGGACGTCGGCGGCCTCGTGAGCGATCCCGGCGGTGAGGTTGACCGCGATGCCGCGGGCCAGCAGGGCCAGGACCTCCCCCGGGGCGAAGTCGCCGCCTTGGCGGGTGGGCAGGTGCGCCCAGGTGAACGACGCCGCCGGGACGGTCTGCCCGGGCAGCAGTGGCTGCTGGTAGGACACGCGGGCGGCGGTGACCTGCTCGTCGGGGTCGGGCCGCCCGGCCTGGGACTGCTCGGCGGCGTCGAGGGCACCGGTGAGCAGCAGGTCGGCGACCATGTCGGTGATGTCACGTGGCGCGGGCTCGTCGACGAACGCGGCGGTGAACACCGCCCCGTCGGGCAGGCGCGCCATGACCAGGTGCCCGGTCGGGTGGACGGCGGAGCAGACGATGCGCATGGGGTCACCGTCCCGGCCACGGGGCCGGGCGCACGGGGCGGTGCGGCGCGGGCGCGCCGGGGACGGGTTGCCTGGTGTGGGCCGGCGGTGACGGTGCCGGGCATGAGCACCAACCACGACACCCCTGTCATCACCGCGCACCAGGACCCACCCGGGCAGCCGGTGTGGGCGATGCAGCTGGTCGCCCTGGTCCCCAAGGCCGACCCGCCGACCCGCACCGACGTGTGCACCGCCGCAGCCCTGGCCACGGTGCGGCTGCTGTCCGCCGACCTGACCCCGGAGCAGGGCGCCGCGGTCGAGCAGTGGCTGGCCGGGCGGATCCGCAAGCACGTGCGCCGAGCCCGCGGTGCCGCGTGGGAGAAGGTCACCGACGTGCCCGGGGTCACGGCCTCGTCCGGCACCGCGACGGTGCGGGCGTTCTACCCGTGCCCGGTCGACCAGATCCCCGACCCGATCGGCAGGTTGCAGCTGACCGGGACCGACCTGCCCGACCCGGCCCCGGCCGGGCACCTGGACCCGGTCCCTGGCGGGCCGGTGGTGGTGCACGTGCGCGACGACCTGCCGTGGGGCAAGGCCGCCGCAGCGGCCGCGCACGCCGCCCAGCTGGCCGCGGCCCAACGCCCGGTCGACCAGGTCCAGGTCGCGTTCGCCGACCCGGGCACGTTCGAACTGGTCCGGGCCACCGCCCAGGTCACCATCGCCGACGCCGGGTTCACCGTCGTCGCGCCCGGAACCGTCACCGCCTGCGCCCACTGGGCGTGAGGCACCCGGCCCCAGGCCCGTCGCGGGCCTGGGGCCGGGTGGTGCCTGCCCCCGGATATGTTGACCGGTGCCGACCGGTGCACCTACCGGTCAGGGTGAGCGTGGAGGTGTCGATGAGAGAGCTGGACAGGGTGAGCCCCCTTGGGGCACGGGGGGCTGATTCGGTCAGGTCCACCGAGTCCGTCGAGTTCCAGTACGACCGGTACACCACTTGGGCACACATGCCGTCTTCGGCGAGGTCCGCCAGCCGTGCGTTCGGCGGCGGGTTCTGCGAGGCGATCCTGTGTGCGGACGACCCGGACCATCGGGTCGGGTTCGTCGCCGGGCCGTTCGGGCTGTTCGCCGCGGAGTTCGTCCGCGGCGGGGCGGAGTACACCCAGTCGGTGCTGCACCCGTCAACCGGGCAGATCACGCACCGTCGAGGGGCGCTGCTGGTGAGCGAGTTGACCGACGAGACACCGCAGGGGGCGGTGCCGGCTGAGGTCCGGGCGGGGGCCCGGGCGAACGTGTACCTGACGTTCTTGCCGCCGGTGGTGCGTGACCGCTTCGTGTACGAGGCCGGTGACCCGGACCTGTTCGTGGGGAACCTGGTGCAGTCCGGTATCAGGCTGGTGGTCGAGCCGACGGCCCCCGAGCAAGAGCTGACGTTGCTGGCGATGACGCACGCGCAGGCGGTCGTGCTGCAGGCGCGCCGGAGGGGTCGGCCGGGCGACACGGCGGCCAAGCTGGCGCGCACCGGGTGGCAGATAGACCAGTGGTCGATCCCGTTGGGTCCGGCCAGGGTGATCAAGGCGCATCCGGGTCGCCCGCCGTTCACCCCGCAGTGGCCTGCTGGGCTGCCCGCACCACCCGACCCGGCCGATCCCGGGCCGGGGCAGGTCCGCGAGCGGCGCCGGTGGCGCCTGCTCGGGCGGTGACGCCCGCCCGGGCGGGAACTGACTGGGTGTGTCCCTATTCACGGCTTGGAAGCCGAACATCGCCGCAGGTCGTGACGATCTCGTAGGTCGTGGCGTACCCGAGTGACTTGACCGATGAGCAGTGGGCGTTGCTCGAGCCCGTCCTGCGGCGACCGGGGAAGCGGGGTCGGCGGCACGGTCCGGACCTGCGCCGGGTGGTGGACGGGATGCTCTACGTCGCGCAGACGGGGTGTCAGTGGCGGTACCTGCCGGGCGAGTTCGGGCCCTGGACCCGGGTGTGGTCGCAGTTTCGCAGGTGGGCGAAGAACGGCGTGTGGGCCATCGTGCTCGCCGAGCTCCATCAGGCGGCGCGTCGTGCGG
>Ga0310823_100390_pt1 | contig 34526 bp, 25 predicted proteins | sample P4_ome_3_FD_201316 | JGI IMG/M metagenome (GOLD analysis project Ga0310823, IMG submission 201316) | Sorghum-adapted microbial communities from Joint BioEnergy Institute, Emeryville, California, United States - P4_Day56_Rep3 | ecosystem: Engineered > Bioreactor > SSF (Solid state fermentation) >...
TCCCATTCCGAACCCGGAAGCTAAGCCTGCCAGCGCCGATGGTACTGCACCCGCCAGGGTGCGGGAGAGTAGGACACCGCCGAACAACAACGTGATACGGGCGGGAGGAACGACCTTTGAGGTTGTTCCTCCCGCCCCTTTTTTGTGCTGTTTTCTGCTTCGGTCACACGGTCTACTCGTCACACCTCGGTGGCCAGGTCGCGTTCACCTAGCTTTGCCGGCGCGATCGCGGTATTGCCAGGCCAGCCTCGACCGGACGGCACTCCGGCAAGGTCCTGCGGCGCACGTGTCGGGCGCCTGGATGTCTCGCGGAGCCACGACCAATAGGCCCAGTGATAGTTGCCAACCAGCTGGCGATATAGCGAGTTCGAGCCTTGACCCAATGGGTTGTTACTGGCCTGCTGCCGCGGCTCATGACTGCCGAATGAGGCGGCCGTTGAATCTGATTCGTTAATGCCGTGGACAATTGCGGCATCTGTTGATCAGCTCTATCCGGCATTTTTTCCTGCTCGGTATACGTTGCTCCCGTGGTGGTCATTTACGGCGGTCGGGCGACACGATGGCCCACACATGGCCCCCTTGTACGTGGCCCGTTGGGACCGCGGTGTGGGCCGCTCGGCGGGAAACTCGGTGGACGGCGTGCAGGGTCGGGCTGATGCTTGTCCGCATGGAGTTCTGCCTGCACGCCGATGTCGAATCGTTCTGGGACGCCGCGGGTCCGCTGTATGAAGCTGATCCGATCCGGCACACGGTTGCGCTCACGGTGATCGGCGGCATGCGTGCGGAACGGCGACTTTCACTTCGCAGCACTGACGATGCCGGTATCGCTGGGGACGGAGAGGGGTCACGATCGAGCGGCGAGCCGGCAGAAGACGTGGACGGCCAGAACGACGGTACGAATCCGCTTCTGGTCACGATCGTCGACAAGGGCCGCACCATCGGTGCTGCGTTCTGCACCCCGCCGTATCCCATCGGTGTGTCGGGCGTGCCGGTCGAATGTGTTCCCAAGCTGGCGACTTTCCTCCGTGAACGCGGTGTGCGGCTCAGCGGAGTGACCGGGCCCAGCGATGTCTCGAACGCGTTCGCTCACGAGTGGGGTCTCGGTACGACCGAGGTGATGAGGATGCGCTGCTATCGGCTGGACGAGCTCGAACCACCCGACGTTCCGGGTTCGATGCGCTTGGCGGGAGTCGAAGACATTCCTCAGCTGCAAGCCTTCGAGCGGGAGTTCTTCCGCGAAACGGACATGCCGATGCCGGGCGCAGACCACCGCCGGCGCATCCTGCAGTCGATGACGCTCGGCAACGCACACGGCCTCTGGTACGAGGGCGACAGTGTGCGGGCTATGGCACGCGCGAGCGCGCAGCTTCGCGGGATGTCACGCGTCGGCCTGGTCTACACGCCGCCGGAGCACCGCAGGCGCGGATACGGTGCCGCGATCACTGCTGCGGTGTCGCGGTGGGCGTTGGACCAAGGCGCTCGGGACGTCGTGCTGTTCACCGATCTCGCCAACCCCACGTCGAATTCGATCTATCAAAAGATCGGATACAGGCCGGTGTACGACGGAGCGGAGTATCGCTTCCCGACTACTGTGGCTTGAGTGACCACGCGGGATCGACCTGCACCCAAGCCGGGCCGCTACGGCGTGACCGACGAGCGCGCCGAAGACCTGCTTGCGGCAGCCGGGTGGTGGGTGTCCAGAAGTCAGGCCGGTCGTCACGGCGACTCCGGCTCGGCCACCGACGAGGCGAGCCGCGCTGACCAGGGCCGACCGGACGGCGACACAGGTGAAGCTGCGCCCGACTCAGACGGGCCGAACGGTTCCAGCGGGTTCACGCGCGGGACCGCAGCGATATCCGCGTGGTCGGACTCGACACAGATCCCCGGCCCGGCGCCGGGCAGCGAACCAGTCCTGCTCGCGCTCTCGCGAACGGCCGACCCCGATCAAACCCTGTACGCCGTCGACCGCCTTCGCGAGGCCATCGGCGCCGGCTGGGCCGAATTGAACCGCGCACTGCATGACCATTCCGGACTACGCGGCCGCCTGCTGGCCGTCCTGGGCGGCTCGACCGCGTTAGGTGACTTTCTGGTCAACGACCCCGAGCAGTGGCACCGGCTCCTGGAGCCGCCACCCGCGTCGGCCGACGCCTATACGGACCGGCTCCGCCAAGCCGTCCAAACGCCGGAAGGCGACCTGCCGACGGGCAAGACAGCTGTCAGGGCGCTACGCGCCGGCTACCGCGGACTCCTGCTCGAGATCGCGGCGGCGGACCTCGGCGCCCAGGTCGAGCCTGATTTGGAGCGGCCCTCCTACGCCGAGGTCACCGGGCGCCTCACCGCTCTCGCCGAAGCCGCCCTCCGCGTTGGGTTGGACATCGCATGGCAGGAAGCCCGCGCCGAACCTGACGACGCCACCAAGCTGTCGGTGATCGCCATGGGCAAGACCGGGGGGCGCGAACTCAACTACGTCAGCGATGTCGACGTCATCTTCGTAGCCGAAGGCGATCTGGACGTGGCCACTCGTGTCGCCAGCACGATGATGAGTGTGGTCGGGGCCGCCTGCTTCGAGGTCGACGCCGCCCTCCGCCCCGAAGGCAAGGCCGGTGCGTTGGTGCGCACCCTCGACGGGCACAAGGCCTACTACCAGAAGTGGGCCCGCACCTGGGAGTTCCAGGCACTGCTCAAAGCCCGACCGGTCGCCGGAGACGAAGAGCTCGGCGCCCGCTATGCGGAGGTCGTCACACCGCTGGTGTGGTCGGCCGCCGAGCGGAAGGACTTCGTCGACGACGTGCGCAGCATGCGTCGCAAGGTGGAGAAGCACCTCCCCGCGGAAATCGCCGACCGAGAGCTGAAGCTCGGACGCGGCGGCCTTCGCGATGTCGAGTTCGCCGTCCAGCTGTTGCAGCTGGTCCACGGCAGGGCGGACCCCGCACTGCGTTCGCCGTCGACCATGGAGGCACTGGCCGCGCTTGGTCGTGGCGGCTACCTGGCGCGCGCGGACGCTGCAGAGCTCGAGTCCGCGTACGAATTCTTGCGTACCGTCGAGCACCGACTCCAACTACGGCAACTTCGCCGCACTCACCTGTTCCCGGCGGAGTCGGACACCGTCGAGCTGCGCTGGCTCGCGCGATCGCTCGGCGTGCAGCCCGCACGCGGCCGGGACGCGGGCGAGGTGCTCGCCGCGGAGTACAAGCGCAAAGCCGCAGCCGTTCGCAAGCTGCACGAGAAAGTCTTCTACCGCCCGCTGCTGGAGTCCGTTGCGCGCGTGCCCACCGAGGCGCTGCGGCTGACCACCAAGCAAGCAGCCAACCGACTCTCCGCGCTGGGCTACACCGCGCCCGAGGGAGCGCTCAAGCACATCCAAGCCCTGACGTCCGGCGTGAGCAGGCGCGCAGCGATCCAGAAGACACTGCTACCGGTGCTGTTGGACCGCTTCGCCGACACCCCCGATCCGGACGGCGGCCTGCTGGCATACCGCCGCGTGTCCGAGGCCTTGGCCGACACTCCGTGGTACTTGCGCGTCCTGCGCGACGAAGGTGCGGCGGTGGACAATCTCGCGACCGTCCTCGGCACGTCGAGGCTGGTGCCTGATCTGTTGGTGCGCGCACCCGAGGTGCTTCGCGTGCTGGGCGATCCCGCCGAGCTCACCGCAAAGCGCCCGCCGGAAGTGGCGGCCGCCTTGAAGCAGGCCGTCCGCCGCAACAGGTTCCTGTACAACGCCGTCAACACAGCGCGCTCGCTACGAAGGCACGAGATGCTGCGTGTCGCGTGCGCTGACGTGCTGGGACTGCTCGAGGTACCCCAGGTTTGCGCCGCGCTGTCGAGCGTATGGGACGCCGTACTGGACGCGACGCTCGCCGTGTCGCTCGACAGACGCCAGTCCGGCGTGGCGCGCATCGCGATCATCGGCATGGGACGCCTCGGCGGAGCCGAACTCGGCTACGGCTCGGACGCCGACGTTTTGTTCGTCTGCGAGCCGTACGAAGGCGTCAGCGACGGCGAGGCAGTGGACTACGCGACCGAGGTCTGTAGCTCGTTGAGCCGACTGCTGGGTGCACCCAGCCAGGATCCCGCGATGAAGGTCGACGCGGACCTCCGGCCAGAAGGCCGCAACGGGCCGCTGGTGCGCACCCTGAGCTCCTATCGCGCCTACTACGAGCGCTGGGGCGAGGTGTGGGAAGCCCAGGCCCTGTTGCGAGCTCGCCCGGTCGCAGGCGACGAGGACCTCGGTCGGCGGTTCATCGAGATGATCGACGACGTGCGCTACCCGAAGGGCGGGCTGCCCGCCGACCGGGCACGGGAAGTGCGCCGTATCAAAGCGCGTGTCGACTCGGAGCGGCTGCCGCGCGGCACGAACCCCAGGACCAACACCAAGCTTGGACCGGGAGGGCTGGCCGACGTGGAGTGGACGGTCCAACTGCTGCAGCTGATGCACGGCCACGAGCTGCCCGGCCTGCGGACCGTGTCCACGCTGGACGCGCTGCAGGTCTTGGAAGACGACGGCGTGCTTGCCGCCGAGGACGCGGCTCCGCTGCGGGAGTCCTGGCTGCTGGCCACGCGAGTCCGCAATGCCGCCGCCTTGGTCCGTGGTAAGCAGGTCGACCAGGTACCGACGACCGGAAAGGAATTGGCCGCCGTCGCGCGGATCGTCGGCTACTCGCCGGACACCGATCCGGGCGAGTTCCTCGACTCCTACCTACGGACCATGAGGCGGGCCAGGGCAGTGGTGGAGCGCGTTTTCTATCAGGGGTGACGGCGGAGCAGAGCGTGGTCCGCCTACAGTTGGGTTCATGAGCGAGTTCGTTACCCGAATTAAGGTTCGCCACTACGAACTGGACACGCTGGGCCACGTCAACCACGCCGTCTATCACCAGTACGGCGAGGTGGCGCGCATGGAGTGGTTCGAAAGTATCGGCGGGAGCGAACTCACGCTGGACGGGGCGAAGGTGGCCCCGGTGCTGCTGGAGACGAGAGTGCGATTCCGGCGGGAACTACGCGCGGGCGACGAGATCGAGGTGACCTGCAAGCCCGTCTTCGGCGACGGCAAGACGTTCCGACTGGAGTCGGAGATCCGCAAGCTGGACGGCACCCTGTCCGCGGAGATCGAGTGCGTGCTCGGCCTGATGGACCTGGAGCGGCGCAAGCTGGTGGACAAGCCCGTGCAGGTCATGCGCGAGCACGGTTTCGACGTGTAGGTGGAGGGACGACGACGGCGGCCCGGTCGTAGCCAGGGCCGCCGCCGTCGCACGCTGGGGAGATCGCGCTTTAGACGTCGTAGTACAGCGCGTACTCGTACGGGTGCGGACGCAGACGCAGCGGGTCGATCTCGTGCTCGCGCTTGAAGTCGATCCAGGTCTGGATCACGTCCGGCGTGAACACGCCACCTTCGAGCAGGAAGTCGTGGTTCTGCTCCAGGTTGTCCAGCACCGCGCCCAGATCGGCGGGCACCTGATCGACGTTGGCCAGCTCCTCCGGCGGCAGCTCGTAGAGGTCCTTGTCGATCGGGTCCGGCGGCTCGATCTTGTTCCGGATACCGTCCAGGCCGGCCATCATCATCGCGGCGAACGCCAGGTACGGGTTACCCGAGGAGTCCGGGCAACGGAACTCCACGCGCTTGGCCTTGGCGTTGTTGCCGGTGATCGGGATACGGACGCACGCGGAGCGGTTGCGCTGCGAGTACACCAGCGAGACCGGGGCCTCGAAGCCCGGCACCAGGCGGTGGTAGGAGTTCACCGTCGGGTTGGTGAAGGCCAGCAGCGACGGCGCGTGCGCCAGGATGCCGCCGATGTAGTGGCGAGCGGTGTCGGACAGGCCCGCGTAGCCGGACTCGTCGTAGAACAGCGGCTCGCCGTCCTTCCACAGCGACTGGTGGCAGTGCATGCCCGAGCCGTTGTCACCGAACAGCGGCTTCGGCATGAACGTCACCGACTTGCCTGCTTCCCAGCCGGTGTTCTTGATGACGTACTTGAACAGCTGCAGGTCGTCCGCGGCGTGCAGCAGCGTGTTGAACTTGTAGTTGATCTCCGCCTGGCCCGCGGTGCCGACCTCGTGGTGGGCACGCTCGACGGTGAAGCCGGTGCGCTCGAGGTTGAGCACCATCTGGTCGCGCAGGTCGGCGAAGTGGTCGACCGGGGAGACCGGGAAGTAGCCGCCCTTGTACTTGGTCTTGTAGCCGCGGTTGCCGCCGTCCTCGTCGCGGCCGGTGTTCCACCAGCCCTCGATCGAGTCGATCTCGTGCATCGAGCGGTTCTCGGCGTAGTCGAAGCGGATCGAGTCGAAGATGTAGAACTCCGCCTCCGGACCGAAGAACGCGGTGTCGGCCACGCCCGACTCGGCCAGGTACTCCTCGGCCTTGCGCGCGATGTTGCGCGGGTCGCGGCTGTAGGGCTCACGGGTGTAAGGGTCGTGCACGAAGAAGTTCAGCAGCAGGGTCTTCTCCGCGCGGAACGGGTCGATGCGCGCCGTGTAAGGGTCGGGCAGCAGCAGCATGTCCGACTCGTGGATCTCCTGGAAACCGCGCACCGAGGAGCCGTCGAACGCCAAGCCCTCGTTGAAGACGTCTTCGTCGAACGCCGACGCGGGAACGGTGAAGTGCTGCATGATGCCCGGCAAGTCGCAGAACCGGACGTCCACGAACTTCACCTCCTGGTCGGAGATGAAGCGAACGACCTCTTCTGGGGAGTTGAACACGCTCGTCTGCTCCTTCGTGTGTTGCGGATACGTGCTGCGAGCGCGGTGCTCTCAGTCCGTGAGCGTCACGCTAGGAGGGCGGTGTTGCCCTCCCGTCACCCAAATGTTTCGCCGGTGTTAACGCATCGGCCGGTGACACATCGCTGGTACGAGGGCGGCGAAAAGCCGCCTTGCCAGCTTAGACCGCGACACCGCTGCGCGCCTTCCGTCGAATGCGACATACCCTGGTTGCGTGGCGCGGTGGACGGAAACGTGGTTGTCCGGGATCGGGCTGGACACCGAAGAAGGCAAGTGGCCAGGCGAGAAGCTCGGGTTGCCGGAGCACGGGGTCAACTCGGTGGCTTCCGGTGGGCAGCGTCTGCTGGCCTTCCTGGTGGATCTGTTCGCTGCCGCGATGATCACGACGTTGTTCGTCCAGCCCGAGTTCGCCAACACCGACGTCATGCAGCGGTTCAACTGGGTGTCGGTCGGCGTCTGGGCGGTGTTGACCGTGCCGGCGACGGCGTTCCTCGGCATCACACCCGGCATGGGTGTGCTGGGGATCCGGGTTGCCCGCCTGGACGGGGCGACGATGGTCGGCGTGGTGCGCGCGCTGGCCCGCTGTGTGCTGACGGCGGTGCTCATTCCACCGGCCGTACGTGATGTCGACGGACGCGGGTTGCACGACCGGGCCACCGGGACCGTGGTCGTGCGAATGCGTTCGTGATCAGCGACGGCGGATCGTGCGCTGCACGTTGCGCATCTTCACGCCCTGCGGGATCGGGCCCTTGGGCATCGGCGCAGCGCGGTTCTTCAGTGCGGACAGCTTGGCCTCGAGCGCGTCGACCTCGCGCGGACGGAGGTTGCGCGGCAGCTTGAGCAGGTAGCGCTGCAGCTTGGGCAGCGGCACCTGGCCTTCCTCACGGCCGACGACGATGTCGTAGATCGGGGTGTCGCCGACCAACCGGGAGACGCGCTTCTTCTCCTGCGCCAGCAGTTGCTTGATGCGGTGCGGGGCGCCCTCGGCGACCAGGATGACGCCCGGACCACCGAGAACCCGGTGCACGGCGTCGAGCTGCGTCGTCGCGGCAACCGACTGCGTGACACGCCAGTTACCGCGCAGGTTGTCCAGCGCCCACCCGGCAGCGCCTGGCTGTCCTTCTGCCTTGGCGTAGACGGTCTTCTGCACGCGCCGGCCGAACGTGATCATGGCGCCCAGCGCACCGGTGAGGATGCCCAGCGGCAGCATCACCCACGGGATGCCCCACCACCAGCCGAGCGCGAACACGGCGCCGGCGACCAGCAGGAAGACCAGCAGCATCCACGGGATCAGCCACTTGTCTTCCTTGCGCTGCATCTTGAACGCTTGGAAGATCTGGCCTCGCCTGGCCTTCTTCTCGGCCTTCTTGGCCGCCTTCTTCGCGTCCTTGTCATCGGTTGGCGCCATAAGTTCCAGGATACGGACAGCGTTGTCGGGGTTGTCTGCGAGGATCGGAATCGATGGACTTGGCGCACGATCTCGATCCCGAACAGCGCGCGGCGGTGACGGCGCCGCGCGGTCCGGTGTGCGTGCTGGCCGGTGCCGGCACGGGTAAGACCCGCACGATCACCTACCGGATCGCGCATCTGGTGAACTCCGGCCACGTGTCCGCGAGCGCGGTGCTGGCGGTGACGTTCACGGCCCGGGCGGCCGGCGAGATGCGCGCCCGGCTGCGCAAGCTGGGGGTGGAAGGCGCGCAGGCGTTGACCTTCCACGCGGCAGCGCTGCGTCAGTTGCGGTACTTCTGGCCGCGGGTCGTCGGCGGACCTCCGTGGCAGTTGCTGGAGAGCAAACTGCGGCTTGTCGGCAGGGCGGCGCATCAGGTCGGGGTGGACACCGACGCGGAGATGTTGCGTGACCTCGCGGGCGAGTTGGAGTGGGCGAAGGCCTCGCTGATCGTGCCGGACGAGTACCCGGCCGCAGTCACGCGATCGGGCAGGGCGACGCCGGAGCCTCCGGAGCGGGTCGCCGAGGTGTACCGGGTCTACGAGAAGCTGAAGGTCGAGGAGCGCGCGCTCGATTTCGACGATCTGTTGCTGCAGACCACCGCGGCGTTGGAGGAGAACGTCGACGTCGCCGAGGAGTTCCGGGATCGGTATCGCTGCTTCGTGGTCGACGAGTACCAGGACGTCACCCCGCTGCAGCAGCGTCTGCTCGATGCGTGGCTCGGTGACCGGGACGATCTGACGGTGGTGGGTGACGCCAATCAGACGATTTATTCGTTCGGTGGCGCCTCTCCGCGGCACCTGCTGAATTTCACCCGGCGGTATCCGCATGCGCAGGTGATTCGGCTGGTGCGGGACTACCGGTCGACGCCTCAGGTGGTCGCGCTCGCCAACAAGGTGATCGGTGCCGCGCGCCATCGTCCGCCGGGCAGCAGGTTGCGGCTGGTCGGTCAGCGTCCGGACGGCCCGCAGCCTCGGTTCGCCGAGTACGACGACGAGCACGCCGAGGCAGCAGCGGTCGCCGCGCGGATTCGTGAGCTGATCGAGACCGGGGTGCCGGTGAACGAGATCGCCGTGCTGTTCCGGGTCAACGCGCAGTCGGAGGCGTACGAGCAAGCGCTGAGCGAGGCAGGCATTCCGTACCTGGTGCGTGGCGGTGAGCGTTTCTTCGCGCGGACGGAAGTGCGCGAGGCCATGGCGGTGTTGCGGACGGCGGCCGCGGCGGAGGAGGAGCCGGCGGGCACGTTGCCGGATGTCGTTCGTGGCTTGCTGGCCAAGGTCGGGCTCACGTCCGAGCCTCCCGCGGGGGGTGCGAGCAAGCAGCGGTGGGATTCCCTGATGGCGCTGGTTGAGCTCGCCGAGGAATTCGCCGCCGACGCCGCGGAGCCGACGTTGCGACGGTATGTGGGGGAGCTCGAGCAGCGCGCGGCCGCGCAGCATGCGCCGACGGTGCACGGGGTGACCTTGGCGTCGTTGCACGCAGCCAAGGGCCTGGAGTGGGATGCGGTGTTCCTCGTCGGGCTGTGTGAGGGCACTTTGCCCATTCAGCACGCCGATGACGACCAGGCTGCGATCGAAGAGGAGCGGCGGCTGCTGTATGTCGGCGTGACGCGCGCGCGGGAGCACTTGTCGCTGTCGTGGTCACTGTCCCGGAAGCCGGGAGGTCGGCGTTCGCGTCGGCGGAGCCGGTTCCTGTACGGGCTCGTGCCGGAGGATCACCCGGCTGCCCGGGTAGCGCAGCGGGGTCGTGGTGAGCGGCCGCGATGTCGGGTGTGCGCAAAGGTGCTCACCGACGTGGCCGACGTGAAGGTCGGCCGATGCAGCAGTTGTCCGTCCAATGTGGATCCTGAGTTGCTGGCTGCCCTGAAGGAATGGCGGAGCGATAAGGCGCGCGAGCTGAAGGTCCCCGCCTACGTGGTGTTCACCGATGCGACGTTGATGGCCATCGCGGAGAAGCAGCCGACCGACGGCAGCGAGCTGGTGTCGATCTCGGGCATCGGGGCAACGAAGCTGGAGCGGTACGGCGCGGACGTTCTCGCCGCGGTGCGCAAACACACCGCGGACGCTTGAACGGTCGGTCGACCGCGGACGATGAAGCCTTTGGGACGATTGGTCGGTCGTCTCTGTCGGACCGTGGCGCGCTGTCGAGTCGTCGACGCGCCTGGCCTCTGTCCGACCGCGGCGCTGTCGGGTCATCGACGCGCCTGGCCTCTCTCGGGTCGCTGGCGCACCTTGTCTCTGTCGGGCCCCGGTGCGTCAGGTTGTCGCGTCTATGGCTTCCCCGCAGCATCGAGAGGCTCGCTCGCGAGTGATGCAGTAACTTGTCGGTGAGTCGTGCTCTCTTCAGTGGCTCACCCGCGAGCGCCTATCGCGTGTCTTGGTTCTCGGCGACTGCGCGCCCACCGGCGCCACGAAGAGGCATAGACACCGAGCCTCACCAGCGGTTATGCCGTTCTTCGCGGCTCGTCGCCCGCCGGCATTGGCAACTCGCGATCCGCTTGAGGCAGAAATCCATTAATTCAGTTGCCGCGATCGCCAGGGGCCCTATAGCCTGCAAGGGACGGGTTGAACGCCCGTACTACTTTCGACACGAGCAGCAGAGGAGGTGGCAGCGGTGAAGATCTTCGCGTTCGCCGGTACCCGCAGCCACCAGCTGCTTGGGGGTCTTCGTGTGCCCGGCGCACGGCAGCGCGCATTTCCGATGGGCGATGTTCGCCTCGTGACAGCGAATCCAGTTTGCCTTGATGCCGCTGTCATCGCCGAGCCGGCGCCGACCGCTCCGCAGGTACCAGTTCCGTTGTCTCGTCTTCGAGTGAAGTCTCTGACTTAACTCAGACTCACTGAGAGGCCGCGGAACCCATCGCCGGATCCGCGGCCTTTGTGCTGTGTGGTCCGCAGATCTTTCGCCACACCACGAGATGAAGACAAATTCAAGGGGAGAACTGATGTCTACCGCAACCGCCTTCGCACCCGAGGCGGCGATGGTGTCGCCAGCGGATCCGCTGAGCGCAGACCTCAATTTGCCTTGCCACGCAGGCGACCCGGACCTGTGGTTTGCCGAGGCTCCAGCCGATCTGGAGCGAGCCAAGCGGCTGTGCGCAGGTTGTCCGGTGCGTGATGCGTGCCTGGCAGGCGCGCTGGAACGTGGCGAGCCATGGGGCGTCTGGGGCGGCGAGATTTTCCAGCGCGGTGTGATCATCGCGCGCAAGCGCCCGCGGGGACGACCCCGCAAGCACCCGGTCGCGGCCTGAGGCAGGCGGCCGACAACGAGACTTCGATGAGGAGTTGGACGTCATGGAAATGCTGAGTGAGCAGTTCGCGCTCGTTCGAGAGCGCGAACACGCCCACTACAGCGAGCCCGCGGAGGGCGATGTCGCGGTGGCCGACGCCGTCGCCAAGCTGACTCGACAGCGGCGAGCACGTCGGTGGGAGCGACTGGCTCATTGGGCTAGCGAACGCGCGGAGCGTGTCCGCAGCGAATAGTCTCGGGTTTGTTGTAGATGAACGGAAGTGGGCCCGTCGATTCGGCGGGCCCACTTCCTCGTTTTCGATATCGGTCGCCGAATGTCGGTATCGGAATCCGGCACTCGAGCCCGCATGCGCGCTACGGCCGATTTCTCGCCCCGGTCCTGGGCCGCCGCCTCCCCCATTGGGACGGCCGCAGTTCCTCGACCTCGTAGCGGGCGCTCGCGGAGCGTGGTGCTCAACCGGTCGACCGGGTTGGTCTCACCCAACGACCCCCAGTTGATGGTTCTGCACCGCAGCGCGCCGAGGCTGTCTGCAGGCAGTGTGACCGCGCACCGGATTGTCCTTGGCAATCTGGGCGCGTAACGCCTGAACGGCCTAGGCGGTGTTGGGTACCGACAAGCAGCGAGCTTCCACCAGCGGCCGTTGTCGTGTGCTGGCGTCGGCGAACGCGGCGACCAGCTCGCGGACGATCATCTCGCGTAGCGCTGGGTCCTCGATTGCCGCGCGCACCTCTGCTGCCGACGTTCGCACAATCTCGACCTTGGCCTGGGTCAACGCGAGGTGCCCGTGAACCGGGGCGGGCGAGTCCGGCGTCGGGGGCCCGAACTGCCAGGCCAACCCGACCTCGTCCCACCACGCATCGGCATATCCCATAGCGCGCTGCTTGCGGTCGTAGATGGTCACGTTCCACCGTGGCGGTGGCAATGGGCTGTCACGCAGAATCGCCGCAGCGTGCCTGTGTAAGACGTTGGTGGCGGTCTCATCAAGCTGACGCAATGCCAACCGCACGGCCGCGGTGCCCCGCTGGTTACCTTCGTTCAGCTCGCGCAGCAAACTCTCGTGGTCGCACAGGCCGTGCACGACAGGAAGGGCAAGCGCCGAACGGAGAAGTGCGATATTCGACGTCCTACGCGCTATGTCCAGCGCAGCACGCGCCGGTGGAGCGAACGGCAGCCCATCGCGCACGATCGGTTTGGGGAGGCGGGTCGTCCGTTCCACCGAGATGAACTCTCTGGTCGTCAGTCGCCTCGTGGCCGGCACGAGCACGTGAACGACAGGCGGATGGCGCAGCTGCAGACCGTAGGCCTGAAACGCGTCGGCCCCGGTGATGACCGCGTCCGGGCCCGCGAAGGCGATCGCCGCCCGCAGTTGCTGCCTGCGCGTGGGCTCACCGTTGGTCAGCATGACCACGCCGGGCAGCAGGCGCCGCCACGGACCACCGGCGCGGCACCTCCTGGTGATCATGCTGTGGCTGACTCCGGCGCTGCGCAGTGCGGCCACCGTAGCGATCCCGTCCGGCGCTATCTCTGGCGAAATACTCACAGTGCGTCTGTGTTCTTGAGCCATGTACTGATCGTCACTGTTCGCAACGCACAGTGGGCGCCATTCGTAAATCTGTGGATAACTCCGCCGAGTATGTCGGATTTATCCGCATCTCGTGGGTGGGTGTGGATGATCAGCCCGTGAAGCCTGGCACCCAACGCTCGGCAATGTCCCTGGCCGCGACCTCCGCTTCCAGCTGGCACAGGATGCCGGTGTTGCCCGCTGTCGTGCGGTGGATCAGCAAATATTCGGCGGGCAAGTTGAGCGCGCGACCAGTGCGGAAATCCTTGCTGCCTACGTCGCCGATTCGGGCTGCCTGTTCTTGGAGCCAGCGACGGTTGAACCGGAACTGGTCGGCCGCCAGAGGCTCGGTGAACGGTGCCAGGTAGTCGAGGACGTCTCCGGCGGCGACTTTGCTTCCGGCGGTGATGAAGCGGTGCTCACGCATGACGCGCATCAGCTCCGTCGCCTCGCCGTCCAACGCCAAGCGAATGATGTGGCCGAGGCCGTACGGGATGCCGTCAGGAAGTCGTGCGACCGCGCCGTAATCGATCACGCACATCCGGCCGTCCTCGGCCAGCATGAAGTTGCCCGGATGCGGATCGGAATGCATCAGCCGGGCCCGCGCCGGTGAGGAGTAGTGGAACTCCAGCAGCAAACGTCCGGCGAGATTGCGTGTTTCCTGCTCCCCGGCCTTGATGATCTGAGCGAGCGGCGTTCCGTCAACCCACTCGGTGATGACGACCTTCGGGGAGCTGGCGACGACCTTGGGGACGAGGAACTGTGGGTCACCGTCGTAGGCCGCGGCGAAGGCGCGCTGGAAGTTCGCCTCGCCCCGGTAGTCCAACTCCTCGTCCATTCGCGCGGACAGCTCAGCCAGCAGCGGCTTGACCTCCGTCCCCGGTGCCAGCGCTTGAAACAGCCGCGAGAACCGCATGAGCTGACGCAGGTCGCTACGCAGAGCTTCATCGGCTCCTGGGTACTGCACCTTGACTGCCACGATGCGGCCGTCGTGCCACACCGCGCGGTGCACTTGACCGATGCTGGCCGCTGCCGCGGGCTCGTCGTCGAACTCGGCGAATCGCTTGGGCCAGCCGGAACCGAGTTGTTCCCGCAGAACGCGGTGTGTCTGCTTGGCGGGCATCGGCGGAGCGGCTGACTGCAGCCGGGTGAGAGCTTCGCGGTAAGGGGCGGCATATTCCTCGGGGATGGCCGCTTCGAAGACGCTGAGCGCTTGGCCGAACTTCATCGCGCCGCCCTTGAGCGTGCCGAGGACCTCGAACAGTTGCTCGGCCGCCTTGGCCTGGAGATCGGCGTTGACCTCGTGCGCGCTCTTGCCGGTCAGTCGCTTACCCCAGCCGCCGACAGCCCGACTCGCGATGCCCAACGGCAAGCTGGCGAGCTTTGCCGCACGAGCCGATGTTCTGCTGGGTAGGCTATGCTCCGCTGGTTCGGCCATGCATTCGATTCTGCCTTGTGACTACACCCGTTGTCCCCCAAATTCGTGTGACGAACTAGTGATGTCGACGTCCCACCGTGTCGCGACTCCACACCGGCACCATGGGTGGGCGACCCACTCTCGACGGAGGGTCTCGCCCTCGCGGAGGTCGAGCTCGAGAGTCGCTTCCAACAACGGTGGTCGGGCCTCACTCGGCTGGAGTGACAGCGGTACTTGCGCTACTGCGTACGCGGCGGTCGCCTGCGTTGTCGCCGGATCCGCCCGCTGTACATGCCCGGCCAACTGATTCGCCACGCGGGGCCAGCAGCGATCGCGGTCGGTGCGGTACCGATCGAAGCATTCCAGGCATGCGGAGCGACCGGGAAGAACCAGGGGGCCGACGATTCCGCAGCCATCACGCGCGGCCACGACCAGATGCTCCTGTTTGTCCTGCATGAGCTGCGCAACGACTTCTGGGGCAGGGACCAGTGCGTCGGTGAGAATGACCAGGTCCGGACTGCGGTCGCGGGCCGCACTGCCGACAGCGACGGAAGGATTCGCTGTCCGGATCGCCTGCTCGATGACAGACCGACGTTGTTTTCCGAGGTCGGCCGGGGAGTAGACGCCGCACACGTCATCGGTGGTGACGGTGCCGTTGGACGTCACCGCGATTGATCCGATGCCGGCGAGTGCCAGCTGTACGGCCACAGCCGCGGCGAGTGGGCCGTCACCACGTACCTCGACGGCAGCTTGCGCGACGCGTGCGCTTCGGCGCGGCTCACTGGCGTCGACCAAAAAGCCGGCGTCGGTCAGCTCGTGCAACAGACTGCGTAATTGATCCGCGTTCTGCGGGCCGACCCGGCTGATCAACCTGCCGAGCGGAGTCTGACCATCCAGGGAGAGCAGTGCCGAGACCATTCGCGGTGACAGATCCGTCACCAACACGGCCCGGCGCGGATTGACGCCGATCTGAACTTTGTCGACCGCGCGTTGATAAGCCTTGATGCCTGCAGCAAAACACGGCCTGCTGGCCAACTCGTCGCCGGTGGGCTGCAGAACCTCGACTTCGGGTGCTGGAGCTGTCATGGCGACCAGAGTGCCGACTTTTTGCCTGCGATCGTGGCTCACGTGAAAGCTGGGGATAACTGCGCGCACATATCCCGCCACTCGCGTCGACATCGCGCGGACTTGACCGAGTTGTCCACAGATTCGGTGGTGCTCGCCCTTTTGTCGGCGGCGCGGCCTACGGTGGAGGCGTGTCGAGGAAAGTCGAGGTGCGGCGGAGCGCACGCCGCAAGCGCACGGTCTCGGCCTACTTCGACGGCGACACGATGGTCGTGCTGATCCCAGCACGCATGTCCAGTGCGGAGGAGGAGCACTGGGTCGCCGAGATGGAACGGAAGCTGTTGCGCGGCAAGAACCGGCGGGTCTCGCCTGCGCGGCAGTCAGACGAGGCACTGATGCAGCGGTGTCGCGAGCTCTCAGCGCAGTATCTCGACGGTGATGCGCAGCCGACGAGCGTGCGTTGGGTCCCGCCGATGCGGACACGATGGGCGTCCTGCACTCCAGCGGAAGGCACCATTCGGGTCAGCGACCGGCTCCGAGACGTACCTGCATGGGTCCTCGACTACATACTGGTCCACGAGCTGGCGCACCTACGGGTGGCGGCACACAACAAGGAATTCTGGGCATTGTGTGCCCGCTACCCGAAGACCGAGCGGGCGATCGGCTACCTGGAGGGGTTGTCGGCCGCGGCCGGCTTGGGACTGACCGAGCTGGACTAGCCGGGCTCCGGTGTGCGCTGCCGGAGCGCGAGGGCTGAGGCTTGACCGGCCGGCTCAGCCGTCCGTGCGTGGACCGGAGCCGGGGTCGTCGTCCTCCGGGTGTGCGCTACCGGAGTCCGATGCCTCGGTCGCATCGCCGGTGGAGGCCTCCTCCGCTGGAGAGTCGCCAGTGGAGTCTTCCGCTCGTGCTTCGTCGGCGGAGGGGGCATCCTCGGTGCGCTTCAGCTCGGCGATCGGGTCGAACTCAGCCAGACCCGACTCGTCGGAGCCGAGGCGTTCGGCGAACTCCAGCGGGTCGTCCAAGTCGTCCGCGGTGGGCATCAAGTCGGGGTGGGACCAGAGCCCGTCTCGCTTCTCCACTCCGTGCTGATCGCCGACCAGCTTCCACAGAGCTGACGCGGCGCGCAGCCTGCGCGGCCGCAATTCGAGGCCGACCAATGACGCGAACGTCTGCTCCGCGGGTCCGCCCGATGCCCGGCGCCTGCGCAGCGTCTCGCGTAGGGCGTCGGCCCCGGGGAGGCGATCGCCGATGGCGTCCGCGACGACTACGTCGACCCAGCCCTCGACGAGCGCCAGCAGCGTCTCCAGGCGAGCCAGGGCGGCCTTCTGCTCGGGAGAGGTCTGCGGTTGAAGGAGCCCGGACGACAGCGTCTCTTCGATGTTGGCCAGATTCGACGGATCGAGCTGACCGGCCAGCTGCTGGAGGCTTTCGGTGTCGACGGAGATTCCGCTCGCGTACTCCTCGACGGTGGCCAGTAGACGTTGACGGAGCCAGGGGACGTGCGCGAAGAGCCGATGGTGGGCTGCTTCGCGGGCTGCAAGGAATACGAGCACCTCGCTGCTCGGCCGCTCCAGGCCCTCGGTGAACTTCTGGATGTTGCCGGGCAGCAAGGCAGCGGTGGCGTCGGGGCCGAGTGGCAAACCGACTTCGGTCGAGGTCAGCACCTCGGAGCCGAGCTGAGCGAGCGCATTGCCCAACTGGGTACCGAACGCCATGCCGCCCATCTGACCGAGCATCGACAGGAGCGGGCCGGCGGCCTGCTTGGCCTCTTCAGGGAGGGCTTCCACCCATGCTTGAGAGATTCGCTGTGCTACTGGATCGCACAGGCGCTGCCACGTGTCCAAAGTCTTCTCCACCCAGTCGCGCGCCGACCAGGCGACGGTGCTGGTGGCGCCCGCAGGCAAGATCGTGGCGGCGTCCAGCCACAACTCGGCGAGGTGTCCGGCGTCGCGCACCGCCGCGTTGCCCGAGTCGGAGCCGAAGCCCATCTGACTGCCGCTGCTGCTGCTGAGACGCTGTAGCGCGATCTGCTTGGCGATGGAGTAGTTGACCGGCCCCGAAGAGCTTCCTGCCTGGCTGAGCATGCTGCCCAGCTGACTGAGCATCTGACCGAGCTGATTGAAGGCCTCGGCTCCCTGCGGGCCGCCGCCCGGCGACCCGAAACCGAAGCCGGACGGGTCGCGGGACTCGCCCTCACCGCGCTTGTCCGGGTCGGAGGGGCCGAAGCCGAACGGGAATTCGTTCATGTCTCTACGGTACGCGGCTTGCTCGAAGTCGTGTTCAGCCCAGCGCGATCAGATCCGCCTCATCGCGTAGGGTCCTGATATCAGACACCAGCAGCAACGTCCTGATATCCGCGCTTGACAGGAAGCCCGTGAACGAGCAAGAGAACACACCCCGGCACAGCGCTCCCGGCAGTCGGGAGCAAGATCCTCGCGCCGCGGAGACAGGCCCTCGTCTGACCCGACGCGGCTGGACGATCGCGCTCAGCATGTTGATCGTGCTCGTGTTCGGCTTGGTCGGCACCCTCGTGCGGGTTCCTTACGTCGCGTTGGGGCCGGGACCGACACATGACACCTTGGCAGAGACCAAGAACGGCCCGCTGATCGCGATTCAAGGGTCCAAGACGTACAAAACCTCTGGTGAACTGCGGTTGACCACGGTGTCGGTTCAGGACGGTGTCACGTTGCTCGGCGCGCTGGGGTTGTGGGCGAGCGGCAGCTACGCGCTGGCACCACGCGAGCTGTACTTCCCGCCGGGTGAAACCGATGAAGAGGTCAAGCAGGAGAACGCCCAGCAGTTCGTCGACTCCCAGGACGCGGCGGTGTCGGCGGCCCTGCTGCACCTCATGAAACACGACTACCCCGTGTCCAAGCAGATTCGCCTCACCGCGGTGGTGCACGAAGTGTCGCGCAAGGAGACCGACCGCGTTCTGGACCCGGGGGACCAGTTGCTGGAGGTCAACGGCAAGAAGGTCAGCAGCCCGCAGGACGTTCGGGACGCGTTGAAAGGCACCAAGCCGAACGACAAGATCAAACTGAGGTTCCGGGAAGACGGCAAGAAGTCGGCCAAGCATGTCCGGACCGCGACGGTCACGCTCGGCAAAGCCGACGACGGACGGTCGGAGGGCTATCTGGGCGTGCTTGCCGGGGCGCGGCCTGAGCTACCCGGCCTGTCGGTCGACATCAAGCTTGCCGACGTGGGCGGACCCTCCGCGGGCACGATGTTCGCGCTGGCGATCGTCGACCGGCTGACGCCGGGTGAACTGACCGGTGGTCGTCATGTGGCCGGCACGGGGGAGATTGCTGCCGACGGCACGGTCGGCCCGATCGGTGGCATTTCGTTCAAGCTCTCCGCCGCCCGTGATGACGGCGCCACGGTGTTCTTGGTCCCTAAAGAGAACTGTGCCGAGGCCGTCAAGTCAGCTCCTGACGGCATGCGGCTGGTGAAGATCGGCACCTTGGACGAGGCGGTCAAGGCACTCGAGGACTTGGACAAAGGGCGACCCGTTCCCGGTTGCTGAGCCCGGGACCTGCTGCTGACAGCGCTCGCGCTACCGGGGGTGGGGCAAGGCTCGCGCTACCGGGCAGGGTGGGGCAGGGCTTGCGCTACTGGGGTGGGGCAGGGCTTGCGCTACGAGGATCAGGGACAGGGCTCGCGCCACCAGGGGTCGGCCGACAGCTGCATGCTGATCGGCCTGCTCGGAGATGCAGCGTGCGCGGCGACGTGCGGCAGCGCGCCGGATGTCCGGAGAGCCGGCGGCCCAGCGAGTCCTAGGGCTCCAGGGTGGCGGCAAGCGCGTCGAGCAGATTCGGTGCGAGGTCGGGGTGCTCGACGAGTTCGTCCACCGGCTCACCGTCCTCGTCGGTGGCGACTCCGCGCAGTCGCATGACGCACGCCCGATAGCCATCGCGCGACACGGCGGCCACCAGGCGTGCTTCCGTGCGGTCGGGGTGTTCCGCGGCGGCCTGCTGCAGCTTCGCGACGTCACCGTCATCCGGCAGTGACTCCTCGGCCTCCGGCGGCAGCACCACGATCTCCTGAGCCACCGCACACCCGCTCACCGTCTCCGGCCATGTGATCTTGGCCAGCGCGTCGGCGAGGTCGTCCGCCTCCGGGAGGGCGTCCTGTGCCACGGGGGTCAGTGCTGCTTCCGTGTTCAGCTGCGCGGCGAGCTCCGGCTGCTGAGCAAGGATGTCTGCGGTCGAGACCAGCGCAAACAGCTGGGGCGGCTGCTCCCACCCTGCGGCCGCGACGAACTCTTCAACTTCCCGCGCAGCCGTCGCCACGTCACCGATAGTGCCCATGGGCCTATCGTGCCAGGTACGAAGCGGACCCGGGCGGGGAACTTTCCCCCTCGTCCGTAGAGTTATGTAGATATTGGGTGGGGTCACACACACCGTGTGGCACCTACCGGGCGGATGTCACCGACCCAGGAGCGTGTGCTGTGGCCAATCGGCCTCCCGTCAGCGTGCCAAGGCTGACCAGACGTAGTCGAATCCTGTTGATCATCGGTGCGGTGCTGGTGGCGGCCCTGGTTCTGGGCAGTCGGCTCATCGGCGCCTACATCGACTGGTTGTGGTTCGGAGAAGTCGGCGCGCGGAACGTGTTCACCACCGTGCTGTTCACCCGCGTGGTGCTGTTCCTGGTGGTGGGACTCGTCGTTGGTGGCGCGGCGTTCCTCTCGTTGTTCATCGCCTACCGCAACCGACCGGTGTTCGTCCCGGTGGCCAGCCAGGAGGACCCGCTGGCCCGCTACCGGTCGACGATCGTCGCGCGGGTGCGACTGTTCGGTATCGGTATCCCCGCGTTCGTCGGCGTCATTGCCGGCCTGTCCGCGCAGAGTGGCTGGGAGACCGTCCAGCTCTTCCTGCACGGCGGCGAATTCGGCAAGAAAGACCCGGAGTTCGGTCACGACATCGGCTTCTACGTCTTCGACCTGCCGTTCTACAACTGGGCGATCACGTGGGTGTTCGTCGCGCTGGTCGTCGCTTTCGTCGGTGCCGTGGTCGTGCAGTACCTCTTCGGCGGGATCCGCCTGGCCGGACGGGGCGGTCAGCTGACCAACGCCGCCCGTGTCCAGCTGGCGATCACCGCAGGCATCTTCGTGCTGGTACTGGCGCTCGACTACTACATGGACCGGTACAACCTGTTGCTGAACGGCCGCAACGAGCTGTTCACCGGCGCCAGCTACACCGACCTGCAAGCGGTGATGCCGGCCAAGCTCATCTTGATGAGCATCGCGGTGTTCTGTGCCGGGGCGCTGTTCGTCGGAGCGTTCCTCCGCAACCTGGTGCTTCCCGCGATCGCGCTGGCGCTGCTGCTCGTCTCCAGCATCCTGGTCGGCCAGGCCTGGCCTGCGTTGCTGTGGCAGTTCTCGGTCAAGCCGAACGAGATCGAGAAGGAAGCCACGGCGATCAGCCGCAACATGGAGGCGACCAAATTCGCCTACGGGCTCGACAAGATCGAGTACGTCGACTACAAGCCGAAGATCACCGCGTCCGAGGAGGACATCGCCGAGGCCAGGGAAACCATCGAGCGGATCCGGCTGCTGGACCCGAGCGTGCTGGAGCCGACGTTCACCCAGCAGGTCGCGCGCGAGAACTTCTACGGCTTCCCGTCCAAGCTCGACGTCGACCGGTACGAGATCAACGGCGAGGTACAGGACTACATCGTCGCCGCGCGCGAACTGAAGGCCGAGGGCCTGGCGGAGAACCAGCGGAGCTGGCTGAACCAGCGCCTGGTCTACACGCACGGCAACGGCTTCGTCGCCGCTCCCGCGAACACGATCGACCGTGCCGTCGGCGATGACAGTGGTGAAGGCGGCACCGAAGGTGGATATCCGCTGACCAGGCGGAGCGACACGGTCAACCCGGACGCCATCGGGATCGAGGTCAAGCAGCCGCGTATCTACTACGGCGAGCTGTTCGGTGAGGACGACTACGCGATCGTCAACAACCCGAAGGGTTCGGCGCCGGGTGAGTTCGACACCGCCGAGACCCAGCACCGCTACCAGGGCAAGGGCGGTGTGCCGATCGACGGACTGTTCCACCGCCTGGTGTTCGCCATCGCGCACGGCGAACGCAACATCTTGTTCTCCGGCGCGATCGGGGAAAGCTCGAAGATCATCTACAACCGTGATCCGCGTCAGCGGGTGGAGAAGAAGGCGCCGTGGCTGACCGTCGACGGTGACCCGTACCCGGCGGTGATCGACGGCCGGATCAAGTGGATCGTCGACGGCTACACCACGACGGCGAACTTCCCGTACGGCCAGAAGACGCAGCTGGGCGATGCCACGCAGGACACCCTCACCGGTGTCGCGCGGCACGAGAACGAGCCGATCAGCTACATCCGGAACTCGGTGAAGGCCACGGTCGACGCCTACGACGGCACGACCACGCTGTACGCCATCGACGAGGAGGACCCCGTGCTCAAGGCATGGCGCGGTGTCTTCCCCGGCACGGTGGAGCCGGAGTCGAAGATCCCGGACGAGCTACGCAAACACTTCCGCTACCCGGAGGACATGTTCAAGGTTCAACGGGATCTGCTGACGAAGTACCACGTGAAGACTCCGCAGCAGTACTTCTCGAACACCGCGTGGTGGAGTGTGCCGTCGAACCCGACCGAGGGCGAGGACTCGGCGAACCAGCCGCCGTACTACCTGCTGATGAAGGCGCCGGGCGACAAGAAGCCGACGTTCCAGCTGACCAGTCCACTCACGCCGCTGAACCGTGACTATCTGGCGGCCTGGATGACGGTGTCGTCCGACCCGGAGACCTACGGCAAGATGAAGGTGCTGCGGCTACCCATCGGGGATGATGCGCCGCAGAGCCGTGGGCCGGCGCAGGTGCAGAACTCGTTCGAGAACAACGGTGACTACACCGAGCAGCGAACGCTCTTCGGCAACCAGAACGTCGAGATCATCAACGGCAACCAGCTGACGCTGCCGGTCGCAGGCGGATTCTTGTACGTCGAGCCGGTGTACATCCGCCAGCGCACCGAGCGGGGTTATCCGCAGCTGGCCCGCGTGCTGGTCTCGTTCGGTAACCGTGTCGGATTCGGCAAGACCCTCACCGAGGCGCTGGACCAGGCGCTTCCGGGCGCGGGCAAGTACGCGACGACTCCGCGCGCTCAGGAAGACGACTCCGAGCCGGAACCGGAGACGCCGAACAAACCGGATCAGCCGCAGAAGCCGCCGGCCAAGCAGCCGCCGAGCTCCGGCAACCCAGAGCTGCAAGAGGCGGCCGACGAGATGGCCAAGGCCGCAGATGCGTACTTCAAGGCCCGGGCGGAGAGGGACTTCCAGGCGGAAGCCGACGCGCTGGAAGACCTGGAAGCGGCGCGCAAGAAGTACAACCAGGTCAAGAGCGGTCAGTCCAGCGGTAGCTCGAGCTCGTCCGGAGGTTCCGGCTCCGGCGGGAACTAGCCACGACACGCCGGAAGCCGCCTGCCCGATAACGGGTAGGCGGCTTCCGCTCGTCTGGACCGCGGCGACGGTGCGTAAAGCGGGTGCGCTGACCGAACGTGGAGCCGGGTGCGCCCACGGGACGGGAGCCTGGGCGCGATCTGGAGTCGGCGACACGACGGATCGGATGCTGGGCGCGATGACGGGGTAGGTGGTCTGAGCGTGCGGCGCCGGCGCGGGGTGCCGGCGGCCCGCTCGAACCGTCGGCGGCTCGGGGCAACGGCCTGAGGTACGAACGACGGGACGGGCGTGCGATTTGCCCATGTCCGACGGTGGTACCCACCCCCCTGAACGCGGCCGAAACGGGTGTGTAAACTGGGTACTACCAACGCGGGGTGGAGCAGTTCGGTAGCTCGCTGGGCTCATAACCCAGAGGTCGCAGGTTCAAATCCTGCCCCCGCTACGAAGAAAGGCCCTCTGACCAGCGGAAACGCTGGTCAGAGGGCCTTTCAGGTTTCTGACCAAAAGCGATAAGTGGGCGGAAATTGGGCTCTTTGTGTGGGCACTTAGCGCGCGTCCCCCCGGGCGCGAACATGCAAGTGCCCTCGCCGTGAACACAGCGAGGGCACTCTCGAGTGGGGCGGGCGCCGAGTGGGGCCTCGTCACGTCTTTGGCGTAATGGGCGGCCGGAACCGTTCGAGGTAGTCGGTCAGGTCAGGCGCGACCTTGGCCTTGTGGATGTAGTGCTCCAGCGTGATGTCCTCGTTGGCGTGACCCAGTTGGGCTTGCGCCGCCTTCGAGTCGACCGTCTGGTCGATCAGCGTCGCGACCGACTTGCGGAAGGTATGGAACGTGACCCAGTCGTAGGCGGTGCCATCGACTACCCGGTTCCACAACCGTTCCCAGTTGGAGACCTGACGCCACGTTCCGTTGCGGGTCGTAAAGACCGCGCCGTTCCTATTCGCGGGACTCTCGATCATCCGGCGCATCAGGATGTCGACGGCGAATGGTGGGAGAAACAGGGTCCGGTAGCCGGCGTCCGATTTCGTCCACGGCTGGCGGAACGTCCCCTTACCGGTCTCGGTGACGATCGTGCCCGACACTGTCAGGGTCGGGGTCTCGGAGGAGAGGTCAATCTCGGGGTAGATGAAGCCGGCTGCTTCGCCGATGCGACATCCAGTGGCGAGCATCAGGTCGACGATGTCGCGGAGGTCGGCCGACATCCGCGGCCCGGGTCGCTTGCGCTTCATCTCGGTGTCGATGAGCGCACGGACCTGGTTGACCTGCTCGAGGTCGAGGTAGGTGATCTCCTTCCGCGGCCGTGAGATCCGAGCGACCTCCTTGACCGGGTTAGCCGGGACGGCGTCATGCCGGACTGCGACGCCGAACATCTGGTGCAGCGCGTTCCGCAGCTTCGTCACGTCCGCTCCAGTCGCGGCGCGGTCCTTGATGACTCGGTCGATGACACTTGTGCGGCAGTCGGCGATTCTCCGCCGCCCGATTGCCGGAAGCACCTGGTTGTTCACCACGCTCCGATAGGCGCGCAGCGAATTGGCGCTGACTTTGTTGTCGACCTCCTTCTCCTTCAGCCAGAAGGCGGCCAACTCGGCGATCGACCTCTGTGGGGTCAGTTCGCCGTCCCCCACATCTGAACCCTTCAGGGCCTGCAGTTTCTGGATGAGGGCGGTTCGGGCGGCCGACTCGCTGTGAGCGCGAGCGCGCCGCTTGGCTACACGGCCACTGAAGAGGGCATAGCGAGCCTCGGCCTGGTAGGTCCCGGTCTTGGTCCGCGTGACGCTGATCTTCCCCCAGGTCCCAGGGGGCATCGGCGGCCGACCGCTCACCGGCCGGCCTCACGCGAACGCAACGAGCTGACTCCCAGGGCATTTGAGTTACGAGACATGGTGACTTCTCCGTGGCGGTGGTGGATCGGAAATCGTACCCAGATCAGGCGGGCGCGCGTCGGTGTGGAGGTCGAGGTAGTTCTCGATCTCACTGCGCCGGTAACGGATGCCGTTGCCGACCTTGATCGCGCGCGGTCCTCGGCTTCGGCTCCGCCACTGGTACAGCGTGCCCTTGGGGACGCCTAGCCAGTCCGACACCTGGTCGACGGTCAGGAGCGGGTCGTAGGCGGGACCGTGCGTCGACGGGGACGCTGACCGGCCGGGCGCGCCGGTCGGTGCCGAGAGTTCTGCCGAGTGGGCCTGCTCCGCCCTCTCCGTGGCTGACTTCTCTCGCGCATCGAGTACCGCTCGTGCCTGCCTCTGTGCCGCAGTTGGTCGTGCCATGGTGGTTCAGTCCCTCATCCCAGGGCCAGCCGGGCTGTCGTTACGTGTTCCCGGTTGGCCTTCGGCTGGCGCAAGCCACGGGGCAACTTGTTCCGCTGCCAGCAACGGGTCGAACTGGGCAACTCCGTCGGAATCGACCGGCATGGCGACCGGATGCGCGGGGCGCTGTTCCGGAGGGGGATGGCTGCGCTGAGTCGTGGTCTTCCCTGGCTTGGCAGCCGTCGTGGTGTTGCCAGTCGAGCTCGATGGAGGCTGCTGGCCGACTGTTCGGCGGCGGGCCTGGAGTTCGGCCTTGGACGGACGACACACGGCAGGTCCCCTCTCTCACTGGACGTAGCCGCTCGTGCCGAGGCTGCGCGCGGCGGGGAATGGGGACGGTGGCTGCGACGCGGTCGGCGTCATGTCGAGGGTCCGACGCAGAGCGGCCCGTTGCAGCGGGTTGTTGAACTGTGCGACCAGCAACTTGGGTGCTGGCATGTTGATCAGATCGGTGAGGGTGGCCTCCAGCCGCGAGCGTCGTCCGACCCGGACAGGCCCGTCCGCGTGACGAGGGTTGCCGTCACGCAGGTTGCTGTTGGTACGTAGCAGTTCGCGGCGCAGTGCCTTGCCCAGGGCGTGGGTGACCTCGTGGGTTGCCTTGGCCAGCTCGACCAACTGCGTGGGCTGCAGCCGGATCGGCACGCCTTGGTCTTCCATCCGGGCCACCGCGGTCGTGAGCTCGCTTTGCTGCCAGAAGCGGCGCATGTTCGGGTCCCGTACCTCGGAGACGTCGAGCAAGTGGCTGATCTGGGGCTGCAACGACTCCAGCACCTCGGCGCGTTCTTCGAAGAGCGCCGCGAACTTGCCGGTCTTGACCGACTGGCCGGCGGCCTTCGCGAACGCACGACACAGGTAGAGCTGGCTGGCCGTAACCTGCCGCGCGGAGTCGGCGGTGATCTCAGGCTCAGCGGCGTAGAACGCGTCGGAGGCATGGAGTGGGCGCAGGAACCGGGCAAGGCGTTGCTGTGCGGCCGCCAGGTCGTCGGGCGTCGAGACCAGCGACACCGGCTCCACCACCGTCGACGGCGCCGCCTGCCGCAGGCGAGGGGTGGCCGCTTCGGGGCTCGCGCTCGTGGCATGCCACGTCGCGACCCGGGCTGTCTGGGAGAGCACCATGCGCTTCTCGTCCAGCCTCATCGCGTCATCCGGTCGCTGATGCTCAGCCAGCAGGCCGACCTCCTCAAGGCGGGAGTCGAGCACGACGACCGCTTCTAGGGCCACCGACACGTCGCGCATCACCCACCAGCCGGCTGCCGGGTCGGTTCCCCACGGCTGTTCCGCGGATGCCGAGAGTGCATGCGAGGCCGCCATCAGCTCGATGGCCGCCGCTCGCCACGACTCGACTGTCGGATCTGACGAGGCGGGAGTGAGGTGGGCGGCGGGGGAGCGGCGTTCGTCGAGGGGGAGCGTGGGGAGTGCGAAGGCGATGTTGTCCACCAGCGTCGCCAGCTTCTCGTCCAGCCCAGCCAGTGTCGGCTTCGGCGTACGAGCTGGCAGGTGGTCCGGCGGCGGGTACCAGCTGTCCTGGCCGACGTCGTAAAGCCGCTGCCGCAGCGCGTCGACCACGGCCTCGCGGCAATGCAGCAGCTGGTCGACCGCGGCCTCGTCGGCCGGGATCACGTCATCGCGGATCAGGTTGTTCAGCGCCTGGGCCGCGTTCTCGGCGTGCTCGCCATAGGTGGAGACCGTCATCGCGGGCCACCAGCCGGGCGCCGTACGGGCCAAGTCGTTGCCATGCCCGGAGAAGCAACCGCCGCGGTGTCGGATCGGACACCGCGGAGGGAAATGCTTGTGGAGACGGGCGACTACTCGCCCGGCGGGCTGGGGGAGCGGTCTCCCGGCTCCGCGACGCCCTCGGCGTCCGGTCCGCTCTCATCCGAGCCGGGTGGGTGCAGTGCGCCGGCCTGCAGCAGCCCGCGACGGGCCGTCACTGAGGCGGCGTTGCGCGGCGGGGTGGGGTCGGGGTCCCCGAAATGGCTCGGGTCACCCGGGTCGATCAGCGTGACCCGGTGCCCGTAGCCGGCGCACATCTTGGCGATCGAGGCCGGATCCGTGGCCACGTACACGTCATCGAGCCACTCGTTGCGGTTGGTGTCCTCGGCGAAGCCGTCGATGAGGGGCGAGGCCTGCATGGTGGCCACCGCCTGCTCGTACGACGAGTACGGGCCCACGACCTCCGGCCGCGGGTGCACCGAGTCGGCGAACCAGCGCAGGGTCACCCACCATCCCGACGCCTCGGGGCCGCCGTGCGCGTGGAGGTAGTCGGTCCAGGCCGAATCGTTCGGCAGCGCGTTGGTCATGTCCGGAGAAGCAACCGCCGACGTGCAGGATCGGACACCTTGACCCTGACGTGACTACATGCAGTCTCAGACAGGGTCAGGCCGCCGGTGCGGCTATGTCAGGTGTGCAGACGAGGACGTCGCGGTCGACCGCGGGCGAGCTGCTGGTCGAGGCAAACAGAGTCGAGGCCGCGGCGGATCGCCGTGAGCGAGGTAGTAGGGGAGAGGTGGCCGTGCCCGGTGCAGATCAGCGGCATCGCGATCGATGAGACGCCCAGCTCGCTGGCCCGCTGGACGGCGCTGCAGGCGCACGATCCGACCGATGCCGCGGTCATCGCGGGCTTCCTAGGCGACAGCGGCCACGCCGCGGCGCAGCAGCCGGCGAGCTGAGTCGAGGCGGAGGGTGTGCTGGAGCACCTGCGAGTCCGCCAGAAGCGCGGTGAGGCGCTGCTCGAGGTCGGCCAGCCCGGACCGAAGGTCGCCGATCTGCACCGGTACGTAGCGGGCCGGGCGCCGCTGCCCGAAGTCGGTGAGCTCGGCGCGGGCCATGCCCAGGAACGGCAACACCATGGCGTGCCCGTCCTGCCCGGTCGCGCCCTCGAGCGAGGCAAGCAGAGAGACCGCATAGACGAAGTCCGGGGTCGCGTCGTACACGTCACCGGCGCGATCAGTGGTGGGAACAGGCATCAGGTGTTGTCCTTTCGAGAGAGGCCGGCAGCGGACCCGACCCCGCTACCCAGTGGAACAGAACAGGCGAGCACAGCACGCCCGGCACGCCCGAACCGGTGGAGAACGGCGCCGCAGGGCCCCGCCAGTGGACAGGAACTGGACCCCTCCCGGAGCGGTCTCATCTCGACCACCCCGGTGTGCCCGGCGGCCGCGGACCCTCGTCAGGCCGCGGCGGGGGAGGAGGCGGAGGCGCGATCGCGGGGCGACCCGCCTGGCCCGGCTGACCTGGCGGGTTGGTTGGGGTGTTGGGCTGGGATCCGTTGGCTGCGGGTGCGGGTGCGGGTGCGGGTGCGGGGTCGTGCTCGGTCGCGTGTTCGCCGGCGGCCTTCTCGGCGCTGCCGGCTGCCAGCTCGGCCGAGAGCCGGTCCCGCGTCGCGCGGACCTCGGCGAGTTCGCCGGCTCGCGGGAAAACGTCGACCAGCCCAGCCTGGGCACGCTCTGCCTCCCGGGTGATCTTGCCTGTGTCCATCTCGACGTCGTCGAGCACCCGCTCCAGGCGTCGGGGGAGGTTCTCGACCCGGGTCACCAGGCCGGTGTTCGGTTTGCGCACGTCGCCGGTCTCGACCAGCAGGTGTACACGCGGGACCTCGACGAGCGAGACGACGTACCGGGGCTGGCCCAGCCACGAGTCCGCAGTCGCCTGCAGGTGCAGGCCGCCCACGTCGCCGAGCGGCTGTGGGTCGCGTTGGTACGGCTGCACCGTTTGCAGGGCCCGTTGCAGCGCGGGGGCGGCATCGGCCCGCTTGTCGTAGGGCGCACCGTTGATCCTCATTGAGAACGCGTCGCCGTCGGTGTCGCGGCGCAGCGGCATCGCCGCTAGCAGTTGCTCGCGGTCGGTCGCGAGTCGCTCCAGACGCGGCTCGGCCTCCCGGATCGTCGCCGCGAGGCTGCGCTGGGCTGCCGCCCAGGCCCGCTCCAGTCGCTCCAGCTTGGTCGTGTCGGTCTCGGCCTTGGCCAGTTCCATGATCCGCGGGTCACCCGATGCGAGGGCTTTGACCTCGGCATAGGAGAGCGCGGAGTCGCCGATGTCCTCGATCTCGCGCACGTCCAACCGGCCCCGCATCAGCTGGTTGATGAACTTCGCCTTCCGCTCCACCGTCTGCCACAGGTAGGTGTCGAAGCTCGACTCGGTGACATACCGGCACACCCGGACGGACTCGTTCAGGTTGCCCTGCCGCATGATGCGGCCGTCGCGCTGCGCCAGGTCGGCGGGCCGCCACGGGCAGTCGACGTGATGCAACGCGACCGCGCGGCGCTGCACGTTGGTGCCCACGCCCATCTTCTCCGTCGAACCGATGAGCACCGCGACGTGGCCGGTGCGGGCCTGCTCGAACAGCCGCGCCTTCGCGCGGTCGCTGTTGGCCTCGTGCATGAACCTAACCTTCGGCGCCGGTACGCCACGGGCGACGAGCTGGGCCTTGAGCTCCTCATACGCGTTCCAGCCCGCCCCGGTCGGCGTACCCAGGTCGCAGAACACCAGCTGCAGGGCGCCTGGCTCCGGGTCGTTGCCGAAGGCGACGTCGGCGTGGTCGTGGTAGATGCCGGCGACACGTTCGGCGACCGCGTCGACCTTCGAGGGCTCCCGGTCCAAGAACGCACCCAGACCGTCGAGCTGGTGGTCGACGAGCCGCAGGTCGAGCGCGGCCGCGCGGCCGTGGCCGCTGATCTTGAGCATGTTGTCCTCGCTCGGGTCGACCGCCCGCGACGAAACGGCGTCGGCGCGCTGCGCGAGCAGGGCCATGAAGTCGACCAGCTCCTGGCTCGGCGGCACCACGACCGTCTCCGGCGTTCCGCCCGTCAGGTCCGGTGTGGGCAGGTTGAGGTCGTCGGCGGTCTTGACGTCGGCGACCTGGTGCCACAACCGCAGCAGCTCGGGGACGTTGTTGAACTTCGCGAACCGGGCCTTCATCCGGAACCCTGTCCCGGACGGGGAGAGCTCGAGGTCGGTGACGACCTGGCCGAAGGTGGCGGCCCAGGTGTCGAAGTCGCTGATCCCAGCCGCCTCCAGGTCAGCGGGGGCGAGGTAGCGCAGCATCGTGTACGCCTCGGCCACGCTGTTGGCGATCGGGGTCGCGGTCATGAACGTGGCCACCCGCCGGCCGTGACGGCCGCGCAGGTAGGACATCTTCAAGTCCAGGTCGGTGGCCCGGTTCGACCCGTCCACGGCGACACCGGGGATGTTGGAGGCCAGCCGGAGGTTCTTGTAGCCGTGCGCCTCATCCACGCACAGGTAGTCGATCCCGGTGGCCTCGAAGGTGATCGCGGGATCACGCTCGACATCGCGCAGCTTCTTCAACCGCTCCTCGGCCCGCGCCAGTGTGCCCTCCAGCCGCTTCACCGACAGGCCGCGCTCAGACTTCGAGGCGGCCAGCCACATCCGCAGCTGCGTCAACTGATCGTCGAGGTAGGCCTCCTCGGTGTCCTTGGAGACCGGGATCTTCTCGAACGCCGAGCGGGACAGGATGGCCGCGTCCCACTCGCCGGTCGCGGCTCGGGCGACGAACAGCTGTCGCTTGTCCTTGACCAGGTCCTCGGTGCCACAGGTGAGGATCCGGGCCTGCGGGTAGGCCTGCAGCCACTCCCGGCTGAACTGCTCGAGCATGTGGTTGGGCACCACCACCGCCGGCTTGCGGACCAGGCCCAGCCGACGCAACTCCGAGACACCTGTCACCGCGGCGAGAGTCTTCCCCGCGCCGACCTCGTGGGCCAGCAGCACCGAGGGCTGGGCCACCATCCGGGCCACCGCGGCATGCTGGTGCGGCCGCAGCCGCAACGGGCGGCCGTCCTGGACACGGGCCATGCCCGGGTAGTGCCTGTCCTCGTCGACGTCGTAGGAACGCAGCACGATCGCGTTCAACTTGTCGTTGTAGGCGCGGACCAGCTGCTGACACCGGTCGGGGTCCTCCCACAGCCAGGTCGCGAACCGCTCCTGCAGCTCCTCGGCCTTCTCCTGAGCGGCGAACGTGGCGGTCTCGTTCGGGATCCGCCGCCCGTCCGGGGTCTCGTCGGTGACCCGGATCTGCCGCTGCTCCAGACACGCCTGGACGATGTCGATCGCGCTGGCCCGTTCGGTGCCCCAGGTGTTCCGGGCGGCCACCGAGTGCCGGTTTCCGCGCACCGACCACACCGACCCGCCCGGATGCTCCACCTCCACGGTGCGGTCATCGAGCGTCTCGCGCAGGAACTGCTCCACCGTCGTGGCCGGCACCCACGGCACGCCGAGCTGGGCGACGATCTCGGTCGGCCCCAAGTCCTCGGGCAGCACCTCACCCAGGGCGGTCTCGGCCGCCTTGAGTCGGCGCGCCATCGGCTGTGCCGACTCATCGCCCGTCGCGGCAGCGCCCTCGACCAGTTGCTCGAGGACCTCCCCGACCCTGCTCAGACGGGCGCGCACGTTCCCGGAAAGGAACTCCGCCCGCGGCACCCAGGCGGCCGTCCAGCCGTCCTCGGTGCGCTTGACGGTGTCCGGGTCGACGAACGCGAACGCCTCCAGCTCGGCCGCGGCCTGCGTCTCATCAATACCGAGAAGGCGGGCGACCTCGCTGGTGCGCAGCTCGCCGTAGGTGTCCAGACACAGCGACACCGCATCGGCCGGGGAGTCCGCGTGAGTGCGCAACACCCGTGGCGCGACGACCCGCTCGGTGAAGATGTCGGCCTTGCGGGCCGTGCCGGTCGCGGAGTCGTAGTGCTCCAGCGCGAGCACGGCAGGGGAGTGGGGATCGTCCCCGAATCCGCCCTGCCGCGGCCGCACCTGCGCGAGCACGGGCTCGCCGGTCTTCGGGTCGATCCGGCCGGTGTTGCGGCTGGTGACCCGGTTGATCGGCCCGTACCGCTTGACGTAGGCGTCGTACTGCCGGTTCAGCCGCTCCCGCAGCGCCGTCATCCGCTCCTCACCCGCGGCGCTCGGCCCCTTAGGCAGATTGGCGGCCGTCGGCAGGTCACCGGGCAGGGGAGTTGTCGCCTCGGCCTCCAGCAGCGTGACGACCGTGTCGCGGAGCCCGGTGAGCATCCGCAGCTCGTTCGCCTGGGACTTCGGCACCTTCAACGGCTCTGGGACGCCGTCGAACACGTGCTGCCAACCTCCGTCCTCGTCCACGCTGATGTGCCCCTCGGCGCGCACCACCCGATCGGGCAGCACCAGCGGCTCCTCCTCGCCCCGTTGCTGCGGCGACCGGCTAGGCCGTGCGACCGGCGTTCGCGTCGGTGGGTTGGCGCTGGGCCGTGTCGCGACCGGGGGAGGGGTGAACAGAGGCCGTACGTCGGCGTAGTTGGTCAGGTCGAAGGCGAGCTTGCGCTGCAGGTCGGTTGCGACCCGCTCGGCGAGGGTTTGGCTCTCGGCCGTCAGCGGCGGGCTGACCGCGACCTCGGGCCCGAACCGGCCCGAGCGGGAGGTCAGGCGACCCAGCACCCTGGCCGGCTGCTGCACGAACAGCGCATTGAGGTTGACCTCCTTGTCCTCGAGCCCCGTCCCCGCACGGAACGATGGCAGCGGCTCCAGACCGCGCCAACTGGGCATCAACTCCAGCGGTCCCTCGCCCTCGACCCGGCGCCGGAACACCAGCAGGTCGGTGATGACGTCGGTGCCGGCGGCCTGGTGGTGGGTCTGGTTCGGCAGCCGTAGCGCCGTGACCAGGTCCGCCATGTCGGCGAACGCCTCCCGGGCCGCAGGGTTGGCCGCGTCCATCGTCCACCGCGACGTCAGCACTGCCACCACCCCTCCGGGCCGGACCAGGTGCAGGCTCTTGTAGATGAAGTAGTTGTGCAGGCTCAGCCCGAGCCGGTTGTAGGTCGAGTCGTGCGGGACGACGTCGGCGAAGGGGACGTTGCCGATCACCAGATCCCGCTTCCCCTCGGGCAGCCGGGTCTCAGCGAACGACTCCGCGCGAATGTCCGCGGCGGGATAGAGCAGAGACGCCACCCGTGCGGTGGTCGGGTCCAGCTCGACTCCGACCACGTCACGCACATCGGCGGGCGTAAACCCGATGAAGGTGCCCGAGCCGCAGCCGGGCTCCAGGACTCGGCCGCCGGCGGCCTCGTCGAACCCAGCCTCGCCGAGGGCCGACCACACTGCCTTCACCAGCGCGGCGTCGGTGTAGTGCGCATTCAGCGTGGTGCGTGCCGCGGCCGAGCGGACACGACCCCCCAGCAGTTCGCGCGCCCGCAGCGCCGGCTCTGCGTGATCAGCGGTGTCGTCGAAGACCTCCGGCAGCGACCCCCAGCCCGACCAGCGCGCCAGCACCCCCTGCTCCTCAGCAGACGGGAGCCTGTTCTCCGCGTCCAGCTCGGCCAGCAGCTCAAGCACGGACACGTTCGCCTTCAACCGCTCCCGCGTCGTCGTCGGAGCCAGGTCCTGCTGCGAGCCGGGTTGGAACCGCAGCAGCTCGCCGGCCGGAATCAGCCCATCCGGTGCGCTTGCAGTGGCGGCGGCCGCCGGCGGGAGGGTGGTCAGTCATCACCGTCGTCGTCGGCGGCGGCCGGATCGTCGACTCGAACAGCCAGGTTGATGACGCTGCCTACGCGGCCGCGCGGGCAGCATCCCTGGAATCGAACTTCGATGCCGGACAGATCGCCGGCCGCGACGCTGCGGAGGATGCGCTGGCAGATCGGGGCAAGGCCTGCACCCGCTTGACCGTGTCGTTCGCGGGAACCGACTTCCGCACCTCGGGCCACGTGAGGGTCGAGGTCACCTGCCACGCGAACCTGAGCGACGTCGTCGGGTTCGGCCTGCCTGGCGCCAAGGACTTCACCAGCACGGCCGTGGTCCCCATCGAGCAGTACCGGCGGCTCCCATGATTTCGCGGCTGATCCGACGGCTGCGGCGTCGGCGCGATGAGCGGGGTGTGGTCTCTACGTGGACGATCCTCATGGCCTCGGGGGTGTTCCTGGTGCTGCTTGGCCTGGTCTATGACGGCGGCAACGCCATGAATCAGCGGATCGCGGCCCACCGCGCCGCGGAGCAGGCCGCTCGTGCGGCCGCCGACGAGATGCGCGGCGTCCGTGACGGCACCGAAGGAATCAACCAGGCGACCGCGACGGCCCGCGCCAACCAGATCCTGCAGCAGGCCGGCTGGAGCGGCACCGTGAACATCGACGGCCTCGACGTCACGGTGAGGGTGACCGGTAAATCGGACAACGCGTTCCTCAACGTCCTCGGCTTCACAAGCTTCCCGGTCGACGAGACCGGCACCGCAACGTCCATCACGGGCCCGAACTAGTGCTTTGTCAAGAAACGTTGACGTGGTAACCGTGTCGCGTGGACATCTGGGCTGGTGAGCGTGAGGCTTGCCGGTGGAGGTGAGTCATGGCACGTACGCCTGGGGTGTTCGCGCGGTCGTTGG
>Ga0310823_100401_pt1 | contig 33056 bp, 29 predicted proteins | sample P4_ome_3_FD_201316 | JGI IMG/M metagenome (GOLD analysis project Ga0310823, IMG submission 201316) | Sorghum-adapted microbial communities from Joint BioEnergy Institute, Emeryville, California, United States - P4_Day56_Rep3 | ecosystem: Engineered > Bioreactor > SSF (Solid state fermentation) >...
TGGTATGTTACCCATACGGTGGCTCCTTTGTTGTGGAGTAGGGTAACATGCCTACACCTCAACAATAGGAGTTTTATTATTCCTTGAACAGGTGAAATGACACTTTTTCTTACAGAAATAGGAATTTGGACAAACAAAATTTCTTGATGTCAAGTTTGATGCAACGCTAGTGAAATTTCTTCGCTTTTTCCGAAAAAATCACGCGAAATCGGCCGTTTTCACTAAATTAGGGGAAATTTTTTCGTCTATTCGCGGCGATCGTGCCATTTCAGGCGATATAGAGGAAATATTTTCGTTTATCGAACGGCAAAAAGCCGATCAGGAACCGCGCTCCTGATCGGCTTCGCTGCATAGACTCAGTCCAACGTGAAATCCGGCAATCCGGCCGGCAGCGGCGCGGGCTTCGCGCACGCGCTCTCCATCGCGTAATGCCGGCCTTCCTCCGACGCGATGTGGAAGCCGTGCATCGCCTCGAGCACGTGATACGCGAGCTCGCCGCTGGCGCGGTACGCCCGCCCCGTGCGGATCGCCTTCGCCATGTCGGCGGCGCCGACGCCGCGCGAATTGCCCGTGTAGCCGTGGGTGAGCGGCACCTCGACCCATTCGCGCGCGCCGGCCCGAGCCAGCCGCACCGGACCGCCGAACGTGTTCGGGTCCGGCACGAGCAGCGTCCCCTCGCTGCCGTAAACCTCGATGCGCGGCAGCGTCGAGCCGCCCTTCACGTCGAAGCTCGTGATGATCGTCGCGATCGGTCCCGCCTCGAAATCCATCACGCCGGCGATGTGCGTCGGCACTTCGACCGGGATGACCGTCCCGGCCTTCGGCTGGCTCGTGATCGTCCGCTCCGGGAACGAGATGCGCGCCGAACCGGTGACGCGCCGGATCGGGCCGAGCATGGCGACGAGCGCCGTCAGATAGTACGGCCCCATGTCGAACATCGGCCCGCCGCCGGCCTGATAGTAGAACTCCGGCGACGGATGCCACACTTCGTGGCCGCCGCTCATCATGAACGCCGTCGCGCCGATCGGCGTGCCGATTGCGCCCTCCTCGATCAGCTTGATGCAAGTCTGGATGCCGCCGCCCAGGAACGTGTCGGGCGCGCTGCCGACGAGCAGCCCCTTGCGTCCGGCCAGCTCCAGCACCTCGCGAGCTTCCTCGCGGGTCACCGCCAGCGGCTTCTCCACGTAGACGTGCTTGCCGGCTTCAAGCGCTTTCAGATTCACCGGCGCATGCGCCTTCGGAATCGTCAGGTTGATGACCAACTCAATCTCCGGATCGGCAAGCAACTCTTCGACGGAGCAGCCGCGCACGCCGTATTCCGCGCCCTTCGCGAGCGCCCGTTCGACGTCGATGTCGGCGCAGGCGACGATCTCGAGCGATTCGAAACGGCTGCCGTTCTGAAAATAGATCCCGCTGATGTTGCCGGTGCCGATGATGCCGGCTTTCACTTTGTCCATTGCGCAAGCTTCCTTCTTTCCGTGTCGAGTGTTGGTGCCTTCGATGCTTCCGCCAGTCCGTCAGCCTGCCAGCCCGTCAGCCTGTCAGTCCGTCAGCCTGCCAGTCCGTCAGCCTGCCAGCCCGTCAGCCCGCCGGCCGCCGGGCTTCAGTCCGGACTGTCGCCCATGCCCGTGTAACTCGTGTAGATGACCGGGTTGGTTCCGCCGTAGAGCGCCTTGCCTTCCGCCGCCCACAGGAAGCCGCGCCGCATCAGCTCCGTCACTTCCGGCATGCGAAGCACGTTCGCCACATGGCCGAGCGAACAGTAGTAGACGCGGCCGACGCCCCAGCGCTTCGTCCAGATGACCGGCATCTCCACCGGGCCGTTCAGCTCGTGCGGGCCGGGGACGGTCGGGAACCGGGTGACGGCCAGCACCTCGACCGCGGGGTCCACGTGCAGGTAATACTGCTCGCTCTCCACCGTGAAGTCCCCAATATCCGCGACCAGCGGGCTCGACGACTGCTTGATGTGGACGACGTACTCGACGCCGTCATTGCCCGGATGCGCAACCCAGTTCCCGCCGGTCATGAACTGCCAGTCCACGTTCTCGCGGAACGCGTCGCACATGCCGCCGTGGCACCCCGCGAGGCCGACGCCCGCCTGCACCGCCTCCGACACGTTGCGCACGTAGCGCTTCTTGATCTTGCCCATCGTCCAGATCGGGATGATCAGATCCAGCGATTTCAATTTCTCCAGGTCGGCAAAAGACTCCAGCGAATCCGACACTTCGACGAAGAACCCTTCCTCCTCCAGAATGCCGCGAAAATGATCCGCCGCCTGGTCGGGCTCGTGGCCGTCCCATCCGCCCCATACGATCAACGCTTGCTTCTTCATGAAGTTCTCCTTTCCGTCACGGCCCGACAGAGGGAACCTGCGCAAACGGGATCAGCCCGCCGCAAACGTTCCCCCGGACCTTCTCACATCTCGCTGACGCTCACCCAACGCCGCTCTTCCACGATTTCTCGACCGCTTCGAGCACCGCCCTTCTCACATTTCCCTGATCTTCACCCAACGCCGCTCTTCCACCGATTTCTCGACCGCTTCGAGCACCGCCTGGCATTTGACCCCGTCGCGGAAGTTCGGCACCGGCTGGCGGTTTTCTTCGATCGCGCCGAGCAGTTCGACGACGACATGCGTGAACGTCTGGCCGTAGCCGATCGAGTGTCCGGGCGGCCACCACGCGTTCATGTACGCGTGCGCCGGGTCGGTCGCGACGACCCGGCGGAAGCCCTGCACGTCGTCCGCGTCGTCCGTGAAGTACACCTGCAGCTCGTTCATCCGCTCGAAATCGAATTTCACGCTGCCCTTCGATCCGTTGATCTCGAACGCGTTCGTGCAGCGATGGCCCGGCGCGAAGCGCGTCGCCTCGAAGCTGCCGAGCGCCCCGCCGGCGAAGCGGGCGAGGAACAGCGTCGCGTCGTCGACCGTCACTTCGCCCTTCGGCGCGGACGCGTCGCCTTTCGCGCTGAGGCCGGTCATCGAGGACGGCAGCGGCCGCTCCTTGATGAACGTCTCGCGCATGCCGACGACTTCCTCGATGTCGCCGACGAGGAAATGCGCAAGATCGATCAGGTGCGCGCCCAGATCGCCGTGCGCCCCGGAGCCGGCCACCTTCTTGTCCAGCCGCCAGACGAGCGGGAAGTCCGGATCGACGATCCAGTCCTGCAGGAACCACGCGCGGAAATGGTAGATCCGGCCGAGCCGCCCCTCCCGCACCAGCTTCTTCGCGAGCTGAACGGCCGGAGCGAACCGGTAGTTGAAGCAGACCATGTGCTTCACGCCGGCGTCTTCGGCGGCCTGCAGCATTTCGCGCGCGTCGGCGAGGGTCAGCGCCAGCGGCTTCTCGCAGAACACATGCTTGCCCGCCCGGGCGGCCGCGACGGCGATCTCCTTGTGCGCGTCCGACGGCGCGTTGATGTCGACGATGTCGATGTCGTCGCGGCTGACCAGCTCGCGCCAGTCGGTGACCGCCGACTCCCAGCCGAACTGGGCGGCCGCCTGCTCGACGCCGGCCTTGTTCCGGCCGCAGATCGCCTTCATGACCGGCACCGGCGAACCGGGGAACGCCATCGGCACTTCCTTGTAGGCGTGGCTGTGCGCCTTGCCCATGAATTTGTACCCGACCATGCCGATGTTGAGCTTCTTCATGCGGATCACTCCTCCCACACGGGTCAGATTGTATGAAGGTCCGAAGCGCTGGCTCCGGCCGTTCTACGAGCGCGGCGCGGAAGACTCGCGCACGACGAGCTCCGTGGGCAGCGTCTCGTGGAACACGGATTCCGTTCCCCGCCAGTCGGGCAGCTTATCCAGCAGCCGCTCCGCGGCGGTCCGTCCCATCTCGCCGAACGGCACGCGGACGGATGTCAGGGGCGGGTCCACCATGGCGGCCGCGTCCGAGTCGTCGCAGCCGACGATCGCGAGGTCGTCCGGCACGCGGACGCCGCGCTCGCGCAGCGCCTGCATCAGCCCGATCGCCATCCGGTCGTTCGCGGCGAACACCGCGTCCAGATCGCGCAGCCTCTCCAGCACCGCTTCCGCCGCGCGGCGGCCGCTCGTGCGGCTGTAGTTGCCGGCGAACATCCGCTTCGGGTCCGGCGCAAGGCCCGCTTCCCGCAAAGCCCGCACGTAGCCGGCTTCCCGCTCCCTGCTTGGGGAATACCACGGCGAGCCGTTGAGGAAACCGATGTTGCGGTAACCGTTTTCAATCAAATGCTTCACCGCGCGCCGGCTGCCCTCTTCGTGCGCCGCGCCGACGGAGCTCGCCCGGCCGTCGCCCGAGCGATGGTCTATGAGGCAGAACGGCAGCCCCTCGTCCGCCATCGCGCGGATGCCCGCCTCCTCCTCCGGCAGGCTGCTCGCCCCGAGCACGATGCAGGCGTCGATCCGCACCGAGCGGAACAGCGGCACGTAGTCGAACGGCTCCCGCGGCCTGCGGTACAGGAGGAGCAGCCCCATGCCGCGCTCGCGCGCCGCCTCGCCGATGCCGTCCAGCATTTCGGAGAAATAGTACGTCGAGAACAGCCGCACCTTCGGCACATGCGGCAACACGACGCCGAGGTTGCCGCTCCGGCCCCGCGCGAAACTGGCGGCCAGGGCGTGAATCTGATAATCGAGCTTTCGGGCCGCTTCCAGCACCCGCTGCCGCGTCTCATCCCGCACCGGGCCGACACCGTTCAGCACGCGCGAGACCGTCGCTTCCGAGACGCCTGCCAGTTCGGCCACTTCCTTGCGGGACGCCACTTTGCTCCCCCCTCCCGACGGCGCGATTCGCCATTCCGAAGCGCCAGGACAGGCAGCCGGATGACTGGCGCAACCGGATGATGTTGCAATGTACGCGCGTACATTTTCGCACGAAAAGATGAGGAAGTCAATGCACGCGTTTGATTTTTTGCCCGCCGCATCCTTCCCCCTCGCCGCGCACTTCGCCTTCAGCCCAGCCAGATCGTCTTCTCCGCGGCCGGCCTGCGCCTGCCCGCGGGCAGCGGCCCTACCGGCTTGCCCAGATAGATCAGGCCGACGAGCTCCTCCGTCTCCTTGAGGCCGAACGCCTGCTTCATGAGCGGATGGTACATCGGCTCGCCGGTCCGCCAGATCGCGGCCAGCCCGAGCGCGTGCGCCGCCAGCAGCAGATTCTGCGCGGCCGCGTGCGCCGCCGCGATCTCCTCGGCGCGCACGACGTTCGGCGCGTCGGACGGCAGCGCCGACACCGCGATGACGACCGGCGCGCGGTACGCCTTCGCTTCCGCCTTCGCGCGCGCCGCGTCCCGCTCCGCCTCCGGAGCGCCGAGCGCCGCGATGTCGCCGTACGCCTTCGCCAGCACGCCGCGCCCGTCCCCGGTCATGACCCTGAACCGCCACGGCTCCGTGCCGTGATGGCTCGGCGCCCAGTTGGCCGCCTCGAGAATCGCCTCGATCGTCTCGCGCGGCACCGGCTCCTGACTGACCCTTCCGCAGGACCGGCGCGTGCGGATCGCTTCCAGTACGTCCATTTGTCCGCCCCTCTCCGAAACATCCTTTCAGCCGAACACTTCCGCGATATAGATCATGGCCAGCAGTCCGGCAATGAAACTGTACGTCGAAGGCCGCTCGAACCCGTGGCCGTGGCTCTCCGGGATGAGCTCCTTGTACGCGATGAACAGCATCGCCCCGGCCGCGAACGCGAGCCCCGGGCCGATCAGCCCGTCGATCCGGCTGGCCGCCCCGTAGCCGACGACCGCCGACACCATTTCCATGAGACCGGTCGCCGTCACGATGAGCAGCGATTTCAGCTTGGGCGTTCGCGCGTTCAGCAGAAACACGGCCAGGATGAGCCCTTCCGGCATGTTCTGCGCCCCGATCGCGATCGCGACCATCGGGCCGAGCCCTTCGCTTGCGCTCGCGTAGCTGAACCCCGTGCTGAGACCTTCGGGAATGTTGTGGATGAACAGCGCGATCATGACGAGCAACGCCTTGTTGTCGAGCGAGCGGATGCCGTTCTTGTTCTCGACGTCGATGTGGGGGATGTTCCGCTCGATCAGGTCCAGCACGAGCACGCCGAGCACGAGCCCGCCGGTCATCACCCAGAAGCCGGCCTCGGCGATCGCCTGGGGAAGCAGGCCGAACGTCGAGGCGGACACCATGATGCCCGCCGTGAAGGCGACCAGAATGTCTTTCCAGCGCTCGGACATCTTCCGGATCAGGAGCACCGGAAGTCCGCCCAGAACCGTCGCCATGGCCGATACGAAGCTGCCGAGCAACGCTTCTTCCAAGTCCGCCGACACCTCCCGCAACAACCGGATGCGCTATTTCCGAGTATAGCACGAGCGCGGGCGGCGGCAAGCACTTTGTATGGGCGAAATGGCCGGCCGTACCGTTCGACGCTACTCGCCGAACGCCGGCGCGCCTTCTTTTTCCCCCGGATCTTCGGCTTCCCGGCGTCCCGGCGGCACGATGCGCACCTTCGCGATCCGCTTGTCGACCGGACCTTCCGCGCGGAACGTGTGCCCCTCCCAAACAATCTCCGCCGGATCGCCCGCCTCCGGAAACCGCCCGAGCTCACCGATGACGAAGCCGCTCACCGTGTCGTACCGGTCCACCGGCAGCCCGATCCCGAGCAGGCGCTCGATGTCGTCGAGACGGGCGGTTCCGCTTGCGAGCAGCGATCCATCGTCCATTTTCACAATATCGCGCACATCTTCATCGTATTCGTCAAAAATGTTGCCCACGATCTCCTCAAGCAAATCCTCGACCGTGACAATGCCCGCCGTACCCCCGTATTCGTCGATGACGATCGCCATGTGGACCTTGTTTTTCTGGAAGTCCCGGAACACCTCGTCGATCGGGCGCTGCATCGGCACATGGTACGGTTTGCGCAGCAGCTTCGTCAGATCGAACATCGCTTCGTCGCAGTCCATGATGAACATCGTCAGATCCTTGACGTGCAGAATGCCGACGATATCGTCCATATGCTCGCGGTAGACGGGATAGCGCGTATATTTCTCGCGGCCGATCGTCGCGACGACGTCCTTCAGCGCCGCGCCGAGCGGAATGCCGACGACGTAGAGCCGGTGGGTCATGATTTCGGCGACGGTCTTGTTATCGAAGTCGAAAATGTTGTTGATCATCATTTTCTCCGTCTCGTCGATCGCGCCCCGCTCCTCGCCGACATCGACCATCATCCGGATCTCTTCCTCCGTCACTTCCTCGTCGTCCGCGTTCGGATCGACGCCGAACAGGCGCACGATCAGGTTCGTCGACCAGGTGAGCAGCCGCACGACGGGGTACGTGACCGCCGACAGGAAAACGAGCGGGCGGACGGCGAGCATCGCGATCGGCTCCGCCTTCTTCATCGCCAGCCGCTTCGGCACCAGTTCCCCGAACACGAGCGTGAAATAGGACAGCACGAGCGTGATGGCGACCAGCGCGATCGTATGCAGCACTTCCGTCGGGATAGCCGCGCCCCGGGCCGAGGCGAAGGCCGCAAGGTCGTCCGCGAAGCTCTCGGCCGCGAAGGCGCTCGCGAGAAAGCCGGCGAGCGTGATCCCGATCTGGATCGTCGCGAGGAACCGGCTCGGCTCGCGCAGCAGGCCGGCGAGCAGCTTCGCCCGCTTGTGGCCGTCCTCCGCCATCGCGCGGATCCGGTTGTCGTTCAGCGAGATCAGCGCGATTTCCGAAGCGGCGAAAAAGGCGTTCAGCAGAATGAGCACGATGAGCACAATGAATGCCATGCGGTCACTTCCCCGTCCTGTTCCGGCACAGAGTTCAAACGTAGTATAAGGCTAGCGGCGGCGAAATATGTCCGCGAGGGGACCGGCCGCACAGACGGGAAAGCCGCCGCCTCGGGCATCGCCCCGGGCAGCGGCTTTCCTTGCCTTACGGCATCTCCCGTTCCAGCCGGTCGACGGCGGGCTTGAGCGGCTCGGGCGCGAGGGCGCGCACATGGCCCAGCATGGCGCGCAGGAAGACGCGGTTCGGCAGCAGCTTCGCCGCCTCGGCCGCAAGCAGGCCGAGCGCCTCCTCCAGCTCGCCGGTATCCGCGCCGTCCGCCCGGACGGCTTCCACCCGCTCGCGCAGCTCCCGGATCGCCGTCTGCCACGCCGCCGGTCCGCAGCCGCCGGTCAGCCTCCGCACCAGCTCGTCGAACTCGTCGGCCGCGACCAGCGGCCGCTCGCCGCTTCCGGCGAGCCCGGCGGCGATGTCGTCCATCCGGCGGGCGATGTACCGCGACAGCCGCTGCGGCTCGAGCGGCTTGCCGCCGAGCAGGAAGTAGCCGATGTACTCCCCGATGGCGCCCTGCATCATCAGCGCGATGTCGCAGGCGTAAGGCGCGCAGGCTTCGCCGTACATGTTCCGGACCGACCGCTTGAGCCAGTCCGCCGTCTCCGCCCGGATGCGCAGGACGAATCCGGGCAGCGCATCGTGGATTTCGCTCGCCTGCTCGTGCCAGACCCGCCGGATCCAATCGGCGTTGTCCGCGCCCACGGCAAGCTGCGCCTCGAGCTGGCGGACGAACCGCTCGCGCGGCGTCAGCCCTTCATCCGCCTCCAGCTCCGCCATCCGCCGCCGGATCCGGTCGTAGACGCCGGCCACGGCGGCGAGCGCGAGCTCGTCCTTCGACTTGAAATGGAGATAGATCGAGCCCTTCGCCACCCCGGCTTCCTCGGCGATCTCCTGGATCGACGCCGCGCGATAGCCTTTGCGCGCGAACACGCGCAGGGCGGCGGACACAATCAGCGTTTTCTTGTCCGACAACTAGATCCGCTCCTCGGCCTGCTTGCGGAAGAGCGCGCCGCGAATGCGCATCAGCACCTCGTAGATCGCCGGCACGATGAACAGCGTGAGCAGCGTCGAGCTGGTCAGGCCGCCGATGACCGTCACCGCCAACCCTTTCGAAATGATGCCCGCGCCTTCGAGGCTGAACAACATCGGCAGCAGGGCGCCGATCGTCGCGAGGGCGGTCATCAGAATCGGGCGCAGACGGGTCGCGGCCGCCTCGAGCAGCGCGTCCCGCGTCGGGAGGCCTTCCCGCTCCTTGTGGATGACGCGGTCGATCAGCACGATCGCGTTCGTGACGACGATGCCGATCAGCATGAGCAGGCCCATCATGGCCGAGACGTTCAGCGTCTCGCCGGCGAGCAGCAGCGCGATGAGCGCGCCGATCGCCGTGAACGGCAGCGAGAACAGGATCGCGAACGGCGCGAGCCCGCCGCCGAACGTGATGACGAGCACGAGGTAGACGATCGCGATCGCGGCGGCCATCGCCAGGCCGAGCTGCGTGAACGTCTCGTTCATCTGCTCGACGACGCCGCCGAACTCGACGTCGACCGAAGCCGGCAGCTCGAGATCGTCGATCTTCTGTTTCAGCGAAGCGGACGCCTTGCCGACGTCGGCGGTCGTCACCTCGGCCGTAATGCTCGTGTACATGCGGCCGTCCAGCAGATTGATCGTGTTCGGCGATTCGCCGCTTTCGACCTGCACGACGTCCCGGATCGGCACTTCGAAACCGAGCGGCGATTGCAGCGCCACGCCGGTCATGTCGCCGATCGAGCCGTAGTTTTTCGTCTCCGTATGCACGTAGACGTTGTAGACTTCGCCGTCCTCCTCGACCGTCGCGAGGACGGGCCGCTCCCGCGCGGGGGCGAGGGCGAGCATGATGTTGCCGGCCGTCAGCCCGTACCGGCTGAGCTGCGCCTGGTCCGACTTCAGCGTATATTGGTCGTAGGTCTCTTCGAGTCCCGTCTCGATATCCTTGAAGTTCGGGTCCTCTTCCATGAGCGCCTTGATCCGTTCGGCCGCGCCCTTGATTTCTTCGTAGCTGTCGCCGTACACGGTCAGGGTGAAGCCGCCCGCGCCGAAGCCGGCCATGTCGAGCATTCCCCACTCGCCGTCTCCCGGAGCCTTCGCCCGCACTTCGGCGAGCACCTGATCCTTGACGTCCTCGAAGTTCTTGATGTCGTTCTCGAACAGGACATAGAACAGCGCGGACCGGTCCGAGCCGAAGCCCATCATCGGGCCGCCCTGGTTGCCGATCGCGAACTGGATATCCGTCACGTCATCGCGGTTCATCAGATAATCTTCCGCCTTGAGCGCCAGATCGTGCACTTCCTGCTTCAGCTCGCCCGGCGCCGGCGAATAGGTGTACACCGCGTACTTCTGCTCTTCTTCCGGCAGGAAGCTCGTGCCGATGAGCGTGCTCAGGCCGACGCTGGCGATGAGCAGCAGCACCGCGACCGTGAACGTCACGATCTTGTGGCTGAGCGCCCAGCGCAGCCCCTTCTGATAGGATTTCGCCAGCCGGCCGGGGCCTTCGGTATGCTTGCCCTCGGGCAGACCGCGCCTGAACAGCGTATGCGCCAGCATCGGCACGACCGTGATCGCGACGAGCAGCGACGCCAGGAGCGAGAACACCATCGTCAGCGCGAACGGCAGGAACAGTTCGCCCACCATGCCGCTGACGAGGCCGAGCGGCACGAAGACGGCGATCGTCACGATCGTCGACGACATGATCGGGATGAACATTTCCCTCGTCGCCGCGAGGATGAGCGCCTTGCCTTTGAGCTGCTCGCCGGTCAGCGACATGCGCCGGTAGATGTTCTCGATGACGACGATCGAGTCGTCCACGACCCGGCCGATCGCGACCGTCATCGCGCCCAGCGTCATCATGTTGAGCGTGATGTCGTTCACTTTCAGCAGCAGGATGCCGATCAGGAGCGACATCGGGATCGAGATGACCGCGATCAGCGTCGAGCGGACGTTGCGCAGGAACAGCAGGATGATGATGACCGCGAAGATCGCCCCGAAGAGCGCCTTCTCGAGCATCGTCGCGACCGATTGCTCGATCGGCTCGCCCTGGTCGAGCATGGTGATGATATTGAGGCCTGCGTTGTGTTCCTTGAACGCGTCGATTTCGGCCTTGACCCGGTTCACGACTTCGACCGTGTTCGCGTCAGGCGACTTGATGATCTGCACGGCGATGGATTCCTGGCCGTTCGTGCGCGAGATCGACTCTGCCTTGCCGACGAGCTCGATGTCCGCGATCTCCGAGAGCGGAACGGTCGGCAGGCCGCCGCCCATCAGCTCGGCGAGCAGATCGGCGCCGCCCGCGCCGGCTTCGCCGGCGTCCATGCCTGCGGCGGCGTCCGTGCCTGCCGACGGGTCCATGCCTGCGGCGGCGTCCATGCCGGTTGCGGGGCCCATGCCTGCCGCCGGGTTCATGCCTGCGGCGGCGTCCATGCCGGTTGCGGGGCCCGTGCCTGCGGCTCCGCCCATGCCCGCTGCGCCGCCCATGCCCGCTGCGCCGCCCATGCCGGCGCCCGCTTCTCCGCCGGCCGACGGGATGAGCGGAATGGCCAGATTGCGCAGATCCTCCAGGGAACGCACGCCGCCGTCCACGACGATGTTTTTCTGCGTATCCTCCATCTCGAACAGCCCGAGCGGCGCCTTCAGCACCGAGCCCCGGATGATGCCCTGAACCGTCTCCTTGCCGAGGCCGTATTCCGCCAGTTTGTCTTCCTTCCAGGTCAGGATGGCTTCGCGGACGAACTGGCCGGAAATCTGGACGTCCGACACGCCGTCGAGCCCTTCGAGGGACGGCCGCAGCTCCTCCTCGATCACCGCGGTCAGTTCCTCGAGCGACAGCGTACCGCTGCTGATGCTGACAGCCAGCACCGGGATGGCGTTGATCGTAATCCTGGACAGCGTCGGTTCCGAAGCGCCTTCCGGCAGCGGGACGCCGTCCACCGCTTCCCGCGCTTCCTCGAGCGCTTCCTTCATGTCCTTCTCATACTCGTACTGAATGAACAGCGACGAGACGTTCTCCATGGACATGGATTGCATGGTGTCGACGCCGCTCAAGTTGCGCAGGCGTTGCTCGATCGGGCGCGTCACCTGCTCCGCCACCTCGTCGGGGGCCGCGCCCGGATAGATCGTCGTTACCGAAATGACCGGAACGTTGATGTCCGGGATCGTCTCCTGCTTCATCGTGAGCCCGGCGTAGAGGCCGGCCGCCACGACGATGAAGGTCATGATCCACAGCGCGAACTTGTTGTTCAGCGAAAATCGGATGATGCCGTTCAACCGCTTCCACTCCTTTTCTACATTTCTGACCGACTGTTCAGAACGGCTATATTTTATCTTACAAGAAGTTGGATTTCAAACACGAACCTCCGATGACCGATCGGTCAGCACGATTCCGCCTGTGTCAAGGGCCTGTTTTCGAGCCCATGAATTTCATACGGAGAAGTCCGCGGCAGGGCGCAAAAAAATAAGCGGAGCACGCCGACAGCTTGTCCGCCGTCGATCCCGCGCCGCTGTTGGAAGCAGCGCCAACGATACCTCTGCCGTAAGAGGTTTGCTTATTTTCGGTTCTCGTGGAACTTTTTGATAATTTTTTCGTCATAATGTTATGAAGATTTCTCACTGGAGGTATTTTATGAAAAAACTATTGTTGAAAAAACTGTTGGTGTGTGCCGCATTGCTGCTTTTCTGCATGCCGATTTATGCGTCTGCCCAAGGGACTGATTATTCCTACTATACAAAATACGCCGTCAAAGTTGTACTTAATGGAGAGGAAATGGATTTCAGTCCTCCCGCAACTGCTGTGAATAACAACACTATGGTTCCGTTCAGGCAGCTATTCGAAGCCTATGGTGCTGAAGTAAGTTGGCAACCGGGCACAAAAACCATAACAGCAATCAAAGATGATATTACACTTAAAATTACCATTGAGAGTCTGATCGCTTATGTTAATGACAAGGAAGTTCAATTAAAACAAGCTCCTTTCACCGCTGAATATAGCGATGGGAACATGTATACATTTGTAAACCTCAGATTTATCAGTGAAGCTCTGGGAGCAGTCGTCACATTTTCCAAAGATCCTGAGCCGACTGTGTTCATTCAATATCACTAAAAAAAGGTCAACTATTAACTCGTGCAGATTAAGATGAGAGTGGATTCATCATAAATCGTCACACCTGGATAAAAGAAAGAATGTGGGCCTCTATTCAAGGCTCTTTTTTTATTTTGTTCCTTTATTGACACTAAAATATTTTAATGGTAATATTTAACTTGATTATACTATTTTAGGAAATGTGATGGGTTTATGTTTAAGTTGGCTGCAAAATGTATGCTCGTTTTATCGATTTTGGCAGCAACATTTTCGTCAGTGGTTTTGGCTGATAACAGCGATGTTCAGGGGCTCGAAATAAAAGGAGCCGATGGAGTAGACATTACTACTGAGGAAATTAAAGCATTTGCTGCCTTGGCTGCACAGGTTATAAGAGATGAAAAAAAATCAAGAAAAGGAATGTTAAGCTCCGAACCAGTAGTTTACAACTTTATGATCGCTACGGATAATGATATTACACTCTTGTATGAGGAAGGCAATGAGAACGGTCCCACGGTACTGGTGATGAGAAAGGAAGTAACCCCTAATCTTCCTCAATACCCTGGGGAAGATCCATCAATTAAAGAAAAAGGCGTTGTTAAGACTTTAGCTGATGATGGAGGATTTATTTCGGACGGAATCGGTGCAAGAGTTAAAATTAACGGAAGTACTGCGTCATATATGAGCACATTAACTACTACGGCAACTGCCAGCCAAGTAGTTGTACCTGTGGATAACAATAATAGCGGAACAGTGTGCCCTAAAGCTAATGGGGTGGCTGTCTGCAATGCATGGACTTATGGAGGGTTTGAAACATCGACAGGAGTAGTATTTGACATGGGACTTATGTATGATTCTACTATTGGCCCTTTTGATACAGAGCAAGGTTACAAAGGTTTTTTATCCCTAAGCCCCGATAAATTGTCATATGCCAAGCCAGCCAAAATGTACGGCTATAGACTGTCGACAAATCCTTTGTCGACAGTTGTTTTTATGTATGGTCACTTTATTATTTCACCGTGACGAGTTTTCCATCACCCAGTGCAACTTCACACTTCACCATCATGTCGGTGACAGCGTTTCACCATCGCATGGTTTAACCGCAAACTCCCGGTCCATCAATCAAAAAACATACTGCGCATATACGAGCAGTCTCAGCCTGTTGTACCGCCAAAATCATCAGCAAATCACCGAATAGGAGGTGATCGTATGACTTCGCTCCAATCTGAATGTTCAAAATCAATACGTTTGTATGTATCGAGGATCTTGTGTTGCCCAATCATCCTCTCCACAAGATTCAGAAATACACCGACTTCTCCAGCCGCCGACCTCGGATTCCTCATCCTGGATGTTAAACCGCATGTTCCCCCTTGCCTGCATGCATTCCCGCTCCTCACCCGCTATTCACGGACTTCCCCCGCCCCGCCGCCGATGCTCCTCCGCCACGTTCCCGAGATCATTTTGATTTTCGCAACATTTTTATATAAAATGTTCTGCAGGCATACTGCTGTATTCGCACATTCTTTGGGCAAGGAGTGGTGGAAATGTTCGACATCGCCATTATCGGCGCCGGACCGGCCGGCGCAAGCGCCGCGCTGTTCACGGCCAAGGCGGGCAAGAAGACGCTGCTGCTCGACAACGACAAGAGCATCACGAAGCGGGCCTGGATCGAGAACCATTACGGCGTTCCGGAGATTACGGGTCCCGATCTCGTCGAGACCGGCAAGAAGCAGGCGGCGAAGTTCGGCGCGGAAGTGAAGCAGGCGACGGTGACGAATATCGCGAAGGACGGGGACAACTTCCGCATCGAGACGGAAGACGGCGAGTCTTACGAAGCCGGGCAAGTCATCATCGCGACCGGCGTGCTGACGGACCTCGCCGGGAAGATCGGCCTGAAGTTGAAAGACGGCACCGAGCCGCGCATCAAAACGGTCATCGACGTTGACGCGGAGGGCCGGACGAACATCGACGGCATCTGGGCGGCCGGCACGGCGGCGGGCGTCAGCGTCCATACGATCATCACCGCCGGAGACGGCGCGAAAGTCGCGATCAACGTCATCAGCAAGCTGAACGGCGAACGGTACGTCGACCACGACGTGCTGAAGTCCTGACAGGACATCCGGCCTCAACAACACGAGACGGGTATGCTGACCCGGGTACACCTGCTGCCACAACATACAGCGAACTGACCCGGGCACACCCGCAACTGCATGAACCGGGCCCATCCGGCCACTGCGTCAAACGGCAGCCGGACCCGAAGCGCATCCGCAGCGCCCGGGTCCGGCTGCCGTCCGTCATTGATGCGGCATGACGAAGAGCCCCTCCTCGGGATGCCAATCCGCGTACAGAACGCCCGAGTACGAGTCGATGCCCTGTTCGGCAAGCTGCTGCTTCAGCCACGGCTCGGACAGCGACGCCTTCCCCAGATTGTCCGACATGAGCCGGCCGTCGAGAATGAGCGTGACCGGTATCCGCTCGCCCGCGCCGTGCAGGCCGAGATCGCCGCGTGTCAACTGGCCGTAAGGGCGCTTCGGCAACACGCTGAGCATGCCGTTCGTCTCGAGCACGGCGTACTCGATCTCGCGCAGCGAGAAATACCCCTGCTGCCGCAGCATGCTGAGCAGTTGGTTGAGGTCGAGCATGTTGCGGCGCATGACGTCGTATTGCAGCTTTCCGCGCCGGATGACGATGGACGGCTCGCCTTCGAACAGCGTGCGCATCTTTTTCGACCTCAAGGTCAGCCGCCCGATGCTGTAGATGATCAGTCCCCAGACCAGGATGCCGTACAGAATTTGCGCCCACGTCACATCCGGTTGGTAAACCGCGTTGCCGACCAGATCTCCGAGCACCAGAATGGCGACGAACTCGAAGGGCGTCAATTTGGAAAAATGCGCCTTGCCGAGTACCTGATTGAAAATGAAAAGTCCCGCGAACCCGAACAACAGATCCGCGGTGATATGCGCATAGTGGCTCACGGCAACCTCCCGCGTTTCCCGCAGCGGTCATTGCCGTTAGTATTCCCTCAATTTCCTTGATCCGATCCGGACTTCGCCGCCAAAACCTTCACCCGCGGCACGGTCAGCAGGACGGCGGCGACGCAGACGAGCATGACGCAGCCCGTCACGGCGAATTGTCCCTGGACCGGCAGCGGCACAAGGCCGATGCCGGACGAGCCGGCCACCGTGCCCGCCGAGAACAGCGCATAGAACCAGCCGTAGGCTTTCCCGCGGTTCGCTTCCGTCGTGCCGTGGATGAGCAGCGTGTTCATCGCCGGGAACAGCAGCGCGAACCCGAGGCCGTACAGCGTCATCACCGCGCCGAGGACGGTCATGCCGGCGCTCTGCCCGAGCAGAATCTGGCTCGCGGCCATCATCGCCAGTCCCGCCGAGAACCGCATGACGGGCGGCAGCCGCCGGAAACCGACGCGCGCCTGCGCGATGAAGACCGCGACGGCGATCAGGCCGAACATGCTGAGCAGCGTGCCGCTGATCCGCGAGTCATACCCGAGCGCCTCGACGTGCAGCGGCAGCAGATAGGCCAGCGCCCCCTGCGAGAACATAAGGAAAAAAGCGCCCGCGAACGACTGCAGCAACTCGCGATTCCGGACCAGTCTGCCCGCGGCCCGTTGTTTTTCGTCCTTGCTCCGCGCATCCCGCCTCCGCAGAAAAATCGCCGTCAGCAGAAGCAGCCCCAGCCCGAGCGCCGCGACCGTGGCGAACACGAACGGCACCGACGTCCGGCTCGCCATGATGCCGCTGTACGCGGGGCCGGCGATCGCCGCGACGCCGACGAACGTGCCCGACACCGCGCTCTGGCTGCCCTGCCGGTCCTTCTCCGTCACGTTCGCCAGGAACGTGAAGGCGGCCGGCACGATCAGCCCGCTCACGAGTCCGTGCAGGAAGCGGACGGCCACGAGCGCGCCCGGGCTTGCGACGAAGCCGTACAGGAGCAGCACGCCGGAAGTCAGGGCCAGCCCCGCGGTCACCACCGGGTACGCGCCGCGCCGGTCCGTCCAGATGCCGGAGGCGATGTTGCCGAACAGATTCGTCATCGAGTACATGCCGACGGCAAGCCCCGCGACGGCCGCGCTTGCGCCGAGCGACGACGCGTAGGTGCTCATGACCGGCAGTTGGGTGAAAAGATCGAGAAACGCGAAGAACACGACCGCGTAGACGAGCCATTTGACCGGAATCGGCTTGACCTCGAACCGGTCCGCGCGGCGCTTGATCGCGCGGTCGAGCGCGAACCACGCGAACGGCACGAACGCGGCCGCAAGGCACAGCAGCGACCACAGCGCGCTCCATTGCAGGCGAAGCTGCGCGTACAGAATCGCAAGCATATACAGGATGACGATGTAGCCGTGGATCGTGCCGACGATTGTGACCGCCATCGGCATGTCGGCGTAATATTTCAGCGGCATCGCGATGCCGAGCAGCACGAGCAGCGACACGCCGTCGACCAGCCCGGCGGCGCGTACGACTCTGACGGGATGCAGCAGATCTTTCAACGGTTTTCCTCTCCTCCGGTTGTTGCGCCTTCCGTTCTGCTCCTTCAATAATACCATGAAATTCGACAAAAAAGCCCGCCCCGGCCGGGGCAGGCAAGCCGTTATTCGGTTCCGGCGTCCGCCGCCGCCAGCGACGCGATCGCCCGGAGCGCGGCTTCGATCTCGCGGTCCACCGCCTCCGCGACGATATCGCGGTGCGGGTCGTACGCTTCGTCGACGTTGTCCGCGTCGCCGTCCAGCGCGACGATCGCGCCCGCGCGCATGCCGCGCAGCGATGCGATCACATAGAGCGCGGCGATCTCCATCTCCACGGCGAGCACGCCCGCCTTCGCATACGCGTCGTGCGGCAGCTCGACGACGCCGGTGAAGAAGGCGTCGAACGTCGCCGTGATCCCCTTGCCGACGGGGCCGCCGCCGAGCGCGACCGCCTCGCGGTAGAGCGCCTCCGTCACGGCGCTGTCGGCGACCGCCGGGAAACCGGGCGGCACGAGCTGCTTCGTCAGCCCTTCCTCGCGCACCGCCGCGGTGCTGACGATCAGGCTGCCCGCCGGATAATCCGGCGTCAGCGATCCCGCCGTGCCGACGCGGATGATCGTGCGCACGCCGGCCCTGGCCAGCTCCTCGAAGCAGACGGCGGCGCCGGGCGAACCGACGCCGTGGCTCACGACGGCGAGCCGTGCGCCGCCATATGTTCCGGTGAACGTCCGGTATTCCCGGGCGAAGGCGAGCTCCCGCGCGTCCTCCAGCCGGGACGCGATTTTCTCCGCGCGGAACGGATCGCCGCAGACGAGCGCATGGGCCGGGATGTCGGCCGGATCAACGCACAGAATCGGCAGTTTCATGGGCATGGTACCTCCCTTGTGTCATGGCGCGCTGTTCCGCGGCCTGTCGGTCATGCTGTCGCTTTTTCCCTGTCAGTCGTATTCCTTGCTCATCCATCCGTCTTCCGGCATGTAGCCCGAATCGTCCGAGAACCGCTGCTCCCGGAACGGGTCGGCGTAGTTGTGGAAGCCGTTCCGCTCCCAGTAGCCCGGCCGGTCTTCCTTCATGAACTCGAAGCCGCGCACCCATTTCGCGCTCTTCCAGAAATAGAGATGCGGCACGATCAGCCTGAGCGGCCAGCCGTGCTTCGGGCTGAGCGGCTTGCCGTCGTAGCCCCAGGCGAGGATCACGTCGTCCCGCATCAGGTCATCCAGCGGCACGTTCGTCTCGTAGTCCTGATCGGCGTGGACCATCACATGGCGCGCCTCCGGCAGGACACGAACGCCCGCCGCCGCGAGGAAATCGCGGAACCGCACGCCTTCCCACACGGTGTCGAATTTCGACCAGCGCGTGACGCAATGAATGTCGCAGACGACGGTCACCCGCGGCATCGCCTTGAGATCGTCCAGGGAAAAGGTCTTCTCGCCGTCCACGAGACCGAACACCCGCAGCGACCATTTCGATCCGTCCCCGTAATCCGGCACTTCGCCTTCATGCAGGATGGGGAACCGGTCCGTCAGCGTCTGTCCCGGCGGCAGCCGGCGCGCCAGTTCCGGGTTTGCGCGGGAAGCCGGGGCGGGGGTGTTTCTGATGCGTTCCGCCTTGTCTTTTTTGTCCATTCGATGCGCCTCCTCCTTGCGAAATTCGCCTATCGTCCCTCGATCCGTCCGGACTGTTCCAGATAGGCGCGGTCCTTGAAGAAAAACATGGCGGCCAGCGTCATGACATACGGCAGCACCATCGTGAACTGCGTCGGCAGCGCGAAGCCTTGCAGCCGTATGCTGAGGGCGTCCATGAACCCGAACAGCAGGCTCGACAGCGTGACGCCCAGCGGATTGTTCTGCCCGAGCATGACGGCGACGAGCGCGATGAAGCCGCGGCCGGCCGTCATCCCCTCGGTGAACTGCGTCACCTGGCCGAGCGAGAGCTGCGCGCCGGCCAGGCCGCACAGCACGCCGCTCGCGAGCACGGCGACGTACCGGATGCGGTCGATCTTGATCCCGAGGCTCCGCGCCGCCGCCGGATGCTCGCCCGCGGCCAGCATCCGGAACCCCCTCACCGTGCGGAAGAAGAAGAACTGCAGCGCGAAAGCCAGCGCGAACGCGAGGTAGACGAGCGGCGAGTGGCCGGTCACGATGCCGAGGAACGAATCGCCGGGGATCTGCGGGATGTTCCATTTCGGCAGGCCGGTCATGTTCGGATCATAGTATGAGCCTTTCACGTTGAATATGGCGAACAGGCAATACGTCGTCAGTCCGGCCGCGAGGAAGTTGAGCGCGACGCCGACGACGATCATGTTCGCGTTCAGGCTGATCGTCAGCCAGGCGAGAATCAGCGACATGAGTCCCGCGCAGACGACGGCGAACAGGACGGCGAGCCACACGTTGTGGAACAGATGGTTGCCGACGATCGCCGTGAACGCCCCCGTCAGCATGAGCCCTTCGAGGCCGACGTTGAAAATGCCCACGCGGGCGCAGATCGCGCCGCCAAGCGCGGCCAGCAGAATCGGAGCGATCATCCGCAGCGTGGAGTTGAGCAGCGAGAAGTCAAGCAACTGGTCCATCGGAAGCCCTCGCTTTCCTGCGTTTGAAGAACGCGTACGTGAACCGGGCGGAGATGAACAGAATGATCGCCGCCTGGATGACGCTCGCGATCTCGAGCGGCACCTCGGTGTTCCGCTCCACGCCCATGCCGCCCGTCTGCAGCGCCGCCAGCAGGAGGGCCGCCGCCGCCGTCCCGAGCGGATGCGAACCGGCGAGCAGCGCCGCCATGATGCCCGACCAGGCGTAGCCGGGGGCGGTCAGCGCGTTGTCGATGTAGCGATACTGCGTGCCGAGCACCTCGACGGCGCCGGCGAGACCGGCGAAGCCGCCGCTCGCCAGCATGGCGGCGATCATCAGCCGGCCGCGGCGAACGCCGCCGTACACGGCGAACAGCGGGTTGCCGCCGTGCATGCGCAGGTGGTAGCCGGCGACCGTATGGCGGAGGAACAGGAACAGCAGCACGGCCGCCAGCGCCGCGATGACGAAGCCCGCGTGGACGCTCATGCCCTTGAACAGCTTCGGCAGCCAGACCGCCCTGTCCACCATGTTCGTCTGGTTGATCGCGGCGTTGCCCGACGTGTCCTTCAGCGGGAAGCTGACGAAATAGCTGCACACATAGATTGCGATATAGTTCAGCAGCAGCGTCGAGATGAGCAGGTTCAGACGGAACCTGAGATCGAGCCAGCCGGCAAGCAGCGACCAGGCGCCGCCGGCGGCGATGCCGGCGGCGAGCGCCGCGATCATGGCGACGGCCGGCGGCGCCGGCAGGTAGAGCGCGGTGACCGCGGCGGCCAGGGCGCCGAGCAGGAGCTGGCCTTCGGCGCCGAGGTTGAAGAACCCGGCGCGGAAGGCGAGCGCCACGCCGAGGCCGATCAGCATGATCGGCGTCGCCCGCGCCAGCGTGTTCGTCGTGTAATAGAAGCTGCCGAAGGCGCCTTTCCACATTTCCGCGTACGTCTCGGCCACCGAACCGCCGACGGCGATGATCGCGATCGCGCCTGCGGCGAGGCCGAGCAGCAGGGCCGCGAGCGGATGAATCCACCCGCCCAGACTACGCGCGATGAGCCGCATGAGCGCCATGGGCCGTCACCCCCGCCATCAGCTTGCTGATTTCTTCTTCCGTCGCTTCTTCCGCCTTGAGTTCGCCGGCGATCCGCCCTTCGAACATGACGATGATCCGGTCCGAGAGCTTCAAAATTTCCGTCAGTTCGGACGAGACAAGCAGAATGGCGCTGCCTTCGTCGCGGCGCTTCAGCAGCTCGCCGTGGATGATCTCCATCGCGCCGATGTCGACGCCGCGCGTCGGTTCGGCGGCGATGACGAGCGGCGAGCCGTGCGCCAGCTCGCGCGCCGCGATCAGCTTCTGCAGGTTGCCGCCGGACAGCGAACCCGCCTTGGCCGTCGGCGATCCCGCCTTGATCTTGTAGCCGGCGATCCACGATTCGGCCAGCTTGCGGATGCGGCCGCGCAGCAGGACGCCGGAGCGCTTCGCGCGATCCGCATGGCCCATCGCCGCGTTGTCGGCGATGCTCTCCTCCTTCGCCGATCCCCACAGGTAGCGGTCCTCGGGGATATGGGCGAGCCCCTGCCTGCGGATTTCCCGGACATCCGCGCCGGTGATGTCGCGCCCGCACAGCTTGACCGAACCCGCGTCGATGCGCCTGAGGCCGGCGACCGCCTGGACCAGCTCGGACTGGCCGTTGCCGGAAATGCCCGCCACGCCGACGATCTCGCCCGCCCTGACGCGGAACGTCACGTTGTCGACAAGCGGCTTCGCCTTGCCGCGGCCGGCGCGGATGGCGAGGCCTTCCACCTCGAGCACCGCGTCGCCCGGCCTGGCCGGCCGCTTCTCGAACGGGACGAGCTCGCGCCCGACCATCAGGCGGGACAGCTCCTCGGCGTTCGTGTCGGCGGCTCTCACCGTCGCGGTGACGCGGCCGTCGCGCAGCACGGTGATGCGGTCGGCGGCGTCCATCACTTCCTGCAGCTTGTGCGTGATGAGGATGAAGCTTTTGCCCCGGCGAGCCAGTTCGCGGATCGCCGCCAGCAGCTCCTTCACTTCCAGCGGCGTCAGCACGGCCGACGGCTCGTCCAGGATGATGATGTCCGCGCCCTGGTAGAGCACCTTCAAAATTTCGACGCGCTGCTGGATGCCGACCGGGCAATCGGCGACCCGGCGATGCGGATCGACGGGCATGCCGTATTCGGCGGACAGCCGGGCCACCTCTTCGGCCGCCTTCTTCCGGTCGAACAGAATGCCGGAGGCCGGTTCCCGGCCGATGACGATGTTCTCCGCCACGGTGAACGAGGGGAACAGCATGAAATGCTGGTGCACCATCCCGATCCCCGCGCGGATCGCGTCTTCCGGCGAGCGGAACGACTGCTCCTTCCCGCGGAGCCGGATCGTGCCGGATGTCGGCGTCTCCTCGCCGTAGAGAATGCGCATCAGCGTCGTCTTGCCCGCGCCGTTCTCGCCGACGAGCGCGTGCACTTCGCCGGCTTCGAGCGTGAAGTCGACGCCCGCGTTCGCCGTGACATCGCCGTATGTCTTGGTGATTTTCTCCATCTGCAGCAGCATGCCGTTTCCCCTTCCGTCATGCGGTATGTACCCCGATAACACGTGCAGCAGCCGACTGCGTTCCGGCAGCCGGCTGCTTGCGTATGAAACACGTATCGTCCGATGCTTTACTGCTGTTCGAGGGGATTGTTGACCTTGATCGCGCCCGACACGATGTCGTCGCGGATCTTCTTCAATTTCTCGATGTTTTCCTGGCCGATCGCGTCGCTGAGCGGCGACGGCGACTCCGCCGTGACGAACGTCAGGCCGACGCCGTTTTCCTTGAGGCCGTAGTTGACCGTGCCGAACGTGAAATTGCCTTGCGCGAAGTCCTTGACCGTCTCATAGACGACCGTGTCGGTTTCCTTCAATTGGGACAGGATGATGTGCTCCGGATCTTCGACCGTGCGGTCGACGTCCTGGCCGGAGGTCAGGAAACCTCTCTCCTTCGCCGCTTCGAAAACGCCGTTGTCGCTCACCGCCGACATGCCCGCGATGAAGTCGGCGCCTTGTTCATGCTGCAGCAGCGCCAGCTCTTTCGCCTTCGCCGGATCGGTGAAGCTGCCGACATAGTGGACCAGGAAGTTCGCGTTCGGATTCGTGGCTTTAAGCCCTTGCTCGAAACCGCTCGTATATTTGCCGAGCAGCGGGATGTCCATTGCCACGACCGCGCCGACCGTGTTCGTCTTCGTGATGAGGCCGGCGGCAGCGCCGAGCAGATAAGCGGCTTCGTGCTCGCGGAACTCGATCGCGCGGACGTTCGGCGCGTCAAACGCCGTGTCGATGATCGCGAACGGCTTGTCCGGATTTTCGGCGGCCACTTTCGTCAGCGCGTCGACCGCGGTGAAGCTGCTCGTGATGATCAGATCGTAACCGTCGGCGACGGCGGCGCGCAGATTTTGCTCGAACGCGGCCGGGTCCGTCGATTCGATCGCCTTCGCCTCGACGCCGAACTCTGCGGCGGCTTGATTAAGACCGTCCACCATTTGCGAGAAAAACGCGTTGACGCCGATCTTCTCCGGCAGCACGAGCGCGACGCGCTTCTTCGGGCCTTCCGTCTCGCCTCCGGCGTTGTTCCCGCCGCCCGCGTTGTCCGAGCCCGCGCCTGCGCCCTCGTTCCCCGCGTTCTGGGATGCGTTGCTTCCGTTGCCCGCACCGCTGTTTCCGCTGTTTCCATCCTTATTTCCGCCGCCGCAAGCCGCGAGAAGCGAGACGACCAGGACGGCAAGCAGCACCAATAAAGACGCTCTTTTCACGGTAGGTTCTCTCCATTTCCGTTTTGTTTGACAGTTTAATCCTAGTGCCTTACTTTGGCTTTGTCAATGGATACGGTTAGCTTTTGTCGAAAAATGTCGTCGTCGAACCGCCGCTTTCCCGCAGTCGGCCCGTCTATTCCACCTGAAACTCCATGTTTTCGCGAATTCGGCCGAAAATAAGCGAAACGATTTCCTCTAATTTGCCTGAAACCGCCTTTTCAGCCAAAATAGAGGAAAATATTTCATCTATTCCACTCTGAACTTCCCATTTACACGCCTCCAGTCGAGAATAAGCGAAAACAATTCCTCTATTTCGCATAAAAACGCCTTTTTGACCGAAATAAAGGAAATTTCTTCGTCTGTTCCACCTGAACTTCCCGGTTCCGACGTCTTCTTCACCGTGCCCCCGGTTTCCCGCCTTGACAGCATGTCCGTTACTCTGTTAGGATTATTCCAATTTAACAAACCATTTTACTAGGATTTGCTTGCTGGGTTTGCGAGTCCGATTTCCGAGTCCGATTTTGAGGAGGAACCGCCATGTCCACCCGACTTCACCGATTGTTCGGCAGGCTGCTGCCGATTCCGCTCGCCGCCTCGCTGCTGCTCTCCGTCCCGGCCGTATCCGCCGCCGACGGCGTGTCCGCCGTTTCCGGGTCCGGCAGCTCCGCCGTCTCCGGGTCCGGCAGTACCGCCGTTTCCACAGCCGTTCGGAATCCGGCGCAGGAAACCGCCGCAGACTACGCGCTGTTCCTGAAAGACAAGTTCGGCATTGAATTCGGCAACACGCTCAAGAAAGGGGACTTCATCGCCGCAACGGCGGCCGCGCTCCGGCTGCAGACCGGCGAAGACGCCGAAGCTTCGGCAAATGCCGAAGCCGCCGCAACCGCCGATGCTGCCGCAACCGCCGATGCTGCCGCAACCGCCGATGCTGCCGCAACCGCCGATGCCGTCGTCTTCGCCGACGTGCCGGCATCCAGCCCCTACTATGCCGCGGCCGCGGCGCTTTACAGGGAAGGCATCCTCTCCGGCGGCACGGTGAACCCCGAGGCGCGTCTGACGGCGATCAATGCCGCGCAAATCGCGGTCAAGGCGTCCGGCCTGAAAGAGCTGGCCTACACCTACTCCGCGGACAAGGCCGACCGGACGCTCGCGCCGTTCAACCTGAGCGCAGCGCTGCTCGGACTGCAGGGCGCGCAAGAGCTCGCCGCCGCCATCGACACCGGCCTCGTGCCGGCCGAACAACTCCACCTGATCCGGGAGCGCGGACCGGCGACCGCCGAGTATGCCGCCGCCCTGCTCGGCAAGACGCTCGAAAGCCGCAGCGAATACAAGCGGTACATCGGCTGGGTAAGCGACGACAACATCCTGAACGAACTGTTGAACGCGTACCAGGCGAGCGGCATCGTCAAGGCGCCGGAACTGCAGGCGATCGGCGACCGGGCGCTCGAGGACAACCTCGTCACCGGCTACACGATCCGAGACTCGCGCTACGAAAGCAACTTCATCGACAAGCTGACGATCACATACGCCCATGCCGACATCCGGCACGCGCTGCAGCTCGTCGCCCTGCTCCGGAGCGAAGGCATCGACGCCAAAGTGCAATACGAGCCGCGCACTTCCGCCTTCGTCTATCTGCAGGAATGGGGCGACCCCGGCGAATCCGAATATTACGAGGTTCGGCAGATCGCAAACGGCAACTACATCGAGTACGCGAAGGAATACGAGCTTATCTTCGAATTCCGCACCCCGGCGGACCGCGACCGGTTCGACGGCATCATCCTGGAGTACGCGAAGAAGAATGAAGCCGACCAGCAGGGGCTGATTTACGGCTCGTGGTGGCAGCCGCTGTACTACTCCAATGTCCGGCCGAAGGGCGACTACAAGGAGATCGCCAACAACAAGCTGTCCGACGGGCGCTACTACCTGGAGTCGTTCTCGCTCGTCGAGCAGGCCGATGAAGTCGCCGCGGCATACAAGACCGACGATCCGGGCATCACGTTCTCGACCTACACGTTCTGGACGAATGCCGCGTTCTACCGGTACTTAAGCGGCGAATCGAAATAACCGCGCCCGCGCGCCAATGCAGGAAGGCCGTCTCCCCGCGAGACGGCCTTAGCGTTCTCCGTTTAGAAAAACGGGATGTTGGTCGGACCCGGTCCGCGCATCATCCCGTTTAATGCGCCTCAATGGTTCTGGATCATCTGAATCAGGTTGCCGCAGGTGTCGTCGAAGACGGCGACCGTCACATTGCCCATCGTCGTCGGCGCCATCGTGAACGTCACGCCCGCCTCGACCAGCCGCTGATACTCCGCCTGGATGTCGTCCACTCCGAACATCGTCGCCGGAATGCCGTCGGCCAAAATCTTCTTCTGATACGACTTCGCCGCGGGATGCTCGTTCGGTTCCAGCAGCAGCTCGACGCCGTCCGGCTGCTCGGGCGACACGAGCGTGATCCACCGGTGCTTGCCCATCGGGACGTCATGCTTCTTGACGAAGCCGAGCTTCGCGGTGTAGAACTCCAGGGCCCGATCCTGATCCTCGACGAAAATGCTGGTCACTACGATCTTCATCCGATTGCCTCCATGTCCAAAATAAGCCCCGCCGCGTCAGTCGATCCAGCCATTGAGCAGGTCCCTGAGCGGCTCCCGGTTGAACCGGATCATCCGATACTTTCCTCTGCGGACGGATTGCGCGAGCCCCGCTTCTTCCAGCACGGCGAGATGCTTCGCGATGCCCTGCCGCGTGATCGACAGATTGTGCTTCATGATGAGCCGCGTCGTCAGCTCGAACAGCGTCATTTCGCTGCGCTCGGCCAGCTCGTCCAGGATGGTCCGGCGGGTCGGATCGCCCAGCGCTCTGAAGATGGCGTCTCGGTTGTCCTGTATCATACCCGCATTATACGCAACTTATTGGTTGCATGTCAAGCAAGGCATGGCCGCCGCTCGTGCATGCGCGGGCTAACGCTTTGAAAACAATGGTTTTCCGGACAACAATCGGATCCATTTTTCGTTCTCCGTCTGGTTCGGGAAAGTAATTTGCGTCGCGACACACGGGCGTTTGTTGGGATTTCTGCGTACGGATCTTGACGATTTTTTCTCCAAGATCATGCACCTCTGACTGGCCGTTTTTTATACTTTATGCGGCGGTCCGGGAATTAGTCCCACAAAAAAAGAAAGCATCGTGCAAGTTGATGCTTTCTCCGCCTTCTCTACCGGGTTATCGGGCATGTCTTATTGCTTCCAGGTCATTGGCTTTCATGCGTCCGATCGAACGTTCCATATTGATGGAAGTCTCACGTTTATTGGGGTTTCTAGGAGCCGCTTTAACGTGACGGGAAGTTTTTCGATGACTTTTTCCTTTCAATCGATCTCCGGTTGCCCATGTCATCTCTTCCACACTCCCTTCTTTCATATTTTCATCATATCATACGCCATGTTCCGTTTTCTATCTTGAATCTTCCGACTCGTTTTCATCATCATCATCTCTGTACAACAACTCGTCTTCATTTGCTTGCAGCCACAAATCGAACGTGTACAACAGGTTTAGCATGAGCGAAGCATCCGCGCCTGTAACCACTTTATTTTGCCTTGAGGTCAACAGGAAGATCAGGTTGTAATATTCGCCAAAATAAGGGAACAAGACCGCTGACGATTCACCATCAATGATCTCGATGTTTTCTCCTCTCAAAATCTTCTCTATGGCATGGGCCTCTCTCATCCCCACTGCTCTTATGGTCAGTCCATGATCATCCTTGATTTGCTTGTATACCTTTTCCACGTTTCGCTTGAATTGCTCTTCGTCGGGGTCCTCTTTGACCAAATACGAATAAACATCGATTTGAAAATCCGACGCAAATCGTTTCAGGTACAACAGAACGGTTTCTTCGTAGTGCTCCGGGGTAAATTCAAAATCCTCCAAAACCCAGTCGGACAAATTCTTGGGAATCATCTGATTTACTTTGATGAGCTTGTCACTCAACTCAATGAATGTTCCCCGGTTTCGGTTGATGCTCTCTACCAGACTTTCATGCTTGAACTCGTGTGACATGAACTTCGTGATATCAGGTGTCTGAAAAACAAAAAGATCAATAATGACCACGCTGATGACGACGGCAGCCCAGTTCTGCAAATCGGTTCCGACATCCGGAAAAACACCGAATGCCCAGAGCAAGAATGCTGAAATGACAACAATACCATAGTATGTCTTTCGTATGGCCAGACGGTATTTCAGATACAGCTCTCGAGAGTATATGTACAAAATGATGCTGGATGCGATGCCGATCAACAACACGGCAAAGATGGCAATCATATACCAGGATGCTTCCATCCGATTCCTCCTTTCGCCATCGGCACGTTGAGCGACTCCGCCCGGCTTCGTGACGGCGGCGAAGACCGGCGGCGCTTACCTGACGCCCTGCTCCCGCATGCCGTACAACGTCTTCTTGTCCAGCGGATGGCCCGCTTGCTTCAAGTACAATGCAATCTGTCCGCGGTGGTGGGATTCGTGTGAAATCAAATAAGGGAGCGCCTCCTTGACCCGCATTCTCCGGACTTTGTACATATGGCGGCACCGTTCGGGGCGGCGTTTCAGGCGGACATCCACACGATAACGTATTTCTGTTTCGTTAACATTCACGCTGACCGCATTTCGCCGAAATTAGGCGTCTGAGTTTCGTTACGGCTGCCCGGAACAAAAAGCAGCCCCGAAAGCCGGTTACAGCGACCCGAAATCGGGCCGCAACCGCCCGGGAGCCGGCCTCCGACGCCCGGGACGATTACCGCCTTCCGGAGTCAAAATACCGCTGCCGCATCGCCTCGTACATCAGCACCGCCCCCGCCATCGCCACGTTGAGCGACTCCGCCTGCCCGCGCATCGGGATCAGCACGCGCTCGTCCACAAGCGCGGCGACGGCCGGGGAGAGGCCGTTCGATTCGTTGCCGAGCAGCAGCCAGCAGGCCGGCCGCCAGTCGAACTCGTAGCACGTTCGCCGCGCGTCCAGACTGGCGCCGACGAGCCGGGCGCCGCGCCGCTTCGCCTCCGGCAGCAGTTCGAGGAGATCCCCCTCGATCACCGGCAGGTGGAACAGCGATCCCATCGTCGAGCGGACCGTCTTCGGGTTGTACGGGTCGACGCTGCCCCGGCCGAGCACGACGGCATCGGCGCCGACTGCGTCGGCGGCGCGGATCAGCGTGCCCGCGTTGCCCGGGTCGCGCACGCCGTCGAGGGCGACGACGAAGCCGCCGCCGCGGAACAGCGCGTCACGCCCGTACTGCGGTTTCCCGACGACCGCGAACACCGGCGGCGGCGTGTCCGTGCCGGTGCACTTCGCCATGACGGACGGCGGCAACGCGTAGACCGGCACATGCTCCGGCAGGCGCGCACCCGCCAGTTCCTCCGGCCAGCCGCGTTCGGCGTCTACGGCGATCGCCTCGATCGCGACGAGCCGCTCCGCCTTCAGCGCCTCCTGCAGCAGATGGACGCCTTCGATGAGGAATGTGCCGGTGCGGTCGCGGTGTTTTTTCTCGAGGAGGGAGGCCCAGGCCTTCACCTTCGGATTCTGCGCAGACGAAATCGGGATGAGGTGGATGTCCGCCATGCCGCTCCGCTCACTTCCCGTTTTCCGCGTAGTGCCGTTCGAGCCGCGCCAGATCGCCGTTCTTCCCGACGATGACGAGGACGTCGCCTTCGCGGATCGAATCTTCCGCGTTCGGCGCGATGTTCATCCGGCCTCCGCTCTTGATCGCCATGACGTTGCACCGGAACCGGGCGCGGATGTCGAGCTGCTTCAGATTCTTGCCGACCATGACCGGAGGAGCTTCCAGCTCCACAATGCTGTAGTCGTCCGACAGTTCGATGAAATCGATCAGGTTCGGCGAGATCAGGTTGTGGGCGACGCGCAGCCCCATGTCCCGCTCGGGGAAAATGACCTTGTCCGCGCCGATCTTGCCCAGCACCTTGCCGTGCAGCTCGTTCTGCGCCTTCGCGATGATGCAGGGAACGCCGAGCTCTTTCAGAATGAGCGTCGTCAGGATGCTCGCCTGGATGTCCTGCCCGATCGCGACGACGACGACATCGAAATTGCGGACGCCGAGCGCACGCAGCGCCTCCTCGTCGGTCGAGTCGGCCGCCACCGCGTGTGTGACCTTGTTCACCACGTCCTGCACGCGCGCGCTGCTTACGTCAATCGCCAGCACCTCGTAGCCGAGCCGCGCAAGCGACTGGGCGACGCTCGTGCCGAAACGGCCCATGCCGATGACCGCGTACTGTTTTTTCGACGCCTTGGGCATAACCGAATGTCCCTTCCTTCCGGCAGTTGTCACGTTGCGCAATATGTCCCATTATAGCACAGCGCAAGGATGAACAAGCCACGTGCCGGGCATAGTATAGGGGAACTTCTCGCTCTCGGGGGGATAACGCGTGAACACGCTCAATCTGCGTCAGGCGATCATCCAGCGGGTGCATGACAAATCGTCCGAAGATCTGCTCGACATCATCGACAGCTCGATCGGCGCGGATGAACGGTCGCTGCCGGGTCTTGGCGTGCTTTTCGAGCTGATCTGGCGGGATACTTCTCCGGACGGGAGGCAGCAAATGGTGAAGACGCTCCATCACCATCTGGCCTCGATCCCGGCGCCGCTGCAGAAAAACGCGCCGCAGCCGCAAAACCGCTCCCGCAAAACGTAAAAGCGGGAAGCCTTGAGGTTCCGCTTCCCGCCTGATCCTTGCTTCCCGCCTGACAACGGTCAGCCTTTCGCCGCGCCCAGCGCTTTCGCCGAAATGTCCTTCCGATAGTGCATGCCTTCGAACCGGATCAGCCCGCACGCTTCGTACGCCCGGTCCCGCGCTTCCGCGATGTCCCGGCCGCGGCCGACGACGCCGAGCACCCGGCCGCCCGCCGTCACGATGCCGCCGTCCTGAAGCGCCGTTCCCGCGTGGAACACGAGCGCGCCGGCCGCCTCGGCCCGGTCGATGCCTTCGATCGGCCGCCCTTTCGGGTAGGAGCCCGGGTACCCTTCCGACGCCAGAATGACGCAGACGGCCGCCTCGTCGCTCCATTCGATCGCGGCCTGATCGAGCTTGCCGTCCATCGCCGCAAGGATGATGTCGAGCAGATCGGTCTTGAGCCGCGGCAGCACGACCTGCGTCTCGGGATCGCCCATCCGGGCGTTGAACTCGATCACCTTCGGCCCGTCCTTCGTCACCATGAGTCCGGCGAAAAGCACCCCGCGGAACGGCCGCCCTTCCTTCACCATCGCAGCCGCCGTCGGTTTGATGATGCGTTCGACCGCTTCTTCAATGATTGCCGGGTCGATGTGCGGCAGCGGCGTGTACGTGCCCATGCCGCCCGTGTTCGGGCCCCGGTCGCCGTCGAACACCGGCTTGTGGTCCTGCGCCGGCACCATCGGCCGGACGGTTTCGCCGTCGACGAACGAGAGAATCGACATCTCCTGCCCCTCGAGGAACTCCTCGATGACGATCCGCGTGCCGGATGCGCCGAACACCCGGTCGATCATCATGCCGCGCAGCGCGGCCTCCGCTTCCTCCATCGTGCGCGCGACCGTGACGCCTTTGCCGGCGGCGAGGCCGTCCGCCTTCACGACGATCGGCGGCTGCTGCCGCCGAAGATGCGCCAGCGCCGTCTCGTAATCGTCGAACGTTTCGTAGCGCGCGGTCGGGATGTTGTATTTTCGCAGCAGGTGTTTCATGAAAATCTTGCTGCCCTCGATCTCCGCCGCCGCCTTGTTCGGACCGAACGCCGGGATGCCCGCCGCCTCGAACGCGTCGACGATGCCCGCCGCCAGCGGGTCGTCCGGGCCGACGACGACAAGGTCGATCGCCTTGTCCTTCGCGAATTGGACGAGCTTGTCGAACTCCATGACGCCTGCGGGCACGCACTCCGCAAGTTGCGCGATCCCCGCGTTGCCCGGCGCGCAATAGAGCTTCGTCACCCGGCTGCTCTTGGCGAGCGACCAGACGATGGCGTGTTCGCGCCCGCCGCCGCCGATGACCAGAATGTTCACCGCGTGAGCCTCCTTTGTATCCGATACGGATTCGTTGCCCTTCTTCGTACACTGCCGTTCCTGTTTTCCGGCCTTCTCTAAGCCTTGTTCCGGATCACGATTGCCGCTTCGCCGCCTCGGGCCGGGATCGTCTTCACAAGCAGCGAGATGCGGTTTTCTTCGTCAAGCCGATCCCAGTAGAAGTCCAATGTTTGGTTCGCGTCGTCGAACAGCGGGACGAGCTTCGGCTCGCCCTCGAAGGACGGGAGCGGATTGCCGTCGCCCCGGTAGGTGGTGATGAGATGGCCGAAGCCCGCGAGCGGCCGCTCGTACGTGAAGAAGTGCCGCTGCGCGAGCGATTCGATGCCGCGATTCGATTTCAGGATCGCCAGCTTGTACGCGGCGGACTTGTCGCCCGGCTGCACGATGCCGGAAATGCGCGGCGTGAAGTTCGGCGCGTCCGGCTCGAACGTGCGCGTCCTGAGCGCGTCTTCGAACGTGCCGCCTTGGGCGATGGTGTTCGCGATCGTGTCGGTCTGGTCGCCGTTCGTCACGATGTGGGCGCCGGCGGTTTGCCTGACCGGATAATAAATGATGAGCGACGGGTCGGTCAGCTTCGCCGGATCGCGCGCCTCGGTGCGGACGCTGCCGTCTTCCTCGAGCACGAAAATCCGGTTGCGGCTGTTCTCGCTCCGCCCCATGATCCAGTACACTTGCACAAGCCGGGTGCCGTCCGGCGTCATGCCGATGATGATGCCGCGGCCCGGATAGCGATTGCCCTTGAGCGCTTCGGCGTTCGCTTCCGCTTCCGCCTTCAGCAGTTCGAGATTGGTGATGGTGGACATTGTGCCGCTCTCTCCCTTCTTGGCGGAGTTCGTTGTCGTGGTCATTGTCCGCTCTCTCCCTTTTTGGCTGGCGGAATCAGTGGTGGAACAGCCGGACGCCGGAGTACACCATGACCATGCCGTAGTCGTTCGCCGCCTTCACGACTTCTTCGTCGCGCAGCGAGCTGCCGGCCTGGATGACGTATTTCACGCCGCTGCGGCTGGCCCGGTCCAGGTTGTCGCGGAACGGCAGAAACGCGTCGGAACCGTAGGCGACGTTGCGGAGCCCCTTCAGCCATTCGCGTTTCTCTTCCGGCGTGAGGCGCGGCGGCACTTCTTCGAAGCATTGTTCCCAGCTCTTCTGCTCCACCGGCGTCAGCACGTCCTCCAGCCACAGGTGGATCGCATTGTTCTGCTCGGCGCGGGAGAGGCCTTCGCGGAACTTCATGTTCAGCGCGATCGGATGCTGGCGCAGGAACCAGCGGTCCGCCTTGTCGCCGGCGAGGCGTGTGCAATGGATGCGCGAC
>Ga0310823_100402_pt1 | contig 32980 bp, 14 predicted proteins | sample P4_ome_3_FD_201316 | JGI IMG/M metagenome (GOLD analysis project Ga0310823, IMG submission 201316) | Sorghum-adapted microbial communities from Joint BioEnergy Institute, Emeryville, California, United States - P4_Day56_Rep3 | ecosystem: Engineered > Bioreactor > SSF (Solid state fermentation) >...
TCGCGCGGGCGGTCGAAGCGCGGCGTCCGACGCAGGTGATCACCGGGAACCCGATCATGGTGATGGCGGCGCTTGAGCGGCCCGATTATTACCGCGTCATGGAGCAGGCGGAACTGATCGTGCCGGATGGCGCCGGCATCGTCTGGGCGTCCCGCTTCGCCGGCAATCCGGTGCCGGAGCGCGTCGCCGGGTTCGACCTGCTGCACGAACTGATGCGGGAGGGCGAGCGGCGGCGCTGGTCGGCGTATCTGCTCGGCGCGCGCCAGGAAGTCGTCGAGGAAGTCGCGCGGCGTCTGCAGGAGCGCTACCCGCTGGTCCGGATCGCCGGCTGGCGGAACGGCTATTTCGGACCGGAGGATGACGCCGGCGTTGTCGCCGCGATCCGGGAAGCCGCGCCGGATCTCCTGTTCGTCGCGCGCGACGCGCTGACGACGCAGGAACCGTGGATCGCGCGCTACAAGCATGAGCTCGGCGTGCCCGTCATGATGGGGGTCGGGGGCAGTTTCGACGTGATCGCGGGACGGACGAAGCGGGCGCCGGTGTTTTTTCAGAAGCTCGGGCTGGAATGGCTGTACCGGCTGCTTCGCCAGCCTTCGCGCGCGGGCCGGATGGCCGCGCTGCCGCGTTTTGTGCTGAAAGTGCTGCGCGCGGGCCGGAAACTCGGGGAGCGGCCGGCCTCGGTGCGCGAGACGGAGATGAAGAAAATTTAAGCTGCATGATCAAATCGGCCCGACTTTCGCTTGATTCGGTGGGTGCAGCCGTTTTGCCTGTGAAAATCGGCTGAAAACGAGGATGGATTTTCATTCCCAAGAGGCGTATAATGCATTCGTTATGGTTTTGCCGCAACCCGTGCGCGCGGGCAAGCGGCAAATCCGGTTGCAACGCAGCAATGCTTGTACGGGAGAGTGTGATGATGCCCACGGGCGTTTACCTCGTTATCGGATTTATCATCGCTGCAACGATGTCGCTGCTTCTGACGCCGGCGGTCAAGGCGCTTGCGTTCAAGATCGGCGCCGTCGACAAGCCGAATGCACGCAAGGTACATACGCGCATTATGCCGCGGCTTGGAGGACTGGCGATCTACGCCGCGTTCGCGATAGGGCTTTTCGCCCTTCTGCCGTTCCTGCCGGATGCGATGCTGAGCGGATATGACAAGCGGTTCATCGCGGCGCTCCTCTCGGGCGGCACGATCATCGTGCTGATCGGCGCGCTCGACGACCGGTTCGAACTGTCGGCAAAGGTGAAGCTGCTGGGGCAGATTGCGGCCGCCTGCGTCGTCGTGTTCGGTTTCGGCATCCGCATCAGTCTGCTCAACATCCCGTTCGGCGCGACGATTGAGCCGGTGGCGGAATGGCTGGCGATTCCGCTGACGATTCTGTGGATCGTCGGCTGCACGAACGCGATCAATCTGATCGACGGACTGGACGGCCTTGCGGCCGGTGTTTCCGGCATCGCGATCGCGACGATTCTCGTCATGGCCGTCATCATGGGCTCCGAGCCGGTCATGCTGCTCAGCGCGCCGCTGCTCGGCGGCATCATCGGATTCTTGAGGTACAATTTCCATCCTGCAAAGATTTTCATGGGCGACTCGGGCTCGCTGTTCCTCGGCTTCAGCCTGGCGACGCTGTCGATGCTCGGGTTCAAGCAGGTGACGATCGTTTCGTTCGTGACGCCGCTGCTCATCATCGGCGTGCCGCTGTCGGACACGTTCTTCGCCATCGTCCGGCGGGTGGTGAACAAGCGGCCGATCTTCGCGCCGGACAAAGGCCACCTGCACCATTGTCTGCGCGAGCTCGGCTTCAGCCACCGCGGCACGGTGCTGATCATTTACGGAATCGCCGCATTCTTCGGCGCGACCGCGATTTTCATGTCGACCGTCGTGCCGTCGTCGTCGGCGAACTGGGTGACGTTCGTCGTCATCGCGGTGCTCGTGTTCATCCTGCAGATCGGCGCGGAACTGATCGGGATCGTGGACAAATCGCGCCGTCCGGTGCTCAACCTGCTGGCCCGTCTGCGGATGAAGGCGGGAATTTCGACGCGGTCGAAGTGATGCCGAACGCGGGATGTACCCGCTCGTGAAGACGGATCCCATCATTTTTCTTTCACCTGGTCGGTTTTGCGGCCGGGTTTTTTTTGTGCGCTTTCGCGGTTGTTCGACTAAATATTCGCGTCCTGCGCGCCGATAACTTGGTTACGGGAAGTCGAACAGGAGGAGGGCAGTTGACGAATCGGGAACGACTGTCACCCGCGCATGAAGAAGGCTGAACGGCGGGTGCGGGAATCTTTTTTCGGACAAATGATGTTGCGCAAGGAGGAGGAGCTTTTGTGAAACGGTTTACCGCTGTGCTGCTGGCCATCTGCCTGGCGCTGGTGTCGGTTCCGACGGCGATCGCGCCTGTATCGGCGGCAGACGGGGATTATTTCATATTTCCGGGGGAACAATCGGATTTTGAAAATGCCAGAGTTGTCTTGACAAACACAATTGACCTGACGGGGACGATCAACCAGGTCATCGGGTCCACCATTTCGTACACGGTCGAGAGAGTCGTCAAGTCGAAAGGGGGGGAGCAGGTCGTCCAGTCGAATCCGAATCAGACGGCCAACATTATCCTGAACGGCAACTCGATCCGGATCCTCAGCATTCAGCTGTTCCCGGGCGTGAACAAAATTACGTTCAAAGGCCTGAACGGGTTCACGGAAGTATCAAGCAGCATCTACATCGAGTACCGGAACAGTCCGTCGCTCTATGATCTGAAGGCGATTATCGACGGACAGCAATTTGACATTCTGGAAGACCGGACGACGGTCATTCATTCGGCATTGTCGCGGTATAAGCCGAACTATGACATCATCATCACCGGCAAGGCGCCGAATGCCGACCGCGTGACGGTCATTGTGAACGGCCGCAGCTATACGTACATGGTCTCGTCGACCAACGGGTGGACGTTCGCGGCATCGCCGGTCAACGTTGCAAAAGGGAAGAACACGGTGACGATCCGTGTTCACAACGGCACCCAGTACGTAGAGACGACGCGCGACATCGCGTTCTACAACGGCGAAGTGACGTTCTACGATCTGACGCTGACGAACAACGGCGATTCGTCGACCGCTTCGCTCGAGTCGGCGCCGAACTATTCCGTCAAATCGGGGGCAACGGTCTTCGTCACGGGCAAAGTCATCCTGCCGGTCAAGGTGACGCAGACGGATCTGGACAAAGACGGTGACTTCGATGATCCGGGCGAAACGGAATATTCGCCGGACGACCGCGATTTCGGTTCGCCGAACTCCAAATACCAGTACCGACTGGATACTCTGGGGTGGGGTAATCTGACGCTGACATCGCCTGATCCCGATCCCCCGGCGTTCACGCCGGCCACCCAATTCGTGACGGTCCAGTTCGAACAGGAGATCGGCGAGGTAGGCAACGATCTTTCTTTCGATACGCTTCACACGCTGGAGTTCCGCGGCGTGAATGCGATGAAGAATGCGCCGGCGAATATCGACACCACCGGCAGGTTCGCGTTCTACCTCCGCGAGTCGAACAAACCGTATATTCATGAAGTGAATTATCTTCCGGGGTATTCGGATGCGACTGATACGACGCAGCTACCCGGCATGAGCGGTTCGCCGCTGAATGGCGCCACGATACCGGCGCTGCCGCTCGGCGTGGAACTGCTGATCGGCAATCCGCCTGACGACGGAAGTGAAGTCGAGGTCAAGCTGAAAGCCGTCAATGGCGCGACCAGCGGCTTTGAGGCCAAACAGATAAAACTGACGGAGCAGAACCCGGCATTGCCGGCGACATATGTGACGCGGACGGTTGACGGCGTGGAGCGGCAATTTCAGCGCGTCTTCCTGAAAATCACCAAGCTGCCGGCTTCCGGAACGATGACACTTGAATTCGAGGTTACGGGCGGTTCGACCGCCGAAGCCCGGATTCAACTGCTCTACGGTCCGTACGTGAAATACGACCTGCTGCACGACGGCATGGAAGTTCCTTACGATACGACAAGAAACGACGGACTGTCATATTTCCTCGATCAAGTGTTCGATTATTTCAAAGGCGAGTTGAAGAACGTCAGCAATCCTGCCGACATTCGTTATGAAAATGACACCACCGGTCCGACGACCAAGTTGCAGACGGTGTTCTTCTATATCAACAATATCGAGGTCAAGCTGGTAGCGGCCGACGAAAACAACGCGGCCCGGTTTGCGTTGAAAGACTATAACTCAACTGATCCGAATAATAGCCAGAACTTGAAAGCCGCCTTCAATGCGATCTACAGAGGCGGCGAGAACGTGATCAAGTTCGTCTTCCAGGCGCCCGGCAACAGCTATGTCAGCGAGACGCGGTTTGTTGTCGTTCCGACGAATCTGCCGGAAATTCCGGCGAAGAACACGGACGGCGTGTTCCCGTACAGCGTGAACCGGACGGAGCCATTGAAGAACGATCCGAACTTCGAGCTGCGCGGCTCGGTCTATACGACGCGCGAAGCGCGGATGAATATTTACGGAACGTTCGATTTCATCGATTTGGGCACGGATTCCGGATCGGTGAGCACAAGGCTCAATGGTTTGCAAAATAAAAACAACTACATTCTTCAAATTCGGACCGGCGACTCGGAACCCATCCAATGGGACTTGACCAAAGTGTTCCGGGATTCGGACGGCCAACAGCATAACTCGGACGCTTCTCCGATCAACGTGACTTACGATCTGGAAGGGCAATATTTCTCCTTCATCCTGGAGAATCAGGCTCTTCCGGTGGACGGCAGTCCGATCGTCTATACGATCACGGTATTCAACTCCGGTCTGAACGGACCGCGGGCGACCTATCGGCTGGAAGTGGACCCGACGACGATTCCGTACACGATCCTGTCGCCGGTTTCCGAGAAGCGCACCGTCAACAAGAGCTTCGTCGAAGTGATCATTTACTCCGAAGGGGCGCAGTCGGTGGAGATCGACGGCAAGCCCGCGAAGAAAGTCACTTATCTCAATTATTCGACGACGCCGACTCAAGAACTGGACGCCTTCTACGGCCTGGTCACCGGTCTCAAGGCGAACAAGCCGAGCAAGATCAATTTCGTCATCAAGAGCGCGTCGGAAGAGATCAAGGACAGCATCACCGTGACCTATACGCCGGAGAACATTCCCGGTTCGCAGGTCATGGAAACGATGAAGAACAAGCATACGCCGTTCGACAAGGCGTTGACGTTGTCGTTCGAGCGGGGAACCAACCTGATCCGCAGGGATTACAACGTGCCGCAGGAATACAAGTCTCAGGTGTACAACGGGAACAACATTCTGTTCGCGATCGCCAATCCGACGGACGGCGTCGTGGACCGTCACGAATTCGAGAGCGTGCCGGCGAATTACGATTTGGCGGTTGAGCTGGGTACGGTCTATTTCGCCGCCAGCTTCCCGAGACGATTCGTGAAGGCCAGCCCGGTATTCTGGATCGATGCGGGTCAGGCGGACGACATCGCGACGCCGGTTTACGATCCGATTACGTCCGGTTACGATCCGCTGCCGTTCGGGATCATCAAGGATGAAGACCGCGAATTCTATTACCAACGCAATCCCGACCGGGAGCTGATCCCGTCGAAACGCGGCACGCTGACCCTGGCCTACGATCCGTCGGCGCGTCAGAGCGCGGGCGTATCGGTTACCGTATTCCGGTTCGATCCGTTCACCCGGCAATGGGAGAACATCGGCGGCACGGTCGACGAGAAGAAGAACACGATCACGGTGCCGTTCGACCGGTTCGGCTATTACGTCGTCGGCAAACTGGCTTCCGGCTACAACGACATCATCGACCATCCGTACGCGCGCAACGCGATGGAAGCCGTATTCGCCAAAGGCGTCATGAATGCGGTGGATCCGAGCGGCGCATTCGGCACGGATCAGTATGTGACGCGCGGCGAATTCACCCGGATGATCGTCCGCGCGCTGGAGATGCCGCTCAATTATGACGGCCCGAAACATTTCATGGACATCGGCGACACGAACGGCGTCGTCAGTCCGGATGCGCTCTGGGACTACCGTTATATCGAGACGGCGGCGAGGGCGGGCATCGTCAAGGGAACCCGTCCGGAGACGTTCGAGCCGAACAACTTCATTTCGCGCCAGGATGCGGCCGTCGTGCTGGCGAACGCATTGAACCTGAAGCAGGACACGAATTATGACGCCATCCGCAAGCAATTGCAGAAAGCGTTCAAAGACGAGGCGAGCATCAGCGTCTACGCGAAGCCGGCCGTCGCGGCGATCCAGAAGAAAGGATTCATCACCGGGGCCCCGGTTGACGCGAGCGACTTGTCGAAGGGTTATGTGTTCGAACCGACGGCACGCCTGCTGCGGTCCGACGCCGCCATCATCATCGCGCGCGTGATGGCCGATCAGAAGAAACTGCCGAAGATTTTCGCGCCGCAGCAATAAGCGCGCCAAATTGCGAAAAAACCGGATCGTGTCCGATCCGGTTTTTCGCGCCCCATATGCAAAAATCGCGCTTATTTGGAAGATAGTTAATCTCGACTGGCGGGACCGCTCAAGCTATACTCATAAGCGTCGGCAAGCCAATTGGTTGCGCAGACATTCGAAAAATAATTTTTTCGTGCCGGGGCAAATGATCGCAACTTTTTCGAGACACCTGCGTCTAATTACATGACTTCGGGAACGGCGGGATTCGCGGAATGCCGCGGATTGGCGGCTCCGAAGTTCCTCTTTACGGTTCTTATCCGGGCATTGTATAATGTTATAGTGCCGCATATCAATCTACCAAGATTTTCTTCTGTCGGTTACGAGTTTCTGCGACATGATCTTACATTTGGTATGAGACTTGACGCAGACATCATTTATACGAATCCGTGCTCAACTCTGGGAAGGGGGTGAATCGGCAGATGAGGGGAAAGAGCCATCCACAACACTCTCAACATCCGAAGCAGTTCAGAGGAGGAGAAAAAAAGGTTATGAAGAAAAGTTTGTCCCTGCTTGTGGCCATCGCTATGGTCTTCTCGATGTTCGCGACCGTAGCAGCCGCAGCGACCAACACACAATCGAAGTACGACGAGCTCAAGGCAGCTGGCGTCTTCGTTGGCAGGGACGGCGGTGACGCCGCGCTCGACAGCGAACTGACCCGCGCCGAGTTCGCAGGAATCATCGCTCGTCTGACGGGCATCACGTCCGACAGCCCGGCATCGTTCGACGACGTTCCGTCCACCCACTGGGCGACGAAGGACATCAACGCGAACGTGCAAAACGGATACATGCAAGGCGTTGGCGACAACAAGTTCGCTCCGTCCCGGAATGTCACGCTGCAAGAAGTGATCGCTGTTGCAGTTCGCATCGTCGGCCTTGAAGTTGACGAGGACGCAACGGTTGACGGCAAAGCCGGCGCATGGGCGCAACCGTATATCGCTGCTGCGATCGAAGCCGGCCTGATCCAACCGCTGAACGACTACACGGCCAACGCAACGCGCGGCGACCTGGTAGACGTTACGTATGAAGTTTACCAAGTTCTTCAAAGCATCGCGAAAGTTGCGGGCTATGAAGTCGTAAGCGCGACGAAAGTTGTTGTCTCGTTCTCGGACGGCGGCGAAGTCGAAGTTGAACTCGATGAGCCGCTGCAACTGGGCAAGAACACGATCACGGTTACGTACAACGACCGCGAATATCAAGTTGAGGTCGATTTTGAAGCTACGGCGGCTACCGCAAAGCAAATCGGCGCGAAGAAAGTTGAAGTTGCGTTCAACAAGGCAATTGACGATTCGAAAGTCAAATTTGCCGTGAAGAACGGCATCATCACGCGCGATGTTGCCAAAGTAACCGTATCGGACGACAAGAAGAGAGCCGTCATCGAACTGACGACGCGTCTGCAAAACGGCGAGTCGGTCGTTACGATCAGCGGCATTGAAGCTGACGACATTCAAGCGAAGTTCCAGGCTGAAGATGAGCGCGTTACGCAATTGAAATTCAAGAGCGACAAGCTTGCTCTGCAGTCGCTGCAGGACTTCTCCAAGGTTAAAGTCGGTTACCAAGTTCTCAACCAATTTGGTGAAGATGCGTCGACTGTCAATACGCCAAACTTCTATGTCAGCAAAGCAGGCGCAACCGCCAGCGTTTCGAATGGCATTCTGACGATTACGGCAACGAACCCGAACCTTTTCTATCTTGATGAAAAGATTCCGATCAGCGGTCACATCAACATGAGCACGTATGTCGTAACGTTCTCGGAGACGCTGACGGTTGGTCAACCTTCGACGCTCGACAGCATCGAGTTTAAAGGTGTATACCATGCCGAGAACAAGCAATTGAACACGGCTTCCACCTTCAGCGATTTCTATGTGCTGATCGAGGCGAAAGACCAATACAACAACAAGATCAAGGCATCCGACGTCAATAACGGAGTGCTGCTGACCGTATCGAACCCGCTTATCTTCCAAGTTAAGGGAACATTGGTGGATAACCAGGGTCCGAACAAAGATCAAGTGGCCATCCAGCTTGACGCGCCTTACGCCCTTGGATACGACGGCACGAACACGATCCGTATCCAAACGTACACCGGCAAGGTCTTCACGTATGACGTGGAAGTACCGAAAGCTGCGACGGTTTCGAAGATTGCGCTGAGCGCGCCTTCCCAAGCCGTTGCAAGCAACGACGGTTCGGTCAAGATTCCGTTTGTTGCGGAAGACCAAAACGGCAATCGCATTACGAAGTTCAGCGATCTGGATGGCAAGATCGAACTGTTCCAACCGGGACTTGCTGGCAGCTCGCTCGTGTTGAAACAGGATTACGCCACGAAGGAAGCGTATATCGAATTCAAGCTGCCGAACACCCTGAATAACGAATACGCTATTCCGGTTATCCTGTCGGCTAGAGTGAAAAGCACCAACGACATCTCGACGATTCAGTTCAACATCGAAAAAGCATGGGTGCCTGAGTCGATCTTCGGTTTGAAAGACCTCGGTTCCGACCTTGCAGTAGGCGCTGAAGTATCGATTGAACCGAAGCATGTCGTTGTGAAAGACAACTATGGCCGCGACAAGAATCTTGATGATCTCTTCGCCAATTACAAAGTTGTCATCGATGCGGTGGACGGTGCCTTTGATACGATTAATGTCACCACCGACAAAGAGTTGACGGCCAAGGGCGACAAGATTACGCTCAAAGGCGTTCAAAAAGGCAGCGAACGTATCAAAGTTCAACTCGTCAAGACGGCTGACAACACCGTTGTCTACACGTACGAAGGTTTCATCTTCAACGTTGTTGACAGCAGCGGCATTGTTGAATACGCGGTTGAAGAATTGCCGAAGATCAGCAAGAAGGTAGGCCGTCAAGTTGACCTGAAAGTTATCGGCAAACGTTCGAACGGTACGACGGTTGCGCTGCCGGTGGACGCATACTCGGTATCGACGACGAATGATAACCTGAAGTTCGAAGATGGCAAGCTTAACGCATCTTACTTCGATGACGGCGACTTCGGTGACAAGGACGAATTGAAGGTCAAAGTCATCGTTACGATCTATGCCAACAGTGAACAGTTCGAACAAGAAGTTGTCGTTACGAAGGAAGATCCGAAGCCGACCACGATCGAACTGCAGAACGCAGGCAGCCTGAAAGCTGAAAACGGCGTTATCAAGGGTCCGAAAGATCAAATCACGATCGCAAATCTCTTTGCGACGCTGAAGATCAAAGACCAGTTCGGATTCGAGATGAATCCGGCGGCCAGACCGGTTGATGATGCAAATGCCGCAATCGGCAAGTTCGACGTAACGATTGCCAATGTCGATGACGTAACGGTTACGGCCGGAGATGAAGTTAATACCAAGATCGTACCGATCTCCGGTAATGCTGGTACGATTACTCTCAATCCGAATACTATTGGTACGGGCGACTCCTTCACGGTAGTCTTCACTTCCACGGTAACGGGTGTAAGAGTATCGGCAAGGGTTGTAGCCGAGTAATCGGTCAACTGAAGGGAAACCTCGATTCTTCGGAATCGGGGTTTCTTTTTTGTTATCGGAATTGAGCATGTGTCAGCAACTTTTTGCCCATCTGTTCGTCTAAATAAATAACGAAGATGGCAAAAGGAGAAGGGTTTATGAAAAAAATTGCGAGAACGGCGGGAACGGCGCTCATTGCCGGCAGCATGCTGCTCTCCCCGTTGTCCAACGCCGCATGGTCCGCGGCGGCTTCGTCGAACGCCGCAACGACAGCGCAAGCGCAAACACCGCAGCCGTTTGCCGGCACGAAGTTGAAGACGTTCATGATATCCGCGAAAAGCTATGTTCAAGTCAAAGATATTTTCTTCCAGTATGACAACAACAGCAAGAAAGTATTCTTCACGCTCCTGGTGTACAACGGCGACAAACAGGCAATCGACTTCACCTATTATTACCCCGAAGTTTACGCGGCATCCGGTGGAAAATTTACGGTTCAGGAACATCCGGACAACAAGAAATCGGGCATCGTGGAACCCAGCATGACGGAAGAATTCATCTATTACGCCAATATCAATCCGAGCCTGGATTACACCGATCTGCTGTTCAAAATTCAAAAGATCGATTTCAGCGCACCCGGTTATACGCGCTTGATCGGGCAAGCGGCCGTTACGGCGTCCTATCAAAATTCGGTGCCTTCGAAGCACTACTACATCATACGCAAAGGCAACGACAAGCTGAAAACCTATCTGCAACCCGGCAGCAAACTGGCTGTAAGCGGGGACAATCAGATCCGGCTTCGCTTCGAGATGGAAAACGTCGGCTATATGACTTATACGGCACCGAACCTGCAATTTTATGTCCTGACGAAGGCCGGTCATATGGTGAAATTGACGTCGGATCTCGCCAATCAGGCGCGCATCCAGCCTGGTGAGAAAGTCGTCGTCACGTTGTCAGGCGCGATCAAATCGAGTATTGATTTGAACGGAACGAAGCTGATCGTCCATGCGGTCTCGGGCGGCGAACAGGGCATCGAAACGCCCATCGCCCTTTACAACTTAGTATGGGATACGGGTTCGGGTTTTATAACCGGCGAGAATCAGAAAGCGCAACTGAAAGTATCGGACGTTGACATGGAAGCCGGCATCGAAACCCTGTACGTCGACAGAACGGAGACGCAAAATGAATGGACGGTTACGCTCAAGTGGACGAACAAGGGCGATTCCGCCGTCACGCTTCCGAAATACAAATATGAGCTCATGGACAGCCGCGGCGTACGCTATCCGGTTGACGTCCAGGAGGCCGATATTCAGATCGTTCCGGGTCTGGACAAGGAAATTATCGGAACAGTCGTGACGCCGCCGACGGTCAACGGGCCGTTCACGCTGCTGGTCCGATATCCGAAGGAAGAGACGAATCCGGCGGAGCATGTAGCGGCGGCATTCAGACTGAATGCCGAGCAGGCGACGGGACCGGTTGAAGGGAAACGGTATCGCAACGAATACGGGCTCTACCAGATCGGGATTTCGCGGGTAGAACGTCTCCCATGGGGTGATGAGGATCTCATCAACGCTTATGTCGAGATTGAGAACCTCGGCTCGACTTCACAGGTCATCCCGCAGATCAAAGCCGCATTGAAACTGAACGGCATCAGTGTAAATGAGCAGGACGTTACGATCTTGAAGCTCGAGGACAAGATCATGCTCGGGGCGAACGAAAAGACGAGCTATGTCGTTTCGACCAAAGTTCCGTATACCTACACCTTCAATGAGCTGACCTTGAACCTGTCGGAGCAAACCTCCGGCGAAGCAAAATCGACCATCGGCCTCTTCAGAGCGGATGAGATTTCACCGGCAACATCCGTATCGATCGGCAGCAAACATACGATCAATGCCGTCGGAAGACGCGCTTCGCTCGAGTTTCTGAACACCTTTGTCTTCGAAGGCAAAGACGACGATCTGCTGTACGCCGAGTTCAAGTACACGAACGACGAGAATCGTTCAAAGACGCTTCCGGCATTGAAAGCCTATTTCAAGGCAAGCGATGGTTCGTATATTGAAGCCGGGATCGCGAACGTCAAGGCACAGGTTAAAACGAAGGGTACCGCGCATCTGGCGGCGAAAGCCGTGGTGCCCAAGACGTTCGTCAGCGACGGCAGCGTTGAGCTGATCATCGGCGAAGCGATCGAGAACGGGCAGTATGCGAAGCCGGACGGAACGCCTGACCGGTTCATTCGCGCCGTGTCGTTCAAGCTGCCGAAAAATCAGAATGTCGTCAAAGAAGAGTTCGTCGATCTTGCCTTCAGGCCGTACAAGCTGACGGTTCACAATGCGTTTGCGGTATTGACCGATGCGACGAATGTGCGCCTGGATGTCCGATATACGTTGGATAAAACGGCCGAATTCAATGTCATGGAGACCGGCCGGAAACTGTACGTCGAATTGGCCGGAAACAACTTGAAGTATGGCAAGACCGTTGAAGTCGAACCGAAGCAGGACGACGGCGCCGGCTTCCGGGTCGGAACCGAGCAGGAAGTCCGAATCGAGATCCAGGGCCAGAACATCGGCAGTCTGATTTACAGTGGATTTACGGTCAATATCTATGAAGAAATTGACGGCTACAAGCGACTGCTCGGTTCGAAACGTCAAATCAGCTACCAGGTTCCGGCTCCGTGAAGCGAAAGGTGGTAAACTTCGTTGAGAAAGATTGGGCTGATGGCATTTTTGCTTGTGATGACAACCGCTGCAGTCATGATTTATGCCCATTCGGATTCCAGGGCCGACAGCGCCAAACCCGGTTCGATCGATGATCCGCTCGTGACGAAGAGCTATGTCGACAAACTGCTGGCTCAGGGAGGAGCCGGTGGTCAAGGCGCCGCGCAAGGGATCAGAACCGAAATTGTCACCGTCAATCCGGGCGAAGTATTGCTGGCCAAAGCCGGCGCGCAGTTCGTGCTGCGCGCCGGCAAAGGCGTCGCGTACAGCCCGGATGCGAACGGCATATCCGACGTGACGGACGGGAAAGATATCATGAGCGGGCAGCCGGTGGCGAACAACCATCTGCTGATCTTTCCGCGCGACGGGCGCGGCGTAACGCCGGACCCGAAGGCCAATGGGCCTCTGACTGTGCTCGTCATCGGCGGATATGAGATTGCAGCGGCGCCCAATTCGAGCGGATCCTGATCCGCATGTCAACATCTTAAACGCTTCGGCGCGGCTTTCTCGTCCCATACTAAAGGCACCAACCGACGGAGGTGCTCACGATGGCGAGAAGAAGTTCGAACATCAAGGTCGTACCGGAGTGTCAAGCCGCGATTAATCGCATGAAATACGAGATTGCGGCCGAGTTGGGGCTCGCATCGCCTTCCGCCGATTTCTCGGCGGAATCGTCAGGGGAACTGGGCTCGCGGCCCGAAGCCGTCTACGGCCGTGTGCAATGGGATTCGATCACGACCCGCGATGCGGGCGCGGTCGGCGGCATGATCTCGCGCAGGCTGATCCAACAGGCGGAGCAAATTCTCGGCGCAATCTAACGATCCGTCGAACAGAAAATTGACAGGACACGACAAATCCGATATCATTATTTATTAGAAAAGTTGTCTAACAACCTTTTCCAATTGGAAAAGGTTGATTTTTTGAGGCGAAATTTGCATTGCTTGCCCGACGTGGCAAAGTTCCCATGCAGCAGGAGGTCGATCCGCCTTGACGACGAAAGGCCGTCATTTGTTCACATCAGAATCGGTAACGGAAGGGCATCCGGACAAAATTTGCGACCAGATTTCCGATGCCGTCCTGGACGCGTTCCTGGAAGTCGATCCGTACGCGAGAGTCGCATGCGAAACCGCCGTGGCCACCGGCCTCGTGCTCGTGATCGGTGAAATCAGCACCCGCGCGGATTATGTCGACATCCCGTCCATCGTCCGCCGCACAATCCGCGAGATCGGATATACCCGCGCGAAATATGGCTTTGACGCCAGCACTTGCGCCGTCCTCACGTCGCTCAACGAACAGTCCGCGGACATCGCGCAAGGCGTCAACGCGGCGCTGGAGTATCGCGAAGGCAAGGATGTCCACAAAGAGAGTGAAGACATCGGCGCAGGCGACCAGGGGCTGATGTTCGGCTTTGCGACGAACGAGACGCCCGAACTCATGCCGCTGCCGATTGCCCTGGCGCACCGGATTTCGCGGCGGCTGGCGGAAGTGCGCAAGAACGGCACGCTCAATTATTTGCGTCCGGACGGCAAAACGCAGGTGACGATCGAATACGAAGGCGGACGGCCGGTGCGCGTCGACACGATCGTCGTCTCGACCCAGCATGCGGAAGAAGCGACGCAGAATCAGATCCGGCAAGATATTCTGGAGCACGTCATCCGACCGGTTGTGCCGGGTGAATGGCTCGACAAGGAGACGAAGTATTTCATCAACCCGACGGGCCGCTTCGTCATCGGCGGGCCGCAAGGCGATGCGGGTCTCACCGGCCGGAAGATCATCGTCGACACCTATGGCGGTTACGCGCGTCACGGCGGCGGCGCATTCTCCGGCAAGGACCCGACGAAGGTCGACCGCTCGGCGGCATACGCGGCGCGGTATGTCGCCAAAAATATCGTGGCGGCGGGTCTCGCGGACAAATGCGAAATTCAGCTCGCGTACGCCATCGGGGTGGCCAACCCGGTATCGATCAGCGTCGATACGTATGGCACGGGGAAGGTAAGCGACGGGAAGCTGGTGGAGATCATCCGCGGCAATTTCGACCTCCGTCCGGCGGGAATTATCAAGATGCTCGATCTTCGCCGTCCGATATATGCGAAGACGGCCGCTTACGGACATTTCGGACGCTCCGATATCGATTTGCCGTGGGAACGCGTCGACCGCGCGGATCAGTTGCGCGCGGACGCATTGAAATGACCGGAACACGAAGCGTGTCTCGCCATGAGGCGGGACGCGCTTTATTTTTTTGTTCGCACACCAACTAAACATCCGGGTCGATTTGGCCGAAAAATTAAGTACGAGTGTACTTTTTTGGGGAGTGATCATCGTTGAGACGGATTCGGACGATTGCAGCCCTGATCGCAGTCATAAATCTAATCGGATACATGCTGTTGCCGCCCGGTACTCCCGGCATGATTGACACCGCCGAGGCAGCCGGGGCAAGCGGGCCGGTCTTGTTGGCGATGTCGCCCTCGAACAATGCGACGGGCGTGAGCACGAATGCAAAACTGAGGCTGACGTTCGATGAGCCTGTGAAACCCGGGAACGCTTCGGCGGCTGTCAGAATCCGCCGCGTAATTGACAATACTGAGGTCCAATCGTTTACGGCTACGAGCGGCAGCGTTCAGATCTCGTCGAATGTTGTCACGATCACACCTTCCAAGCTCGATGACCATACCCTTTATTATATCATCATCGATACGGGGGCGTTTCGGAACAACGACGGCGCGGATTTCGCGGGCTTGACCAGCGGGACCGCCTGGAGATTTACAACCGGCACCGAAGATACGGTAAAGCCGACGCTCGTCATGCATTCGACTGAAGTCCAGGTTGGCGAACCGATTACGCTGACGTTCGATAAACAGGTCTTTGCCGCGAGCGGCGTGATCACGATCACGAATAAAAACGATTCTACGGATGTCCGTTCCATTCCGGTAACCTCCGATCAGGTCAAGGGAAGCGGCACGACGGCCATCTCGATCTTGCCGTCGAACCCGCTCAGGGGAGGCGCCGTCTACCAGATCGGATTGCCGGATTCGGCGTTTGAGGATGCGGCCGGCAACCGGTATGTCAAGTCGCCGTCGTTGTCTCAGGAGGTCAAGGTTGTCGGTTCCTCTCTCGTTCATGTGAGCCTTGAGCCGGCCGACGATGCAACGGGCGTACCCGTCGGCACGAACACGCTCAGGATGACCTTCGACCGAAACGTGGTTGCAGGCCCGGCGGACAAGAAGATCACGGTCAAAAATATGATGACGAGCAAGGACGCGTTCTCGATACCGGTAAGCGCGGTCAATGTGAACGGGAATACGGCAACGATTACCTTGTCCGGCGGACTGACCGCCGATACGTCGTATTACGTGTTGGTCGATCCGGGCGCGTTCGTCGACGCCGCCAACAACAGCGTGCTCTATGCGGGAATTACCGATGCATTCACCTGGAATTTCACGACAATGCCGGGAAGCGACACGACGCCGCCGACCATCGTCGAGTTGACCCCGGCGTCCGGTTCCGTCAACCCCAGCTTGTCGCGAACGCTCAAAATCAAATTCAATGAGCCCGTATATCCCGGAAGCGGCGGCATTACCATACGCCATTTGAATTCGGATGCCGTATTCGAATCCATTCCGGTGACGTCCGACAGGGTGACCGGCTTCGGTACGGATACGATCAGCATCCAGACCGCGAGCTCGTTTGCCTCGAACCAATCGTACTATGTGATGATCGGCAATCAGACGTTCCGCGACGCCGCGGGCAACAATTTCGCCGGGATTGCGGACAAAACAACGTGGAAATTCTCGGTGTCCCAGGATAACGCGGCACCGACAATTGTCTCGATGCAGCCGGCGCCCGGAACGAAAAGTGTCGCCGCCAATGCGGTATTCAAGCTGACGTTCAACGAAGCGATCCGCTTCGCCAGCGGGTTGGGTTCGACGAGTGACATCAAATTCCGGAGAACCGGTTCGGGCAGCACCGTCGTCACTTCGACCGCAGTCATTGAGAGCGACGGCAAGACGGTGGCCATTACACCTGCCGGATTGCAGAACGCGACAAACTATTATGTCGAAATTCCGGCGGGCATTATCGAAGACATGGCCGGCAACCCGTTCGGCGGAATTCTGAACGAATATATTTGGCCGTTCAGCACAGTCGGCACCGACAGGACGGCGCCCGCCATCCAGAGTGCCGTCATGTCGGGAAGCGACCGCATTGTGATGACCTATAACGAGCCGCTTGACGAGCAGTCGGTTCCGCCTACGGGAAGTTTCTATGTAACGGCCAACGATGCTCGCATTAACGTGACAGGCGTATCCATCAGCGGCCAAACGGTCATTCTGAAGCTCCAAACCGGCGTGGTTTACGGCCAGACCGTGAAACTGTATTATACGCGCAGCACGCCGGCCATCCAGGACCTGTCCGGCAATCTGGCGGCGAATCTGACCAATTACGCCGTCAAGAATGAAGCGGGATCCACGCAGCCGACGCCGCTCAGCGGCTCGGTCAGCGGAGCCGTCCTGACCCTGACGTTCAACAGTTCGCTGCAGTCGGTGCATGAACAGGCCTACCAGCAATTCAGCGTCTATGTCGGTGGCATATATGTATCGCCGTCCAGCATCAGAAGCAGCGGCAATACGATTACGCTCACGTTGTCGTCGGCCGTCACGACCGGAGCGAACGTCTACGTCAACTATTCGCCGGGCTCCTATCCCCTCAAGGATGTGGTCGGAAATTCGGTGGCAGGGTTCAGCAATTTTGCCGTGCGCAACGCGCTGGACAATACGGCGCCGTCGCTTTATTCTTTGCATGCGTCCGGAAATATGGTGGCATTGGTCTACAACGAAGCGCTGGATCCCGGCTCGGTTCCGAGAACCAATCAATTTATCGTGATGGAATCGGGTGTCACGCGGACGATCTCGTCCGTCTCGATATCCGGGACGACGGTCATGCTGACGTTGTCGGCGCCGTTGACGAGCGGCCAGAACGTCACCGTCAGCTACACCGGCGGCAGTCCCGCGCTGAAGGATCTGGCCGGCAACAACGCGCCGACCTTCAGCAATCAGCCGGTGACGAACAGTACGATTGCCGTGAACCTGACAAGCGCTTCGGTATCCGGCAATGTCGTGCTTCTGCATTTCGACCAATCGCTGAAGACAACCAATCTGCCGACGGCGGCGCAGTTCACCGTGAAAGAGAACGGTTCGATCCGGACGGTCAACGCCGTGTCGGTCAACGGTTCGGTCGTGAGGCTGGATTTGGCCGTTTCGATCAACAGCGGATCAACGGTAACCGTCAGCTACACGCCGCTTTCGACGGCCATGTTGCAATCAACGTCAGGGATTCCAGTGCCTGCGTTCACCGACTATGTGATCACGGGCGGCGGAAATACCAGCGGAGCCGATCTGGGCGGAAACTTCGAGTCGGCAACGGGCGGGGGCGTCAACATCAAGACCCAGGCAGGGTCAATGTCGACCCGGACGTCCGCGGGAGGCAGGACGGCGAATCGCTACGCCCTGTCATCCTCCACGGTGTCGGACGCCTATAATCTCAGCAGAACGAGATTCAACCAGTCCCGCGTGACGTTCACGGTGCCCGCTTCGCAGGATGCCGCCATGGTTGAGGTGCCGGTCGATGCGATTCTGAAGGCCAAGGGGCAGTCCGGCCAGGCTTCCTTCGCCGTGATTTACGGCGATATCGTTTACGAACTGCCGCTTCGCGCGATCGATGAGGCTGTGCTGGCCGAGCTGGTCCGCAAAAACGGTCAAGGCAATCTGCTGATCGAGATCGACAAAGGCAACGTGAACCAGGCCGCCAAATTGCGGTCGGCGTTGATTCAGAGCCAGATGCTGATGATTTCGGACACGTATGCGTACAACCTGTCGTTCGTGAGCGGCTCCAAAACCGAAGCGCTGCCGGTCTTGAAAGATTATGCGACGACGGAGTTTACGGTCTCCGGCGCGCTGGACAACCAGCAGCATACGGTGGTCTGGCTGGACCCGGGGACGGGCAAAATCGCCTACGTTCCGACGCTCATCAGGATTCAGGGCAGCACGTCGGTCGTGACGTTCAAGCACAAGGAGAACGCGGCCTACGGGATGATCCGGCATAACGCGACGTATTCGGATATTCCGGCAAACCACTGGGCGCGCAAAGACCTTCAGATTTTGCTGAACAAGTTCATCATCGACGGCCGCACGGCCAATCGATTTGAACCGAACCAACCGATTACAAGGGCCGAATTCGCCGAATTCATCGTGCGCGGCCTCGGCCTGGCAAGCGACAAGCAGGCGGCGAACGTATTCCGGGATGTCAACGCCAATTCGGAAGCGGCCGCATATATCGGAGCGGCATACAAGGCTAACATTGTCGCCGGCGTGTCGGAGGATCGGTTTGAACCGAACAGCCTGATCACCCGCGAACAGATGGCGTCGATGATGGTTCGCGCCGCGCGGGCGGCGGGCATCGAGATTTTGCTTTCGCGCACGCAGTCCGATTATCTGGTTCCGTTCAGCGATTTCAACTCGTTGGCGACGTGGGCGAGAGGGGACATGGCCCGGGCGATTGAAGCCAAGATCATCAGCGGCATGTCCGGGAACAAGCTCGGCCCGAAAAACAACGCGACGCGGGCAGAAGCGGCCGTCATGATCAAGCGGCTGCTCGAATACGCGAAATTGATGTGACAATGCGCCCCGAAGCTTAAAAATTTCTTATCTTTCAACGAAAGCCGCCCCCACGGGCGGTTTTCTTGCGCTTCGGCCAAACTTTCCGCAAATCCTCCCGAAGTACCGGAACTTTTCATCCCGAAACGCAGTCTATTTAAGATGGATAAGCGTTAGCAAGTTGCCCGATTCAGACCGCTTTTTCCTGATAGATTACGAGATGGGGAGAGAGAAACGATGCAAGGCATCAAGTTCGGATGGAGCCGGGGCGCCAAACGGCCGGCAATGCGCAGACTGGCGCGCTCATTCATGGCCGGAGCGATCGGAGCCGCGATGCTCCTGCAGCCAGTGGCAGGCGGCGTGGCGTGGACGGCGGCGGCGGCGGGAAGCACGCCTTCGGCGAGCGCGGCATCCTCGCCCCAACTGCTCCTGACAGGCGAAACCCCCGTAACGTCCGGCGCCATTCGGCGAACCTACGACTTCATCCCGGCGCAGGGCGAGGCGAACGGGAAGACGCGGGTGCATGTCATCGCGATTGATTTGACCAATCCCTATGTTTCGCTCAATGCGATGACGGGAGGCGGCACGGTGCCCGGCAAGACGTCGGTCGGCACGATGACGAGGGAGAGCGGCGCCGTTGCAGGGGTGAACGCGGATTATTTTGACATGTCGAGCAGCCAGCCGGTGCCGTTCGGCTTCCATATTACAAATGGCGATTTGCTCAAAACGGCGCGCAAACTCGACGGGATGTACATGTTCGGCATCACGTCGAGCGGGCTGCCGGTTATCGACCGTTTCACCGTGCAGGGCAGCGTGGTCGCCGCGAACGGGGCGAAATTCGAGCTTGCCGGCGTGAACGAGGCGGCGTACTGGAACCCGGACGGCAGCGCGAGCCACGTGAATGCCCTGTACCTGTACACGAGCAGTTGGACGGCCGAGGAACGTCCGGGCGCCAGCGGCACGACGCCGACGGAAGCGCTCGTGCAGGACGGGATCGTCGCGCAGGTCTCCGACAAGGCGGCGCTGCCGATCCAGCCGCCGGCAAACGGATATATTCTGCGGGGCCACGGCCAGGCGGCGCAGTTCATGGTGGACAATCTGCTGCCGGGAACGCAGGTGACGGCCGCTTACTTCATCAAATCGGAATCTTCGGGCATGACCTATTCGGCCAATGATTGGAAAATGATGATCGGCGGCCACACGATTCTGGTGGACGACGGCGCACCCGCGCCATTTTCGCGGAGCGTCTCGAGCCTGAGCCCGAACGCCGACCGCGCCCGCACGGCAATCGGCTATTCGCGGGACAAGAAGACCGTCTATCTCGTGACGGTCGAGAAGAGCGGCTCCAGCGCCGGCGCGACGCTGGCGGAATTGCAGCAGATTCTGGTGCTGCTCGGCGTATGGCGGGGCATCAACCTGGACGGCGGCGGCTCGACGACGATGATCGCCCGGCCGCTCGGGGAATTCGCGCCGCAGCTCGCGCACGCGACGGAAGACGGCGGTTCCGGCACTTATCAGCGGCCGGTCGTGAACGGCATCGGCGTGTACACGAGCGCGCCGCAGGGCAAGCTGCTCGGCATCTCGATATCCGGCAAGCAGGTGCTGTTCATCGGCGAGCAGGCGGCTTACGCCCTGAAAGCCTATGACGAATACTACAATCCCCTTGATCCGGCGGGAATGTCCGCAACCTGGAGCCTGGATAAGCCGGAGCTTGGCAGCCTGGCGGACAACGTCCTTCAGCCGGCCCGGCCGGGCACCGGAACGCTGACCGTGAGGTCGGGCAACATATCGGAGAAGCTCGCGCTGGAAGTGATCGGCGAAGCGCAGATCGTCCGCATGACGATTGACGCCTCGCAGACGGAGCTTGCGCCGGGCGCGTCGATCCGCGTGCCGGTGTCCGTGGAGCTGGCGGACGGACGGAAGCTGTCCGTTCCCCCGGCAAGCGTGAAGTGGGAGTTCCGCGGCTTTACGGGGACGGCCCGGGACGGGGTCATTCATATTGATGCGGTAAAAGAAGGCGCGGGCACCGGTTACGCCATCGCCCGCTACGACGGCTATTCGGCGCTGTTGACGCTTGCGGCGGGCGGCGCGGAGCAACTGTTCGAAGATTTCGAGAACGCCGCCGCGGTCGCGATTGCGCCGTCGCAGGCTCCGGCGGAAGTGACGGCCCGGACCGATTTCGTGTACGGCCTGCCGGGGCGCGACACGTCCACGGCGTTGATGCTGCAGTATGATTTCTCGACGAGCCTGGAGGACCGGACGAAAGCGGCGTACGCCACGTTCAACGGACAAGGCGTCCAGTTGCCGGGGCAGCCGACGGGCCTGTCGGTGGAAGTGTTCGGCGACGCCAGCGGCCACATGGTCCGCGCGATGATTACGGACGCGGACGGCAAGGACCATCTCGTCGATCTGGCGAAATCGCTCGACTGGTATGGATGGAAGACCCTGACCGTGGATCTGGCCGCTTATCCGCTCGTCTATCCGGTCAAGCTCAAAAGTCTGTATGTCGCGTCTCCCAAGGAGGGACAGGCGGATCGGCCGGCGTCCGGCGTGGTCTATTTTGACGATATTGCGCTTCATTACCCCGCCGCAATCGAGGAACCGGAGAGCCAAACCATCGTGCTGAAGATCGGCTCCAGGCAAGCGACGGTGGGCGGTCGGCCGGCAACGCTGGATGTCGCGCCATTCGCGAAGGACGGCGTCACCTACCTGCCGCTCCGCTTCGTGGCGGATCAACTCGGCGGAATGACGGATTGGGACGGTCAGCTCAAGAAAGTGACGGTGCTGCGCGGCGACCGGCTGCTCGAGCTCAGGTTCGGGCAGGAGACGATCGTGTTGAACGGCGAGCGGAAGGACGCTCCCGCGCAGCCATACGCCGAAAAGGGCAGGACGCTCGTTCCGATCCGGCTCGTGTCGGAACAACTCGGGCTTCGGGTGGACTGGAACAAAGAGGACAATACCGTGACGATCCATTGACGAACCGCGAATGATTTTGTGGTATATTCAGATTAGCAGGAACCCATTCGCGAGAGGGTGCGTAAGGTCATTGTGGACGTCCGGATAAACGACATCGACAGCATTATCAAAAATGCGATCTCGGTGATGGAACAGAGCAAGTACCAGATCTTCGAGATCGCCGAATCGGCCCGCCAGGAGCTGCTGTCGCTCCGGCAGGAGCTCGAGCGGGTCAAGAAAGAAACGAGCGAGACGATCGGCAAGGTTGATCAGCTTGAGCTCGAGTACCGGCGCGCGCGCGTGAGACTGGTCGAAGTGAGCAAAGATTTCATCCGCTACAAGGAAGCCGACATCAAGAGCGCCTACGAGAAAGCGACCCGGATTCAGCTCGATCTGCTCATGTACCGGGAGAAAGAGACCTACCTGAAAGCGCGCCGGGACGAACTGCAGCAGCGGATCAAAAGCGTCGAGGTGTCCGTCGAGCGGGCGGAAACGATCAGTTCGCAGATCAACGTCGTGCTGGAATACTTGTCCGGCGATCTCAACCAGGTGACACGCATCCTCGAATCGGCAAAGAATCGTCAGTTGATCGGTCTCAAGATCATTTTGGCCCAGGAAGAAGAGCGGAAGCGGATGGCCCGCGAGATTCACGACGGCCCTGCCCAGTCTTTGGCAAATCTAGTGCTTAGGACCGAAATTACGGAAAGAATGCTGATGAAGCAGGAATTCAAGCTGGTCCAGGAAGAATTAATGGAGTTGAAAAGTCAGGTTCGCTCAGGACTGGAAGAAATCCGCAAGATCATTTTCAATCTGAGACCGATGGCTCTGGACGATCTGGGACTGGTGCCGACGCTCCGGAAGTTCGTGCAGGATTTCGAAGAGAAAACGAAAATCCGCGCGGTGTTCGAAACCGCCGGCCGCGAACTCCGGATGCCGTCCGCCATGGAAGCTGCCGTATATCGTCTTGTCCAGGAAGCGTTCTCCAACGCGCTCAAGCATGCCTCCCCGACCTTCGTCAGTCTGGAGATGACGTTCTACCCGAAGCGGGTCATGATCGTCATCAAGGACAACGGCGTCGGATTCGATGTCGAACAGACGATGGCCCGGTCGAAAAAGAACTCGCACTACGGGCTGATCGGCATGGGCGAACGGGTGGAGCTGCTCAATGGCAAGATGGATATCGAATCCGCCAGAGGACAGGGGACGAAAATCACGATTTCCATTCCTGTGAGTACGGATTTGTGAAAGGAGCCGTGATCATCATGGATCTGAAGACTGCGGGCAGCCGCAAGATCAAGGTGTTGCTTGCGGACGACCATCAACTGTTCCGCGAAGGTCTGAAACGCATCCTCAACATGGAAGAGGATCTCGAAGTCATTGGCGAGTGCAGCGACGGCATCCAGGTGCTGGAGTTCTGCAACCATACGAAGCCGGATATCGTGCTGATGGACATCAATATGCCCGTCGAGAACGGCGTCGTGGCCACCGAGCGGCTGCGCGACCTGTTCCCGGATGTGAAGGTCATCATTCTGTCCATTCATGATGACGAGAGCTACGTCTTCGAGACGCTCCGCAAAGGCGCGTCCGGCTATCTGCTGAAAGATATGGAAGCCGAGTCGCTGGTCAACGCGATTCGCTCCGTCACGGAAGGCCACGCATACATACACCCGAAGGTGACGGGCAAGCTGATCAATCAGTTGCGGCGGATGACGTACCTGGACGATATGGGCGTCGTGTCCGGGGCCGCCGCCAGCAAGGAATCCGGCGTCAAGTTCGTCGCCGGCGAGAACAGCCCGCTGACGCGGCGCGAAGCGGAAGTGCTGCGGCTGATGGCGGAAGGCATGAGCAACAAGGCGATCGGCGAGCATCTGTTCATCAGCGAGAAGACAGTCAAGAACCATGTCAGCAGCATTCTGCAGAAGATGGAAGTCGACGACCGGACGCAGGCGGTCATCAATTCCATCAAATACGGCTGGGTGACACTGTAAATCAGGCGCGAGTGTGCAAGCCCCCGATTGCCGGAATCGGCAGCGGGGCTTTTCATTTGACCGGCTTCACGAATGGGCATCCGCGCGCATATGCTGATGGCACGAAGGAGGCGGATGCTCATGTGGTGGATGCTGCTTGCGATCATCGGCTGCTACGCCTTCGCTGCGCTGGCGGTGCGTCTGGCCGCCCGGCACTTGCCGGGATGGCGCGCCGGCATGCATGTGGTGCTGTTCGCGGGCAATCAAGGGCAACGGGTCGAGTGGTATTTGCGCAGGCTACGCTGGTGGTCGCTTCGCACCGGCCGGGATGTCCGCGTGACCCTCGTCGATTGCGGGTCAACCGATGACACCGCCGCCATTGCGGAGCGGTTCGAGGCGGGCGTGGTGACGGTCGTCCGATCGGATGAGCTTGTCGGGAAGCAGAGCGGTCTGTCGGAGGATCCGGCCAAGCTGAAGGAGTCATGGCAACGCAGGCGGTCGTCGATGCCTTCGATCGCGTCTGTCGGCGACGGCCGCGGTGCGGACGGCACGCTGCTGATCAATCTGAACGATCCGGCGGATGTGGCGACATTGCCCTAGTTGGAAAGGCATCTTGCTTGGCGGGCGTTGCTCCTATATAATGTAAATACATTCTAATCTTGGACAGGAAGCACCTGTCTCGCGTTGAACGTGCGGGGCGGGTGTTTTTTGCATTTTTTGGCGGGCGTGATATTCCAGAATTGATAGCAATCGTCTAATATTTAACTTGTCGACAAAATTTGCGCAGGCTGGCGTGACAACGTGACAGGGTATAGCGGAACCAACGATTTCGAAAGGGAGTGTTGTTCTGATGAAAAAAAAGTGGCTGGTTTTCGGAGCTTTAGTCGTGATCTCGCTGGTTTCGATCGGGGCTTTGGCGGGGGCGGCGGAAAGCGGGACACCTTTCAAAGATGTGCCCGCCGGTTACTGGGCCACGTCCGCCATTCAATCGGCGGTGAGCAAAGGCTATGTGGCCGGTTATCCGGACGGCACGTTCAAGCCGGATCGGGAAGTGTCCCGGGCCGAGTTTGTCAAAATGCTTGCCGATGCGCTGGATCTGCTCCGTTCCCGGGGCGGCAGCCCGTGGTATCAGCCGTATGCGGCGGCGCTGCTGGATGAAGGGGTTCTCGTGGAGTCCGATTTTTCCGATTACCAGGCCCCGATCAGCCGGCTCGAGATCATGCGTCTCGTATCCCGTGGCCTGGCGAGGGATGAGCGGTATGGGGAGTATTTGGAAGCTTTCTCCGGCCTGTACAACGGCGATCTTCCTTACGTGGACTATCGCGAGCTGGAAGAAGCGGATGTGCCCTATGCGGCGCTTGCCATCGGCTCCGGCATTTTGGGCGGCTATCCGGATGTGACGATGGGCCTGTCGAAGCGCGCGACGCGGGCAGAAGCGGTCGTGATGATCGAACGGCTGCGCGGGCTGAAATCGAAAGCGCCGGAAGCGTTCCAGGCGCTGCGGGAGCTCAAGGAAGTGGCCGAGACGGGCACGAACGCGACGACGGTGTCTTCGTTGATTCCGGAAATTAACTTGAAAGAAGAAGACGCGATTATGGTGACCCCAAACTACTCGCTCAAGATCAAGCGGTATTATGTGATGCCCCTGGAAGGCGATGTGGTGAGCATTTATGAGCGGAAGTTTCTGTGGGATCGAAATGATGTGCCGGCGCACTTGTTTAATCAGGCACGCGGATATGTCGCGGTTGTGACCGATCTGACGCCCGCCAAAGACGGGAATCAGGAGTTCTTTCGGCTTAATACCTATGTGAATCCGGGAGGAAACACGTTTTATTACGATGTCCCGCGTCAAAAGTTTGGTTTCATTCACCCATGGCCTTCGGAGCATATCATTGTGAATAAGGACGTTACCTACGAAGTGGTCTTTTACGGAAGGTATTCAAATGACAACTTCTATGTTGCCTTGCAATCAAACAGCGCCATTTCAGGAGGGGTTTATTCCCTTCTGTTTAATCCTGATAAACGGAAGGCGAGTGAATCGTCATGAAAGGGATCCGGCGACTGATCTCCTTTGTGATGACGTTCGTATTTGTAATAGGGTTGTTCCTGCCGTTCATTCCGCTTCCTGCGGCCAATGCGGCCATAACCATTACGGTAACAGCAACAACCAAGGTAATTCCCGGGTACATCTGGTGTCAGCATTACGACGGCCATTGGTCCACCGACAGTACGCTCGACGGTCAGAGAAACGCTCCCGATGCGGGTGGAGAGCCGGCCTTGACGCGGGTGCGGACGGCGGCCAATATCAGTCCACCAGATAACGCTTTATGGCAGGATGAACATGGTGACAAATTTACTTATTCACAAGTCGGCAACATTGAACCGGCAAGTGCAATAGTAGATCCTACGGCGCATCCTCTGATTAATGGTGTTGTTACTGTACAAGAAATCAATGGCCAGAAAAGGGTGGTTATTGAGGGAAACTCGGGCAAAGGGGTTCCTTATATGGACGATAATCAGGCTTATTGCGGGCATATGCCATCCAAAAACTATCCGTTTCCCATTATTGTGACCTGGCAGGGGACGGTGACGTTTGAGAACGGAATTGCGCATATCCGGCATTTTACGACCGATGGACAAAGCCTGGGGCATGTATTCCCGGACCGGGACGAGAAGCTGATTCACGGCCAGACCTATAACTTCACGGCTCCGAATCATCCGGATTACCGGTACGTCGGCTATAAGAAACGGCAGGATGTGCCGCCGGAATCCGGACCGAATTGGACGAGCGGATCGGGGCCGGGGTCGTTCAAGTATGACAGCTCGCAGTTCAGCAAGTATTATGTATATTTTTACTACGATCCGCCTGACAAGCCCGATCTGGTGGCGGTGGACATTACAGCTAACGGTCCGATCGAAGTCGGGAAACCGGTCGATTTCACGGCGAAGTGGCGGGTGGACAATAAAGCGACCGGGCAGCCCTATAACGTTAAAATCATGGTCGATGGGAGGGAATTGAAGTCAAAGAGCCAGCCGGCCGGAGGGCCGGGAAATTACGCGATGGATTTCACCTACACGTTCGCGTCCCCGGAGCAGAAGACGTTCCTGCTTGTGGTGGACAGCGCCAATGGAATTGCGGAAAGCAACGAGGACAACAACCAGTTGTCCAAATCATTCAAGCCGTCCGATTCCAACAAAAGCTTTGACGGCGACTTCGACGTGTTGCCTCCGGCTATCAATTATCGAGATCCCTTTGCATTGAAGCCTAAAAATTTAGTGATGAACGGCTGCACCTATGACGGCCACCGCTACAAGATCGAGCGCGACGGCTGGAGCAACTACACGTCATGGGCAAGCGGTCAAAACACGATCCATTCGTACGCCTACAGCTCGTATCCTTCGGTTATTGCAGTCGGGACGCATGTGATTACCCTTGAGATCCGCACGAAAGACTGCGGAACGAAGCAGACGGCCACCCATACGCTTGTTGTGAACGGGCCGAGCCATAACAGCCCGCCGACATTCCAGGTCGCATGGGTCCGCCCTGGCACGAACGTTCCGGTATCGCAAGTATTCGAGGGCGAAACGCTGGACCTGATTTTTATTGACGATCCGAGTGTGCCGACGCCGCATGATCCGGACGGCGATCCGATCTATTGGCGAGGCTTCGACTTTAGCGACAGCTCGGATTGGGCGAAAACGATCCCGGACACCGCATTCGAGCTTTATAACGGTTGGGGCTACATCCGGATGACGGCCGCCGGAACGCAGATTGCGAAAGGTACGATGTGCGACTCGTGGGGAGCCTGTGAAACGCGAACCGCGGTGGTCCATGTCGTGACCGAAGATCCGGTTCCGGTCATCACCGCGCCACGGGAAGTCGTGGAGGACCGGCCGGTTACCCCGCCGATACACGGGGATTACAGCTACAGCCCGGTTCCCGGCCGCACGATCGACCATAGCCGGGACATTTGGACGAACCGGAAAACGGTATATACGGAGCCGGGAACAGAGGTGATTACGCTTGAAGTCTTTGACAACACCGGACGCAAATCACGTGAACCTGCGCGGCATTCCTTGACGGTCAAGCCGGATCTCCCGCCTGTGCCTGTCCTGGAATATATCACACCTTCCATCCGGGACGTCGAACTGACGCTGACGGATGAGAGCTATTCGCCGGATGGCGATACCATCGTCGAGCGGCGGCTGACGTATCAGTACGACTCGAACAATGACGGCAGCTTCGCCGGAGAAACGGTTGTCCCTTTGCCGCTGAACGCTCAAAACAAAGCCAATTTCAAGCCGCAGCGCGTGGGGAAATACCGTTTCACCTTGTATGCACGTGAAGATTGGGGACGTGAAGCCTCGAAGACCTATGATCTTGAGGTCATAAACGATTCTCCCACATTCAGCTTCAACGTCTCGTATGAGGAAACGGAGCCGCGGGTTTCACCGCTCATTCCGCTGCCGGCAAGCAACCTGGTGAACAACGGCAACTGGCGGAACATGGACTTTATGACAGACAACAAACCGAAGGCATGGGGGGTAAATCCTTATACCGGAGCGCTGGGGCATACGCCGGAGAATCTCGGTATTCGTGTCAGCAATTTGTTAACATACACGGACAGTTACAGTGAGCTCTATACCAACAACATTTCGCCAGGCAGCGGCGGTTATGAAGTAAAACAGGTGTTTCGCTTCTATGCAGGATACGATGACATTAAAGAGATGGTTTATCTCGGGAATGGCTGTTTTGCTTTCAATCGCTATCTTGAAAAGGAAAGCGACTATTTGACTTCTGTTTGCGGGCTGGGTGGCAATCACAAATATAACGAGTGGGTAATACGGGTTGATTATAAGAACCAGCTCGTCTATACGATGACAAAAACGCTCTATAATCCGGAATTCAGAAGATACAGGTTGCAGGATTTCTTGAGACAGGATGGCACCTACAACGCCATTGTAGACGCCAAAACAGCAGGCTATGCCCAGAAAGCATATCAAAACGGATATTACTGGACGAAGTTTGATCAATATGGCAGCATGACGTCGTCGTATGGATATTTCAACTGCACCAGTTATTCCGACGGTAACAGGTTCAGGATCTTTGGCTGGGATGGCAGTTTGTTGTATGAGGGCGGCAATCAAAGTTGTCCTTTCCCCAACACGTATAGCCAATCCTTCAGGTACGATCATCTCGGATACGACCGTTTTGCGAATGCCACCTATGTCTACAATGGGCAAATTTATCGAATCAGCGGAAAGGATGCGAGCAAAACGGTAATTGGCCCATCTTACAGTTTTGGAGAAATGTTCCTGGAAGATGGTGCGCATTATGTTAATAGTTACAGTTTCTACCTTTACCCGTCAGGAACTTCCGTTCCAAGAGAGAATGTTCCCATCAACTCTTACCGGGATCGGATTCTGACGGAGAACGACTTCTATCCGTCGGGCCGTTGGCTGGTGCATGACGCGGCGGGTTACCGGTACCACATTGAGGTACCCTATGATCGAAAAACCTTCGACGTCATCAGGGTCGGACGAGACGGAAGAACGGAAACATTGGCAGCGAGGCTTGATGCCAATTGTATTGGCAATTGTTTCGTTCAGTATGGCGTGCCCGGATATGTCCATCCGATGGTGGACGGCTCATTGTTGGTGTTTCCGTCATCGGACGTGATGTACGTCCTGGAACCGAAACAGAAGCAGGATGACAGCTTCCGCATCCTGGAATCGCTCCAACAGCTTGCGGGGGATAAAGACTCGTCGAATGTCGAGCTGAATTTTCAGATCCGGTTCAATACGGACGTGAACCAGAATCTGTATTCCGGGTTCAGCTACAACATCCAGGATCGGCTGAACATGTACCGTGTGGAACTGAATACCTGGCGGCTCCGGTTGGTGAAGCTGGTGAACGGCCACAAGACGGTACTGGCTTCCATGGATGTCAATGTGCCGCTTTCGGAACGGCAGACGGTGAAGATCAAGCGGTATGCGGACAGACATATCATCTATTTCAACGGCGTGCCGGTCATGGATATCACCGACGACACCTATACAGGCGGCACTTTCGGGCCTTTCTCGGAAATTTTCAAGACGGAGTTTTTCAACATGTCGTACCGCGATCTGTCGGAGCTCGGCGGGAAGAACCGGCTGCAAGGCGTTGGCATCGTCGGCGAAACGCTGCAATACAACACGAACTATTCCGACCCCGAGAACGACCCGAGAATCACGGCCCGGACAAGCTGGACATACAAGCACGTCGATCCGGACAAGTTCCTGAATGCGGGCGACGGCAAGTCGGGGCTGTCGGCTTTTCACAACAAAACGTACACCGCCGAGCAGCCGGTCATGGATAAAGTCGGCGTCTACGAGCTTTCGGCCCGAACGATGGACGATCCGCATCCCGAATACCGCTTTCCGGCCGGTGAGTTTGACGGCTACCGCAAAGCGTCCAATACCGCGTCGCAGACGGTGATCATTCACCGCCGGCCGATCAGCGATTTCGACGTGTCCGTTGCCGCGAACGGCACGGTGGTATGGAACGATCGCTCTTGCGACCCTGACCGCTGGCTGAGCGACACGCATTATTCGACCGAGCCGACGGGCATCGATTACCGGGCGACGAGAGGGATTTTGCAGCGCAAATATTACTATATTTCACCGTCCGGCGTCTTGTCCGAGACAAAGTTGGTGACGCCGGCCGAAACCGGATGGTACACCGTCGGGATGGCGGTGAAGGACGAGTACGATGCCTGGAGCACCTACACCGAAAAAACGGTGTACGTCGGAACGCTGCCGTCGCCCAATGATCCGCCGGTTGCCGCGTTTACCGTAACGCCTGCCGCAACCTATCGCGGTGTGCCGGTAACCATCGATTCGCAATCATGGGACAAAGAAGACGGCGGGCGAGAAAATCTCAAGCACACGTACTATCTCAAGAACGTAACGGCTGGCGGGCCGGAGACCGTGGCGAGCGCGTCAAGGACGACCTGGACCAAAACGTTCAGCACGCTCGGCACGTTCCAGCTCCGGCTGCTTGTCGAAGACAGTCTCGGCCAACCGGCAGAAGCGGTGCGGACCGTCACGATCGTCAACCGCAAACCGCAGGCGAATGTCACGACACCCGCAAGCGCCGACCCGGCCAATCCGACAAGGTTTGATGTGCTGCGGCCGACGTTCGGATGGGCATACACGGATGCCGACGGCGACGCGCAGACGCAGTACCAGGCGCAGATTTATCACGTGAACGGCACGCTTGAACGCGATACCGGCGCAAGACCCGGAGATGTGAAGAACTGGACGCCGACCGCCGATCTGCTGGAGAGCGCGACGATGTACATCCGGGTGCGGGTGCATGACGGGTACGATTGGAGCGACTGGAGCGAGCCGAAGTATTTTTACATCGAGACGAACCGACCGCCGGTTGCGGATTTCGACTGGACGCCAAAGCCGGTGTACGAAGGGGATACCGTGCGGCTCCTTGATCGGTCGTCCGATCCTGATGGCGATCCGCTTGCGTATGATTGGCAGATCACGGCGCCGGACGGGGACAGCTTCGAGTTCACGACGCGGGAACCGAGCTTCCGGGCGGCGCGGCCTGGCAGCTACACGATCCGGCTCACCGTCAGCGATGGCAGGCTGACGGCGCATGCGGACCGCACGATGGACGTGCTGCCGCTGACCATTGCGGGAGAAGCGCATCATACGCCGGAGTGGCGGGAGAGGCATGAGGCTGCGGGGCACGAGGTCGAGCGCGATCCGAAAGATTTTTATTCGGGAGAAATCATCCGCGTCGCGGCGGTGATTTCGGCAGCGCCGGCGGACGAGGTGACGGCGGAACTGCGGGCGGTGTCGAAGACGGGAAATCCGATCCGCAAAAAAGCGGTGCTCACGGCTGCGGGCGGGCTGCGGTACGAAGGCGAGCTGCACGACGAGAGCTGGATGTCGCCCGACGAAGGGATCCGGGAAGGCGAGCACACGATTGTCTTTCAGGTTGCGTACCGGAACGGAGTGACAAAAGAGGCGTCGGTTCCGATCCGGATCATCGGGAATATTTACAAGGCCGTGTCGGTGCATCGGGTGCAGTGAACGGCGGCGGCACGGAGGTTGTCAAGTAAACGGGAGAGAACCGGAATGAAAGGATATCTTTATGCCTTTGCTTCGGAAGGCCGCTGGTCGGCCTCCGTGACAATCGCGCCGGAAGTCGATCTGGCCTATCGGCTGGACGCCGGTTTTCGCCGGGCGGTGGAAGCGGCGGCAAGCTGCGTCGACGAAGGCGCGGCGGCGCGGTTCGGGGGGCGGGCGGATGTCGTCCTGCTGCTGGACGAACCGCTGCCGCTCGGCATCGCCTTCTCCGCGGCGGAAGTGTTCGCCAGGCGGGCGCGGCGCGTGCAGGGCGAAGCGGAAGCCGCCCGGCTGCTGCGCGCCTGCGCGCGCGAGGCGGAGCCGCGCGACGGCCGGCCCGGGCTTGCGGGCTTGAACCGGAGCTTCGGCCGGGAGCAACCGGCGGGGGATGTGCGCCGCATCGCGGCGGTGCGTTTTGGCCGGGCCTCCGGGGAGCGGGAGGCCCGGATGCTGGCGGCGGCCGCGCGCGAAGCCGCCGCCGCGCTTGAGGGGCGGGCGCTTCTGCGCGGCGAAGCGCTCGCCCTCCTCGGCGCGGCCGGGCCCGCGCCCGCCCGCTGGAGCGCCGCGTTCGCCGACGCGGCGCTCCAGCTCGCGGCCCTGCTGGGCCGGCTGCGCCTCGGCAGCGCCATCGCCCG
>Ga0310823_100406_pt1 | contig 32461 bp, 27 predicted proteins | sample P4_ome_3_FD_201316 | JGI IMG/M metagenome (GOLD analysis project Ga0310823, IMG submission 201316) | Sorghum-adapted microbial communities from Joint BioEnergy Institute, Emeryville, California, United States - P4_Day56_Rep3 | ecosystem: Engineered > Bioreactor > SSF (Solid state fermentation) >...
GCTGTGGCCCGCGGCCACCGCCTGATCTTCAGATGTCCTCACAAACTGACGATGATCAAGCGGTGGCCGCACCACGTCCGTGACCGCCACGCCGGAGCTAGATCACGAAGTCCGGCTGGAGTACTAGGACGGGAGGGCGATGAACCCACCGCACCGGGTGCCGCCGGACATGTTCCGCTTCACCGACGGCGACCGCGCTGACCTCTACTCGGCGATCCTGCACGCGTTCGGCGAGGCCAACGACCGCCTGGAGACCACGCTGAACTTCGAGCAGGTGCGGCAGCGGCTGCGGCAGGTCGGCTGGTTCGACGTCCTCGACGAGGACGACCTCGCCGGCGTGCTGCCCAGCCTCACGGGCTGGGGATTGCTGGACGCTACCCAGGATCATGCGGGTGAGTACCGCACGGCGGAGGAGTACGAGAAGCGCAACGTCACCTACTCGCTGACCCGCAAGGGCGAGGCCGCTCTGGCGGGCGTGGAACAGGCGCTCGCCATGCTCGTGTCGGCGGGGGCCCTGCAAACGGCGGTGCTCGACGCGATCAGCGATCGACTGGCCGCGGTCGCTCGGCTGTTGGAGGACGCTGCGTCGGAGGACCGGCGGGTGTTCGTGACGCTCAGCGAGCTGGAGCATCACCTGGAGGCGTTGCGCACCAACACGCGTCAGTTCAACGGGGAGCTGCAGCGGTTGGTGCGTGCCGAGGTCGCCGACCTGGACGTGTTCCGCGAGGTCAAGGCGGCCACGGTCGCCTACCTGCAGGAGTTCCTCACCGATCTCGACCAGCGGGCGTACGCGATCGCGACGGCAGCCCGTCGGGTCGAGGCGCTCGGTGTCGAGGAGTTGTTCCAACGGGCGGTTCGCGGGGCCGACCTACCGCCGGCCGCACACGGCGTCGATCCGGCGGAGGCGTGGATCGAGCGGCGGCGCAGTCGTTGGGCCGGCCTACGCGCGTGGTTCCTTCCCGTCGACGACTCGCCCGCGCGCGTCGAGCAGCTGCACACGGTGGCCCGTCGGGCGATCGTCGCGTTGCTGCAGGTGCTCGACCGCATCACCGAGTCGCGCAAGCGAGCGAGCAGCGCCGTGGCCGACTTCCGGGAGCTGGCCAGGCGGTTCGCCGCCGCCCCCACCGACGATGACCTGCACCGGCTGTGGAGCGCCGCGTTCGGGCTCGGCGCGGCCCGCCACGCCCACCTGGTGCACCCCGACCCGGAGCTCGTGACCTCGTCGACCTCGTGGCGGGACGCCCCGCCGGTGCCGGTGTCGGTGTTGTTGCGCGGATCCGGACGGGTGGAGCGGTTCACCCGCACCGGGCGGGTACGCGACGTCACCGGGGTACGGGCGGCCCGCGCCGAACGGGCCCGTCGGGAGCGCGCCGAGGCGTTGGCCGCGTGGAAGATGCTCGCCACCGACGGCCCGGTGCGGTTGTCGTCGTTCGCCCGGCTCGACCACGAGGTGTTCGAGCGGCTCCTGGACCTGCTGGGCAGGGCGCTGTCCGCAGCGGCGCTCACCGACGGCACCCGCCGCAGCGTCACCGGCGACGGCCGGATGGAGATCGTGCTCCGCCCACCACCGTCCGGCGCCGGGCCCGCGGTGCTGCGCACGCCGCGCGGGCGTTTCGAGGGCCCGGACTACGTGGTCGACATCCGCGATGTCGCTTCGTCTCGGGCCTCTCGCCGCGGCGGACACGCGGCGGTGGCGTCGTGACGACCGACGCGGGGCCGTCGCCCCGTCCGCCGGCCAACCAGCTCGTCATCGCCGAGCGGGAGGACATCGCGCGGGGTATCCGGGTGCTGCTCGCGTCGCCGATCATCACCGCGGCCGCCCGACCGGCCGACTTCGACGTGATCCGGCGCCGGCGCGACCCGCTCACGAAGTGGTTCGACTACTTCTGCGGCTGGCGGCTGGTGGTCGAGCCGAGGACGGGCTACGCCCGGTTGGCGAAGGTGCGCGGGACGCCCGACGCGTCCCGGCCCGCCCGACGGCTGCGGTCCGGGGCGGCCCCGTTCGACCGGCGGCGCTACACGCTGCTGTGCGTCGTGGCCGCGGAGCTGCTGGCCACACCGGTCACCACGATCGGGCTGCTCGCCGACCGGGTGGCCCAGGCCACCGCCGCCGACCCGCACCTCCCGACGATGGACACCGCGAGCCGAGCCGAGCGCATGGCGTTCGTCGACGCGCTGCGCCTGCTGGAGTCCTACGGGGCGGTGCACGTGCTGGACGGCGCCACCGAGACCTTCGTCGAGTCGGCCGCCGCGAAGGTGCTGTACCGCGTGGACGCCACGCTGGTGATGCGGCTGATCTCCGCGCCGAACGGCCCGTCCCGGCTCACCGCACCCGCCTCCGACGCCGATGCGCAGCTGGCCGAGCTCACCCGGGAGTCCCGGTACGGTCCGCCGGACTCCGAGAACGGGGAGCCCACCCCGGTGCAACGCACCCTCGCGCTGCGGCACGCCGTGTTCCGGAGGCTGCTGGACGACCCGGTCGTGTACCGCGACGAGCTGACGGCGGCGGAGATCGGCTACCTCACCTCGCCGACCGGGCGCCAGCTGCTGCGCCGGGCCGCCGAACAGGCGGGCATGGTGCTGGAGACACGCGCGGAGGGCTGGCTGCTCGTCGACGTCGACGCGCTCGCCACGGACGGGAAGTTCCCCGACGACGGCAGCCATGCGAAGGTCGCGGCGTTGGCCCTGCTCGACCGGTTGAACGCCACGCCGACCGGCGTCACACCCGAGCAGCTCACGATCGACGTCGACGCGTTGCTGCGCAGGTTCCCCGGCTGGGCGAAGGCCCACCAGGACGAGGACGGCCGGCGGCGGCTTCGCGACGCCGCCCTCGACGTCCTGGACCAGTTCGGGCTCGTGCGGCGGACCGGATCGCTGGTGTTCGCCCGCCCGGCGGCCGGCCGATACGCGGTCACCGGCATCCAGACCAGGGAGATCGTCGACGGCGGCGAAACGGAGGCCGCGGAGGTGCGCGGACAGTGACGATCACCGATCTGCGCCCCGAGAGCGCACCCGGGCGCCCGCGGACCGCCCGTTGGGTACCGACGCGGGCGGGGATCCTCAACGTCTGGCGCTACTTCGACGAGGTCTTCGAGTTCCATCGCGGCCGCCTGCTGCTGCGCGGGCCCAACGGCAGCGGCAAGTCGAAGGCGCTGGAGGTGCTGCTGCCGTTCCTGTTCGACGCCAGCCTGCGTGCGCAGCGTCTCTCGACGTTCGGCACGTCGGAACGCACGATGCACTGGAACCTGATGGGGGACGGCGCCGAGGGCCGGACCCGGGTCGGCTACGTGTGGTTGGAGTTCTGCCTCGACAGCGCGTCCGGCCCGGACGAGCCAGGGGAGGACACCGGACGGCGCTGGTTCGTGATCGGGGCGCGGCTGCAGGCCAGCGTCCACACCACCACTGTGCACCCCGACTACTTCACCCTGCACCGGCGGGTCGAGGATGGCGAGTTCGTCACCGAGCGCGGCCAGCCGTTGACGCGGGCGGCCCTCGTGGAGCGCATCGGGGCCGACGGCGCGGTGCACGAGTCGGCCGCCGAACACCGCGCCGCCGTGCGCACGGTGTTGTTCGGGGGCATGAACGAGCAACGCTACGAGTCGTTGATCCTCGCCCTGCTGCAGTTGCGCACCCCGAAGCTCTCCCAACGGCTCGATCCGTCGCTGCTGTCCACGCTGCTGTCCCGCGCGTTGCCCCCGCTGGGGGAGACGGAGCTGTCCGAGCTCGCGGAGGGCTTCGAGCGCCTGGACCGTCAACGCGAGGAGTTGGAGCGGCTCGACGCAGAGGTCGCCGCGGCGCAGCGGCTTGCCGCTCGTCAGCAGACCTATGCGCGCCGGGTGCTGCGCGCCGCGGCGGCGCAGCTGATCTCCGCGACCACGGAGATGGACACGCGCACACGCACAGCGCGGGAGAGCGAGCAGAAGCTCATCGGGGCGCGGGCCGACCGCGAGCGAGCCGAGGAGCGCGCCGCGCAGGCCCGCCGGCAGGCGGACACGTTCGACACCGACATCGAGGCCTTGCGGTCGCGCGCGGACTACCAGGAGGGCGAGAAGGCCGTCCGGGACCTCGACAATCTGCGCGAACGCGAGCGCGGTGCGCGCGCCAGAGCGGAGGCGTCGGAGAAGGTGGCGACGGCGGCGCAGGCCCAGGCGCGGACGGACGCCGCGGTGGCGGCCGATGCCGAACGCGCCGCCGTGGAGGTCGGCGCGGAGGCCGATCGGCTCGCCGAACAGAGCGCCTCGGCCGCGGAACGAGCCCGGCTCGGGCCGGTGTACGCCGAGCTGCGCGCGGTGGCCCACTCAGATGGCCGAAGGGCGCTCAGCCTCGTCGATGCGGCCGTCGACAATCGCCACCGCGAGATTCGCGAGGTGCGTGCGGCCGTCGACGCGCACGCCGAGGCCGTCAACCGGCGCGGCTTCGCTGAAGAAGCACTGGACGAAGCACGGGAAGAGCTGGAAACGGCGATCGCGGAGCGTGGGAGTCGCCAGCAGGAGTTCGGCGCTGCGTTGCGGGCGCGTCGGGATCGGCTCGCCGAGTGGGCGGGCACGTTGCGCGAGCTGCGAGTGGATGTGGAGGCGCTCGCGGAGGCGGCCGACGACGAGCCGACCGTGACGGCCCTGCTCGACGCCGCCGCCGAGCGGGTGCGCGCCCAGCTGATGCACGAGCGGGCGACGGCGACCTCGCGGATGGACGCGGTCGACCTGGCACGTGAGGAGGTGGTGGCCGAGCTGGCCGCGGTGCGGGCCGAACGCGACGTAGCACCGCCGGTGCCGCACACCCGCACGGCGGACCGTGCGTCCGCCCGGGGAGCGCCGTTCTGGCGCTTGGTCGATTTCGCCGACGGTCTTCCTGAATCGGCGCGGGCCGGCGTGGAAGCGGCGTTGCAGTCCTCCGGTTTGCTCGATGCGTGGGTGAGCGTCGATGGCGCCGCGACGGTGGAGGGGCACGACGTGCTCGCCGAGCCGGCGCTGGTGGCCCGCGCGCCCGGCCGGTCGTTGGCCGAGGTGCTCCGGCCCGAGCCGAACGCGGCCGTCCCCGCTGAGCGGGTCGACGCGCTGTTGCGGGTGATCGCGTACGGGGAGCGCCTGGTGGATGGGCACCCGGCGGCGGTCGCGGTCGACGGCACCTGGCGGCTGGGCCCCGCCACCGGGAGTTGGGCGAAACCAGAACCCGAATACGTTGGGGCGACCGCCAGGGCCCGTGCACGGGAGCGGCGCATCGCGCAGCTCGAAGCGGAGCGGGCCCGCCTCGACGGTGAGCTCGCCGCGCTCGCCGCCGTCATCGACGCCCTCGCGGACCGGCTGAGCATCCTCGCGACGGAGCGGGCGGGCGTGCCGGACCGGCGCGCCCTCGACGAGGCGCGCTCCGCCCTCGACCGCGCTGAGCTGGCCGTCGGGCAGCACGAGAAGGCCGTGAACCAGTGGCTGCGGAAGCTCGCGGATGCCGCCGACGCCGTCAAGGAGCGGCTTCGGAGCTTGACGGAGATCTCGGCGCGGTCGGGCCTGCCGACCCGCAAGGACGAGCTGGAGAACCTGGCGGGCGCCCTCGACGTGTTCCGGTCCGTCGCCGTCCGCTGGTTGAACCGCTGCGCCGATCTCGCCGCCGCCCGCGACAAGGCCGACACCGCGGCGGCGGTGGCGCAGCGGTCCGCCGAGCACGCCGCCGAGCGAGAACAGGAAGCACTGCGCGACGGGGACGAACTGGGCGCACTGGAGCGGGCCGCGCACACCCTCGCGAGCTCGATCGACCAGAGCTACCACGAGGTCGTGGAGCGGATCGCGACGCTGCGCGGCCGGTCGGTCGAGGCCCGCACGGCGGCCGATGCGGCGGCGGCGGAGGCGAACGCAGCCAACCTCTCGATCGTGCGCCTGGAGACCCAGCTGGAGGCGGCCGTCCAGAACCGCGACACGGCGATCGCCGCGCGGGACGCTGCGGGGGACCGGCTGCGGGAGCTGTGCGCCAGCACCTTGCTCGCCGACGCGGGCGTCGACCTGCCTGCGCAGTCGGGCGCCGACGGGGTGCGGGCCACGTTGGAAGCGGCGCGAGCGATCGCCGCGAAGCTGCCGGAGACGGCACACGGCCAGCCCCAGATCGTCAACGCGCTGGCCCGGCTCACCGAGGAGTTGCACGCCGTGCGCGACGTGCTCGGCACCCGCGCCGACCTCGAGCTGGAATCCGTCGGTGACCACTCAGTCCTCACGGCCGTGGCGGGCGGAATCCGTGTCGGGGCGGCCGGCCTGCTCGACGTCGTGAAGGAGGAGGCCCGCCGCGCGCGCGACGACCTCACCGCGGCCGAGCACCGGCTGTTCGAGACCACGCTCACCGGCGACACCCGCCGGCATCTGGCCGACCGGATCCGCCAGGCCGCCGCGCTGGTCGACGGCATGAACGAGCGGCTCCGCGAAGTGCGCACGGCGTCGGACGTCGCCGTTCAGCTCGTGTGGCAGGTCGATCCGGCGCTGCCGGCCTCCACGCAGGCCGCCCGCAATCTGCTGCTGCGCAACCCGGCCTCGCTCTCCGAGGACGATCGGGCGGCGCTGCACCGGTTCTTCCGCGAGCGCGTTGATCAGGCGCGCGCCGCCGACACCTCCACGAACTGGGAAGAACAGCTCGCCGAGGTGTTCGACTACACCAGCTGGCACCGGTTCGTCGTGCGCATCGACCGCGGCCGCGGCGACGGCTGGCAGCCGTTGACGAAGAGGCTGCACGGCGCGCTGTCGGGCGGGGAGAAGGCGATCGCGCTGCACCTCCCGTTGTTCGCGGCGGTCGCCGCGCACTACGAGACGGTGCCGCGGGCACCACGGCTGATCCTGCTCGACGAGGTGTTCGTGGGCGTCGACACCGTCAACCGCGGCCAGGTCTTCGCGCTGCTCGCCTCGCTCGACCTGGACCTCGTGCTCACCTCCGACCACGAGTGGGGCGCCTACCGCGAGCTGGACGGAATCGCGATCCACCAGCTGGTCAGCGACGACGTCGACCGCGCGGTCACCACGGCGCGCTTCGTCTGGGACGGCGACGACTGGCTCGACAACCCGTACGACGACGATGATCCCGATCACGGCGGCGATGGGTGAGCCGCTGCCGCACGTGTTGTCCGACGCCGCGCTGGAACCGTTGTGGCGAGGGCTTCACGAGCGGTTCTGCGCGGGGAGGCCGGTCACGAACGTCCGGCTCGACGGACTCGACGACCACGGCCGAGCCGCCGTTGCCGACCTGCTCGGCTCGGCCCGCTACCCAGGCCGGGCGGTTGCGCTGGCGCGACTCGACGGGGCGCTCGCGGACATCGCCGGAGTGGATGCCCGCACGGTCGTCGAACGGCTCGTGGGGCCGATCGAGAATCGAGCCGCGCAGCGAGCAGCGGCCGCCAGGGAGCGTGAGGAGCTGTGGACATGGCTGCGCGGGCACCCCGTGGTGCGGGCGCAGCCGGTGCTGCTGGAGTGGGCCGACACGCTGCAGCGCACAGGGATGGGCGCCCTCGCCCAGGCGCGGCCGTTGCTGGAGAGCGCGCTGGCCGTGCTGGATCGGCTGCCGGCGGGCGGTGCTCCGCTACCCGCGTTCGCCGAAGCCGTCCTGGCAGATCCGCACGCCCTCGACGACGGCACGCGGTTGGCGGCGGTCGTGTTGCGCGCGGTCGCGGTCATGCTCGGCGCCGAGCCACCCACGTCCGCGGAGCAGCGCCGCGCGTTGTGGGAGCGGGTGGGGGTCGCGGAGGACGAGCTCTCCGCGACGGTCCTCGTCGCAGGCGTTCGCCCTGCGGGCGAGGACCCGCTCGCAATCGTCCTTCGAACCTGCGCCGCCGCGGGGCAGGCAGCTGCGCTGACGCTCGCGCAGGTGCGGGCCGCCGATTCCTTACCGCTCACGCCGGAGAGCGTGGTGCACGTCGTCGAGAACCCGTCGATACTCGCGCTCACCCTGCGTCGGTTCGGTACGCGTTGCCCGCCGCTGGTGTGCACGTCGGGGTGGCCCAACGGCGCGGGCGTCCTGCTGTTGCGACGGCTCGCTGAGCAGGGCCACGAACTGCGCTATCACGGCGACCTCGACGGGAACGGCGTTCGGATCGCGGCGTACGTCATGGCGAAGACCGGTGCGCGTCCATGGCGGATGTCGGAGTCGGACTACCGCGCCGCCGTTCCCCCGAACGGTCCGCCGGTCGGCCGCGTCAGCGCCGCACCGTGGGACACGGGACTCGCGGACGCGATGGTCGCCTGCGGCGTCGCCGTCGTCGAGGAGCGCACGAGCGAGTTGTTGTTGGCCGATCTTGCGGGTCAAATCCGCGGGACAACTGCGTTGACGGACGCCCCAGCCGGGCGTGGGGAGGGCCGCGATCAGCCTGCGCGAGCGTGGGTTCGACGGTGAGCGCGGCCGAGGGGCAGCCCGATGGGCTGCCCCTCGGTCCTCGTGTGTCGTATCAGGAGGAGGCTTGGATGCTGCTCCAGTTCTTGAGCACACCCTCGTTGTCGATCAGCGGACCGGCGGCGCGGAAGGTGCCGGTCCGTTCCGGGGTGGCGTTCTCGTAGACGAATATCTGTCCCGACTCGAACGGGTAGGCGTCCTCGACGCCGCTGACCTTGCCTCGTACCCCGTCGAGCTCGAGCGGGTAGTGGGAGTCGTAGGAGTGCGCGGCGACGTTGATGTTCGCGCGGTTGAGTCCGCCCTTCATCTGGCCGGCGTCGAGCAGGATCTGAGTGGCGTACCAGCCCCACCAGAAGCCGTTGGCGATTTGGGCGTTGGTCGGGTCGAGACCCTGCTCTGACACGACCCGCTCGTAGAGCCGGGTGAATTCGGTGTGCGGGTTGTCGTTGTCGTAGGGGCCGTAGTAGTAGCGGACCACGTGGGTACCGTTGCCGGTCAGGCCCTGTTGCTGCAGGGGAGCGAACACCGTGTCGATCTGCGCGCAGGAGTTCGCCGCGATGACCGTCGGGTCCCAGGCGCTGCGCTCGATCGCGGCGAAACCCGCGGTGCACAGTGTGCCGGCCTGGGCGATGATCGCCACGTCCGCGCCGCGGGCGGCGGCGCTGGTGACCTGGTTGTCGAGGTTGGTCGCGGTGACCTCGTTGGTTTCCGTGGCAACGATGTTGATGTTCGTGCCCTCGATCGCAGCGGTGAAGCCGTTGATGTACGCCTCGCCTTGGGCGTTGCTGCTGGCGAGGACGGCGACGGTGGCCCCGTCGGGGAAGTTCTCCTCAAGCCACTTTTCCCAGATCGCGGTCTCGTTGTAGTAATTCAGGCCGAATGACGTCGTCCACGGGAAGTTCTCCGGGTCGTTGAGCGCATCGTTCGCCGCCGCCGAGGCCACCTGCGGCATGCACTCGGCGTTGGTGAGCTCCTGGATCGCCAGGTTGCCCGAGGAGCCGAGGATCGCGTAGCCGGCGGCGTAGTTGCCGGACTGGATGGCGTCGTCGGTGTTCTGCCGGGTCACGTCCGGCTGCAGCTGGTCGTCCTTGATGTCGTAGACGATCTTGCGGCCGTAGATGCCGCCGTTGTCGTTGACGTGCTGGAAGTAGGCGGCGATCCCGTCGCCGATCGCGCCGTAGGCGGCGAGGTTGCCGGCGTAGGGCATCGACGAGAACAGCCGGATCTCCTCCTCGGTGATGCCGGCGTTGATGTCCCAGTCGTCCGGGCACTTCGTGAGATCGATGCTGAACCCGCCCGGGCCCTTGTAGGTGCAGTCGTCGGCCAGGCCCCACTGGGCTGCGTCCTCGTTCGGCTCGGGGATCGAGCCGTCGTTCACGGTGATCGTCGACTCGCCCTCCGGCTCGGCGGCGGCACCGCAGCGGGCGGCCTCGGCCTGCTGCCGGCTCTCCTCGTGCGAACAGGCTGTGACGGACAAGGCGGCCAGTAGCGCCACCGCACCGGCGGTGACGTTCTTGCGCCACACGGTTCCTCTCATTCTGGGTTCAGCCCTTCTCGTGGGAGGTGCGTTGGAGCGGAGCGGTGGTGCCGGGCACTCGTGCCGAGACGAGTGGGGCGTCGGCCGGCGGCGGGACTGGTGGGCGGGATCCCGTGGGCCGCTCGGTCACCGGGTGGTCGTGCGCGATCGCGGGGGCGCCGGAGGCTGGGATGTACTGCTGCCAGCCCGCGGGCGGGCGGGGGATGACGACGAGGAAACGGCGACGCAGCGTGCCGAGGCCGTCGACGAGTCCGCCTGGGAGCAGGAAGACGAACAGGAGCAGCAGCAGGCCGGAGATGACGCCGACGATCTGGCCGCTCTCCGCGCGGGCGCCCAGGAGGCCGAGCGCCTCGGTCCAGTCGGCGATGTAGGTGCGCAGCGCCACGAAGGCGATCGCGCCCGGGATCGCGCCGATGATCGTGCCGCTGCCGCCGACGATGAGGCCGACCAGCAAGAAAACGGACAGGAACAGGTCGAAGCGGGTCTCGCTGACCACCGGCGCTTGGATCACCAGCAGCGATCCGGCGAGGCCGCCGTACGCGGCGCTGAGGGCGAAGGCGAACACCTTGACCCGTGCTACCGGCACCCCGTTGGCCGATGCGGAGAGCTCGGAGTCGCGGACGGCGAGCATGGCCCGCCCGACGCGGCTGCGGACGACGTTCCACGCGACGAGGAAGGCCAGGGCAGCGATCAGGACGATGATGTAGTAGTGCAGCCGGGGCACGCCGGCCCGCACGTACGGGTCCACCGGCGTCCAGGTGGGCACCTCCATGTCCTGCGCGAACTTGCCGTCGGTGCCCCCGGTCAGGTCGCTGAACCTGTGCACGAGCACCGGGAACAGCGCCGCGACCGCGAGGGTCACCGTGACCAGGTAGAGGCCACGGATGCGGAGGGCGGGGATGCCGACCAGGGCGCCGGCGATCAGGCAGAGGACGATGCCGACCGGGATGGTCGCGAGGTAGGGCCAGCCGTGGTCGACGACCAGGATGATCGTGGTGTAGGCGCCGAGGCCGACGAAGGCGCTCATGCCGATCGAGATCTGCCCTGTGTAGCCGGTGAGCAGGCCGAGGCCGAGGATCGCCACCGCGTAGCAGGCGATCTGGGTGAAGGTCTCGATGGCGCCGACCTCGTCGGTGAGCAGCGGCAGGGTGAGCACCACCAGGGCGCCTATCGCGGCGATGCCCATCTGTAGCGCCCGGTGCTGCCGGCTGCCCTCGGTCAGGGTGATCCGGGCCATCACACACGCTCCTGGGACTTGCGCCCGAGCAGCCCCGCGGGACGGAACTGCAGGACGGCGATGATCACGAAGAAGGCCAGGGCGATGCCGAACTCGCCGCCGAGGCCGGGCAGGTAGCCGGTGAGCAGGGCGATCGTCAGGCCGACGATGACGCCGCCGAGCACCGAGCCGCTGATGCTGTCGAGGCCGCCGAGGGTGGCCGCCGCGAAGCTGTAGACGAGGACCTTGTCCATGAAGACGGGGTCGAGGTTGGTCATCGGCGCGAGCAGACAGCCGGCAAGCGTGCCGACCGCGGCGGCGATCGCCCAGCTCTGCTGCACGGTGCGGCCCACATCGACGCCGATGAGCCGGGCGTTCTCGACGCTGTTGGCCACCGCCCGGAAGGCCAGCCCCATCCGGGTTCGGGCCAGCATCAGGTGCAGGGCGACGACGACCAGCGCGATCGTCGCCCAGGAGCCCAGCGTCGTGTAGTAGAGCCGGATGTCCCCGAGCGCTAGGTAGTTGTCGCCCCCGGCGGGGAACAGGCTGGGGAACCCGCGCGGGTCGTTGCCCCAGACGAGCGCCGCGGTGGCGTTGATCGCCATGTAGAGCGACAGGGTGACGATCACGATGCCGAGGTGGTTGTCGGGGTCGAACGGCCGGATGACGGCCCGTTCGATGCCCGCGCCCGCGGCGGCCGAGAGCGCCATGGCGATGAGCACCGCGAGCGCCACGGGCAGGTTCCACGACGTGATCAGCGTGGCGGCGACGAACGTGCCGAACATGGCCATCGCGCCCTGCGCGAAGTTGATCACCTTGGTGGCCTTGAAGACGATCACCAGGGCGAGCGCGACCATGCCGTAGAGGACGCCGTTGCGGGTACCGTCCAAGACGCGTTGCAGGTACAGGCTCAGGCCGCCCGACCAGATCGCCCAGATCGAGAACGCCGCGAGCAGCCCCGCGACCACCGCGATGTTGGTCATCGCGGTTCGGCGACGATCGGCCCGTAGGACGTCGACCGGCCGCGGCGACGCGGCACTGACGGTGGTGGTCACCCTCGCCTCCCTTAATAGCCGAGGTAAGCCCGGCGGACCTGGTCGTTGTCCCGGAGCTCCGCCGCGGAGCCGGTGAGCACGACCCGCCCGGCCTCGAGTACGTAGCCGCGGCGGGCCACGCGGAGGGCGATGTCGGCGTTCTGCTCGACGACGACAAGGCCGATTGCGCGCTCGTCGGTGACCTGGCCGAGCACCTCGAACAGCTGCTCGACGACGAGCGGCGCCAGCCCCAGTGACGGTTCGTCGAGCAGCAGCAGGCGCGGGCGGCTCATCATGGCCCGGGCGATGGCGAGCATCTGCTGCTCGCCGCCGGAGAGGCTGCCTGCCGACTGCGACCGGCGCTCGGCCAGCCGTGGGAAGGTCTCGTACCAGTACTCGATGTCCGCTTCGACGCTGTCGTCCCGGCGCACGTAGGCGCCAGCGCGCAGGTTGTCCTCGACGCTGAGCTCGGTGAGGGTTCCGCGCCCCTGGGGCACGAGGGAGACGCCGAGCCCGACCATCTCGTGCGTTCGGCGCCCGGTGACCGAGGCGCCGTCGAGGAGGATCTCGCCGCTGGTGCGCACCATCCGGCAGATCGACCGGAGCAGGGTCGTCTTGCCGGCGCCGTTGGCGCCGAGCACGACCACCGCCTCGTCGCGTCCGACGGTCAGGTCGATGCCGTGAAGCACCTCCACCTCGCCGTACGAGGCCCGCACGCCCCGCATCGACAGCAGCGGGGTGGGGGTCGGCGTGGAGCCGGCCGGGGCGGTCGCGGCGGCGGTCATGCCGTCCTCCCGAGGTAGGCCTGGACGAGCCGGGGGTCGTTGCGGACCTCGGCCGGGGTGCCGCTGACCAGGTTCCGGCCGAAGTCGAGGGCGGTAACCCGGTCGGAGATCTCCATGACGAGGGCCATGTGGTGCTCAACCAGCAGGAGCGTGATGCCGAGGTCGTCGCGCAGCCGGCGGAGCAGGTCGCCGAGGTCGCGGACGTCGCCGTGGGTGAGGCCGCTCGCGGGCTCGTCGAGCAGCAGCAGCCGCGGTTCGGCGACGAGCGCCCGGGCCAGCTCGACCCGTCTGAGCGTCCCGAACGGCATGCCCGTGCACGGCTGGAAGGCGACGTCGTCGATGCCGAGCCAGGACAGCGCGGCGTAGGCGCGCGCCCGCAGCTCGCGGTCCTCACCGCGCCGGGCGATGCCCAGCGGCGCGCGCAGGAAGCCGACGCGGCCTTGTGCGTGCCGGCCGACCATCACGTTCTCGAGCACGGTGAGACCCGGCCACAGCGCCAGGTTCTGGAACGTGCGCGCGACACCCAGGCCCGCGAGCTCCGCCGGCCGCATGCGCAGCACGTCGTGCCCGGCGAACTCGATCGAGCCGGAGATCGGCCGCACCAGGCGGCTGATCGCGTTGAAGGCGGTGGTCTTGCCGGCGCCGTTCGGGCCGATGAGCGCGGCGATCTCGCCCTCGCGAACCTCAAGGGAGACCCCGTCGAGGGCGGTGACGCCGCCGAAGCGGACGGTGAGGTCGCAGACGGTCAACAGCGGCCGGTCGGTCACACCAGCCCCCGGCCCTCGGTGTGCTGCCCGAGCCCCGGGCCGACGGTGTCGGTCCACACGGCGATGCGGTCGTCGAGCTCGGCCATGTTCTCCTCCCAGGCCTGGTTGGTCGCGTAGCGGGGAGCGGTCGTCAGCTCCGGGTCGTCCGCCCGGGGCCGGGCGAAGACCGCGCAGCGGTGGCCGCGGTAGCGACCTCGTCGCCGTCTGAGGTGGGGTGGACGCTCGACGGCCGGCACAACGGACCCACGCGGCCCCCTTTCGGCTTGGATGAGATCGTGCACACATCCGCGTCAGTCAACAAGAGGGTTGACGCAGAAATCTGAGCTGGTTGTATGCAAACGGGGTTCGGGCGTGGGCGTCCGCGCCCCGCATCGCGATCATGTCCGGGTGGGCGGGTCGGGGTGACTCGACCACGGCCGCCATTGCATACAATCCGGTGCCGAGTGGTCAAAGGGGGCCATCGTGTTGCGTCTGACCGAGCTGCGCTGCATCCGCGCCGAGCGCGAAGACGGTGTCCTGGTGCTGACCCTGGACCGGCCCGAGCACGGCAACAGCGTCGACGACGCGTTGCACTCCGAGCTCGCCCAGGTGTTCACCGCGGTCCGCGCGGACCGCTCGGTACGCGTCGTGGTGCTGACCGGCGCCGGCTCCGCCTTCTGCGTCGGCGGCGACAGCAGCCCGACGCGCACGTTCACCACCCACACCGGCCTGACGCCGGTGCAGGAGGCCCGGCTGATCATCGAGTCGCTGCTCGACCTGGAGCAGCCGCTGATCGCGGCGGTGAACGGGGACGCCTTCGGGCTCGGCGCGATCCTCGCGTCGCTGGCCGACGTCGCCTTTGTCGCGGCCTCTGCGCGGTTCGGCGACCGGCACGTGCTGGGCGGCGTCACCGCCGGGAACGGCAGCGCGGCCTTGTGGCCGGCGATCGTCGGGCTCAACCGGGCCAAGTGGCTGGTGCTGGGCGGTGAGGTGCTCACCGCGCAGCAGGCCGTCGAGTGCGGCCTGCTACACCGCGCTGTCCCGGATGGGACCGCGCTGGAGGCGGCCCTGAACCTCGCCCGGCGCTGGGCGGAGCTGGACGCCCGTGCCCTGCAGACGACGAAGTCCGTGCTGAACCTGCACCTCAAGGCCGCCGCGGCGGTCGCGCTGCACACCGGACTGGCGTGGGAGGAGCAGATCCTCGAGTCGCCGGAGTACCGCGCCCGCCTCGCCGCCCGACGCGAGGCGGCGTCCGGCTAGCGTTGGGCCGCCGCCGGCCGTTGTCGCCCGGATCGCGCCCGATCTGCGCGCGGGGTGGGTCGAGCGCGGCACCGCCGGGTCGCCGACGACGAGGCGGCGCGGAGGCTGCCGACCCCGCGGGCCCTGAGCACACGTTGGGGATCGGGAGGTGCTCAGTCGGTCTCGATGAGGCACAGCACCTCGCGCACCTCGACGACGTCCCCCTCCGACACCTTCAGGTCGCGGACGACGCCGGTGTGCGGGGAGGGCACGACAGCGCGCGCCTTCTCGGCCTCGACCTCGACGAGGTCGGCGCCTTCGTCGACGCGGTCGCCGTCCTCGACGTACCACTCGACGATCTCGGCGTCGCTCATCCCCATCGACAGCTGGGGGAGACGTACCTCGACGAGCATGCGGGGTCCTCCGGATCGGGAAGCGCGGGTGGGGGGCGTGGGGTCAGCGGCCGAGGGCGCGCCGCACGGCGGCGACGACCTTCTGGGTGTTCGGGTAGATCTGCTTTTCCAGCGCGGGGCTGAAGGGCACGTGCGTGTCGTCGGTGGTGACGCGGACGATGGGGCCGCGCAAGTCGCCGAAGCAGTCCTCGACGATGCGGGCGGCGATCTCGCTGGCGGCGCTGCAGGTGCGGGTGGCCGGGTCGACGACCACGCAGTGCCCCGTCCTGGACACCGATTCGTAGATCGTCGGCCAGTCCATCGGCACGAGGGTCCGCAGGTCGATGACCTCAACGTCGATGCCCTCCGCGGCGAGGGCCGTGGCGGCCTCCATGCCGAGGTAGGCGCCCTGGCCGATGCCCACGATGGTGACGTCGGTGCCGGGCCGGCGGACGGCGGCGACTCCGAGCGGTACGAGGTGGTCCTCGGCCTCCGGGATCGGGCCGCGACCCTTGCGGCCCCACAGGTTCGCGTCCTCGAAGCACAGCACCGGGTTGTCGTCCCGGATCGCCGACTTGAGCAGCCCCTTCAGGTCGGGTGCCGTCGACGGGACGATGATCTTCAGTCCGGGCACGTTCATGAACATCGGGTACGGCCGGTCGGCGTGGTGCCCGGCCGTGCCGCCGTGGTAGTAGAGCGCGGCCCGGATGACGACCGGCAGTGTCGCCTGGCCGCCGAACATGTAGCGGGCCTTGGCCAGCTGCGACACGAACTGGTCCATCGCGCCGAAGACGAAGCTGGCGACGGTCAGGTCGATGATCGGCCGGAGACCGGCCATCGCCGCACCGGCGGCCACCCCGACGGAGGCGGCCTCCGACAGCGGGAGGTCGCGGACACGCGAGGGCCCGAAGCGCTCGAGGACGCCGGCCGCCGCACCGAACACGTTCGCGCGCAGGTCCTGGCCCATGAGGATCACCCGCTCGTCGCGGGCCATCTCCTCGGTTTGTGCCTGGTTGATCGCCTGCAGGAAACCGAGCTGCTTGGCTCGCTCCCGGGCGGCCGGCCGCTCGCTCGCACGCCGGGTGTCGGTGGTGTTCATGCCTCGCTCCCCGGTGCGTAGACGTCGGTGTAGGCGGCTTCGGGCTCCGGGTAAGGGCTCTCCTTGGCGAACCGGACGGCGTCGTCGACTTCTTTCTGCACCTGCGCGCGCAGGGCGGCGAGTTCGTCGTCGTCGGCCAGCCCCCAGGCGGTGAGCCGGGCGGCGAAGAGCGCCAGCGGGTCGACCGTGCGGTGCCACTCGTCGACCATCGCCTGGTCGCGATAGGGCTGGGGGACGCTCAAGCCGTATGCGTGCTCGTGGAACCGGTAGGTCTTGGCCTCGACGAGGCTCGGGCCCTCGCCGCGCCGGGCGCGGGCCACCGCCTCGACGGTCGCCTCGTACACGGCGACGACGTCCTGACCGTCGACGACGACGCCGGGCATGCCGTAGCCCGCCGCCCGCATCGCGATGTCCGGGACGGCGGTGAGCTCGGTCATCTGCGCGCTGACCGCGTAGCCGTTGTTCTCGCAGAAGAAGACGACCGGCAACCGCCAGACCCCGGCCATGTTCGCCGACTCGTGGAAGACGCCCTCGTTGGCTGCGCCGTCGCCGAAGAAGCACAGCGCCACCTGGTCGCTGCCGCGCACTTGCGCGGCCAGCCCGGCGCCGGTGGCCACGGGGATGGCGGAGCCGACGATGCCGGACTCGCCGAGGCTGCCGACGCCGAAGTCGGCCAGGTGCATGCTCCCGCCCTTGCCGCCGCACACGCCGGTCGCCTTGCCGAGCAGCTCGGCCATGAGCCCGCGCAGATCCGCCCCCTTGGCGATGGGGTGGCCGTGCGAGCGGTGGTTCCCGGTCATGTAATCGGTGGTACGCGTGGCCAGGCAGGCGCCGACGACCGCGGCCTCCTGCCCGGTGGACAGGTGGACCATCGCCGGCAGCTCGCCGGCGTGGAAGAGGGTCATCGTGGCCTCTTCGAACAGCCGGACCCGCAACATCCGCCGCATCATCTCGACGGCGAGCTCACGCCCGTCCGGGCCGATGAGCGAGTTGGGCAGGGTTTCGGCCACGGCGGGCGTGCCGCCGGGCGGACCTTCGGGCGCGGCAGGTTGCCGCGCGGGGCTTCCGGTCACGAACAGCTCCTCCTGGGTGGGCACGCGGGGCGTTCGTCAACGCGAACGTAGACGGGCGGCGCGGCGAACACCAGACCCGTCGGCGAATCGTCAGCGCGAACGTTGACGCTCTTCGGGGTCGGAACTAGCTTCCGGCGACATCCCCTCGAGGGGAAGCGTCTCGCCGACGAGAGGAGCGCGCCGGTGCCGTGGCCGCAGGAAGGCGTCTTGGCAGGACGGGCGGTGGTCGTCACCGGCGCGGCCCGCGGGCTGGGAAGGGCGTACGCCCTCGACGCCGCGGCCGCTGGTGCCGCGGTCGTCGTCAACGACGTCGATGCTGCGGAGGTGGAAGCGGTTGTCGGCGAGGTGTGCGACACCGGTGCGCGGGCGATCCCCGCGGTCGCCGACGTTGCCGACCCCGCGCAGGCGGAGGGGCTGATCGACGCGTGCGTGGGGGCGTTCGGCCGGATCGACGGGCTGGTGAACAACGCGGGGCTCTACCACGAGAGCGTGCCGTGGGAGGAATCCGCGGAGCGGGTCCGTCGTGCCGTCGAGGTCAACGTCCTCGGTGCGATGTATTGCCTCGCCGCGGCCGCGCGCGTCATGCGCGCGTCCGGTGGCGGCTCGATCGTCATTGCCAGCTCGGGCGGGCTGTTCGGTTTCCCGACGGTGTCGACCTACGGTGCCACCAAGGGGGCGCTGCTGTCGCTGACCTGGTCGGCGGCACTGGACCTCGAGGAGTGCGGCGTCCGGGTCAACGCGATCTCGCCGAAAGCGATCACGCGGATGACGCAGAGCGCGTTGGGTCGACGACTCGTGCCGGACGGCGCGGCCGGAGCTCCCCTCGACGGCATCCAGGACCGCCGGCCCGAGCGCATCGCTCCACTCGTGACCTACCTGCTCAGCCCGCTTGCCGAGGGCGTCACCGGCCAGTTCTTCCGCTTCGACGGCGAGCGGATCGCCGTGGTCCCCACCGCGCCGTTCGACGAGCATCCGAGCGTTGAACGGCCCACCTGGGACGTTGCCGCCGTCCGTCAGGCGTTCGACGGCCCCCTCGCCAACCTGCTCCAGCCATTCGGCGTGGAGCGTCGCCGCCCGGCCCGGGCGCGCCGGGCGACGGCAGGCGAAAGTTGTCAGCACGAGCGTTGACGGAGCTGGAGTGGAGGGCTAACGTCGGCCTCCGTCAACGTGAGCGATGACGCGTCGCCTGAGGCCCGATGGAACCGGGCACCACCTTCCGCGAAAGGCCGACCGACAGTGCGTGTGGGATACACGACGATCTTCCAGGGCAGCGGGGATCCGGCTGCCGACCAGCAGGTGTACACCGACGAGCTGCGGCTGTGCGATCTCGCTGAGCCGCTGGGCTTCGAGATGTTGTGGGGCGTTGAGCACCACTTCACCTCGTACACGATGTGCCCGGACCCGGTGCAGTTCCTCTCCTACATGGCCGGCCGGACGTCGAAGATCCTGCTGGGGTCGGGTGCGGTGATCCTCCCGTGGCACGACCCGGTCCGTGTCGCCGAGCAGGTGACGATGCTCGACCTGATGAGCAACGGGCGGTTCATCTTCGGCATGGGTCGCGGTTTGGGGCGAATCGAGTTCGAGGGCCTGGGCATCCCGATGGACGAGTCGCGGGCCCGTTTCGTGGAGGCCGCCAAGATCATCCTGAAGGCGCTCGAGACCGGGGTCCTCGAGGCGGACGGCGAGTACTACCAGATCCCGCGCCGTGACCTGCGCCCGCGCCCGGCGAAGAGTTTCGCCAACCGGCTCTACGCGGCCGCGGTCAGCCCCGAGTCCGTGCGGATCATGGCCGACGTCGGCGCCGGAATCCTGATCAACCCGCAGAAGGACTGGAACGAGGTCGCCCAGGACATGCGGGCCTACCGCAAGCAGTTCCGCGAGCTCAAGGGCACCGCGGCGCCGGCCCCCATGGTGACCGGGTGGGTCTGCTGCGACAAGGACCCGATCAAGGCCCGCGACATGGCGCAGGAGTACATCGGCGCCTACTACGAGTCGGTGTTGAGCCACTACGAACTCGGTGGGCGGCACTTCGAGAGCACCCACGGCTACGAGTACTACAAGCGGCTGGCCAACTACATCGACAACAAGGGCGCTGGCAAGGTCATCGAGAACTTCATCGAGCTGCAGATCTGGGGCACCCCGGACCAGTGCTACGAGCGGATCATGGACATCCGTTCGAAGGTCGGCAACGACGGGCTGAACGCCGTCTGCTCGTTCGCCGGGATGAGCTACGAGACCGCCGAGGCCAACATGCGGCTGTTCGCGACCGAGGTGATGCCGCGGCTCAAGGACGTCCCGCCGGTCGACTTCGACGAGATGGACGCCGAGATAGCGCAGGCGTCGGCATGAGCGCCGCTCCCCGGGTCGTCGCGAAGGGGCTCCGGTTCCCCGAGGGCCCCACCCTGCTGGACGACGGCAGCATCGCCGTCGCCGAGATGCAGGGCGAATCGGTCAGCGTCGTGTCCCAGGACGGCGCCACTCGCGTCCTGGGCGACTGCGGCGGTGGTCCGAACGGCACCGCGCTGGGCGCCGACGGCGCGGTGTACGTGGCGAACAACGGCGGCCTGTCGGCCGGGGCGAGGGGCTACTGGCACGCCCCGCGCGAGTTCGACGGCTGTGTCCAGCGGATCGACCCCTCGGGGCAGGTGACCACGGTGAGCCCGGCCCTGCCCGGCCCCACGCCGCACCGGCCCAACGACATCTGCTTCGGTCCGGACGGCACGCTCTACGTCACCGACAGCGCCAACTGGGAGAACCTGAAGGACATCCGCGCCGGCCACGTCGTGGCGATCGGGCCGGACGGGAGCATTCGCCAGGCCCTCGAGGTGCCCGCCATGCCCAACGGCATGGCGTTCGCGCCCGACGGCGCGACCATGTACCTCGCGCAGTCGCTGACCCGGCGGGTTCTTGCCGTCCCGGTGGGCACCGACGGCACGCTCGGCGAGCCGCGCAGCCTGTTCACGCTGCCCAGTGGCATGCCGGACGGGCTCGCCGTCGCCGCGGACGGGCGGCTGTACGTTTGCGGCAGCGTCGGCAACGCGATCTACTCCCTCTCCCCGGACGGCGAGGCGCTCGACACGATCGAGACCGGCGAGGGCACCCAGCCGACCAATTGCTGCATCGGGAGCGACGGCGCGCTCTACGTCACCTTCTCCGTGCCTGGCTGGCTCGTCGCGTTCGACCTGGGGTTGAGCCCGGCGCCGGTGCACCGCGGCTCGGTCACCGGCTCCGCCGCGGAGGTGACCTCGTGAAGCTCGCCCTCATGTACGAACTCCCCGTTCCGCGCCCGTGGAACGACGACAGCGCCTACATCGCCTTCGAACAGACGTTGCAGCAGATCGAGCTGGCCGACCGGCTCGGGTTTCACAGCGTGTGGACCGTCGAGCACCACTTCCTCGACGAGTACTCGTTCTCCTCGGCGCCCGGTGTGCTCTACGGTGCGATCGCGGCCCGCACCACGAACATCCGCATCGGCCACGGCGTTCGGCTGCTGCCCTTCCCCTACAACCATCCGGTGCGCGCGGCCGAGGCGGCGGCGACGGTCGACGTCCTGTCCAAGGGCAGGCTGGAGTTCGGCACCGGGCGCTCCGGCACCCGGGCCGAGCTCGAGGGCTTCGGCATCAAACCGACCGACACCCGCCCGATGTGGGAGGAAGCGCTCGACGTCATCGTCGGCTGCTGGACCGAGGAAGAGTTCAGCTGGGACGGCGAGTACTTCACGCTGCCCCCGCGCGGCGTCGTCCCCAAGCCGATGCAGAAGCCGCACCCGCCGCTGTGGGGCGCAACCTCCAGCGCGGAAAGCCACGAGATCGTCGGCCGCAAGGGCCTCGGCCTGCTGTCGTTCTCGGTCGCCGTGCCGCCGGAGGCGCTGGTCAAACGGATCGGCAGGTACCGGGAGGGGCTTGCGCAGGCGCAGCCGGTGGGCAAGTTCGTCAACAACCAGGTCGCGACCTTCGCCCAGACGCACTGCGCCGAGACGACCGCCCAGGCGCACGAGGATGCCCGCGAGGCCTTCCCCTGGTACATCCAGAAGTCGCTGGAGAAGATCGCCGCCCTCGGCGCCTGGCGGGAGGGCACCAACCTCGGCAGCTACGAGTACGCCCGCAAGATCCTGGGCGGGATGTCGCTGTCCGACCTCACCTTCGACTACCAGGTGCAGAACGAGACAGTGCTCTGCGGCGACCCCGAGCACTGCCTGGAGATGGCCCGGCGGTACGAGGCTGTCGGCGTCGACCTGCTGCTGTGCCTCGTGCAGTCGTACAACATCCCGCACGAGAAGGTGATGCGCTCCATCGAGCTCCTCGGCACCGAGGTCCTGCCCAAGCTGTCGTGACGACTCCCGGGCGGCGGCGGCTCGTCTGCCGCCGCCCGAGCGCCCAAGGACGGGTGAGATGCAGCGGAACTCCCGGATGGCGGACTGGATCCGCATCCAGGCGCGCAGCGTGCCGAACCGGCGGTGCTTCGTGACCGAGGCCGGGTCCACGACGTTCGCCGAGGTCAACAGCCGGGTGAACCGCGTCGCCGCCGAGCTGGCCCGGATGGGGGTGGGCAAGGGCGACCGGGTTGCGCTGTTCGCCACCGATTCACCGCAGTACATCGAAACCCTGCTCGCCTGCCTCAAGCTGGGCGCCGTCTACGTCCCGCTCAACTACCGGCTCGCCCAGCCGGAGCTGCAGACGCTGCTGCGCACCGCCGAGGCGAAGGTGCTGTTCTTCAGCGCCCGCTACACCGAAATGGTCCGGGCGCTCGACGTGCCCGGCCTGACCGCCACGATCGGCCATGACTCGTCGTCCGGGGACCTCGGCTACGCCGATCTCCTCAAGCGCGGCGCCGACGACGAGATCGACACCGAGGTCGACGACACCGACACGATCTGCCTGGCGTTCACCAGCGGGACGACGGCGGTGCCGAAAAGGCGTGGTCCACTCGCACGGGTTCGGCAAACACCTCGCCCGCCACTCGATCATCTCCGCGCGGCTCGCGAACACGTCGTTCTTCTACTCGGCCGGCCCGCACTTCCACATCGCCGGGATGTACTTCCTCCTGTGCGGCATCGCCCGCGGCTACACGTCGCTGGTGCTGCCTGCCTTCGACGTGCCCACCGTCGCGCGCTGGACAACCCGGGGCGGGGTGGACGGCGTCTTCCTGGTGCCGACGATGATCGACTCCCTGCTGGCCGATCCGGAGGTCCAGCGGGCCGACTTCAGCGGCTTGCGCGCCATCGCCTACGGCGGCTCATCCATGTCACCGGGCCTGCTGCGTCGGGCGATGGACCGGTTCGGCTGCGAGTTCTCCAACATGTTCGGCGCCGGGACGGAAGCGGGCATCCAGACCGTGCTGACCCCCGAGGACCACCGGCTCGCGCTGGCCGGAAACGAGCACCTGCTGGGCTCGATCGGCAAACCGGCGATGGGGGTCGACCTGAAGCTGTGTGATGACGATCTGGTCGAGGTTGCCGACGGGGAGGTCGGCGAGATCGTCACGCGGTCGGACGCGGTGATGGACGGTTATCTCGGTCAGCCGGAGGAGACGGCGAAGGTGCTGGTGGACGGGTGGTTCCGGGGCGGTGATCTCGCTTACCGGGACAAGGATGGGTATTTGTACCTCGCTGGTCGCAAGAAGGACATGATCATTCGTGGCGGGGAGAACATCTACCCGATCGAGATCGAGGACGTGCTGAGCAAGCATCCGAGCGTGCGTGAGGTCGCTGTTGTCGGGGTGCCCGACGAGCATTGGGGTGAGATCGTCCGGGCGTACGTCGTCCTCGAGTCCGGTGCCGCGTTCGACGAGGCCGAGGTGCGCGAGCACTGCCGCGGCCGGCTGGCCGGTTACAAGATCCCGTCGACGTTCGTCGTGCAGGACGAGCTGCCGCGCAACGCAAGCGGCAAGGTGCTGAAACGAGTTTTGCGGGACGGGGCCGTCCGATGAGGCTCCGGACCGGGGTTCTGACCCAGTGCTCCACAGGCTCGCGGGCGACGCCGCCCGCCGGACACGGACGGTGAGATGCAGCGGAACTCACGGATGGCGGACTGGATCCGCATCCACGCCCGGAACCTCCCTGACCGCCGGTGCTTCGTCACCGACACCGGCGCGACGACGTTCCGCGAGGTCAACAGCCGGGTCAACTGCGTGGCCAACGAGCTGGCGCGGATGGGTGTCGGCAAGGGTGATCGGGTCGCGCTGTTCGCGACCGACTCGCCCGAGTACGTCGAGACGCTGCTCGCCTGCATGAAGCTCGGCGCCGTCTACGTGCCGCTCAACTTCCGGCTCGCGCAGCCCGAGCTGCAGATGCTGCTGCGCACCGCCGAGGCGAAGGTGCTGTTCTTCAGCGACCGCTACACCGACATGGTGCGGGCGGTGGACGTGCCAGGCCTGGTCGCGACGATCAGCTACGACTCGTCGTCCGGGGACCACAGCTACTCCGACCTGCTCGCGCGCGGCGCGGATGTCGAGATCGACACCGAGGTCAGCGACGAGGACATGGTGTGCCTGGCGTTCACCAGCGGGACGACGGCGCTGCCCAAGGGCGTGATCCACTCGCAGCGCATGGCCAAGCACATGGTCATGCAGTGCATCATCGAGCGCCGCATGACCAGCACGAACTTCCATTACTCGGCGGCGCCGCTGTTTCACGTGGGAGGGATGCTCTACGCCCTCTCCGGCGTGGCCCGCGGGCACACCTCGCTGATCCTGCCGGCGTTCGACGTCGACGTCGTGGCTCGCTGGCTGGCCTCCGGTGAGCTCGACGGCGTCTTCCTCGTGCCGACCATGATCGACTCGCTGCTCCAGGTGGAGGCGGTGCGCACCGCGGACTACTCGCGGCTGCAGTCGATCGCCTACGGGGCCGCGCCGATGTCGCCCGCACTGCTGCGCCGGGCCATGGACGTCTTCTCCTGCGACTTCCTCAACATGTTCGGTGCAGGCACGGAGGCCGGGCTGCAGACGGTGCTCACGCCGGAGGACCACCGGCTGGCGCTGGCCGGTCAGGAGCATCTGCTGGGCTCGATCGGCAAGCCGGGCATGGGGGTCGACCTGAGGCTGTGTGATGACGATCTGGTCGAGGTTGCCGACGGGGAGGTCGGCGAGATCGTCACGCGGTCGGACGCGGTGATGGACGGTTATCTCGGTCAGCCGGAGGAGACGGCGAAGGTGCTGGTGGACGGGTGGTTCCGGGGCGGTGATCTCGCTTACCGGGACAAGGATGGGTATTTGTACCTCGCTGGTCGCAAGAAGGACATGATCATTCGTGGCGGGGAGAACATCTACCCGATCGAGATCGAGGACGTGCTGAGCAAGCATCCGAGCGTGCGTGAGGTCGCTGTTGTCGGGGTGCCCGACGAGCATTGGGGTGAGATCGTCCGGGCGCACGTCGTCCTCGAGCCCGGAGCCGCGTTCGACGAAGCCGATTTGCGCGGGTACTGCCGGGAGAGGCTCGCCGGCTACAAGGTGCCCGCGATCTTCGCCGTCGAGGACGACCTGCCGCGCAACGCAAGCGGCAAAGTGCTCAAACGCGACCTGCGAACCCGGTGACCAAGCGCCCGGGTGTGACCACCCCTATCCTGGCCAGCGCGGGCGGAGCCGTACGAGCCTCGGTCCGCGGGGTCGGCGCGGCACGACACGACGAAGGGGGGTCACGTGGTGCGTACCCGCACGGCGGGAGGCGGCACCCAGGCCAGCGTCATCGCCCGTCGCCGGGCAGAGCGGCGGCAGGCGAGCGGCCGGCGGTCGGACGCCCGGTGGGCCGAGATCGTCCAGGGGGCGGGCAAGGTCTTCCGCCGGCTCGGGTACAGCCAGTCGACCCTCGAGGACGTCGCCGCCGAGGTGGGCATCAACCGGGCGACGCTGTACTACTACGTGGGCACGAAGGAGGAGCTCCTCGTCGCCCTGCTGCAGCAGCCGATGGAGGCGCTGCGCACCCGGCTCGAGGAGGTCGCCGACCGCGACATCTCGGCCACCGAGCGGCTCGCCGCGGCCCTGCGCGAGTACGTGCGCACGATGGAGGAGCTGCCGGAGCTGTTCGTCTTCCTGGGCGAGAACGTGCACAACGTGATGTCCGGCCCGGAAGCGGAGCGGTTGCGCGAGGACGCCGACCGCTGGGGGCGTGCCCTGACCCGGGTGATCGTCTCCGGCGTCGACAGCGGGGAGTTCCGCAACGACATCGACCCGCAGGTGGCCGTGCTGGGCATCACCGGCATGTACAACTGGATCCACCGCTGGTACCGGTCCGACGGTCGGCGCAGTCTCGCCGAGATCGGCGAGATCTTCCTGGAGATGGCGCTGTCCGCGCTGCGGCCGCCGAAGGGCTGACCGCCCCCTCCGAGTCCGGGAAGCGGTCCCGGTGAGCGACCGGGTGGCGTTCGTGACCGGGGCCGGCAAAGGCATCGGGGCGGCGGTGGCCGGGCGGCTCGCCGCCGAGTGCGCGGTGCTGGTGCTCGTCGACCGGGACGCCGAGGCGGTGGCGGAGGTGGCCGAGCGGCTGGCCGCGAGAGGTGTGGAGGTGCTGCCCGCCGTCGTCGACGTCTCGGACGCCGCCGCCATGGACGCGACCGTCGACGACGCTGTCGACCGGTTCGGCCGGCTGGACGTGGCGGTCAACAACGCCGGGGTCACGGGCCCGCTCGCCGAGCTGGTTGACTACCCGGACGGGGCGTTCTGGCGGGTCCAGCAGATCAACGTCGGCGGGGTGCTCAACGGCATGCGCGCGCAGCTGCGGCACATGGTGGCGGCCGGCGGCGGGGCGATCGTCAACATGACCTCCGGCGCCGGGTTCCGCGGCGTCGCCGGCTCGAGCGCTTACTCGGCGAGCAAGCACGCCGTCATCGGGCTGACCCGCTCCGCGGCGGTCGAGTATGCGGCCCGGGGGGTGCGGGTCAACGCGGTCGCGCCGGGGCTGGTGCTCACCCGCCTGGTCCGCGGCGTCGACGCCGAACGCTTCGGTGCCGCGCACCCGATGGGGCGGACGGCCACGGTCGAGGAGATCGCCGAGGCCGTGGTGTGGCTGCTGAGCCCCGCCGCGGCCTTCGTGACCGGCACGGTGTTGCCCGTGGACGGCGGCCTGTCCGCGGCCGTGCCGGGGATGTCGTGAGCGCGCCCCGGGTGGCCGCGCCCCGCCCCACAGCGGAACAGGTGACGGTGGTCGCGCCGGGGGCCCTGGCCGGTCGCACTGCCCTGGTCACCGGCGCGGGTAGCGGCATCGGGCGGGTGGTCAGCCTGCGGCTGGTGGCGCTGGGTGCCGACGTCGTCGGCGTGGGCCGCCGGGCGGAGCGGCTGGACGGGACCGCCGCGCTCGTCCCGCCGGACGGCCTCGGCAGCTTCACCCCCCGCGCGCTCGACGTCCGCGACCGGGAAGCCGCGCGCGCTCTCGTTGACGAGGTCGGTCGCGAGCGCGGGCTCGACCTGTTGGTCAACAACGCCGGCGGCCAGTTCGTCGCCCCAGCCGCGCAGATCTCGCCGCGCGGCTTCGCGGCGGTGCTGGACCTCAACCTGACCGCGGTGGTGGCGCTGACCGAGGCGGCGCGCCCGTGGCTCGCCGCACGGAACGGACGGGTCGTGGCGCTGTCGCTGTCCTCGCCGGAGCGGGGCATCGCCGGCCTGGCGCACTCGGCCACCGCCCGCGCGGGCGTCGCCGCCCTCTATCGTCGGTGGGCGGCGGAGTGGCGCGCCGACGGCATCGCCCTCTTCTGTCTGGCCCCGGGCACCGTGCTCACCGCCGGTGTGGGGGAGGAGCTGCCCGGCTCAACCTTGGACGACGTGCTGGCCGCCACCCCGCTGGGTCGCGACACCGGGCCCGACGAGGTCGCCGAGTGGGTTGCCGCCCTCGGGGCGGGACTGGCCGACGGGCTCAGCGGATCGCTGCTGGAACTCGACGGCGGGTCGGGGCTGGCCGGTGCTGCCTCGGCGCTCGCCGGGGTGAGCACGCCGAAGGCGAAGGGCGCGCGACCCGGCTGACCGGCCGACGTCAGAGGCGAACCGGTGGCGTGCCGCCGATGGCGGTCGTCGCCGTCGCGGCCGCGGCCTGCACGCGCTCGATGTACCGGGTCACGCCCCCGGCAGGCCGGGAGAACCCGTAGGCGGTGAACGAGAGCGCGACCCGGCCCTCGGCGTCGAACACGGGGGCGGAGATCTGCCGCACCGCCTCGAGCGCCTCGTCGGTGAGCTCGTCGGGGTCGTAGACCAGGTGGTGGAGCACGTCGAGCAGGTCGGCGGTGGGTGCGACCGACGGATCGTGCGCCGCCGCCTCGAGGTACGCGGCGAATGCGCGGCGTCCCGGGCTGAGTAGGCCCACGGAGAAGCCGCGTTCCCGGACGTTCGCGAGGACGCGGCGCCATCCCTCCATCACGTCGTCGGCCTCGCCGGTCGGTGGGCGGCGCAGCGCCAACCAGGCCTCGATCTCCGGCTCGCTCATCCAGGCGGCGAACACCGCGCCGCTCGGCGGGACGAACGGCAGGCGCTGGCCGACCAGGGTGCCGCGGTCGTCGCTCCTCGACGCCCCCGCGGTGGCCACGATGATCACGTCGTCCCCGACCTGCGCGCCCGCGCTGACCGGGCAGCCGAGATCGGCGGCGAGCCGTTCCATTTCGCCGCGGACCAGGTCGACGTGCCGCAGCTGCCGGGTGAGCCGGCCGCGCTCGTCGGGGGCGGAGAGAGACGACGGCGTGAACCACCCGTAGCCGCCCTGGAAGAACAGCAGCGGCAACCGGGGCCGCTCGAGCTGGAGGTCGCGCACCCGGCCCAGGACGACGTAGTGGTCACCGGCCTCCGCGATCGACTCGATGTCGCAGTCGATCCACGCGACGCAGCCGTCGAGGATCGGTGAGCCGGTGCCCGCGGGGCGGTGCGGCTGGCCGGCGAACTTGTCCCCGCCCTTGGCTGCGAACCGTCGGCACACCGGCTCCTGATCGGCGCCCAGGATGTTGACGCAGAAGCTGCTCGCGCGGGCGACCTTCGGCCAGCTCGTCGACGACTTGTCGGGGAAGAAGGCCACCATCGGCGGGTCGAGCGACGCCGAGGTGAACGACCCGACGACCATGCCCGCCGGCCCCGTCTCGGGGTCGACCGCCGTGACGACGCAGACGCCGGTCGGGTACTGGCCGAGCACGGTGCGGAACCAGCCCGGGTCGATGGCCGGGCCGTCGTGCGGCTGTTCGGTCGCTGCGCTCGTCACAGAGGCTCCAACGGGTCGATCGACGGTGGGGGTCAGGCGCCGGCGGCGACGAGATGCGCAGCCCGTGGCCGTCGAGGTGGGTCTGGTCGGGCGCCGACCGGCCGACCATCTCCGATGGGGCAATGGTCACGACCGCCACCGCGCTCGCGCGCTCGACCGTGCCGTCATGGCACCTCCCGTGCTCAATCTCAACATCTACGTAGACGTTGACGCAAGCCCGGACGGTTTGGCAGGGGCTTTACCTGATCGGTGGCCGTCGTGACCGGCGCTGGCCGCCCGAAGCTGTCGACCGAGGTCGTCGTCGCCGTCGTGCTCGCTCTCGCCCACCCGTCGTGTCCCGTCTCGGGGGACGGCGGACCGCTTGACTGGGCGGGGTGCGCCGGTAGCCTCGCTCTCAATATCTACGTTGACGTTGATGCTGGAGGCGGGATGGGCGTGCTGTGGGAGCCGGAGCTCGACGATCAGGCCCGGCACTGGCGCGACATCGCCCGCGAGCTGTCGACCACCCGCTTCGCCCCGCTCGCCGAAGAGCTCGACCGTGAGCAGCGCTACCCCTTCGAGCACATCGAGGCCTTCGTCGACAGCGGACTGGCCGGCATGCTCGTGCCGCGGGAGTACGGCGGATTGGGCCTGTCCATGACCGCGATCACCGCCGTCACCGAGGAGGTCTCCGCCGCCTGCGCGTCGACCGGCGCGATCCTCGCCGCACACGCGCTCGGCGCCGTCCCGGTGCAGCTGGCCGGCACCGAGGAGCAGAAGCGCGACGTGCTCGGCGGGCTGCTCAACGGCCAGGCGATCAGCTTCGCGCTGACCGAGGAAGGCGCGGGCAGCGACGCCGCCGCCATCCGTTCGGTCGCCGAGGAGGAGGGCGACGGCTTTCGACTCACCGGCGAGAAGATCTACATCGGCAACGGCTCGGTCTCCAGCCGATATGTGGTCTTCGCCCGCACTGACGGCGCCAGCGGCGGGCGGGGGATCTCAGCGTTCGTCGTCCCCGCCGACGCGGACGGGGTCACGATCGACCGCATCGAGGACAAGATGGGCATCCGCGGCACGCGGACGAGCAACCTCAAGCTCGACGGCGTCCGCGTCCCCGCCTCGGCCATGCTCGGCGAGCGCGGCCGTGGCCTGCGGCTGGCGCTGCGCACCCTCGATCTGGGGCGGATCACCGTGTCGGCCCAGGGCCTGGGCATCGCGCTGGCTGCCTACCGGCTCGCCGCCGCCGAGGCGGTGCGCCGCACGACCTTCGGCAAGCCGATCATCGAGAACCAGGGCATCTCGTTCCGGCTCGCCGACCTCGCAGTGGAGCTGTCGGCCGCCCGCATGCTCACCTACCAGGCGGCCTCCGCCCATGACCGGGGCGACCCCGTATCGCTGCCCGGCGCGATGGCCAAGCTGTACTCCAGCGAGGTCGCCCACCGCGCCGTCGACCTCGCCGTCCAGGTGTTCGGCGGCGACGGCTTCTGCAAGCCCTGTCCAGCAGAGCGGCTCTACCGCGACCAGCGGGTGCTGGAGATCTACGAGGGGTCGTCCGAGATCCAGCGCGTCGTCCTGTCGCGGGCGGTCGCGGCGGAGTTCGAGCAGGCCGCGGAACCGACCACCCCCGTCGCGGTCGGGTGACGGTGCTGGCGGCGACCGCGCTGGCCGGGGTGCGGCTGCGCGTGGCCGGCGCCGACACACCCGTGGTTCGCGCCGCCGTCGCCCGGGCCGGCGCGTGCGGCGCCCACCCGGTCGAGGACGGCGCACCCGCGGCTCAGGTCCTCGTCGGCGCGCGAACTCCTGGGGCCGCGGGGGTCGGCGACGGGACCGCGGCTGCCTATCTCGTCGAGGCCTTCACGGCATTGCGCGACGTGCTCGCCGAGCTGCCCGACGGCGGGGGAGCCGTGCTGCTGGTCGAGACCGCCCAGGCGGACGACCCCACCGCCGGTGCCGTGCGGGCGCTCTGCCGCAGCCTGGCCCTCGAGCACGCCCCGCGCGGCGTGCGGGTGAACGTGGTCCTCGTGCCACCGGGCGGGGACGCCGGCGACCTCGTACCGATGCTGCTCGGGCCGGCCGCAGCCATGATGACCGGCGCGGTGCTGGAAGTCGCCTGAGCTGGGCGGCGGTCGAGATGCTGCCACCCGAGCGGCTCGTCGGGCTGTCGTTCGGGCAGCGGTCCGAGGCCGGGCCGTGCCCGGCGGTGCCGCCAGTCCACCCGGCTACCGAGTGCCTTCGGTGACGGGTTGCGCCGACGGCGGTGGTCCGAGGCGGTGGCGAGGTTCAGGCCTGCCCGGCCGGCTCGAGGGCGGGCAGCACGGTGCCCGCTGGGGGTGCCGCGATGTTGATGCCGCGGAAGCGCAGCCCACCCAGGACGGCGGGCTCGCGGGTGAGCAAACGGGCGGAGGTGACCTCGAGATCGCGGAGCACCGACGCGGCGACGTCGAGCTCGGTCTCGGCGAGCCGGCCGTGCCCGACGCTGCCGCCGCGCAGGTGGAGCAGCACTCCGCGTGGGCCGGCGGCCACCGCGTGCAGCGACCGGTCGAGCCGGGTCTGACAGTCGCAGAGGTGGGAGCCGAACAGGTCGCCGGCCAGGCACTCGCGGTGCAGCGCGACGACGACGTCGGCGCCCGCGGGGAACCGGTCGTCGGGCCCCAGGCCCGACACCAGGGCGAGGGCCGCGTCGGCGCCGCCGGCCCCGTCCACGTAGGTGACGGTGGGCAGGTCGCCATGTCGGGTGGGCATGGTGGCGATGCCCCTGCGCACCACCAGCGGCTCGATGCGGCGGCGGTGGGCGACGAGTTGCGCAACCGAGACCAGCGTCAAGCCGTACCGATCGGCGAACGCGCGGCTCTCGACCGCGCCCAGCAGCGGACCATCGTCAGCGACGAGGTCGGCGACGACACCGACCGGCCGTCTGCCCGCCATGCGTGCCAGGTCGGCTGCGCCCTCCGCGGCCGTCGCGTGGCCGAGCACGCCGGCGGCGTGCACCCGCACCGGAACCACGTGCCCGGGCCGGTCCAAATCGGACGCACGGGACGCCGCGTCGGCCAGCACCCGGACAGTGCGTGCCCGGTCGGTCGCGGAGATACCGGTGGTCGTGCCCTCGCGCGCGTCGACGCTCACGGCGAACGCGTCGGCGCCCCGGTCGCCGCGCGTGGCCACCATCGGCGGGATGCCGAGCCGGTCGAGGTCGGGACCGTGCATCGCGACGCAGACCAAGCCCGTGGTGTGGCGGATCAGGAAGGCCATGGTCTCGGGGCTCGCCGTCTCGGCGGCCAGGACCAGCCGACCATGCGCACCCGGACCGTCGCCGAGGAGGACGACCGGGCGGCCGGCAGCCATCTCGGCGACCGCGCGGACGACGCCGTCGAGCCGGATGTGCTGTGCCCCGCCGTTGCTCATGGTGGCCCTTTCGGAAGCGGATCTCTGCGCGAACCAATCATGCATCAACACTAGCGTTGACGCTACTGCAGACATGTGTCTCCGCGTCTGTTCACCCGGCGTGGTGATCCCGCGACCCGAGCACCACCCCGTCTTCGTGCACGGGGGTAGGGGCACCACCGTCTGTGCCGGGATCTCGCGGACGCGCTCCTTGGCCAGCCGCGTGTACCGACGGTCTTCCTGGTGCACCGCGGGAGAGCACACGACGAGAAGACGGCGTGACAACCTGCCCTATGAACCAGAGGTGCGGCTCGCCGCTGGCGGCGAGGGCGCTCAATGAATCGCCCTGGGTGGTGGAGAGGCTCTGATCTAGCAAGGAGACTGGAGCCGTGCCTGCACCTCGGAAGTTCGATGAGGAGACCCGCGCCCGCGCGGTGCGCCTGTACGCTGACCGGCTGCGTGAT
>Ga0310823_100417_pt1 | contig 31569 bp, 38 predicted proteins | sample P4_ome_3_FD_201316 | JGI IMG/M metagenome (GOLD analysis project Ga0310823, IMG submission 201316) | Sorghum-adapted microbial communities from Joint BioEnergy Institute, Emeryville, California, United States - P4_Day56_Rep3 | ecosystem: Engineered > Bioreactor > SSF (Solid state fermentation) >...
TGTCGCCGTTCGCGCCGCTCTGGATCGAGCTGTAGCGCCGGTAGCCTGGCGCCGGACGCCGCGCCCGGCGCCCACCGGGCCAGTAGCTCAGCAGGTCAGAGCAGCGGACTCATAATCCGTCGGTCGTCGGTTCGAGCCCGACCTGGCCCACCGCCCGTGACCTGCGGGAACGCCCGGGAGAGCCACCCCGCCCCGCCCTGTCCCGCTGGTCTTGTCCCGCTCCTGTCCCGCTTTCCGCCCGGGAACGGCCCCGGCGAGCACGCCGCGAGGGGCACGGCGGGCGCCCGTGTCCGGGGCCGTCCGAACGTGTCCGACGTGAACTTCACCCGGTCCGGAGGCGTGCGGGCACTGCGCACAGCGCAACGCCCGGCACCTGTGACGCCATGACCGAGACAACGAAGACCCCCGAGCCGTTGCTGACCGTCGCCCAGGTGTGCGAGGCGCTTCAGGTGAGCCGCTCCACCCTGTACGGGTGGTGGGCGCGTGGTGACGGCCCGGCGCGGGTGCGGCTGCCGAACGGTGCGGCCAGGGTGCGCCCGGCCGCGCTGCGCGAGTTCGTCCTGAGCCTGGAGATGGCGGCGTGAGCGTGGAGACGACGACGCGGGTGACGGTGTTCCCGGCGCTCCAGCACAAGGCGGGCCGACCCAAGCCGCACATCGTCCGGTGGAAGGTCGCCGGGAAGGAGCGGTCCAGGGCGTTCGCGAAGCGCCCGGCCGCCCGGGCGTTCCAGGCAGAGCTGACCCAGGCTGCGCACGCGGGCACCCCGTTCGACGTCACGACGGGGCTGCCGGTCGCGACCGGGACGACCGGCGGGTCCGGCGGGTCCGGGGTGACGTGCCTCGAGCTCGCCCGCGAGGTCGTGGCGGCGGAGTTCGCGACCCTGGCCGCCACGTCGAACCGCGGCATCGTTGAGGGCCTGGCGGCGGTGCTGCCGGCCCTGGTGCCGGCGAACCTGGTCGAGCTCGGCCCGGCGCGGGGCGTGGTCGAGCCGGCGTTGAAGGTCGCCCTGAACCCGCGCGGAGACACGTCGACCCTGCCGGTGGAGGCCCGGCACGCCATCGCGTGGGTCGAGCGGCACTCCCTGCCGGTAGCGCGGGTGGACGGGCGCGCGGTCGCGGCGGCGGAGGCCCGATGCGCCACCAGGCAGGACGGGTCGCCGGCCGCGGCCCGTTACGCGCTGCGCCGTCGGGCGGCGCTCAGCAAGCTGTTCTCCGTCGCGGTCGAGCAGGGCCTCATCGAGGCATCCCCGCTGCGGAAGGCCCGGCGCCGGCGAGGCCGGAAGGTCACAGTCGCGACCCGGCCCATCGACCGCACCGAGGTCGCCAGCCCCGCACTGGTGCGGCAGCTTCTGGAGTGCGTCACGCACGCCCCGCTGCGCCTGCACCTCAGCGTCATGTTCTACGCGGGGCTGCGCCCGTCCGAGGTGGACGGTCTGCGGGTCCAGGACGTCTACCTCGCACCGCCCGGTGGCCGGTCCGAGCTGCACGTGCGCCGCACCCTCACCGAGGCGCGGCGGCAGTGGTCCGCGACCGGTGACGCCCGGGAGGACCGGGCGCCGAAGCACACGGCCGAGGGCACGGTGCGCCGTGTGCCCATCCCGCACGTGCTCGCCGAGCTGCTCGGGCCGGCCATCGAGGGCAAGGCGCCCGACGACCTCGTCGTGACGACCCGCACCGGCACACCGATCAGCGGGACGAACCGTGCCCGCGGGTTCAACGCCGCGCGGGCACGGTGGGCGGCGCTGCAGCCGACCCCGCCGTCGGATGCGACCCTGAGGACGCCGTACAGTCTGCGGCACGCCGCCGCGACGCTGTGGCTGCAGGTCATGCCGCCTGCGGAGGTCGCGCGTCGCCTGGGGCATTCGGTGCAGGTCCTGATGACGGTGTATGCCAACGTCGTCCCCGATCGCGGCGAGGCGTACAGCGAGGCGGTGGACCGACTGTTGGCGACGGAGTAGGTCGTGAGGCCCCTCATGGTCGGTGCTCGCCGGCACGCGGTCGCGGAGGTGGACCTGGGCACGGATGTGATGGAGGTGTGGGTCCCCGTCCTGACGGCGGTGTGATCTTCGTCACAATCGGGGTCACCTACCGGCGCGCGGGGGGTGCTCTTCGGACCGTCCTTGGTGTCAGCGACCGCTGACGAACCCCCAACCAAGGAGGCCACCCACGTGTCCCCGACCACCCGCCGCACCTTCAAGGGCATCCCAATCGTCGGCTTCGGCGCCGACCCGGCCGACTTGGCCGCCGTCTACATCAGCGCCACGCACCGGCGCCGCCGCCTGTACGAGCCGATCCACTACGACGAGCTCGACGGCGTCTACTACGCGCTCGAGGCCCTGATGGAGTGCGTCCTCGCGGAGTACGAGTCGGTGTGCGGCCCGCTCGCCGCGACCGCGCTCGAGGAGTACGCCAAGGCGCACGAGCTGGACCCGTACACGCTCATCAACTCCAGCCCGACCGTGTGGGACGCGTACTGCGACATCATGGTCGAGGCCAACGACGGCACCGACTGGTACATGGCCAGGGTGCGCCCGTACAGAGCTGCGGACGCCCGCGACCCGGTCGACCTGCCCGCTCTCGCCGCCCGGTACGCCGCGAACCGGGCCACCGCTACCCCCAAGTCCCGCGCGACAGTCACCGCCGGAATGTGACAGCGCCCGAACCCCACACCCCCGCCTGGACCGACCAGGCGGGGGTGCGTGCTGTCACTCGAGGGCGTCGCGGACCCGCAGGTACAGTTCCCGCGGGGTGAGCAGGTCCGCTCCGTGCAGCATCTCCGCGACCTCGACGATGAGCTCGAACGCCGCGTCGTCGCACGGCCACGGGAGCCGGTCCTCGCGGGCGAGGGCGCGGACGACCGCGACCACTGCCTCGGTCGCCATGAGGGCCACCGGGGGGCAGGCGAGCATGTGGAGGTCGCACACGGGTGGCCTGGCGGCCAACCGACCACACCATGCGCAGTGAGCACACGACTCGGTCGCCTCGCTCTCGGTCCACACGACCGCCCGGTTGCCGGCGGCGGCATGGAAGCGGCGCCACGCTTCCGCGTGCGCAGCGGAGCACAGCGCGACCCGCCCGCCGGGGTCCCCGCGTGTGTGGAGGAGCCCGGTGTGCCTGACGGTGGCGCTATCTCGGCCGGCCATGGTGCCAGCGTGCCGGACCGGGCGGCCGTGACAGTGGCCGCACACAGGGTCACCCGTGCCGGTGTGGGCAGCCGCGGTGCAGCAGGGCCCGGTCTCGGTCGTCGAGGGTGTCGATGAACCGTGCCAGTAGGGTCTCGGTGTCCCCGTGTGGGTCCCGGCCGTCCAGCAGCTCGCACACCCGGCAGCGTGCCTGCTCTCGCGCCCACGCCACTCGGGACGCGGTGTGCGAGGGGCACTGGCACTGCTCGGGTTCGGGTTCCCGTGTGGTGGTGACTGCGGCCGCGGCCTGCCACAAGGTGTAGGAGCGGATCCCGTCGTCGAACTCGGCCTGGGTGTCGATGACTGCGCGGACCTCTGGTAGCGGGGTGCGGACCAGGACTGTCGCCCGGGCGGTGTGGACGGCGACCTCGAGGTGCTGCGCACGGGTGACGGGGTCGGTGACGATCTTGGGCGCGGTGCCGGGCGCGTAGGTGACTGGTGGGGGTGTCATGATCGGCACGGTTCGGTGCGCACTGCGCAAGCGCCAGGGGGGGGGGGGGACCTGGGAGGACTTAGTGGCGAGTTCCTGTCACGAGTCTTCCCCGCACTCGCCGACCCGCCCCGAGGAAACCTCCACCCGGGGCGGGCCGATACTGCTGCACGACTCACCGTGACCGCGGACACCCCCCACACAAGATGTACAACCCTGTGAACAGCCGCGGCCGGTCAACCCCGCCCAGCCCGCGCCCGCGCCATCGCCTCCACCGCCACCAACCGCTGCTCCACGGTCAGCCCCAACGCATCGAACGCGGCATCCATCGTCGCCACCAAGTCATCCGCCAGCGCCTCATCAATCGCGACCCGACGCTCCTCCAACCCCAAGCGCGCCATCGCCACCGCCAACTGCGCCAGATGCGCCCGCTCAGCCCGATACAGCTCCCACACCGGCGCCAAACGCCCACCCGACGCATCCTCCTCCAACGCCGACACCACCCCATGGAAATGCCTGACCAGCAGCACCGTCCGCCGATACTCCTCCGTCAACGCATCCACCAACGACAGGTCATCAGCCGGCAGCGTCGACCCGCGGAACTCCAACGCCTCTTGCGCACTGCGCACCGCCAACGCCCGCTCCACCCGCCGCTCCGCAGCCGCAACCACCTGCCCCGCACGACCACCATGCGCCACACACACCGTCGCCCCATCCCGCGGATTCGCCCCACACGGCACCAGCGGCCGCACACCCTTCCGATGCCCCCGACACTTCAGGTGCGTCTGCCCACACTGCTCGCAGTCGAACGGCTCCAACGGCACCCGCCGCTTCGACGGGCGACGCCCTCCGTTGGGTCGCGTGCCGGCACGCTCACTCATCAGGTCTCCAGCGGTCGAGCGCCCAGGAACGTGCCCTCGAGCGGGTCGCTGGCGACGCGCGGCACGACGGTCACGCCGGGCGCGCTGAGCAGGATGTCGGCGAGGTGGCCGGGCCACACGTCGCACGGGCGGTACCTGGTGCGGGCGGCGAGCTCGGGCCGGGCGGCGAGGACAGCGGCCCACGCCTGGTGCGAGCAGATCGCGGTGCCGGGCCGGTCCGGCAGGGTGACGTCGATGCCGAGGCCGTGCAGCACGATGCGGGCGATCTGTTCCCACCCATACCGCAGGCCGGCGGCGCCCCACTCGCACGCGGTCGCGACGATGGCCAGCCGCTCGTGGTCGTCCCGCCACGGGCGCAGCACAAGCAGGTCGCGCTCGGTGCCGGGCTCGGGGTGGATCGGCACCCGGCGCTCCCGGAACTTCACGCCGTCCGCGAGGGCCTCGACGGTCTCCCACACCTCTTCGGCCCCGTCCACCTCGATGAGGCCGGTGAAGGTCCCGCAGTGCGCCCAGTTGGCCCCGGACCCGTGGCGGATGACCCAAGCGGAGATGCCGCCTGGGCGGGTGAACAGGAGATCGCCGGGCCTGATGCCACTGGCCGTGGTCATGGTCACCACCTCCCCGCGTTGAGGGCCTGCTGCAGGGCGCGGATCGTCTGCGGTCCGCGCAGGCCGTCGATCTTGCCCTTGTAGTAACCCAGGTCGCGCAGGTAGGTCTGCTCTGCCCGGATCGACTGCGGCCCGAAGGACCCGTCGATCTTGCCCTTGTAGTAGCCGAGCTGCCGCAGGTACGCCTGCTCGGCCTTGACGGTCAGCGGGCCGCGCAGGCCGTCGATGGCGCCGGTGTAGTGCCCCAGCGCCTTGAGGCGCCGCTGCTCGGCCTTGATGGTCAAGGGGCCCTCGGACCCGTCGATGACCAGCGGGACAGCGGGCTCGGCGGCCAGGCGAGCGGCGATGTGCGCGCGGGTGATCGGGCCGGGGTACGCGTCGACCTGGATCCCCTCGTCGGCCTGGAAGCGGCGGCACGCGTCCTGAGACAGGGGACCCCAGGCCCCGTCGATCTCCCCGTGGTAGTAGCCGAGCTGGGCGAGGCCCTGCTGCGCGTAGAGGCGGTCGGCCCTGCTGATGGCGGCGTGGATCCGCTGCATCAGGGACGTGGCCGCGGGCACGGGGCTCGAGGTGACGGGGCGGGGCGGGGCCGGCTGGCCGTTGATCAGGGCGCGGACCTGCGCGCGGAAGCCGTCCATGTCGCCGGGCCACCCGGCCGGGTCGATCTTGCGACCGACGGGCTTGGCCCACTCCTTGTGCCCGATGACCATGTCCGGGGTGACCCCGTACCAGCGGGCGAGGGCGGCGACACCCTTGGGGTAGGACTCGAGCTGCTCGGGCGTCCAGTCGCCGCGGCCGGTGGACTCGGCCTCGATGCCGATGAGGAACCGTGCGGCATCGTTGGTCGGCAGGCCGAACCCACTGCCCTTGCCGGGGTGGTTGGCGCGGCCGGCGGCGACGACGTACCACACGCCGTCGCGGGCGAGCATGAGCTGCGCGAGCGGGCCAGGGACGTCGGGGCGGCCGTTCTTCACGGTGCCGAGGGAGGGCAGGTTGCCGTTCGCGGGCCCGGCGGTGTGGTGGGGCATGATGCCGGCCACGCGCGTCATGCCGGCGCTGTTGGTCGTGCGGGTGCGCCAGCCGGCGACCTCGACGACCTGGCAGCCGCCGGCTCGGAGCGCGTCGGCGAGATCGGTCAGGAACATGGGGGGCCTCCTCGGTAGGTGAGCTACCGAGGACGGTCCGTTGCCGACCGCGTAGGGCAAGGGGCCCGGGGAGACCCCGTCAGGTTGGCAACCTTTGCCAATGTGGTTGGCAACATTTGCCACGCATAAGAGAAGACAAGATTAGATTGGAGTTGGCAGTTGGCAACTGCCAACCGCCACCGCCCGCCCCACGAGATGTGATCTTCGTCACACCTGCCTGGATTGGGCCCCAGCCTCCTTGCGCCAGGCACCGCCGCGCGGACGGTCCTGCCCAGTGGGACACCCCGACACCCCACACGCCCGACAGGAGGCGGGCAGGCATGACCCCCGTAACCACCACCCCCCGGCTTACCCCCACGGCCGTCGACGTCCTCGCGCACATCTACCGGTGCCGTGAGACCAGGCAGTCCAACGCGCAGCTGGCGGACGTCGCCCGGTGCTCCACCCGTGCCGTCCGCGGCGCCCTCACCCAGCTCGAGGACGCCGGCCTCATCGCGGTCGAGCGCCGCCGCCGCAACTCGGCCGCCGGCGACCCGACCGGGCGCACCTTGGCCATCACCAACTACGGCCGCGAGGTGCTCGCCGCCCTGATCCGAGAGGCGGGCTTCTGATGGGCGCCCGGACCCCGACCCGCGGCGGGCGCTACGTCGCCCTGCACACCCGGATGCTCGGCGACACCGACCTGCTGGTCCTGTCCGTCGAGGCGCGGTGCCTGTGGCCGCTGCTGCTGCTCCACAGCGCCGACCAGGGCCTCGGCGGCCGTGTGCCAGCCGACCCCCGCAGGGTCGAGCTTGTCGCCCACCTCGGTTCCGTCGACACCACCCGCCGGGCCCTCGACGAGCTCCTCGACGGCCGGTTCCTCATCCCCGACGAGGACGACCCCGCGTGGCTCATCATCCGCTCCTGGGCCAAGAACCAGGCCAGCTTCCTCGGCGAGGCCGAGCCCGAGCCCGGCTCCAAGCGGTCCATCGGGCAGCTCCGGCGCGCCCACCGCGCCGGGTCGCACGCCGCTGAGGCTCGCCCCGGCTGCCCGGAGTGCGAGGCCGACGGAGACCGTGCGCAGTGCGCAACCGGGGACGCCCAGGAGACCCCAACGCTCACCGTCGTCCCGGACGCTCCGGCGGACGAGCCCGAGCCGGCCCCTGCCCGCGCCGCGAAGCCGGGCGGCATGTCCGAGGTCCTCGAGGACCTGCGGGTGTCGTTGGACGCGGCGGTCGCGGAGGCGGAGACGCCGGTGGCGGCGTACCGGGAGGCGCTGGAGACGGCCGACGCGATCGCGCAGCACCCGGAGGTCGCGTCGCGGTCGAAGGACGCCAGGTCGAGCCTGCGGAACGCGGTGCTGGCGCACGCGCTCATCTACTACCTGGGTGACGCGGCGTCGCGGGCCGTGATCGGTGCGGCGAACCGGGGCGCGAAGGCCCTCGGGCCGGACGGGCACTGGTGGTACGTGGTCGCCGCCGCGAAGGCCGCCGGCCGCAGCTTCGAGTCGGAGCGGAAGCTGACCGGGTGGTTGGCGACCGTGGCCCAGGGTGAGCGGGCTGAGCGGAAGGCGGTGGCCTGATGGGTGGCGTGAACCCCTACGCGGACTTGGTCATCCCGGACCCGGTGGACCCGTGGGAGCACGTGCGCAGTGCGCAGCCAGAGGTGGTTGGCCGCCCGGTGGCCGCCCTGCACGTGTCGCACCTGGTGGCGCAGGCGGTCGCGGAGACCGCGGTGCGGCACGAGCACGGCAGCATCGGGCTGCGCACGAGCCTGGAGACCCTGAACCCGCACCTCGGGGAGATGCTGACCCCGGGCACCGTGACGGTCGTCGCCGGGTCGAGCGGTGTCGCGAAGACCACCCTGCTGAGCCAGCTGGCGGTGGAGTTCGCGGAGGGCGGGGCTCCGGTGATGCTCGCCTCGATGGAGGACGACGGGCCCGACGTGGTGAAGCGGATGCTCGCGAACGTCGGGAACGGCAACGTGGGCCAGATCAGGGCCGGGTTCCGCGACCCTGCCGGGCGCCAGCAGCCCATCCCGGCGGAGTTCGACGCCGCCGCGGAGCGCCTGTCCGCCCTGCCGCTGACGGTGATCACGCAGCAGGTGTCGATCACGGAGCTCGCGGCGGAGGTCGCCCGGTGGCGCGCCACCGGCGCCGGCGCCGAGTGCCCGCTCGGGGTGGTCATCGTGGACCAACTCGGCCACCTCCTCCCGGACGACCCGGCCGCGTTCAAGGCGCGGTTCCCGCACGCGCAGCAGCCGCCGCGCATCGGCGCCCGCGAGGACCGCATCTGGGAGTGGCAGGTCGCCGCGCTCAAGGCCCTCGCCGAGCACTTCCGCGTCGTCGTCATCGTCGCCCACCAGCTCAACGAGGTCCGCGACGACGCCGGCAAGCCAACCTTGGGCAGCATCCGCGACTCGCGCGGCATTGTCCACAAGGCCCACGCCGTCCTGGCGGTGTGGCGACCCACCAGGCTGCCGAACCCGGACGCCGGCCCCGGGGAGCCGAAGACCGTGCCCAACGAGCAGGGCCGCATGTGGCTCCTCTGCCTGAAGAACCGCCTCGGCCCGACCTTCGAGCTCGAGGTCACCTGGCAGGGCGCACACCAGCGCATCGCCGACCTCGGCGCCACCATCGGCGCCCCACGCAAGACCGCGCCCGCACTCACCACCGGGCAGCTCGCCGCCATGGGCGCGCTCGCCCAGCTCCGCACCCGGTGGGACGCCCACGTCGACGCCGCTGCCATCGCAGCAGCCCGCGGCGAAGAGCCACCGGCGCCGCCGGTCCAGCGCACCGCGCTCGGCCAGCTCGCCGCACGGTGGGCACTCCCCGCCGCACCCACGACCGACGACCACAACCGCCCCGCGCGGATGCGCGACCTCTTCTGACCACGAGGGCGGCCCGGCACCACCCCCAGTGCCGGGCCGCTGGGCCACCCCCGTAGCCCCGCAGCGGCGAACGCGCCGCTGCTGACCCGAACCGTGCCCGCCGCCCGGCCACGCGCAACCAGGTAGGCGAGGTTGCGATAACTGAGCGACACCTTCCAGTTATCGCAACCTCGGTGTGACGCACATCACACAATCTCCTGCCCAGATCGGGCCTGACCTACTTGCCGTTGCGCACTGCGCACGGACGGTCCAAGTCACCAGCGGACCCCACACACCCCCTACCACCGCTGGTGGAGGTAACCCCCATGGCACTGCGCACCCGTAAGCCGACCGGGCTCGCCCCGTGGCCGCTCCTCGTCATCGAGGGGCAGGAGAAGTCCGGGAAGAGCTTCAGCACCGCCCTGCTGACCGGCGACCAGCGCATCGGCACGACCTACTGGTTCGACATCGGTGAGGGCGCCGCGGACCAGTACGGCGTGCTCCCGGGCGCCCGGTACGAGGTCGTCGAGCACGACGGGTCCTACCGGCAGCTCAAGGCGGCCGTGGACGAGCTCGTCAAGACGGTGCCGGGCACCGGTGAGGACGGCCGCCCGAACCTGGTCGTCCTCGACTCCGCGACCGCGCTCTGGGCGCTGCTGAAGGACGAGGCGCAGGCCGCCGCTCGCGCCAGCGCCGCGGCTCGCCGCGCCCTCGAGCGTGACCCGAACGCCGAGGTCCCGATCACGATGGACAAGTGGAACAGGGCCGCGAACCGGTGGAGGGGCATCATCGACCCGCTGATCCAGTGGCCGGGCCTGGTCGTGGTCACCGCGCGCGGGAAGGAGGTCGCTGCCCTCGACGACGCCGGCCGACCGATCCCGAACGCCAAGACGTACACGATCGAGGCGCACAAGACCCTGGTCTTCGACGCGGACGTGATCGTGCGGGCGGTCCGGCCCGGGGTGGTCCGGCTCACCGGTGCCCGCTCCGCGCACGACTTGCGCGAGCACCTCGACCGCGACGCCAACTGGTCCCTCGCCGCGCTGCTCTTCGATGTGTTGCGCCTCGGGGGTCGCATGGGCACCCGTGACCTGAAGGTCGCCCAGGTGGAGACCGCCGAGACCGAGCGGGTCGAGCTCGTCACCGCGCTCCTCGCGCAGGTCGAGGCCTCCACCGAGGAGGCCGCGCTGAGGGCCCTGTGGAAGACCGCCGCGGAGCAGCTCGGCGACGGCGAGCTGTTCGAGCAGGTCAAGGCCGCGATCCTCGCCCGCCGCGAGGTGATCAAGGCGCCGGCCGCGAAGGCCACCGTGGCCCAGAAGGCGCGGAAGGCCGCGGCCGGTGAGACCGACCCCGACCCGCTGGCGAACTACCAGCCCGACCAGCCCGCCGCGGCGTGAGGAGACCGATCACCATGCACCCCAACCTCGAGGACGTGCGATCGGCCACCGGCCGATCCGTGTACCGGCACCTCGCCCGGATTGCTGACGACGCCGGGCGGGTCACAGCCACCGACGACGAGATCGCGAAGTCGCTCAACAGGTGCCGTCGCACGGTCACCTACGCGCTGCGGGAGCTCCGGCTCGCTGAGCTGATCCGATCCGAGCTCCACGGTGACTCCGGCACGAAGCGCACGATCATCCTGCTGGGTGACTGGGCCCGACCCTGATCCGCACGACACCACCCGACCTGCACGTGCAGGTCGGGTGGTGTCGTCTCATCATCTTGTTGCGCGTCCCGCCGGCGCCAGGTTGCCAGGTGCGGGCCGTGCGTGGCCCAGCACGGGCGACGTTGCCCGGAGCGCCACCGGTTCGGGTCACGGGTCGGTGCGGTGAGGGCAGAGTCGCGCAGGACGTTGGCGCCAGCGATCGGGTCGTTGCGGGCAAGGTGCCGGGCCGCCGAAGCGATCACTCCTGGGCGGGTGGCGTCGGGTCCTCGACGGGGTCGTCGGCCAGGGCCGCAGCCTCGCACGCGATCAGGTGATCCATGTCACCCGGCGCCGGGTAATACCGCACCCCCGGCCGTTGCCCAGTCTTCGTTTCGTCCCGGATCAGGGTGATCGGCTGCTCCCCGCAGTGCGGGCACAGCTCCGTGTGCTGAGTGATCGCCATCAGGCCTCCACCTCCATCGTGATCGCCGATTGCCGGTACACGGCCACCCCAACGCCGATCACCTCCGTGTGGTGCAGGAAGGCGACCAGGCCGATCTTCCCAGCCCCGGACGGGCGGGGCCGGATCGCTACGACCGCATGGTTGCCACCCGGCAGCGCGTCCACAGTCATGTTGCTCGACGAAGAACCGACCCGTGTCGGCGGCGTCGTGTTGGTGAGGGCGTCCGCCGCCGTGAGTGACGAGTTGAACCCGGCCCCGTCGAACATCAGGACCGCGGTCGGCGCGTCCAGGCGGAACGCCCACACGATCGGGCGAGCCCGGTCATCTATGCTCATCGGCGTCACCGACTGGTCGAACTGCGACAGCAGGCCGTGCCCACCGACCGCGTACCAGCCACCGCCCAGCGCGGCGAACGAGTGACACACGGTGTCGCCGACGAACCCGCCCTCCTCCCGGTAGCCGGGGACCGCCGCCGTCGTGGTGAAGTAGCCACCACCAGGCGTGACCCGGTGGGCCATGACGGTCTTGACCGGGGTCCGCCCCGGCATCGCCGGATCCGGCAGACCTGGCTCGACCCACACCAGGTCCCCCGTTGCCGGGTCAACATCCACCAGCTCAGGGTTTTGCGGGGTTGTCACCTGCCCGTGCTCCCACAGTGTGAACGGCGTCGTCACGTTCGCCGGCTTGTGGTAGAGGGCCGTGTTCATCCTGACCCACACGTGCCCGCCCCCGACCTTCACCCACGAAACCGTCAGCCCGTACGTCCCTCCGGGGACCGTTGAGGTCGTCGGGTCGTACCCGGCAGCCTCGAGGAGACCGAAATCGTTCCACGTCCACGCCGCGTCCTGCGGGCGCAGGTAGGCAACCGTGGTCCACTGGTAGCCGGACGAGGCGACGTTCTGCGGCAGGCCGCACACCGCCCAGCACCACCCGGTGGCACGGTCCACGGTTGCCCACTCCGGGCGGCCCTTCGCCCTGACACGCGTCGACCCGAACTGCAACGCGACCTCCGCGTAGTTCGGGCGCACCGCGATCTGCTCCACGGACGGGTAGGAGCCGCCCGCCCCGGCCGCGGCGGCCCTAGCGGGGACGAGCCCGCTAGGGCCCGACCCCTGAAACGGTGAGCACAGGATCGTCCCTTGCTGCGACGTCACCACCTGGGCGAGCCCGGTCTGGGAACGGAAGCCGGTGACCGGGGCAGGGCCCTCCACGCCAGGGTCGATGATCTCGACGTTGGCGCCGGATCTATCAATGTGAAGCGTCCCCGCGAGGAGCGATCCAGCCTTGAACCCAAACCCGTCCCCGCGGAGAACGTCTGCGGCGACCACCTGCCCAGTCGTGTCAGGAAGAGGCGTGATGACCGACCTCCAGCCGACCAAGGCGTCGAGGTCCACCGGCCACCAAGACGGGGTGTTCGGCGGGGCCGTGACGCCACCGATCGTCGCCGCGACCCACCCTGTTGTGGTCTTCACCGGCACCTGGCCCGGCTGCGCGTCCGGCAGCCTGCCACCGGCCCCGTCACGACCCGCCGGACCAGGAGGACCCGCCGGCCCACGATCACCCTTCGGGCCCTTCTGGCCCGGATCACCCTTCGGGCCCTTCGGGCCCTGCGGGCCCGGCGTCATCGCACGAGCCTCCTGCGCGCTCATCCGCCCCTCGAGGTCAGTCAGGCGCGCCTCAGCGGCACCCAGGCGAGCCTCAGTGCTGTTGTGCAGCTGCGCGTGCAGGTCCACCTGAGGCGTCGAGTTGCTGACCGTCGTCACGTGGGTCCTCCAAGGTCCGGGGCGTTACCCCTCGGACGGTCCGGCGCTCAGCCCGCCGGGCACGGCACGTGTGACCCTCATACCGAGCACGATGTTCGACGTGCTCGTGACGCCACCGATCGTCGTCGCGGCCCACCCGGTTGCGGTCTTCACCAGCACCTGGCCCGGCTGCGCGTCCGGCAGCCCGCCGCCACCACCGACCCCGTCACGACCCGCCGGGCCCTGCGGACCCGGCGGACCCGCCGGCCCACGATCACCCTTCGGACCCTGCGGGCCCGTATCACCCTTCGGGCCCTGCGGGCCCGGCGTCATCGCACGAGCCTCCTGCGCGCTCATCCGCCCCTCGAGGCCCGTCAGGCGCGCCTCAGCGGCACCCAGGCGAGCCTCAGTGCTGTTGTGCAGCTGCGCGTGCAGGTCCACCTGAGGCGTCGAGTTGCTGACAGTCGTCACGTGGGTCCTCCAAGGTCCGGGGTGTTACCCCTCGGACGGTCCGGCGCTCAGCCCGCCGGGCACGGCACCCGCCAGCACCTGCGCGAGCTCCGCATCCCCCACGTCATCCAACGAGGCCGCCACCGCCGCCACCCGGTCCCGGTCCCAGCCGCGCACATCAGCCAGCCACAGCAGCACCGCCAGGCGCACATCCGACCCGGTCACCACCGGCGACACCGCGCCCGCGAACTCCCAGTTCAGGTCCATGCCGGGCGGCACCACCCCCGCCGCCGGGCGCGCCTGCGCCACCTCCCGCGTCGAGTTCCGGGTCAGCGCCAGCTCCCCACCCTCAGTCACCGCCGAAAGGAGCCCCTGCGCACACACCCCCACCACCGCGTCACCGTCCACCTCCACGGTCAGCAGCACATAGTCCGCCGCCTGGATCCGCTCGCGCCCCGCCCACCAGCGCAGCAGGGCGCGCGGCACGTCGACCGGGTCCCCACCAAGCACCGACCGGCCCATCGCCACCCGCAGGAGCGTGCGCAGTGCGCACGCGTCCCCCACGGCCTGAGGGGCCGCCGCGTTCCGCACCTTCAGGTTCACCGGCACCTCGAGCACCCCGCACCCCTCGAAGGTCAGCGTGGCGATGAAGTCCGCTGGCGGCCGGGCGCCCTCCAGGTGCTCCCACCGCACCGCCAGCAGCTCCGGGAGCGCGGGCGCAGCAGCGGGGTCCAGGGCGGCGACGGCTTCAGCGCTGATGGCCAACTGTGCCGGCCGGTCCAGTCGTGCGGCGAGCTCCGCTTCGAACGCCTCCCCGGCGCCGCGGTTCCCGCCGCGCCCGTGCGCCGCGGTCCACGCCTCCTGCGCCAACCCGCGCAGCGTCGGGGTCCCGGCGATGGCCGCCCACACGGCGGCGAGGGAGCTGAGGGCCTGGTGCCTGCGACCCGGCAGCACCGGGTCGAAGAGGTCACCCTGGACGGCCTGCTTCACAGCTTGGACGGTCCGGCGGGCGCCCTCAAGATCACGGAGCCGGGCGGTCAGCCCCTTGCGGCCGGGTCGTCAGCGCCAATGGGCCGCTCGAGCAGCTCCTCCAGCCGGGCGCGCTCACGCTCCCGCCGCTCCTGGTCGCACGCCGCGATGTGCTCACCCAGGGCGGTGCGGACCTCGCCGACGCTCTCGATGGTGCGGGCCTGAAGGCCCTCCATCGAGGTCACCCGGTCGACCAGCTCGTCGACCTTGTCGCCGATCGAGTCGTGCCCGTGGTTGGAGGTGACCTTCCGCTCGATCTCCCGCGCGGTGCGGTGGGTCTCCACGACCACCTTCCGGGCCCGCCGCGCCTCGACCGTCTGCCACACGAGCGCCGCCACCGCCGCCAGGAGCGTTCCCGCCGCGCCGGCGATGCCGCCAGGGGTCGCTGTCACAGTCGAAGCGGCCTCACCGGCCAGTGTCAGGAAGTCCATGCCCCGCACCGTCCGGCACGGCCGCCGTCACGCCAGGACGGTCACCACGATCGCGTCGGCGCCCTGCTGCAGCAGCTCCACCTCGGCACCCACAGCAGGGGTCCACCACGCCGGGTAACGGATCCAGGCCTCGCCGGTCAGCGCGGTCTGCACCCGCTTCGGGGACGCCTGCACGGCGGTCACCGTCGAGCGGCGCCACACAGCCGTCGCACCCGACCGCGCACGCGGCCGGTCGAGCTCACGCAGCACCTCCATGCCCAGCATCAGCCGATCCTCCTCACCAGGTCCACCTGCGAAGCGAGCGACCCCGGCGTCAAGCTCGTCACGACCCGCTCGACCCGGTAGACCTCGGCAGTCATGTCGAGCATGTCCGACGTGACCGCCGCCAGGTCCCCCGCGTCCAGGTGCGGCACCGGGAAGGCCTCCAGCGACACCGCGTCCGTCACCGCGGACCACTCACGCAACAGCGCGATGCCCAGGTTGTACGCGTCGGCGTACGTCGTCACAGCGCTCGAACGGTGCTCCCTGGCGATGACCCGGCCGATCGTCTCCGTGCCGTAGGGGCCGTGCTCGTCACGCACGACGGCCACCACCGGCTCCTCACCGGACGCCTCCCCGTACACGACCACCGTGTTCACCAGATCCGCGGCCGTCGGGGTCCGGGTCGCGCGGATGAGGGTGCCCGCGTCGGCGAGCTCGATGACCGGCACCCCGGTCAGCGGGTCCGCAGGCACCCCGGCGCACACAACACCCTGCCGGTTCACCCACAGGTCCCACCCGGCCAGCGCCGCGAGCGCGCACGCGTCCTCCCACGGGTCCCCGGTGCTGTCCTGGTAGCCCGGCGTGTAGACCAGCTGCGGAAGCGCCACCGTCGTCGTCGGGATGCTCGTGGCCACGCCCGGCAGGCGGTTCGTGAGGATCCTGGTCAAGGCCGTCTTGAGGTTCTGCCCGGCCGGGACGACGAACGGGGTGTCCCACGCCGCGGCGGCGATCGCGGAGGCGGCGTCGAACCCCGACACGCGCAGAGCCGGGTCGCCAGGGTCACCGCTGAAGCCCGGCGAGTCCACCAGGAACCGCCCCAGCGGCACCGTCTCCCACGTGTCCGTGCCCGACAGGCGGGCACGCCAGTAGACGCGCACCTCCGTCAGGAGCGGCATCAGGAGGCCCTGCATCTGCCGGCGCCGGTAGTCCCCGAAGACGCCCTCACCGAACAGGCCGTCGCCGAACCGCCGGTCCTCACCCACGATCTCGGTCTCCGGGGTCAAGGCGTCCAGCGGGAGCAGGGTCAGCGAGCACGACCGGCGCACCGCGGCGCTCGCGTCATCGGTGACCTGGCCCTCAACCACCTCCGCGGTCGCGACCCGGACCCCGCCCTGCCACAACTCCGCGTACGCCTCCACGGCGTCGGGGCCCGGGCCGGCAAGGTCAGCCGCCAGGTGGGAGCTGATGGTCCACATCAGGCCACCCCGACGAAGTTCACCGTGACATACAGCAGCGGGTTCGTCGCGCGGTCCGGGGTGTCGATGACGCGCCACTTCACTGGGCCCACGAACTTCACAGGCCACACCTGGCCGGTGTCGTCCGTCAGGAGCATCCGGCGGCCGAGGCCCCGCAGCACACGCAGCTGCTCGAGCACCACGGGGACAGTCACGATCAGCTCCGGCACCGACACCGTCGCCGCGCGGCGCGGGCCGTCCGTCACGAACGGCGAGCCGCCACGGGCCGCGTACAGGACCGTCGTCTGCTGGTCCTCCGTGACCTCGATGTCACCAGCCGCAGGGGTCAGGGCCACGGTCAGCCCCGACTCCGGCTCCGTCAACGTCCAGGCCATCAGCGTCCCCTCATCTGCCGGACCGCGACGCGCTGCTCGCGGGCCACCTCTGCCATCGCCTCCCGGACCGCGGACTTCGCGGCCTGCGTGACCGCGGCCGCATCCGACGCGGTGGTGCCCGCTGGGATGGCGACCTCGATCCTGTCGATGTTGATGACCGTCCCGCCCCAGCCACCCTGTGCCGCCAGGGTCAGGGTCGGGTCCCACCCGCCCGCGGCGGCCAGGTCCGCCGGGGTGAACCGCGGCGACCTCATCGCGATGAGGTCGGCGACGTCGCCCCACGCGCGGGCGACCTGGCCCTCACCTGCAGCGATGCCGCCGGCGAGGCCGGCCATTAGGAACCCGCCGACCTCCGCCATCGCCCGGCTCGGGGAGCGGATCCCGAAGATGCCGCGGATGCCGTCGAGCATCGACGACCCGAGGTCCCGCAGGAAGTTGACAGGCGCGGCCGCGAAGTTGCGCAGGCCATCCATGAGGCCCTCGATGATGCGGCGACCGGCATCCAGAAGCCACTGGCCCGCGTTCGTGAACACCCCGCGGATCGAGTCGCCGAGGTTGCCGAACCACTCCCGCACCTGCCCGGCCCGCTCGCCCACGCCGGTGAGCAGGCTCGTGATCAACCCGAGCCTGTCGGCGAGCGCGCTGAAGAGCGCGTCGGCAAGCGCCATCACACCGCGGAGCAGGCCGCCGAGGAGCGTGGTCAGGACCTCCACCGCCGGGGCGACGAGCGCGACGACCAGGTCGCCGATCAACTGGACCGCGGGCACGAGCAGATCGAGCACGGGGGCGATGAACCCCATCAGCGGCTCGATGAGCCCCGCGATGAGATCCGCGAGCTGCAGCAGGATTCCGGCGACGAGCTCCGCCATCATCGAGTGCAGGGGGGCGAACGCATCCACGAGCAGCATCACGACGTCGATCACCGGGGCGAACAGGCCCATGACCAACCCGAGCTTGTCGGCGAGCGCGCCGAAGAGCGCCCCAGCAACCTTCAGCACACCGCCGAGCACACCGCCGAGGAGCGTGGTCAGGACCTCCACCGCCGGGACGACGAACGCGACGACCAGATCGCCGATCTGCTGGAGCACGGGCGCGAGCAGCTCGATCAGGGGGGTGATGACCCCCATCAGCGGCGCAACGAGCCCCGCGAGGAGTTCCGCGAGCGGTGGCAGGACTCCGGCGATGAGCTCCCCGACGAGCGCAAGCAGGGGGGCGAGCGCATCCACGAGCAGCACCACGACGTCGATCACCGGGGCGAGCGCGTCGATGAGCGTCCCGAGGACCTGCCCGAGCACAGGCAGCAGACTCTGCGCGAGCTGCCCCACGACGCCCACGAGCGGACGCGCCGCCTCGGAAAGGTGCGCGAGGAGCTCCGCGAGCGGTGGCAGCAGGTCCGCGATGATGCCACCCAGGATCGGCAGCACCGGCAGCAGCGCGTCCATCAGGGCGTTGATGTTGCCGGCGATCACATCGGCTATGACCGTCGCGACCTCGGTGAGCACCGGCAGCAGCGGCTCGAGGGCCTCACCGATTGCGGCCAGCGCCCCAAGGAACGCGCCGGCGAGGGCGTCCACGACGACCATGACCGGGGGCAGCAGTGCGGTGACCGCCTCGACGAGCATCGTGATGATCGGCGTGATCGTCTCGATGAGCGGTGCGAGCAGCGCCAGGATGCCCGCGAACGCCTCACCGAGGACGGGCAGCAGCGGGCCGACGGCGTCGAGCAGTGCGCCGATCGCGTCGATGAGGACGGGGAAGACGGGGGCCAGGGCGGCACCGATCTGCTGGCCGAGCTGCCCGAGCGTGCCCGCGAGCTGCGGCAGCAGCGGCAGCAGCCCGCGCAGCACCGCACCGACCGGGTTCAGCAGTGTCATCAGCCCGGTCAGCGGGCCCTCACCGGCGAGCAGCGCGTCGATGAAGCCGAGGACCCGGTCCGCGAGCCCGTCGATCCACGGGCCGGCGACCGCCTGGAACGCCGTACCAAGCCGCTCGAACACCGGCTCGATCCGCTCCCCGACGCCGTCGACGATCGTGATCAGCTGCCCGAAGACGTCCTTGATCAGCGGGAAGACGCCGCCGGTGACGATGACGCCCAGGCGCGACATCGCCGCGCCGAGGTTCTTGAACGCGCCACGGGTCGTGTCACCGCTGGCGAGTGCGGCGCCGCCGATGTTGCGCTCCATGACCTCACGGAACCGGGCCGCGTCCACCTCGCCCGCGGACACCATCTTGCGGAGCTCCTCGGCGGTGACCCCGTACTCCTCCTGCAGCCACTGGAAAACCGGCAAGCCACGGTCGGCGAGCTGGTTCAGCTCCTGCGTGTAGACGCGACCAGAGGTCGTCATCTTGTTGAGGATCTGGCCCATCTCGCCCATCGAGGTGCCCGCGATCGTGGCGGCGTCGCTCGTCAGGCGCAGGTAGCGCTCGAGCTCCTGCCCTGGCCGGATGCCCGCCGCGACCGCGGTCGCCGCGGTCGTCGCCGCCTCGTCGAGCCCGAACGCTGTGCCCTTCACCGCGGCCAACGCGTCGGACATGATCGTCTGCACCGACTCGGCGTCGTGCCCCAACCCGCGCAGCTGAGCCTGGGCGTCCTCGATGTTGAGCTGCCTGTCGATGCCGCCCCTGATCACCTTCGCGGACACGATCCCGCCGATCGCCGCGCTCGCGATGCCGCCCCACTTGACGACTGCGCCCGCCATCGACCGCACACCCGACGCGATCCCGCCGATGGCCCTCTGGGCGCCGTCAGCGGAGCCGTCGATCAGCACCTTCAGCCTGGCGACGTTCACGGGACCCCCACCGGTCAGCTCTCCTGGCGCGCCCTCGCACGCCTGGTCCTGACCGTCCGGAACGCCAGCACCCGCGCACCCAGCAGGGTGCGCGGGTGCTCCGCGGTCAGCGCTTCGCCGCCCTCTCCTGCGCCCACGCCTTCCACCGCCCGTAGGTGGACCCCACCCGCACCCAGTAGCGAGCGTGCGGGTGGTAGGCGAGGTCGAGCACGCTCACCCCGAGGGCTTCCGCCGCCTGCACGAGCGGCAGCCACTCTGGGGCACGGGCGGTCAGCGCCGGCGGTGCGTGCCGGCCGGCTTCGACGAGCGCCTGGAGGACCCGGAGCTCGTCGTCTACGCCAAAGGGAGCCGCTTGAGCTCCTCACCGAGCGCGGCCACCAGGACCAGCAGGGTCAGGAACCCCTGCCTCTCGAGGGCCTCCACGGTCGGGGGGATCGGCCCGTCGTCGTCCTGCAGGTCCCACTCGGCGACGAGCTCGGCGAGGAAGCTCGCGAGCACCCGGCGCGCCTCGACCGCGACCTCGTTGTCCGGGTCGTCGGGGTCCTCGAGGCGGTCGAGGGCGGCGAAGTCGAGCGACTGGTAGCGGCGCTGCAGCTCCTCGCTGACACCGGTGACGCGCACGCGGGCGGTGAGGGTGTCGTCGGGCTCGTCGCTGAACGCGATCTTCACCTCGCGGGTGAGCAGGTCGGTGGCGCGCTTCGAGGTGGTGACGTTCTGGATCTTCACGGGGGTCTCCTAACGGGGTGAGGGTCGACAGCCGCTGTGGCTGTCGACCCTCACCGTCCGGACGGTGCCTTCCGGCGCCGGTAGGTTCCCTGTCAGGGCTGGTCGGTCACCAGCGTGAACCGCGGGACGAAGTTGTCCGCCGGCTTCACGACCTCGAGGTTCGCCGTCACCGCGTACACCGCGTCCTCCTCGCCGCGGGAGTGGTCGGCGGTCTGCGCTGCCAGGTCGATCGTCAGCGACGCCGGCACCGTCGCGCCCGGCAGCTCCACCCCGGTCGCCTCGATGCGCACGTAGCGGACCTGCTCGGTGGCGCGCAGCTCCCGGGCGCGGGTCGTGGCCTCCGCGACCAGCTCGACGGTCGCGGACGGGCGCGTGTTGACGCGGCCGGGCGGGGCACCGAGGTAGCGGACCAGGGCGGCGATGTCGCCGAGCTGGACCTTCACGCCGAGCGTCTCGGTCAGCTGCGTGGTGCCGATCGACTCCGGGTGGCTGTCGACGTACACCCGCACCGTCTCGGCGATGATCGGGAGCGGCTGCACGGCCTCGGCGTCCTCGGTCAGGGTGACGTAGTCCTCGAGCGGGCCGCCGACCAGGTCCATGCTGATCTTGGAGTCACCGGACCCGGCGGACCACTCGAGCTCGAGCGACGACGCGAACACCCCGGTCGCGCGGGACCCGTGCAGCTCGTCGCCGTACTCGATGGTCACGGTGGGCCGGGCCGACTGGAGCGTGAAGGTGTGCTCGTACGCGGCGCCCTCGTCGAGCTCGATGGTCTCCGGCTCCCCGAGCGCCAGCGCGAGCAGGGTCCGCAGGTCCCGGTAGCACGGGGTCCCCTCGAACGACCCCTCCGTGTGCTCGTGCTTCTGGTAGACAAGGGACGTCCAGTACTCACCGGACGGCGTGATCTTCTCGGTCTCACGCTTGTCGGCGATGGTCAGGGTCCCCGAGGCGAGCCGGCGGGTGGCGGGGACCGCGCTCCCGACGGTGGTCTCCACGCCCAGCTGGGCGCGCTGCTCGGCGAAGGCGGTCATGTTCTACTCCTCGTGCTCGGTCGTGCTCCGGTGACGCTCACGGTCCGCCGCGGCGGCTGTCAGGCAAGGCGCCTGCCGACGACTACGCGGTAGCGCCCACCAAGGCCCCTGATGACGGACCCGCCGCGCTGCTCGGTCGACGCGAGCTCGCCGACACGGGAGCACGCGTGGACGACCCCGTCTGGACGCGTCACCGGGCCGCTGCCGTCAAGCGCGGCGTGGACCGCGTCCGCGATTGGGAGGACCTGTGCCAGTGAGCCGCCCTCGCCGCCGGGCGCGGCCGCGAAGGCGCGAACGGCCAGGTCCACGGTCGTGTAGATGACACCCTCGTGGGTGCGCGTGTCGGTGGGCTCGGTGTACCGCTGCACCAGCACAAGCGGGTACGCCGCGCCGTCGGGGGCGATGCCCTCGAACACGCGGTCACCGACGAGGGCGGTGACGGCCGGGCTGGCGGTCAGGGCGGCGACGGCGTGGCCGACCGCGCACGCGTAGGCGCTCATCGCATCTCCCTCTCGAACGCGGTCTTCAGGCGGGCCTCCAGACCCTTGCTGACCTCCTCGACGGCCTCGTCGAAGAACGGGCGCGGCGGCATCTTCGAGGTGCCGTCGTGGACGAAGCTCGCATAGGGCACGGTCGCGTAGAGCTCGGCGGCCTGCCCACGCTTCGTGAACTCGACCCCGACGGACCGCCACAAGTCACCGGTGATGATCGCGCCGTCGCGGACAATGATCTGCCGGGCGATGTTCCGCGCGGCGTTCCCGGCCCGGTGGACTTCCTGCACCAGCGCCTTGCGGACCGCGGCGTCCGCCTCGTCGAAACGGTCCTCCTCGACGACCACACGCGTCTTCTGCCCCATCAGGCCACCTCCGTCACCAGGCAGGTGGTCTCGAGGGCGAGCGTGCCGGTGAGCACCCGGTCGACGTTGAAGCGGCGGCCGGCGACCTCGATCGTGTCCCGCGGCTGCACGTCGGTGCCCCACGGGACGGTCACGCGGGCGATGGCCTGCTCACCGGCGCGCAGCGGGTCCGCCGCGTCGCGGTTCTCCGGCACCTTCAGGCGCCCGCGGACAACCCAGGCGAGCCTGGTGACCGCGGACCCACCGTAGGAGTCACGGGTCGTGGTGGCACGCACGATCGTGACCGTCTCCGGCATGAGGTCGGGGTCGGCTGCGCACGCGCGCGCGTCGTCGAGCTCCCAGCTCATCACACGCTCCCCGGCAGCATCCGGGCCCGCCAGGAGCGGCGCAGCGCGGTCAGGTGCGCGGTGACCTGCGACCGGGCGAGCCTGGTCCCGTCCGCGGTGACGTCGTGGCGGCCTGCTGCCTTCGCGAGCTTCGCGTCGAGGACGTCGACGACCGCCTTCGTGCCCCAGATCGTCTCGACGTAGCCGGGGTCGGTGATGCGGCGGCCGCCGGCGTCCACGATGCGGCAGCCGTCGAGGACCAGGTCGACCTCGGCCTCGGTGAGCGCAGGGGCGCCCGTGGTCGCGCTGGCGTGCAGCTCGACGAACGCCCTGGCCTGATCACGGGTCATCATGCCGGTGACGGTCCGGGCGGCGGCGGCCGGGGCCACCAGGAGCTACTGCCACGCCCGGGCGCTGGGGCACGGTGCGTTCATGGCTCCCCGTGGTGACCACGCGGACTACCTCAGCTTCGTGCGCCGGGTGCTGCGCGCTGCCGGACGGCGGGTCGGGCACGCCAACCCGGAGGACCTGGCCGAGCTCGCCAGGGTCCGTGACGAGCTCGACGCGGTCATCGACGGAGCGGTCGCCGCGCTGCGCGCTCAGGGCTACTCGTGGGCGGCCATCGCCGCCCCGTTGGGCGTGACCCGGCAGGCTGCGCAGCAGCGTTTCGGCGTCAACGCGACCTTGACGCGCCGGGCGGGGTGACCAGGGGTGCGGGAAGCCCCGCCTGTCCGGTCAGGGCAGGCGGGGCTTCCCGCGGGTTCGAGCTCAGTCCTCCTCGGGCTCCTCGGGCTCCGTGCCCTCGACGAGGACCTGGACGCCGTCGGTCGCGAGGACCTTGGTGCCGAGCTTGATGCGGCCCTCGACGATCGTGTCGAAGTCCTCGGTCTCCGTCTTCACGCCGATGAGGCGACGGGCCTGGGCGACCGCGGCGCCGTGCGCGGCGATGGCGATCGCGCCGGTCATCGGGACGACCTCGACCGACGCCACACCGAGCAGGGTCTTGGCCGTGGTGCGCGGGTCCTGCGCGCTCTTGAGCGTGGCCTGGCCCGTGATGAGCCGCGACCACAGCATGGGGGTCACGAAGAGGTGGACGTCCTCGGTGAACTGCGCCTCCGCGAACGGCAGGAGCAGGTCCACGAGGGCACCCCACGCGGTGTCGCCGCTGGTGCTCTTCGTGAGGTTGGCGCCGAGGTACTGCTTGGTGCCCTGGGCGATGCAGCCGGCGATCAGGTTGGCGTTGCCCTCCTTGACCAGCGCCTTGCCGCCGGCGGTGCCGATCTCGGCCGCCTGCTTGGCGGGCTCGACGTCGAGCTCGTCGATGGCGACCTTGAAGTAACGGTCGGCCGTGAGCCCGACCTCGACGTAGCCGCCGGTCGCGGCGGTGCGGGCGAGCAGGCCGTTCCGGTCGGCCGGGGTGTCCGCGAGGGTCACGACCGGCTCGAGGCGGACGACCGCGGTGCTCGAGCGCTTGGCGTTGATGTCCGCGACGAAGTCGCTGCGGAACTTCGTCGCGAAGTCCTTCAGCGACTTGCTGGTGGACAGCATGGTGGCGGCGACCGCCTTCTGGTCGATGCCGCCGGCCTTGTACTGGGCCATCTTGGCTACTCCTTACGTGAGTGTCAGGTGCGGCCGGCGTCACCGCTGTGTTCCGCCGAGGGCTGGCAGCACTGACCGGGCTGCCGTCGTGAGGTGGACGGTCCAGCCCGGTCAGTGCCACGCCAGGAGGGTCAGCCGAGGGCGTTCAGGCTCTCCATGTAGAGCTTCAGCTTCTCCGGGTCGTTCGCGAGCTCCTCGACGCTCATGGCGTCCAGCTCCTCACGGCTGAGGAGCTTCACACCGGTCCCGGTCGCCACACCGGGCGCCGGGGTGTTCCGCACGGCCGGGGCGCCGTCGGGCCGCACCAGCCACGGGTTGGCGGTCAGGACCTCGGCGACCCGCGCCTCGATCGTCTTCGGGTCCTGCGCGGTCAGGCCCTCGAGGTCGACGAGCTTCGCGACGACCGCCGGGTCGTGCGTGCCGGCGGCGGCCCGCTCGATGATCGCGGTCACCGCGGCCCGGTCGGCGGCCGCGGCCTTCCGCTCGAGCTCGGCGATCCGCTCCTCCGCGGTCTTCTGCGCCTCGGACTGCCGGGTGGCACGGTCACGCTCGATGCGCTCCTGCACCAGGGCGTTGATGGCGGCCTGCTGCTCCGGCGTGAACTCGACCTTCCCGGCGGGAGCGGGCGGTGCGGGCTTCGAGGCCTCCTGCTTGGGCGGTGCGGGCTTCGGGGCCTCGGTCTGCGCCGGCGGCTGCTCGCCGGTCGGGGCGGTGGTGGGCGTGGGGTCGGCCATGATTCCTCCAGGGTGGGAGTACGCCCTTGCGGGCCCACCCCCGACGGTCGGGGGCGTATCTGGGACCGTCCGCGTGGCCGCGGTGGGTGCCAGGAGGTCGGCCGATGCGCAGTGCGCAGCGGGGCTCGCTTCACCCCGCCCTGTAGAAGTCCTGAGCACGGTCGCCCAGCACCTCTCGCAGCGATGCCTGCCGACCGGTGGGGCCCCACTGAGGTGACCTGCCTGTGCGGGCGAGGTCGGGGAGGGTGATCGCGCCGGCCCGGTAGGCGCGGGCTGCGGCGGCCCCGATGGCCTGGTCCTGCTCGGCCGGTGTGAGCGCGTCGAAGAGCGCCGTGCCGAGCTCGCCCGGGTCGGTCTCTTCCCCGGCCCACACGGGCGCGAGCTCGCAGCTGCAGTTGGGATGGGTGGGCATCGGCTGGTTCAGCGGGAGCACCTGCCCGTGCATCCCCCAGCACAGGCCGCAGGACCGCGACGTGAGGGAGCACACCCACCGCCACCCGACGACGCCGGGGGTGCGCAGGTATGTGATCCGGGCAGCTTCCCGGCGGGCCCGGTGGGTTTCGGTGCGCACGATGCGCAGCGCGTCGGCGTGGGACCCGTGCGTGATCAGCCCGGACACGTCCGCAGCCATCGCCTGCGTGGTGCGGCCCCGGACCATCCCGTCGACGAGCACGCGCGCGACTGCGTCGGCGTCCCGCCCGGCGCGTGCGACCAGCAGCTCCCGCAGTGGGCCCCGCTCGGTCACCCCGACCATGTTCAGGACGGATGTCTCGTCGATGAGCTGGGCGAGGGTCCGGGACCGGTCGCGGAGACGCACGAGCGCTCGCGCGTCTCGGAGCGCGTGCCGCACCTCCCGGGCGGTCTCCCGGTCGAGCAGGTCGAGGACCCCGTCCGCCACGGTCACCAGGCGGGCGTTCGTGCGGGCCCGGAGTTCGTGCGTCTCCCGGAGCGCGGCCACGAGCTCCGCGGTCGGCTCCATCCCGCCGGCACGCATCGCGGCGACGGCACGGCCGAGGTCGAGCGCGTCCCTGCGCACCCCAGCGGCGACCTGCGCGTAGCGGCGCGCGAGAGTCGCGCGGGCGGGCGAGCCGCGGCGCCGCGCCTCGTCGCGGAACCGGCGGGCGGCACCGGTGACGTCGTCCACGGGCTACCTCACGCCCCCAGGTAGCCCTGCTCCGCTAGTGCGAGGGCACGGTCGGCGCGGGCCTGTGCCTGCTCGTCCGCGCGCTCGGCGATGAGCCGGGCCGCCTCACGGTCCATGCGGAAGAACGCCACGAGCGCGTCCTCGAGCGGGACGCCGGCAGCGACGGCCTGCGACAGGGCTACCGCGCGGGACGCGGCGGTCGAGGTCTCGATGTTCACGGGCACGACGTTCAGGTCCGGCGCCTGAACAGGGCGCCCGGTCGCGGCGTGCAGCCACCGCCGAGCCGCCAGGCGCACCAGGCGCTGCATCGCTGGCCGGTAGTGGGCGCGCCAGTCGGCCGCGGCGCGCTCGATGTGCGGCCGGTATGCGATCTCCAGGGCCTCGCCGCTGGCCGGCGGGGTGCCGGTGACCTGGAGCAGGAAAGCGGGGACGTACCCGAGGCGGGCGATGGCGGCCCGCTCCGCCTCGGCCCGCCGAAGGTACTTGTCCGGGTCCGGGGACTCGAACTGGATCACCTCGCGCCGCTCGCCCTCAGCGTCCGCGACCGTCGGGACGGACAGGTCCCGGCCGCCCGTGGCGGCGTTGACGGTCGGCACGACCGTGGACACCTCACCCGTGGCCGGGTCATAGCTGTCGAAGCCCAGCCAGGCGCGGAACGGGTGCGCGTAGTGCTCACCGACGACGAACTCGGTCTGCATGCTCTGGTTCAGCGCGTCCTGGTGCGGGGCGATCCGGTCGATGAGCGACCCGCCCTTGTCGATCGTGGCCAGCATCAGCTCCCCGAACGGGTTCGGGGTGCGGGTGACCTCGGCGAAGTCGGTGGCGTCCGGCAGCTGCGCGGTGCTCGAGGACCGGTAGTGGACGGTCTCCGTGGGCAGGTACAGGGTCGCCTCGGTCGGGGCGCCCTCACGTTCCTCACGCCACAGGTGGACCGCCCACAGGTAGGCGCCGCCGGCGTCGCGATGCACGTAGCACGACCGCGTGTCGAGGTGGAAGATGTCGATCTGACCCTCGCTGTTCCAGTCGATCGCGAGGGTGACCTGCTCGCCGGCGGCCTCCGCCTGCCGGAACGCGCGCGTGAGCGTGGCGGCCTCCCGGTCGAGCAGGTCGGTCACCCACGCTGCGGCGGCCGCGGCGAGCTTGTCCTCCTGCACCGGCTCCACGTGCGCGGGCATGACGGCGTCCGCCCGGGTCTCCACGACCAGCGCGCACTGGTTGTCGATGAGCCTGCCGAGACGGTCGCGCCACTGCTTCGTCCACGCGTCGCTGCCGGGCGGGAATGGATGCCGGCCCTCGAAGTAGCTGATGCGTGGCGCGACGCGGACACCTCGCAGCCTCAGGCGCTTGAGCGCCACCTCGAGCATCTCGCGCTCGGTCACCGTCCACCTCCACGGGTCGCCATGCCGGTGACGGTCCGCCGCGGAGGCTGTCAGGCCACCCGGCCGGTGAGGAGGTCGCGGGTGGGCACGTGCCCGGTGAACCGGGCCGGGGTGCCGGCGACGTGCGTGACGGCGTACACCAGGGCGTCGAGGCGGTCGGGGCTGGCTGGGTCGCCCGGCGCCCAGGTGGTCATCTGCGCCTCGAGGTCGGCCCACTCGCCGACGTGGTGGACGCGACCCTGCCCGTACATGGTGGCGACCGGTTCGGCACGTAGCGCCTTCCCGCGCTTGGCGTGGACGCCGACGATGCGGGGCAGTGGGCCGGTCCACTCGCCGGCGGCCTGTGCCGCCTTGAACGCCTGCCGCAGGGCGAGCTCGACGAACCGGCCGCCCTGGTTGGTCTCGTACACGATGACGTCGGCCTGCACCGCGGCCGCGAGGCGCACGCACGCCGCGGCGGCCTCCGCGGGGCCCTGGTAGCGGCCGGATGCGTCCCCGATGACGTACACGTGCGGCGGGCGGCGGGAGTCTGACCCGACCGCGATGAGGCCGGTCTCGTCGGACGACTCGGTGAAGCTCGTGGCCGGGTCGTACCCGACTACGACGCGCGCGAGGTCCGGGTGCGAGGCGACGTGGTCGATCGTGCTGAGGGACCACAACGCGCCCGGCACCTGATCCATGGCATCCCAGTCACCCTCGAGGAGCGCCCGGCGCTTCCGCGCGTCCGGGAGGGCCTTGAGCTGCGTGGCGTACTCGGGGTTCGCCTCGAGCAGCGCCGGGTTGTCCAGCAGGGTCGCGGGCAGGAACACCCGCGACGGGCCAGGCCCGGAACGGTCGGGCAGCGGCGGGTGCCACACGACGCCGGGCTCGGGCGTGCCCTGCCCGGGCGCCAGGTCCTCCGGGCGAGGCTTGACCCAGCGACGCTTGACCCACGCGAACCCGCGGCCCTCGGGGTTGGACGCGGCGATTGCGCTGACGCGGTGCCCGGCCGTGGTTCCACATTCCCGGCACGGCCGGGTCCAGGAGGACCGGAGTCGGGACAGCATGTAGGTGTACTGGCCTTCGGTGAGCTCGGTGAGCTCGTCGAAGTAGAGGCGGTCGAACTCCACGCTCTTGTACTGCTGCTCGTCGCCGTCGTGCTGGAGGCTGATGAGGCGTAGCACGGACCCGTTCGGGAAGGCCCACAGCAGCTCGGTCCGGTTGTGCCGGGCGAGCCCGCCGAGCGCCTGGGTGAGCGGGCCGAGGTGGGTCTGCTTGAGCATCGGCAGGGTGCGGCGGACGATCGCGACGTGCGCGCCCGGGTGCGCTAGGCAGTAGCTGGCGGCCGAGTTGCGGATCCAGTAGCTCTTGCCGCCGCCGGCGGCACCGCCGTACAGGAGCTCGAACGCCTGGCCTGCGAGCTCCTCGGCGCGGGCCTGCTTGGGCTGCGGGGTGTAGCCGGGCACGGTGGCGACCGGGGCGGTCTCGCGGTCACGGAGCCGCTCGAGGGCGAGGGCGATCGGGTCGGTCACCACTGGGACGGTCCGCGGTGGTGGGTGTAGGGCCACCGGGCCTTGGCGTTGGCAATGGCCAACGCTCTATTCCAATCTAATCTTGTCTTCTCTTATGCGTGGCAACATTTGCCAACCACATTGGCAAATGTTGCCAACTGAGCGCGAGCCACCGATGTGACGAAGATCACACCGAATCTGGCCCTGAGCTGGTTGCGGCCACCGCCCCCGCACGGACGGTCCCAGGTGACCCCCGACACCTGGAGACCACCATGACCCCCACCACCGTCGCCGTCGTCCTGACCGGCCCCGCCCGTGGCGGCCTCGCCGCTGTCCGCGGCGTCGTCGGCCCTATGACGCAGGACGCCGCCCACACCTACCTCGACGACCTCGCCGACGCCCAGGCGGCCGGCACCGTGCCCGCCGACCTTCGGGCCCGGATCGTCCCGGTCATCGACCCGGCGGGGCTGCCCACCGCAGCCTGACTCGCTTCCCCGCGCACGCGGGGTTCCCCCGGCGGAAGCCTCACCGCCGGGCACCGAAGCCCCACCGTCCTCCCTTCCGGTGGGGCTTCGTCGTGCTCCGGGGGTTCCCGGCGCTCGGCGGCCCGGCTCGGTCGGCGCTTCCACGGCATCGAGCTCGACCCGGAGTGGGCCCGCCGCGGCGCTGCTCGCCTCGCAGCGGTCACCACGCCGGACGACCAGCCAGCCCTGTTCTGAAACCTCCTGGCAGTGGGACCCCCGTTCCGGACTGTCCAACGCATGGACACCCCCACTCCTGCCCCCGCTGACCTGACCTTCCGCACCGGCACCGTGCTCGTCGGTAACGCCCTCGAGCGGCTGCGTGAGCTGCCGGACAACTCCCTCGACTCGTGCGTGTGCGACCCGCCGTACGGCCTGGCGGACCTGCCGCCGGCGAAGGTCGGTGAGGTCCTGGCCGCATGGTTGTCCGGTGACCGTGCCGCGATGCCGACCGGCCGCGGGTTCATGGGCAAGTCGTGGGATGCGTTCGTGCCGCCGCCGGCGCTGTGGGACGAGGTGTTCCGGGTCCTCAAGCCAGGGGGTCACCTCCTCGCGTTCGCCGGCAGTCGCACCATCGACCTGATGACGATGAGCGTGCGCCTGGCCGGGTTCGAGATCCGCGACACGCTCCACTGGATGTACGGGTCTGGCTTCCCGAAGTCCCTCGACGTCAGCAAGGCCATCGACAAGGCCGCCGGCGCGGAGCGTGAGGTCGTCGGTCCCGCTCGCTGGGCAGGCAGGCAGCCAAACGGCGGCTACCTCGGGATGATGAACGACGACGGGTGGGTGAGTAAGCCGGACAGCGAGCGCGCGACAACCGCCCCAGCGACGGACGCCGCGAAGCAGTGGCAGGGCTGGGGCACCGCCATGAAGCCGGCGCACGAACCGATCGTCGTCGCCCGCAAGCCCCTCGCGGGCACGGTCGCGGCCACGGTCCTCGAGTGGGGCACCGGAGCGCTGAACATCGACGCGTGCCGGGTTGGGACGACGGTCGAGACGTGGCCGAAGTCGCGGGCACACCCCACGGACAGCCGGGACCTTCGCTTCAGCTACACCGGGAGCGAGACCGAGACTGTCAGCACGGGCGCCGCACCCGCCGGAAGGTGGCCGGCGAACGTCCTGCTGACCCACTCCGCGGACTGCGAGCAGACGGGGACGGCGGAGGAGCGCCTCACACGCAACACCGGCGTCTTCACCGACCAGAAGCAGGCCGACGGGTGGGGCACGCGGCGCCCGGAGACGGAGACCGTCGCATCGGCCGTCGCTGTGTGGGCGTGCGCCCCTGGGTGCCCTGTGGCCGAGCTCGACCGGCAGAGCGGCACCAGCAAGAGCACCAGCGGTGGCACATCCGGCGGCGGACGCTCCGTGGCCATGTCAGGCGGCGCGTTCCGGACGCGGCCCAGGAGAGGTCATGACGATGCTGGCGGCGCGTCGCGGTTCTTCCCGCGGCTCAACTGGGACCCGGCGGTCGACGACGTGGCGCCGTTCCTGTACTGCGCGAAGCCCGGCAAGAAGGAGCGGAACGCGGGGCTCGAGCACCTCGAGGAGCAGGTTGCCGACCCGTACGCCCAGCACCGCGGACGCCGGATGCCGGAGGGCTCCGCGCGCATCGACGGACGCCCGCCGAGCACCGGCCAGAACAACCACCCGACCGTGAAGCCGGTCGCGGTCATGCGCTGGCTCTTGACGCTCGTCACCCCGCCCGGCGGCACGACGCTCGACCCCTTCCTCGGCAGCGGCACGACAGCCGTCGCCGCGGTCCAGTGCGGGTTCCGGTGGGTCGGGTGCGAGATGACCGAGGACTACCTGCCCATCATCGCCGGCCGGGTGGAGCACGCCGAGCAGCAGACCGCGGCCGCCGCTGAGGAACCCGCCGAGGACCAGCCGGCCCTGTTCTGACCGTCACCGTCTGGCACGCTTGTCCCCGTGACCACGACGACCACACCCCCACGGGCGGCCGCCGCACGCCGCGACGCGGGCCCGTCCCGCCCCTGTCCCGCTCCTGTCCCGTTCTGAGCGGGACATGGCCGGACGCAGCAGGACAACGAGCGGCTCCCAAGCCAGCACCGGTTGCGCACTGCGCAGGCGTGTTTCCGCAGGTCAGCGGCACGTTCCGACCCCACGACAACCACCCAGGTCCCGACCGCGTGAGGGGTGAGCACTGGACTCATAATCCGTCGGTCGCGGGTTCGAGCCCCGCCTGGCCCACCCGTCGCACGTCGCGGAGGCGGCGCCTCAGTGCCCGGAGAGCGAGTTCTTCGCCGCCGCGACGGCGACGGCGAGCAGCAGAC
>Ga0310823_100424_pt1 | contig 31112 bp, 29 predicted proteins | sample P4_ome_3_FD_201316 | JGI IMG/M metagenome (GOLD analysis project Ga0310823, IMG submission 201316) | Sorghum-adapted microbial communities from Joint BioEnergy Institute, Emeryville, California, United States - P4_Day56_Rep3 | ecosystem: Engineered > Bioreactor > SSF (Solid state fermentation) >...
GCCTGCCTCCGCTACGCGCCCAGTGGAGGCTATGTAACAGCCTCCACTGGGTAACAAAATTACGTGAGTGAACCATTATCCTTCGGTAACATTTTTATATGAGTTGACACGGAGCCTCCGCGAAAAGAAATTCAGTCCCGATTCGCAGGGCCGGTTGCTCTTGCAAGCGGCGTGAAGTTGGATTAAAATAATGGTGGGACTTAAAATGCAGTAGCGGGACGATTAACGTCCAGCCCAACGCCCGCATTCGTGCCGACTCCATCCGGCATCAGGGGAGGCCGGTAACATGCAGAACATCCTTCATATTCAAAAAAAGCTTGTGCCGGATTTGGTGCAGGTCATGCAAAAGCGTTACAAAATCCTGCACCAAATTCTCGTGTCCGGAACCGTGGGCAGAAGAACGCTGGCGGCAAGCCTCGATCTTACGGAACGCACCCTTCGCTCCGAGCTCGACATCTTGCGCGAGCAGGGTCTGCTTGAGACCGGAACGACCGGAATGACGCTTACCGAATCCGGCAGGCGGCTGCTCGAGGAGCTGGAACCGTTCGTCAAGGAAGTGTTCGGGCTTTCGGAGCTCGAAGAAGCGGTCCGGCTGAAGTTCGGGCTGCGCAAGGTCGTGGTCGTGCCGGGGGATTCCGACATTTCGGAAGATGCGAAGCGGGAGATCGGCCGGGCCGGAAGCCGGGTGCTCAGCCAGTCGCTCTCGCCCGGCGATATCGTCGCCGTCATGGGCGGCACGACGATGGCGCGAATGGCCGCCCAGATCAAAGTGCAGGCCCCGTTGACGGACAACTGGTTCGTGCCTGCCAGGGGAGGCCTCGGGGAGAGCGTCGAATACCAAGCGAACACGATCGCCTCGGAGCTGGCCAAGCGCACCGGAGCGCGCTACCGGATGCTGCACGTTCCCGACCATCTGAGCGAGGAAGCCTATCAGACGATCATGCAGGAGCCGAACGTCCGGGAAGTGGTGGACATGATCCGAAGGGCCCGCATCGTCGTACACGGCATCGGCGACGCGATCACGATGGCCCGGCGGCGGAAGCTCGACGCGGATACCGTTCGGGAGCTTCTGAAAGACGGGGCGCTCGCGGAGGCGTTCGGGTACTACTTTGACAAGAACGGAGCCGTCATCCATCGGATGGCGACTGCGGGGCTCAGGCTGGAAGACATCGAAGCCGCCGAAACGGTCATCGGACTTGCGGGCGGACGAAGCAAGGGCGAGGCGATCGCCGCGGTGCTGCGGTTCGGGCATGACGACATTCTCGTCACCGACGAAGCGGCAGCGGAGGAAGCCTTGAAGCACGGCTGACCAAGCCGGCAGCCGGGCAAATGCGATGGTGGTCTGGGCGCAATGTTTCAGAGCGCCTGATATAGATCAAATTTGAACAACAGAATGTCAAGGAGGAACCATTCATGAGTGTTAAAATCGGTATTAACGGTTTCGGTCGCATCGGACGCAACGTATTCCGCGCATCGCTGAACAACCCGAATGTCGAAGTTGTGGCGATCAACGACCTGACGAGCGTAGACACGCTGGCGCACCTGTTGAAATACGATACGACGCACGGCAAGCTGAACGCGACGGTCGAAGTCGCCGACGGCGCGCTGATCGTCAACGGCAAAACGATCAAAGTATTCGCGGAACGCGATCCGGGCGCTCTGCCTTGGGCTTCCGTAGGCGCTGAAATCGTCGTCGAATCGACGGGTATCTTCACCGCCAAGGAAAAAGCCGAACTGCACCTGAAAGGCGGCGCGAAGAAAGTCATCATCTCCGCTCCGGCTACGAACGAAGACATCACGATCGTTATGGGCGTCAACCACGAAAAGTACGACCCGGCCGTTCACCACGTCATCTCCAACGCTTCCTGCACGACCAACTGTCTGGCTCCGTTCGCCAAAGTTCTGAACGACAAGTTCGGTATCGTCAAAGGCATGATGACGACGGTTCACTCCTACACGAACGACCAGCAAGTGCTGGACCTGCCGCATAAAGACCTGCGCCGCGCCCGCGCTGCCGCAGAGAACATCATTCCGTCCACGACGGGTGCTGCCAAGGCGGTTGCCCTCGTGCTGCCGGAACTGAAAGGCAAGCTGAACGGCATGGCGATGCGCGTTCCGACGCCGAACGTATCCGTTACCGACCTGGTTGCCGAGCTGAAAGTCAACGTAACGGTCGAAGAAGTCAACGCCGCGCTGAAAGAAGCTGCGGAAGGCCCGCTCAAAGGCATTCTGAACTATTCCGAAGAGCCGCTCGTTTCGAGCGACTACAACGGCGATCCGGCTTCCTCCACGATCGATGCGCTGTCCACGATGGTCGTGGAAGGCAACCTGGTTAAAGTCGTCTCCTGGTACGACAACGAGTGGGGCTACTCCAACCGCGTCGTCGATCTGGCCGCTTACATCGCAAGCAAAGGCCTGTAATTCGTCCCAAAAGCCATATAGCCGCAACGGAAGAGGAGGCGCACGCTCCTCTTCCTCCGCGATTCGGGAAGTAGATGATGTCCTTTATCTTTCTCCGAATCGGCTCCGCTAAAACGGGTGCGCCCCGGGAAACGGACGGCGCAGCCGTTTTACTTGGATATACGGGGTTTGCTCTTTGACGTGCCGGTCCGTAAGGCCGCTTTCGTTTGAGAGCCGACTAACTCTGAAGGAGAGCTGACCATGAACAAAAAAAGCGTACGCGACGTAGACGTTCAAGGCAAAAAAGTATTTGTGCGGGTTGACTTCAACGTGCCGCTCGAGAACGGGAGCATTACGGACGACACCCGCATCCGCGAGACGCTGCCGACGATCCGGTATCTGATCGAACGCGGCGCCAAAATCATTCTCGCAAGCCATCTCGGCCGTCCGAAAGGCGCGGTTGTGGAAGAGCTTCGGCTTACGCCGGTCGCCGCGCGTCTGTCCGAGCTGCTGGGCAAGCCGGTAGCCAAAGCGGACGAAGCGATTGGCGACGCCGTCAAGGCGAAGGTTGCCGCGCTCAATGACGGCGACGTCCTGCTGCTGGAGAACGTACGCTTCTATCCCGGCGAAGAGAAGAACGATCCCGAGCTGGCCAAGGCCTTTGCCGAACTGGCCGACCTGTACGTCAACGACGCTTTCGGAGCCGCGCACCGCGCGCACGCGTCGACGGAAGGCATCGCGCATCACCTGCCTGCGGTCGCCGGCTTGCTGATGGAGAAGGAATTGGACGTGCTCGGCCGCGCGCTGAACAACCCGGAGCGCCCGTTCACGGCGATCGTCGGCGGCTCCAAAGTCAAGGACAAGATCGACGTCATCAACAAAATGATCGAAATTGCGGACAACATCATCATCGGCGGCGGTCTTTCCTACACGTTCTTCAAGGCAAAAGGCTACGAGATCGGAAAATCGCTGTGCGACGATTCCAAGCTCGACTTGACGCTCGAATTCATCGAGAAAGCGAAGAAGCTCGGCAAAAACTTCTATCTCCCGGTAGACGTCGTGGTAACGGACGAATTCAACGCTTCGGCCAATACGAAAGTCGTCCCTGTTGACGCCATCCCGGCGGACTGGGAAGGCATCGACATCGGACCGAAAACCCGCGAAATTTACGCGGACGTCATCAAAAACTCCAAGCTCGTCGTCTGGAACGGACCGATGGGCGTGTTCGAAATCGAGCCGTTCTCTCACGGCACCCGCGCGGTAGCGCAAGCCTGCGCCGATACGTCCGCCTACACGGTGATCGGCGGTGGGGATTCGGCGGCGGCTGCCGAGAAGTTCCACCTGGCGAACAAGATGGACCATATTTCCACCGGCGGCGGCGCGTCGCTCGAATTCATGGAGGGCAAAGCCCTGCCGGGCGTTGTGGCGCTAAACGACAAGTGAGGTTGAAAATATGAGCAGAACTCCGATTATTGCGGGCAACTGGAAAATGTTCAAGACGGCAGGAGAGGCCGTTGCCTTCGCGAACGAAGTGAAAGGCAAGGCGGAGATCGACGGCGTCGAGAGCGTCATCTGCGCTCCGTTCACCGCGCTGCCCGCGCTCGCGGACGCGCTGAAAGGCACGACGATCAAAATCGGCGCGCAAAACCTGCACTTCGAGGACAGCGGCGCTTTTACCGGCGAGATCAGCGGCGTCATGCTGAAAGACCTCGGCGTTCACTATGTCATCGTCGGCCACTCCGAACGCCGCCAATATTTCGCGGAAACCGACGAGATCGTCAACAAAAAGGTGTTCGCGGCTTTCAAGCACGGCTTGACTCCGATTATCTGCGTGGGCGAAAAACTCGAAGAACGCGAAGCGGGCAAGACGAAGGACGTATGCAAAGTTCAAACCGAAGGCGCGCTTAAAGGGCTGACCGCCGAGCAAGCCGCACAGGCCGTTATTGCGTACGAGCCGATCTGGGCGATCGGCACGGGCAAATCTTCAACGGCCGAGGACGCGAACGAAGTGATCGGCTATATTCGCAGCGTCGTCGCCGGCCTGTTCGGCGAGGAGGCTGCCGCCAAGATCCGGATTCAATACGGCGGCAGCGTCAAGCCGAACAACGTGGCCGAGTACCTCGGCCAATCCGAAATCGACGGCGCGCTCGTCGGCGGAGCCAGCCTGGAGCCGGCTTCGTACATTGCGCTCGTCGAGGGGGCGAAGTAAGATGAGCCAAGCTCCGAAACCGGTTGCGCTGATCATTCTCGACGGCTTCGGCCTGCGGGACGAAGTGGAGGGCAATGCGGTCGCGCAAGCGAAAAAGCCGAACTTCGACAAGTATTGGGCACAATATCCGCATACGCAGCTTACCGCGCAAGGGGAAGCCGTCGGGCTTCCGGAAGGCCAGATGGGCAATTCCGAAGTCGGCCATCTGAACATCGGCGCGGGCCGGATCGTCTATCAGGATTTGACCCGAATCACGAAGTCGATCCGCGAAGGGGATTTCTTCACCAACGAAACGCTGCTGGGGGCGGTCCGCCACGCCAAAGAGAACGGCAAAAAGCTGCATTTCTACGGGCTGCTCTCCGACGGCGGCGTGCACAGCCATATTGCGCATCTGTTCGCGCTGCTGGACCTTGCCAAGAAGGAACAGATCGAGGACGTTTACATTCACGCGTTTCTGGACGGACGCGACGTGGCGCCCGACAGCGCGGTCCGCTACCTGCAGCAGCTGCAGGAGAAGATCGCCGAGGTCGGCGTCGGCAAAATCGCCACAATCCAGGGCCGCTACTATGCGATGGACCGCGACAAGCGCTGGGAGCGGGTCGAAAAGTCGTACCGCGCGATGGTGTACGGCGAAGGACCGACCGCAACCGACCCGGTGCAGGCCGTGAAGGAATCGTACGAGAAGTCGGTTCTGGACGAGTTCGTGCTGCCGACGGTCATCGTCGGCGAGGACGGCAAGCCGGTCGGCCTGGTGGAATCGGGCGATTCGGTCATCTTCTTCAACTTCCGTCCGGACCGGGCGATCCAGCTGTCGCAAGTGTTTACGAACGAAGACTTCCGCGGCTTCGACCGCGGTCCGAAGCAGCCGAAGGACCTGTATTTCGTCTGCATGACGCTGTTCTCGGAGACCATCGGAGGCTATGTCGCCTATAAGCCGAAGGAGCTTGACAACACGTTCGGCGAAGTGCTTGTTCAGCACGGCAAGACGCAGCTTCGCATCGCCGAGACCGAGAAGTATCCGCACGTCACGTTCTTCTTCAGCGGCGGACGCGACATTCAGCTTCCCGGCGAGACGCGGATTCTGATCAACTCGCCGAAGGTGGCGACCTATGACCTGAAGCCGGAAATGAGCGCCTACGAGGTTGCGGACGCGGCGGTGAAGGAAATCGAAGCCGGCAAGCACGACGCCATCATCCTGAACTTCGCCAACCCGGACATGGTCGGCCACTCCGGCATGCTGGAGCCGACGATCAAAGCGGTGGAAGCGACGGACGAATGCCTCGGCCGCGTCGTCGACGCGGTACTGGCGAAGGGCGGCGTCGCGGTGATCATCGCCGACCACGGCAACGCCGACATGGTCATCGACGAGAACGGCCGTCCGCACACGGCGCATACGACGAACCCGGTGCCTTGCATTGTCACCAAGCCCGGCCTGACGCTGCGCGACGGAGGCATCCTGGCGGATGTCGCGCCGACGCTGCTGGCGCTGATGGGTCTTCCGCAGCCGGCGGAAATGACGGGCCAATCGCTGATCAAGGCTTAAGCCGCGTCCGCCGCGCCCTTTCGGGGCGGCGGGGCGGCTGCAAAATACGAACAAACAGGAGTGTTAACCGATGACGATCATTACTGATGTGTACGCTCGTGAAGTATTGGACTCCCGCGGCAATCCGACCGTCGAAGTCGAAGTCACTCTGGAATCCGGCGCGCGCGGCACGGCTATCGTTCCGTCCGGCGCTTCCACCGGCGCTTACGAAGCCGTTGAGCTGCGGGACGGCGACAAGAGCCGTTACCTGGGCAAAGGCGTTCTGAAAGCGGTGGAGAACGTCAACACGGTGATCGCGCCGGAAATCATCGGCTTCGACGCGCTGGATCAAGTCGCCGTCGACCGCAAAATGATCGAGCTGGACGGCACGCCGAACAAAGGAAAGCTGGGCGCGAACGCGATTCTGGCCGTCTCGATCGCCGTCGCCCGCGCTGCGGCCGACGCGCTGGGCGTTTCGCTGTCCGCATACCTGGGCGGCTTCAACGCCAAAGTGCTGCCGGTTCCGATGATGAACATCGTCAACGGCGGCGCGCACGCGGACAACAACGTCGATGTGCAAGAGTTCATGATTTTGCCGGTCGGCGCTCCGTCCTTCAAGGAAGCGCTGCGCACGGGCGCGGAAATTTTCCACTCCCTGAAAGCCGTTTTGAAATCCAAAGGCCTGAGCACGGCCGTAGGCGACGAAGGCGGCTTTGCGCCGAACTTCGGCTCCAACGAAGAAGCGCTGGCTACGATTATCGAAGCCATCGAAAAAGCCGGCTACAAACCGGGCGTTGATGTCTTCCTCGGCATGGACGTCGCTTCCACCGAATTCTACAAAGACGGCAAATACCATCTGGAAGGCGAAGGCAAGTCCTTCACCTCCGAAGAATTCGTCGATCTGCTCGCAAGCTGGGTAGAGAAATATCCGCTGATCACGATCGAAGACGGCTGCTCCGAGGACGACTGGGAAGGCTGGAAGCTGCTGACCGAAAGACTGGGCGGCAAAGTTCAGCTTGTCGGCGACGACCTGTTCGTCACGAACACGACGCGTCTGGCCCAAGGCATCGAGAAGGGCATCGGCAACTCCATTCTCGTCAAAGTCAATCAAATCGGCACCCTGACCGAAACGTTCGACGCGATCGAAATGGCGAAACGCGCGGGCTACACCGCCGTTATCTCCCACCGCTCCGGCGAATCCGAGGACAGCACGATTGCCGACATCGCGGTTGCAACCAACGCCGGCCAAATCAAAACCGGCGCTCCGTCCCGTACGGACCGCGTTGCGAAGTACAACCAGCTGCTCCGCATCGAAGACCGTCTGGGCGCTACGGCGCAATACGCCGGCAAGTCCGCGTTCTACAACCTGCGCAGCTTCAAGTAATTCTTGGGCCGCGCTTCATCCATACATTCCCTTCGAAAGACGGATCCGACTGCCGTTGCGCTCGGGTCTGTCTTTTTCTTTTCCCGGCGGGCCATGGGGACCAAATGCCATAAGAAGATAGCCAAAACAGCGATTCGAACAAGAAGGCGTTTTCCTTATAATGGGGGATATAGACATGCGTTTGCCGAGGCAAGCGCAAATCGAGTTCTCAGGAGGCCATTCCGATGAGCAAGCCACAATTGGGCATTCAGCTTTATTCCGTTCGCGATCGCAGCGAACGCGACTTTCTCGGCACGATCCGCGAGGTGGCGGAAATCGGTTACCGCAACGTGGAGCTGGCGGGGACGTTCGGGTTCTCCGCGCGCGAAGTGCGCCGGGCGCTCGACGATGCCGGACTGAACGCACCCTCCGCGCATATCGGCCTGCCGTTCAAAGAACCGGACAAAGTGGGCGAGCATCTGAAGCAGCAAATCGAATACGCGCTGGAACTCGGCTTGAAACGGTTTATCGTCCCGTCCTACCCGCTTGCGGAGGAACCGACGGAGGACGATGTGGCGAAGTTTGCGGCGGCGATTCAGGAGGCGGCCGAAACGGTGACCAAAGCCGGTCTGCAATTCGGGTACCATAACCATGCTTTTGAATTCAAGACGGTCGGCGGCAAGCCCGTGATCGATCATCTGCTGGAACGGGTTGCGCCCGAGCTGCTGTTCGCCGAATTCGACCTTGGCTGGGTGAAGGTAGGCGGCCAGGATCCGGCGGCATACGTCCGCAAATATGCGGGAAGGGTGCCCGTCGTCCATGCGAAGGACTTCAAGGAGGACGGCGTCGACACCGAGATCGGACGCGGCACGGTCGACTGGGATTCGGCGCTGGCGGCTTGCGAAGAGGCGGGTGTCGAGTATGTCATTATCGAACAGGAACGGTACGACGTCAGCTCTCTGGAAAGCGCCAAGCTGAACTTCGCGTGGTTCAAAAACCGCGGTTACGTTTGAGAGGACGCTGAAAGAGGCGACAAAACCGGGGGCAGCCGAGATCTGCCGGGAAAGTGAAATTGGGATCAACCGGGGAACAACTGCTGCCCCTGTTTCAGCATCCGGGGAAACCGGGATTAAACCGCAGAGCCGCGGGAAAACGGAATCGCTAAAACCATCCGCCTCGTTCCCTGCAAAGGGAACCGGGCGTTTTTTGTTGCGGTACGGAGACATGCGGCAACCGAGTCATTGGACGCGGCCGCCGCGGCGAAAGCTTCAGGCCATTCATTCCTTTTCCGGTTCGGGTGGCAGCGGCTTTTCCTGCGCATTGCGCGCAAATCCGGCTTCGATTTTTTTGCTGATCCACAGCGAGGCCGCGACAAGCAGCGTGATATACAGAAGCTGGACCGGATGCCTGACGAATCGGGACAAGTCGTATCCGATGAGCGAGACGGCCATGACCATGACCGCTTTGCCGAAGGCGATGGCGATCAGAAAAGACCGGATCGGCATGCGGGCCAAACCCGCCGCGATGTTGATGACGACAAACGGCCCGACGGGTAAAAGGCTGAGCAGAAACACGTAGCTGAACGCATTGCGCCTGACCCACAGGACGCCTCTTTGCACCTTGGGCCTGCGGGCCCAGCGGTCCAGGAGCGGGTGCCCGGCCATTTTTCTCACAATCAGAAATGTGGTCATGCAGCCGGCGACTATACCGATCCAGGAGTAGAGAAAGCCGAGCCACAAGCCGTATACCGCGGCGTTGACGCCCACGATCAGCAGGGTGGGAAGCGGCGGCACGAACGACTTGGCGAAGGTGAGCAGAATCCCGGGCAGCGGCCCAAGCGAACGGTATCGTTCCAGCCAGGCGCGGAGGTCTTCTTCGGTCAAGTTTTGCAAAGCATCGGCAATATCCATCCGCACACGTTCCTTTGGGATTGATGGTTATTTTTCGCAAACATCTTCATAAAGAGTGTACACCATGCGCGGCGGGTTGCAAAAGACGCCTCGATCCGGGCGAACGCTTCCCGGCGCCGGCCGCTGGAGAGGCAGCCTCGCTTGCGGTGCGGTCCATCCTGTGGGCACTGCATCCTCCGGGTTGTCACCCGGGCTCCGCTGTGCTAAAATGAAAATACTGTTGTCTGCTACGTACTGGAGGTGGAAGCAATGGGTGCATTAGAAATCGCTCTGAAAATTTTGCTGGTTATTTTCTCGCTTGGCTTGATCGCCGTCGTCCTTCTGCAGCGCGGGAAGAGCGCAGGGCTGTCGGGCGCCATCTCCGGGGGTGCGGAACATTTGTTCGGCAAACAGAAAGCACGGGGACTGGATCTGTTCCTGCAGCGTTTGACGGTGGGTCTTGCGGCCGGATTTTTCATTCTGTCGCTGATCGTCGCTTACGTCGTAACGGTTTAACGATGAACGGAATAAGAACGGGGAGCGGTTGCTTCTCGTTTTTTTTATATGATCGCAATATACCATGTCTCAATGACGGCCGGAAGAAGAATTTCGCCAACTATTTCATTTTTGGGCCCCAATGCTTCGGTCTTTCTGATTGCCGGGAATCGAAAGCGTAAATACTATAACAAGACGAGGTGATGCGGGTGCCATTGTGTACGGAGCAGGAACTGCTCAGCTTTATGCGGGAGAGCGCATATAAACCGTTAACGTACCAGGAGCTGGAGAAACATTTTGAGATTACGGACGCCGCGGAGTTTAAAGCGTTTTTGCGGATGCTGAACGAATTGGAACAGCAGGGGAAAATCATGCGGACCCGAACGGAGCGCTACGGCGTGCCGGAACGGATGAATCTGGTGCGGGGCCGGCTGCAGGCGCATGCCAAAGGGTTTGCTTTTGTGCTGCCCGACGAGCCGGGCCATCCGGATTTGTATATTCACGCCAACGACTTGAAGGGCGCCATGAACGGCGACATCGTGCTGGCGCGGATCACGTCGAAGAGCAATGCCGGCTCCCGGTTGGAAGGGGAAGTCGTTCGCATCGTAAGGCGCGCGGTGACGCAGGTCGTCGGCGTCTTCGAAAACCACGAGAGCTACGGCTTCGTGCTGCCGGACGACAAGCGGATCATCAAGGATATTTTTGTGCGGCCCGAAGGGTTTCACGGCGCGGTGACGGGGCAAAAGGTCGTCGTCAATATTATCCACTACCCGGAAGGACGCTCCGCCGCCGAAGGCGAAGTGGTCGAAATTCTCGGGCATAAGGACGATCCGGGCGTCGACATCCTGAGCATTATCCGCAAGCACGGGCTGCCGGAGGCTTTTCCGGCGGAAGTGATGGCCGAGGCGGAAGCGGTTCCGGATTCGATCCGGGAGGAAGAGATCGTCCAGCAGGGACGCCGGGACTTGCGGGACCGCACCATCGTCACCATCGACGGCGAGGATGCCAAAGACCTTGACGACGCGGTCAATGTGGAGCGGCTGCCGAACGGCAACCTGCTGCTGGGCGTGCATATCGCCGATGTCGGCTATTATGTCCGCGAAAACTCGCGGCTCGACGAGGAAGCGTACAACCGCGGCTGCAGCGTCTATCTGGTCGACCGGGTGATCCCGATGCTGCCGCACCGGCTGTCGAACGGCATTTGTTCGCTGCATCCGAAGGTGGACCGGCTGACGCTGACGTGCGAGATGGAATTCGAGCCCAAGACGCTCCGCCTGGTCCGGCACGATATTTATCCGAGCGTTATTCGTTCGACGGAACGGATGACGTATACCAACGTCCGCAAAATTCTTGTGGACCAGGATCCCGAACTGTTGGAGCGCTACGCACCCCTGGTCGACATGTTCCGGCTGATGGAGGAGCTGGCGATGGGGCTGCGGGCGAAGCGGATGCGGCGCGGGGCGATCGACTTCGATTTTCAGGAGTCGAAGGTCATCGTGGACGATCAGGGCAAGCCGGTCGATATCGTCAAAAGGGAACGGTCGGTCGCGGAGCAGATTATCGAAGAGTTCATGCTGGCGGCCAACGAGACGGTCGCGGAACATTTCCACTGGCTGAAGGTGCCGTTTCTGTACCGGGTTCACGAGGAACCGGACGGCGAGAAGCTGATGACGTTCGTGCAGTTCGCGAGCAACTTTGGCTATACGGTGCGCGGCAAGGGCAATTCCGTTCATCCGCGGGCGTTGCAATCGCTGCTTGAGGAAATCCGCGGCACGAAGGAAGAGACGGTAATCAGCACGATGATGCTGCGCTCGATGAAGCAGGCGAAGTACGACGCGCAAAGCCTCGGGCACTTCGGGCTGGCGGCGGAGTTTTATACGCACTTTACGTCGCCGATCAGGCGGTATCCGGACCTTGTCATTCACCGCATTATCCGCGAGGTGATCGAAAACGGCGGCATGCTGCCGGAGGAGCGGTTCGACGCGCTGGCGCTGCGGATGCCGGACATCGCCCAGCAGTCGTCGGAGCGGGAGCGCGTTGCGGTGGACGCGGAGCGCGACACGGAAAAGCTGAAAAAAGCCGAGTTCATGCTGGACAAAATCGGCGAGGAGTTCGACGGCATCATCAGCGGCGTGACCGGCTTCGGCATGTTCGTGGAGCTGGAGAACACGGTCGAGGGCCTGATTCGGCTGAGCGATCTGACAGACGATTATTATCATTTTGACGAGCGGCATATGATGCTGCTCGGCGAGCGCACGTCGAAGATGTACCGGATCGGCGACGAGGTGCGCATCCGCGTGGCGCGGGTGAACATGGACGACCATAACATCGACTTCGAATTGGTCGACATGAAGCCGCGCCGAGCGGGAGGCAGGGGCAGCTTCGGCGAAGCTGGCCCGATCGGGGGCGGCCGCCGGGCAGGGGCCGGCCGCAAGAAGCGCGGCCGCCGGGACGAGCGGGCGCTTGGTTTGGGCGCGGCCGCCGCAGGCGGCAAGCGCAGGGGCGCCGGCGCCGCGGCGGAACCGGCCGCGGCGGGGCGCAAGGGCAAGCGGCGCGGCAAGGGCGCCGTGGCGCTGGAGGCGGCGCCGGCGGAGGGCGCCGCAAAGCCGGCCCGCGCGAAGCGGGGCGGCAAGGGCCGGGCGGCGGAGCCGGTGGCGTTTGCGCCGGAGCCGGAGGTAAACCGCGATTCCGCCGACTATATCCCTCCGGATTCGGAAACAAAAGTGACCATGGATATGTGGGGACTGCCCGTTACCGGACGCAGCGAGCGCTCCTACACCGGCCGCAAGTCCGCAACCGGCGGAGCCGAAGGCCGCAAAGGCCGCAAGCGAGGGGCGACAGGCCTCGCCGCCGCCAAAGAAACGGGCAAAGCCGGCGCCAAGCGGAAAAAACGCAAAAAGTAACGCTGTGCAGGAAGTCGCCGGCTTGTCCGGCTTCTTTTCTTGTCCGGTTCCTTTTGGACGGATCGGCTTTCTTTTCCCGCTGTAAAGTCTTCGCCAGAACACCGCACCCTGAAGGGACTGCCTTTCGCCCGGGATTGAGGAAGTTTCGTGGGTAGAGCCGATTTACTTTTGACGGTGTATCCTATAGGATAGAATTTGGTGTGATTGACGTGCTACGGGGGAAGGGGAAGGACGATGGAGCGGAAATTGTACCATGTCATGGGGGCCAAGCAGTTTAGCCGGCCGGAGCTGGAGGAACTGTTCGAGGCGGCGCAGGCGATGGAAGAGGTCGTGCGCGCGGGCGGAAGCCGCAAGTACGAAGGCCGGATTATGACGACGCTGTTCTTCGAAGCGAGCACACGGACGCGGCTCTCGTTCGAATCGGCGATGACCCGGCTCGGAGGAAGCGTAATCGGCACCGAAAACGCGGCGCAGTTTTCTTCCGCGATCAAGGGGGAAACGCTGGAGGACACGATCCGCATCGTCACCGGCTACAGCGACATCATCGTCATGCGCCATACGGAGATCGGAGCGGCCAAACGGGCTGCGGCGGTGGCGGGCGTACCGGTCATCAACGCGGGCGACGGAGCGGGCGAACATCCGACGCAGGCGCTGCTTGACGCTTATACGATCCAGAAGGAGTTCGGGCGCATCGACGGGCTGAGAATCGCGATGGTGGGCGACCTCGCATACGGGCGTACGGTACACTCGCTCAGCTATATTTTGGCCAATTATTCCGATGTTTCGATCTACTACATCTCGCCGGACAACGTGCGGATTCCCGAGAGCGTGAAGCGGTACATGGACAGCAAAGGCATCCGCTACAAGGAGACCGCCGATCTGAACGCCGTGGCCGGGGAAATCGACGTGCTGTACCAGACGCGGATTCAGAAGGAGCGGTTCACTTCGCTGGAGGAGTACGAGAAAGCTTCCGGCAAATACATCGTCGATCTCGAATTGATGGACCGTTTGAACAAAAATGCGATCGTCATGCACCCGCTGCCCCGCGCCGGCGAAATTACCGAAGAGGTGGACCGCGATCCCCGCGCCGCGTACTTCCGCCAGGCCGTGAACGGGCTGTACATTCGCATGGCGCTGATCGACAAATGCTTGAGCTAAGGGGATAAAGCTTTTGGCCGGTTAAACATCGGACAGGCCGGCGGCCGGAATTAACGGCGTTTACGTTTAGGGGCGTTAATTTTGGTCGTGTGGCTCGCTGCTCCCATGCTGCCGCGCAAGAACGGCCGGGAGCTGCGGCAGATCTGGTCCGGGTTTGCAGGGGCGAATTGGCTATGATCGCCTCGTTCCGGCTTCTTTTCGCTGTTAAGTGCGCTGGGCGAGGCGTTAACGGTGCTGTAATTTTTGTTCCCTTTTGTTTCTTTTTGATCCCCTTTGCGGGGCGGGCATTAGACATGATATAATATGTATCCGGCCTTATCGGAGACCGGGACGGCAAATCATCGTTTCGTGAAGGAGATGAAGCGGAATTGGGCAAAAACAGTCAAACGGATAAGCCGTTGGCGCAAAACAAAAAAGCGTCCCACGACTACTTCATCGAGGACACGTACGAAGCGGGGATCGTGCTGACCGGTACCGAGATCAAGTCGCTCAGGCGCGGCCGCGCAAACTTGAACGATGCGTTCGCAACCATCCGCAACGGCGAGATTTTCCTGCACAATATGCACATCAGCCCGTACGAAGAAGGCAACCGCAACAACCCTGCGGACCCGACGCGAGCGCGCAAGCTGCTGCTGCATAAGGTGCAGATTCATAAGCTGCTCGGCTTGTCCAAGCAGGAAGGCTTTACGCTTGTGCCGCTGAAGGTGTATATACGCAACGGCTACGCCAAAGTGCTGATCGGCCTCGGCAAAGGGAAAAAGCTGTACGACAAGCGCGAAGCCGCCGCCAAGCGGGACGCACAACGCGATATCCAGCGGGCGCTGCGCGAGCGTCAGAAGGTTTGAACACGCGCGGGCTGCGCGCTGGTTCTGCAGGCAATGCGGTTCAGACCTGCCAGCAATCTCAGGCGGTATTTGCAGCCGGATCGTGTTATAATAGTAGTGTATCCGTTCAGCGATCTTCAATTCGCTTGTTAGCTTATTCCTCCCGCTTTCATGGGGGGCGGTCTTATAGCGGCCAAGAAGCTGACAGCATCGAATTCTTTCCTTATTTGGGGGCGTTTTTGGATTCGACGGGGATAGATCGAGCACGGGTAGCGGGTAGTAGGGCCGCGGCTGCTTCAACAACGCGGAAGCCAAATTTAAACGGCAAACAACAACAACCTTCTCTGGCTCTGGCCGCCTAATAACGGCCTCCAGGCTCTTACCCACCATCGCCCATGTGGCGGGATAAGGGCTCAACTCTAGTGGGCTACGCTGTCCAGTCTCCGCCTGGGGCTGGCTGAAGAAGACAATCAGGCTGACCCGAAGAGAATCCGGTGACAGGGAGTCTCCAGGGTGACATCAAAACTGTCACTACACCCGTAGAAGCCTGTGTGGCGTTATCTTCGGACAGGGGTTCGACTCCCCTCGCCTCCACCATACATATCAGAAAAGACACCGTGTTAGGTGTCTTTTTTGTGTTTTCGGTATTTGTGGGGGATAGAAAATCTGCGATTTCATTGCCTTTTTGACGCTTCTGAGATTGAATATGAAAAATTTCTGATGGTGTTTATGGTGTAGCCTCCATGCATACGAAAATGTTCAGTATCAAATTATAGTTCTTCGTATCTTTCTCCTTTTGCAAACATTATAGCCTATACTCAACTATTTCAAATGCTCGTTCGAAGGCATCCATTAACGGGGTGCCTGCTTTTTATACTCTACGACTGTCATGCAAAAATACAATTTTGCATTTCGGCACAATTGAAGGTCATACGGTAAGTTTTACTAGGAGAGAAGTTGGAGGGGGAAGTTGAAACAAAAAAGGAGACAAGCTACTCGTCTCCTAAAATAAGAAATGGTCATGAAAGGAGTTTAGGAAGTCCCGCAAATGCTTCTCCAACCGTTTTATACGGACGAGGAATTAATAAATCCGGTTCAGGTGCATGAGTTGGAGCAGGCATTTCAATTTTACCAATTTCTTTCTTGCAACCAATAAAAATAATTCGTTTACGTAATTGTGGAGCTCCGTAATCGGCGGCGCATAGCACTTCTGCCGATACGTTATACCCCATTTGATCCATCTTCTCTAAGATTTCTAAGTATAATTTTCCATTCGCTATCCCTTTTAAGTTAGATACATTTTCCATTACAAAAAATGAAGGTTTCAAGACCTCGACAAATCTTAAGAATTCAAATATCATTTGGCCACGTGGGTCACTTGTACCTTTTTGTTTACCCGCTTGACTAAATGCTTGACATGGGGGACCACCAAATATTATGTCTGGTGGGGTTTTATCACCAGACAGAAATCTCCAAGTGCTTAAAGGATCAGTGATTTTTTGAATGTCAAAATTAAAGACGTTTGATTTGTCTCGATAATAATTTCTGAGTGTGTTACAAGCATCATCCCAAATATCTATCGCTACTTTAGTATCAATTTTATAAAGCGACTCGGATGATGCTTGATCTGCTCCAATATCCATACCTCCAGCACCACAAAACAAACTTAATCCAGAAAGAATTGATTTGTGATAACCGAGTTTTTGTGCTGAAGTAAGAACTTGCGAAAAAATCGCTTTAGCCAAAGGAACGGGTACAGCGTTACCTACTTGCTGTTGTGTACTGGTTAATGTCCCTTCAAACTTAATATTATCAGGGAATCCTTGTAATCTGGCGGCCTCACGTACAGTAATGAATCTATTTTCAAATGGATGAACGAATTTGTTGAAAATATATCCAGTAACAGTTAATGATGGGCGACTTGGATCAAGTCTAATCATTCTCATGTTTGGCCCACCACGACGATTTGGATCTTCTTTAACATAATATTTAAAACTAGCGTGCCAGAGCTCTTCGGGGAGATCTTGCATCTTTTGTCCAATTTTCAAAGCGTTAATTCTCTTTTGTACAATATCACTAACTTTTCTTGCAATGTGATTATATACTACATGCGGTTCATTTGAGTCTTTAGAAATTGAATACGTCTTTGATCCACTCGTCTCTAGCAATATTTCTTGTGAACGAGATGATTCCATCAAATAAATTGTAGATTGGTTTTTCATCCGGCAAGTCACCCACCTTTTTAGCAGTTCCTTTCTCATCTAAGGTCCATACAACATCTTGTAATGATAATAAATATTCATCATAATGACGAACTGCATGAATATTTGATATTAGGGCAGTTTTTACATCGTACTTTCTGTTTAAGGGTTTACTTTCAGCTCCCAATTTAAGTACCTGATAAATTCCTTTTTTGATATCATCTGTTCTGTCCATGCCAACACTAGTCTTTGCGTCAGAGACAGATTCATAGCCACTTCCGTTTGAACGTAAAGGCCAATTTTCTGGTCTCGGTGATGGTTGACCACAAGCATTTGTAAGCCAGTATATGCTACTTGTTCTATCACCAGTTATATAAGCTGATTGATAAGTTTCAAATGCTTTGTCCCAAAAATCAAAATATCGATTGAATAAATCCTTATCGGTTTGAAAAGCCATTTGTAAGCGATCGTATGCCCACAATTCAGGAGTATTCCCCATACTACCAAGTGGAATAAGTTCGTAATTCCAACTTTCGCCATGCTGTACTGGTAACATAATATTGAATTCTGAAGAATGAATTGATGAATTATCTACTCCTGAATGTTGTAGTTCAATTATAGCATCATCTTGAACTGCGGTCATTTTCTCGCTTCTTACAAATAAAGGCAATGTCAATAATGGAGCCGCTTTAACTTCTGCTATTAAGATAACATTGCTTGAATGATCTTGAATGATCATGTCGATGGGTTCAGATCCCTTTAAGATTTTTAAATTTTTAGTAGCTCTGTTGAATAGCCGGTCAAGAAACACACATAGTAGTCTAAATGTTGCTTGCCCAATTTGACCAGAAGGAGGTTTGTTAGCAGGATGGTAATGAAACTCTTTATTTAAGATGCATCTAGGACAAGTGTTAGTATAAGGGTAAATAATGCTAGGTTCACCATTAGGACAATAACACCAACCTCTATTTGTAACCCTTTTATAATATTCAGCAGATACCAGAATATCAAATGCCGCGGCAAGAGCTCTGCCTAACATTTTGTTATTCTGGGAAGATAACTCGTATGCCTTATCAATTAAAATATCAGCTAATTTTTCCTCGTGATCAGTTAAGATAACGGGTTGTGCTCGTTTGAGTGCTTCATCTATCCACTCTGTTAATTCAGGCTGTTTCATGTTGATATCCCCCATAACTATTCCTTTCCTTAAAGTTTAATTCGCTCAAATATTTTTGAATCCTCCTGTCGAATGAAAGAAGAACCTCGGAGTAACCAGGAATTCTTATCAAGTGAATTGGAAGTGATTCTCTCGTTTTTCGGACGCTTCTCCGCTCTTCCTTTGCCAAACCGCTGAATCTGTCGGGAATTTGAACAAAAAAGCAAAGCGGTTGGCATATATCCCGCCAACAGCTCTGCATCCACTTTTCATATATCCGAAAAAATCAAAGAATGTAACGAACGCAATGAAATCTTTTACGATTACTCTGTAACACTTGCACCCGCTTCAATCAACAATCGCAATATTTCTTCGTTGTATGTGATTTTCGCTTGAAATACACCCTGATTCGGATCGGCGCCTGCTTCCAACAGATACTTCACGATCTCCACCTGATTGGTTCCCGCGGCTGTTTCCAGTGCCAAATCGACATCACCACCGCCGTTGACAAGCACCTTTACTGCTTCAAGATCGCCTTTTGATACTGCCGAGTGCAACGCGTAAAAATCTTTCGCAGGATCGGCACCGGCGTCGATCAGCAAGCGAAGGACATCAGCCGATTGCTCGCAGTAGAAAACAGCAAGGGTGAGAGGAGCCATTTCGGCTTCGCTCAGTTCGCCAAACGCATTCGGGTCCGCACCGTACTTCAACAGAAGTTTCACCATGTCAATATCGTCGTTCATCAAGGCGATATTGAGCGGCGTCAGTGATCTGCCTTTGTATGCATCCGGGTCGGCGCCCTTCTTCAGCAAACGTTCAGCCGCTTTGATATCTCCTTTTTTCACAGCGGAGATCAAAAGCTTGTCCTTCGGATTGATCTCGTTGTACAAGAGAGCCGCACAAACGACAATTGCGGAAATCCACAGCAATGCTTTTATCCATTTCATGCCGATATCCCCTCCCGTATAATTAGAAGCCTCCAAAACGCCTGAATTGATCCTCAAAATGGGTGGCCAGCGCGTAAAATACGATGCCAATAATAAACACGAGGCAACCGATTCTTGCGCTTTTCTTGATGATTTTCGCTACGATGAAATACAAGAAGCCAAGCCCGATGGCGGAGTAAGCTAAAATTTTGAAGAGTATCGCCAGCTTCAATGTCATCATGCTGATTCTCTCCTGTCCGTTTATGCCGTGTATTGAATCCACAAAAAGGCGAACAGTGCAATGACGCCGATCAGCGCGGCGGACAACGCCCATCTGCGGATGTTTCGGATGGGTGTCTTGCGTTTGCCGTACGTATCTCTGATCAATTGCACCTGCTCGTACAAAAATTCGATATGCGACGCCGTTCTCGTATGCAATCCCTTTGCCCGGTTCAGTTCGTCCAAAATTTCGTTGATAACCTTCAGGTTTTGCGCGTGATAGACCGCCAGCGTCAGCACCAGCTTGATGGTCGTTTGCTGGGTTTGGGACAATTCGCGCATCAGAGCAATCATTTCCCGCTGACTTTGGCCGCTTATGATATCCCACATTCGCCCCAGAAATCCCCGATTCTCCAGCCTGTCCAACCGGTATTCAATGTTGGCAAGCTGGGACAGACATTCACTGACAACCGACCGCACTTGCGTTTCGTCCACAAGCCGCGGGTCGTTTTTGATGGTTTCCCGCACTTGCCGCTTGTTTGGAATGCTCATGACATTTGCAGGCAATTGGCTCATTGCGATTCTCCTCCTTGCATTCGGTTGCGCATCGCATCCAATCTTGCAAAAATGCGTTCCGCCGATTCGCTGTAATCGATCCGCATCCCGTTGTCATAAACCCGCTCCAACCGGGTGTAGATGTTGTCAGCCTGGATGCGGTCGTCGTACAAATCGTCAACCACCGTGACCGCTTTGGCCAATGCATGGCCGTTCATTTCGGAAAAACGCGCAATATACACCGCTCCGTTAGCCGCCATCTGCACATTGGCGTGGACAGCTCCGGTCAGCTTCATGACTTCGCCGAACATGCCGTCGCCATATGCCTCATCCAGCAAACGGCGAAGTGTAATGCCGACGGTGTAGCCGATCCCCGCTCCGATCAGCCCCCCGGGAATAAACAGCGACAGTCCCGCCAGCGCACCGCCCGTAATGGCTCCTTTGACGCCGTCTTTGGCCAGTTTTGATTTCATCTCATCGAACGTGATGTTGCCGGATTTGTACTGCAAGTATGTGACCAGGCTGGAAACCGTGACGGAAATGGCCGCGCCGATGCCCGCGCCGCCGATCATTTCTCCGGCAACCGCTCCCGGCGTCATGCCGACTGCCAGTTGTCCGCTCAAAATCTTGTCGCTCAACTCTTGAGCGGATTGCAAATTGTCTTGCAACGTCCCCATCACTTTGGTCGGATTGGGTATGCCGAGTTCATGCGCCCGGTCAATTAATTCCTGCGGGCCGACAAGCACGGTTGTCGGTTTGTAGGAATCGTTGTTGAGGAAATCCTCCAGCGTCTGGTCGATGCTGTCCGCAGACCGCAACGTCTTGATCTGGTATTCGTTGACGATATCGCCCGTGAACCGGTTGATCTCGACAGCGTCGACGCCGGGATTGTTGCTGACAATTCTCCCGTCCTCATTGCGCGGAAAATCCGTCCGGGTGAACAGACTGCGGATGTTTCCCTGCATCTCTCTGATGAAATCCACTTCGCCAGCGGCGTCTCCCTGAATGCGGCTCAAGGCGTTTGCCGCCGCGCTGTTGCTCATTTGCAACCGCTCGGCCAGCCAATCCTTCAAACCCTCGGCTGATTTGTAGGCGTCCATATTGGGGAATTTCTCTTGCAGGGTTTGAGCAATCTTGATCTCACGGACAAAGGCATCCGTGCCTTCAAAAACCCCGGGAATGCCTCCCGTGACAACTTCGTAGGTGGGAATGGTGGTTGCCGCGTTGATGAAGTTGGCGACATCCCGTTTTGAAAGTTTGATCGGCAAATGTTTGATGCCGATGCCGCTCATCACATCGTGGAAGTCACGGCAACGTTGGCAAAAGTAGTTCCGGTTCATGCCTGTATCCCCCTGCCGTTAGCAGTAAAAAGAAAGGGAGCAGATCGCTCCCCTGGTACTGAAATTACATCCTACAGGTTAATCCGCCGGATGGCCTTGTTGTCATCGTCGTAAACAATGACATTTCCGTTGCTGTCAAAGGCCATTTGACTGATTTTCTTAATCGGGTTGCCGTCATTGTAGGTAAGGTCTTTCCCGTCGATAAAGACGGCCAGTTTACCGTCGGTGGTCAGTTCATAGATCGTTGTGCCGCTTGAGAAATAAAATTTACCTTCATAGGGTGTGACACTCTCCGGCTTGATGGTTTCGACGGTTTTAATCGTTTCCACTTTACGAGGAAACAAATGAGTCTTGGTCAATGTTCTGCTTCCAACATCAAAAATGAAAATATCATTACCCGCTACAATACTTGCAGAATGGCTTCCAAATTTCGGGCCGGTATTCTCTTTCGAGCTTGCCAGCGTGCTGGCTTCGCCGCCGTTACTGCCCTGTTTGATGGCAGAATAACTAGTGAAATTATCGGCGTAGTAGTAATAAAAACCAAATATGATGTCCTGGTTGTCCAGGAAATCAATAAATGCAAAATGAGTATTGTCGATGTCACCGGGGTACGTTGAGTAAGTAGCAACACTTGCTGAAGGAGTAATTTCATACACAACAGTTCCGGTTTTGTCATATCCGCTTCTCCAGTTTCCATAAACCGCACCGAGATAAACCTTGTTTAGTGCAGGATTATATTTTAATTGGCTGAAAACAGCGGCGTTGTTAATGGGATAATTCGTTTCGATATCACTGTCAACGAGTTTCAAAGTCTCCGTTAAACCGTTTGAAACGTTAAACTTGCGCACTTTTTTCAGTAACTTGTCCAGAAAGTAGATATTGTTGTCCTTGTCCACGACCATACTGTCCACTTGGTTAATCTTGGCCACATACACAGGCCCGTCCACGTCACCTTTTCCGATTCCACCAACCAGTGTATCCACACTGAATTTTGCCTGCTGAGACGGCTGTTGCGGCTGTGTCGGCGTTTGCGGGACGGTCGGTGTAATCCCGGTTGGCGTTGTATCCGGCTGTGTGACCGCAGGCGTTGGCGTGATGGGAGTTGCCTGTTCTTCTCCGCCAACACCTTTGTTGTCATTGCCGTACATGAACGCTCTCCACAGCAATGCGGCGGCCTCGGCCCGGGTGATGCTGTTTTGCGGACGGAACGTTTCATCGGGATAGCCCGAAACAAGACCATGCTCAACGGCGATGGCAACGTAGTCCTTCGCGCTTTCCGAAATGCCCTCGTAATCCTTGAACATCGCTTCAATGACGGAGCGATTGGCCAGACGCGCAACATCGTATCCCTTCAGCTTGACGATGGCGACGGTGATATCTTCCCGCAATGCCGGGGCGGTCGGATTATAGATGTACTCGCCGTTTGCCGTCCTGTAACCGGTAAGATAATCTTTGGCGGTTTCAATCCAGGGCGAATACCAGTCCGTCACCTTTACGTCGCTGAACGAGGAGTAGTTCACCTTCTTTGGTTGCAACCCGGCCGCTTTCACGATGATGGTTGCAAATTCGGCGCGGGATATTGTCTTATCCGGACGGAATTTGTGATCCGGGTAACCTTCGAGAACTTTCCTGTTTACCATGTCCGCAATGTATTTATACGCCCAGTGGGTGTTCGGCAAATCGGTGAACGATACTGACGGCGTATTTTGCGGCATGTTCTGAAGCTCTTCGCCGTATTCGACCGGGGCCGCAAACGCTGTTCCGGTTAAGGTGAATACCAGGAGTAATGCCATGAATGCGGATACGATTTTCCTATGTACCATTTTCATTCCTCCCAAATCTGTGAAGTCTGCAAACAGATCAGCATGACTAAAGGACTGAAAGAAAATTATAGAAACCCGGGACAAACTTCATGGTCATTGGTTTGCCCCTTAAGTACGGTAACATTTCTCTTTCCGCTCGTTTGCTGATATATGATCCCCCCTCGATGAAAATTGCAGAATATTGGAAGCTCGATACAAGGAAATTATACACAAACTTCACTTATGAGTGTAGTGTCGCCATCACTATAATAGGATAAAAGTCGCAATCACACTCTACTAAGCTGAAGTAGAGGTGATATATCAATGGATTTCAGGCAAATGGTAGGTGAGCAAATCCGCAAGGCGCGAAGGTTAAGAGGAATGACGCAAGAACGTTTGGCGGAACAATCCGGCCTTAGCTTTAGCTATATAAGCGATGTTGAACGCGGCACACGCAATATTTCGTTGGAATCGTTAGGCAAGATTATTAATGCACTGGGTGTGAAGCCTGTTCAATTGTTTGAGGACATAGATGAAATCCCGGAGCATTCCAGGAATGGAGAATTACATAGCAAGATCGAAGACTTGGTCACTTTGCTGAGCGATCGTCAAATTGAAGAAGTGGAATTCGTCCTGACGGTTACCCGCGAATTTCTGAACACCATCGACCGGAAGAACCGTTGAAATATTATGTTGCATGGCAAAAAACGGCCCTATGTAGGGAAAAAATGATATACATTTTCCGGCGGCACCCCCGTGCATATTGAAAGGCGGGGGCCTGCCGTTCCGTGCCCCACCCGGTGGAACAGGACTGTTGTCTGCTTTGTTGGCAGACAGCAGTCCTTTTTTGCTTTTCTGGCCAAGTTTCGACAGCGAGGTTACAGCGGCAAGGTGAGAGGCTTGCCAACGCGTGAAAGGAGGTGCTGTGAAGCATTCGGAAGCGACATTGAACCCGATTCGCCTGCTTGCATCAAAGCAGGCTGTTTGGCGTGGCATTTGACAGTGAAAATCGCCGGTTGTGAGAGTGCCGGCACACGAAAAGGAGGTGAAACGTGGATGGTGGTGCGCAGAGGATTGCCGGAGGAATTGCAGACGTTGTTAAAGCAATTGGTCGCCAGCGGCAGTGCGCGAATTGCGGGCACACTGCTGTACGCATGGTTCAGACGCTGTTGGGAATTGGACGAGGAGACAGCGGCTTATTTCATGCGGCGGTACTTTGAAAAGTATTTCAGCTCTCAACTGCAATCTCATCGGAAACATGCAAACGCGAAATGACAGCCGTTTTCGGATCAATGCAAGGAGGTAAACGAGAATGAACTACCAGGCATTCAAACGCAACAGCGAGAAGGAATATCTCGGTTTCTGTAAACTGAAAGGATTTATATACAGCGTGCCAATCGACAATGGCAAATACGCAGTTGTTGCCCTGAAGAACGGAAATGTTGATGTGTTGATCACATACAGCGTGAAAGGCAAAGCATCCGTCTGATGTTGCTGAAGTGAGCAACGTTGGGCGGATTTTTTTATTCCCTGAAAGGAGGTGAGAAACGCATGGATCGTCTGCAAACACTTCGGAAGCAAAAACAATTCTGGCTGTCGGTGAAACGCACGCTGGACAAGGATGCTCCGTTGTACACCGAAGAAGGCATGCAGTACGCCCGCGTGCTTGTGAAACTGGTGCTCATTGAACTGGAGATCGAACAGATTGAAAAAGAAAAAGCCGCCCGGTAATCGGAGCGACTTAGCAAAATTACTTCGACTTGCTTTCATCCTAACTCAATTAAATCTCATCACGCAAGAGGGAAGCCGATCATGGTTTCCCTCTTTTGCATTTTCAGGAGGTACAATCGATGAATCATTACGAAACCATCAAAAATCTGTTTGCACAGACGTTGGCTGAGCGCCCTGGTTCTTATATTGTCGAGGAACTTTTCTCCCGCTTCCCGTCGATTGCGGAGTTGATGTCGGCCACCGAACAGGAGTTGATGCAGATCAAAGGCATCGGCAAAGCAAAAGCAAAACAGATTTTGGCCGCGCTGGAGTTGGCGAAAAAGCTGAATGCGCCTGCTGAAGCACCGTACATCATCCGATCCCCGCGTGACGTTGCGAAACTGATGATTCCCGAGATGCGGTATTTGCAAGTGGAGCATTTTGTTGTGCTGTTTCTCAATACAAAGAACGGCGTGATCGCAAAAGAAACCATCTCCATCGGAAGTCTGAGCGCTTCTGTTGTACACCCAAGGGAGGTGTTCAAAGCGGCCATCAAACGGAGCAGTGCTTCGATAATCGCGGTTCACAACCATCCCAGCGGCAATCCGATCCCGTCTTCCGAAGACATCCAGATTACAAAGCGTCTTGTGGAGAGCGGAAACATCATCGGAATCGACGTTCTTGATCACATCATCATCGGGGACGGGCAGTTCTACAGCTTGAAAGAACATGGCTTCATGTAAACACAGTTCATGTTACGTGGTATTTCCGGTCCGTGCTGACCGGCGATACCACGTTTCTTTTTCAATCACAAGAGGAGAAGCGAGGTTGCAGGAATGAATCGGAAACATATGCTTGCAGAATACGAAAAACTTGTTCAGCTTGCGGATGAATTGAGCCGCCAGTCAGCGACATGCAGGGAAGTCATTGAGGAGATCATTCGTGGAATCTATCATGGCCGCGTTAAATGGCACCCAAAGATCATCACTGCGGTCATTTCTGCGATCATGGAGATCCAATATGCCATTGAACTGGAACAGAGGCTGATCGAGGCGCGGAAAGCGTTTCTGGCCCGGCTGATAGACCGCGACAATGGCATTAATTGATGCATGCATTTATCCATATACGGGAGGAAATCGCATATGAACATACATGCTCTGCAATATTTCATGAATCAATGTCATGAGTCTGAATCGCGGAAATTTATGCCCACAGTGCTTCCTGTACGCGCATTCAGACCTGAAGATGATTTGAGCGCGGCGGCCAATGTGGATACATTGGTTTGCATTTCCGCCTTGACCGGCGCCCGCTTCCACATCAGGATCATGCAGAAGTTAACCAGGGATCAGAAAATTCGTTTCGCTTACCTTGCTCAAGCTGTGGAGATGGCTTGCGGCTGGCAGACTGCGGCCTTTGCGGAACATCCAGCATTGCCGCCGCACAGTCTTCTCATCGACCACCGGCGGCGAATTCTGTTCGCAAGTGTCAAAGTGCTTCAGCGAAGCCATGAAGTTGCCGTGAACCTCTCGAGCCATATTGTTGAATACCTGAAAAGCCTCTCTAACGGCCAAAATCCAGGCTGTGGAGGCTTTTTTGTTTCCGGCGGTACCAGAAGACTATTTGTTGGCCAAACGGCCTCCATTACCCTGATGCTTGATCTGGAGAACGGGCTGAGGTTTCCATCCTTTGTTGCGCTGTCTTCTGACGAAATGAAAGTGCATGTGGCGACCGCCGGAGATGAAATCTACATCCGGTCGGCTGTGTGGCGGATGTTTCATCAAACATGCGAACCGTTGCCGTTCTATTCGTACCAAGTCGGCATCACGACAGACGCTGAATCTCATATCATTCCTCTGCCCATGCATCTGACGCACGCACTCCGCAAAGCGCCGAAACTGGTGTTCAGTGTGTGCGCCATTTGAAATGACGGGAAACACAACGCACCGACCCTCAACGGAAAGATGGGCCGCTCGCTACCGCTCGCGGCCCTCTTGTCGTTACTTTGAAAATTAACACCACTGGCTTATAGGGGCCTTTGACGAGCTCCCTTCGTATTATTGTTCTCCGTAACCTGGCCATGTGTGTGAAAAGGAGAGCAGATCGCTGGTTTATGGAGATGTTAGCGTAGAACTTTATCACAGAAATAAAAGCTAATACAATTTGGATAAGAGGAGGATATGTATGGTTGTTCAACTTCAAAATTGGAGTAAATTTCTCGTACAAAATAACACTGGTTCGCAATTTGATATTCAACCTCAATGGTTTATGGTTCAGCGAAAAATCATATCGGAAGTATACCCTGATTTCCCGGACCCTGATACTTTTCGAATTTATTTGTATCTGTGCAGGCACTTTGATCATAACGACAAAAGGTGCAAAAGATCAAAGGAGAAAATTTGTATTGATTTGAATTACGCCAAAAAGCAACCGGGAGCCCCGCGGTTAATGAATTATCCGCAAGAAGTAAACTTTGCATTGGCGTGGCTTGAGAATAATCAATTTATCAGAAGAACGAATAGAAACAACCATCAGGCATTCCAATGCGAAATCCTGACAGCTCCGGACTTTGTGCCTGGCATTAATGCATTTGTCAGGCCTGTTAATGTGGAATATGATTGGTATTCACTGAAAGACAACAATCATGGGTATATCATGGCCCCCAATAAGGCATTTGGTGACGCGATTTTGAAGAAGTCGTCTTCTGTTCGGAAAACGTGGACAGACAGAAAGTTGAAGACTTGGCTGTCGTTATACGCTCATACTTGGTTGGAATATTTCGGCGGTGTTGATCCTGATATCGTGACTATTGATTCCAATGGCACATTGGTCATTTCTGAATGGTTTTGTTGCAACTTGAAGTCCTCAAAAACACAAGTCGGTGATATCATTGTCTGGCTGATTTCGAGAGGATTGTTGAAGCCGGTTGAATGTTATTTTGTACGTGATGTTTACTATGGTGATGCAGGCTGTTGTAATCCTCCTGCTCAAACGTATGATATCAAGATAGTCTTGCGTCCCTATTACTTGATCCAGCATAAACTCGAAAGTGTTGAAATGAAACAGAAGATAGGCAGGATGATATTATGACCATCATGCAAACTGTATCTGCCAACTTGGGAAATCGGAAGATTAAGATTCAGCATGACGGGGCGTCCCAGATCACAATATTTAATGAGCCGTTGGAAGAACCGTATGAGCATACGAAACGCCGCGTTATAAACGAAGTTCCACTATTACAAAACATCCCGATGATGGATTTTCAAGCGAAAATCGCCATGTTGTTTCGAGGGCCCTTAACGCTTCAAGGGATACAACTTCCGCTCAAAGGCAATTTTGAGGTGGAGATTGAGCTGGAAACTTCCCGAAGCCTCGATGAACTCCCCTTGTTGTTTGTGATGAAATCGGTGGTAGACGGCTTAAACGCAGTTGTAAGAGACGATAAATCCATATGTGCTTGTTCGATTGAGTACAAGAATCGTAAGACTAAACCACCGCTTACTAAATCACCGGATGTCCTGTCGGTCGCATTATTCAAACGCATTGGCAAGCAGAGGAGATTAATTCAAGCGGCAGATGATGTATCCATATATGTGGTGCCCAAAAAAGAGCCGCTGTTCCTTGATTATGAAAATGATGCTCTGTGGTCATTTTATGTTCATGATGAACTTGACAGCATTTATGATGCACTTCGTACAAGTGGAATGAGCATCGCGGGCGGCGGCCCCATCAAGCTGACCATGAACTTTGAAGGAGGTGTTATGGACAAAGACTTGGATAACATGGCAAGAGTGTATTTCAGGTTGCTGGAGAAACTGGGTCTTCAATCTCGTGATGTACATCGCATTGATCTTGCAAAAGAGCAAGCAGGCAAGGATTGTATCCGGATTACCCTGAACTGAGGAAATGCATAGAACATGCTAAAACCCTTGATACAACTAAGGAAAAGCAAGAAATGCAATGTACAAACCTACCAACATATCATAGAGCACCTCAATGCAAAAACAGAATTGATTGCATTATGGCTCGGTCTTGAAAAAGATCGGGCTTTTTTTTATTAACAGCGAATGTTCAACGGTGAGAGGCGTTGAAAACATCAAGAAAGGAGATTGTTGCTATGAATGTGGTAACGTATCTGCGAGTCTCGTCGGAACAACAAGCCGAGCGTGAACTATCCATCCCCGCTCAACGGGATGCATTGCAACGGTATGCAGAAGAACGCGGATGGAACATCGTCGGCGAATATGTTGACGAAGCGAAATCGGCAAAGTCTGCTGACAACCGCGATGCTTTCCAGAGGATGATCGACGCCGCTCAACAACCAGACAAAACATTCGAAGCAGTGCTGGTACACAAATTCGACCGTTTCAGCCGTAACCGTGCGGATCATGTCTTTTATAAAGCATTGCTCAAAAAACATGGGGTCGTTGTCCTTTCGGCAACTGAACCAACCGACCCGGATACGCCGCACGGTGTTCTGCTGGAAGGAATGCTTGAGGTACTAAGCGAGTTTTACAATGTCAATTTGAAGTTTGAAACGCTCAAAGGATTGCGTGAAAATGCGGAGCAAGGATTTCATTGCGGAGGCCGTGCTCCGCTGGGATACAGAAGAACGAAGATTGGAAAGAAGGTGACTTTTGAACTTGGCCCGGACGATGAAGTCAGGATGATCCGGCGAATGTTTGCGCTGGCGGCGCAAGGTTACGGCGGAAAGAAGATCGTCCGCACGTTGAGAGAAGAAGGGTATCCGGCGGAAAAATTGGCCCCTTCGACGGTGTTGTCACTGCTCGCCAATCCGGTGTATCTGGGACAACGCGTCTGGAATAGAAAGAACGATAGGGGAGGCAAGAACCCGCCGGACGAATGGGTCGTAGCCCAAAATGCTCATCCGGCTATCATTGATGAAGAGACGTGGTTGGCCGCACAGGCTCAATTGAGTACGAGAAAAGTGAAGAGGTAATGTAGCGGGTGTGAAAGAAATAATCGCACCTGCTTTTTTCATGTTTGCTCGCAGGCATTCCATCTACGGGATGCCTGCTTTTTTTATGCTCAAAAACCATCATGCAAGGAGGATTTTACGATGAGAGTTGTCAGTTATGTTCGTGTATCTTCTGATCGCCAAGCAGAAAAAGAACTGAGCATTCCCGCGCAATTGAAGGCTATTCGTCAGTTTTGCCAGGAGCGAGGATGGATCATTGTCCGTGAATATATCGAAAAGGGCAAGTCGGCAAAAACCGATGACCGCCCCGAATTTCAAAAAATGATTGCAATGGCTCGCCGGGCCAACCGCAACTTCGATGCCATTGTGGTGCACAAATTTGACCGGTTCGCACGGAATCGGGATCACCATGTCTTCTACAAGTATTTGCTTGCTCAATGCGGAGTAAAGGTCATTTCCGTGACAGAACAGACTGAAGCAGAAACGCCGCAAGACAAACTGTTGGAAGGCATTCTTGAAGTCGCATCTGAATTCTTTAATGCCAATCTTGCGGCAGAGGTCAAGAAGGGCATGGCTCAAAACGCAAAGCAAGGTTTTAACAACGGCGGCACACCGCCTTATGGATACCGCACGGAATACATCGCGCTTGGAAATCAGCGGACGAAGGCGGTATGGGTGCTTGGACCGCGTGAAGAAGTGGACATTGTACGTTGGATATTTCACCAATATGCTTATGAGAATAAGGGCTACCGTAAAATTGCCTCTGAATTGAATGCGAAAGGCATTCCGGCTCAGAAGGGCGGAAAATGGTCGGCATCGACCATAAGAGCGATCATATACAACGAAGCGTATATTGGCCGCCGGTGCTGGAACAAGCAGGATTATCAAACGAAAGGGAAGAAGTGGAGAGACCGTTCCGAGTGGATCATCACGGAAAATGCCCATCCTGCGATCATCACCAAGGAGTTATTTGAGTTGTGTCAGGAAAAGGCAAAATCAAAGTGGAACGGCGGCGGGGAGACCCACAAGCCATTCAAAACAACAGCTACTTCTCCATTTTGGCTCCGGGGAGTTATGGTTTGCGATAAGTGCGGTTCACGCATGGTTGGAAATTCCGCTTCTTCAAAAACCGGAGGACATCGATATTACACTTGCGGCGGGTATTTGAGAAAAGGCAAGGAGTTTTGCCCGTATATTGCTTGGAGAAAAGAGCGGGTCGAGGAAATTGTGAAAAACAAATTGCGGACAACCTTGTTACGGTTATCGATGGACAATCAACTGGAAGAGGAAATCAAATTGTACCACAACGAAAAGAACAAACATATCATTGCTCAAGTGTCAAATCTTGAAGCGGAAATCAATTTTCTGCGGAGACGCATCCAGTCAGTGGAGGAAGACATGCAAGCAGGCCGTGCGAAACCATACCATCAAGATATGCTGAACGAAATGAATCAGGAGCTGGCCGAAAAAACAGCGGAACATTCAAAGTTATCGCTTCATCTCG
>Ga0310823_100427_pt1 | contig 30868 bp, 17 predicted proteins | sample P4_ome_3_FD_201316 | JGI IMG/M metagenome (GOLD analysis project Ga0310823, IMG submission 201316) | Sorghum-adapted microbial communities from Joint BioEnergy Institute, Emeryville, California, United States - P4_Day56_Rep3 | ecosystem: Engineered > Bioreactor > SSF (Solid state fermentation) >...
CGCGCGACCGACCACCACCTGTTCGCCGGTCCCCTGGGCAACGGATCACCCCCGCGTACACGGGAAAGAGCCGAGGTAGAGCAGGACCGCCTGGGCGCCGGACGGATCACCCCCGCGTACGCGGGGAAGAGCCGGAGACGACCTGCAATTTCTCGCAAAGCTCCGGATCACCCCCGCGTACGCGGGGAGGAGCGGAGACGACCGGCCACCGTGTGCAGGTCGGCCGGATCACCCCCGCGTACGCGGGGAGGAGCTCTTGGTTGGCCACCCCTGTTCGAGGGTGACCGGATCACCCCCGCGTACGCGGGGAGGAGGCGTTCAAGTCCAAGCTCCGCCTGATCAGAGACGGATCACCCCCCGCGTACGCGGGGAGGAGGTAGAGGGTGTCGACAGTTCACCGCTGAGCTCAGGATCACCCCCGCGTACGCGGGGAGGAGCGCTGGTGAGGGGGTGACCGGTGTCGGTCGAGTGGATCACCCCCGCGTACGCGGGGAGGAGGATGCCGATGATGACGACTACCCGTCGGCGTTCGGATCACCCCCGCGTACGCGGGGAGGAGTCGAGCGCGTCGACCCCGTCCTGCCAGGTCTCCGGATCACCCCCGCGTACGCGGGGAGGAGCGCAGGTCGGTGTTGTCGAGCAGGGACAGCCACGGATCACCCCCGCGTACGCGGGGAGGAGGATCAACTGGCGTCCCGGCGACACGTTGCTCGCCCGCAGGATCACCCCCGCGTACGCGGGGAGGAGGGCACCCACTTCTGCAACTGCCGGACCGCGCTCGGATCACCCCCGCGTACGCGGGGAGGAGCCCGCCCTCGCATCCGGCTTCGACATCCTCTCCGGATCACCCCCGCGTACGCGGGGAGGAGCGCCGCGATCGCCGCCTCGATCTTGGCTGCCGCGGATCACCCCCGCGTACGCGGGGAGGAGGAGGCCGGCGAGGGGTCGGATGCCGTCGGAACAGGATCACCCCCGCGTACGCGGGGAGGAGGCCACGTACGACATGGCTGCCTGAATCGCGGTCGGATCACCCCCGCGTACGCGGGGAGGAGGCCGCACCCGTGCGCGTCTCGCCGCCGGTCGCCGGATCACCCCCGCGTACGCGGGGAGGAGTTGGCCGCGTTCCTCGCCACGATGTCCGGCTCCGGATCACCCCCGCGTACGCGGGGAGGAGTCGACATGACCAAGAGGCCCACGACCGACGAGCGGATCACCCCCGCGTACGCGGGGAGGAGAGCGCCGACGCCCGCCGATACCCCCTGGGGGTAGGATCACCCCCGCGTACGCGGGGAGGAGGGCCCAGGGGGGAAAAACTCCCCCTGGGGGGACGGATCACCCCCGCGTACGCGGGGAGGAGATCACCTACCCCCGGGACGTGCGGTCCGGGGAGGGATCACCCCCGCGTACGCGGGGAGGAGGCGGTACGGGATCTCGTAGGGGATGCCGAGCCCGGATCACCCCCGCGTACGCGGGGAGGAGTGCAGCGTCCAGTTGCGGTCGCCGCCGCTGATCGGATCACCCCCGCGTACGCGGGGAGGAGGCGCGGGTGGCCAGCATCTTGAGCGTGGAGGTCGGATCACCCCCGCGTACGCGGGGAGGAGTCGATCCGAGCAAGCCGGAGTATCCACAGCAGCGGATCACCCCCGCGTACGCGGGGAGGAGGGTGGACCGGATCCGGTGCGGCCCGTCGTCGAGGGATCACCCCCGCGTACGCGGGGAGGAGCGCGTGGGTCACGATCATCCCCAGTGCCAAGGGGGATCACCCCCGCGTACGCGGGGAGGAGCGCGCCTCGACATGCTGCTGGACGGCCGTCCCCGGATCACCCCCGCGTACGCGGGGAGGAGGGGGCGAGGTCACGAAGCAACGGTCCGGCCGCCGGATCACCCCCGCGTACGCGGGGAGGAGCACCGGGCACCCCCCGGGATCGGCCATGCCACCGGATCACCCCCGCGTACGCGGGGAGGAGGCTACCACCGGTTCGGGGGGACCGGTGGCAGCGGATCACCCCCGCGTACGCGGGGAGGAGATCGGGTCATCAGCGAACTTGTATCCGCCGTACGGATCACCCCCGCGTACGCGGGGAGGAGTTGGACAACACTGGCCCGTAGCCGGACGGCATCGGATCACCCCCGCGTACGCGGGGAGGAGCACCCGAACTGCACGCACAGCCTCAGGGCCTACGGATCACCCCCGCGTACGCGGGGAGGAGGCCGCGTCCTGAACGTCCCGGGGAACGCGAACAGGATCACCCCCGCGTACGCGGGGAGGAGACTTCCTGACCTGCACCACTAAAGATCAACAAACCAGAACTTCCTCACCCTCATCGACGGCCTCAGGTATAGATTCCTGTCGTGACTGTCGGGGTCTGACCCTACGACCCGGCCGGCTCCCACGCCAACCCGTCCGCCGTCAACCCCAACCCTGCGGAGCAGACGCCGACTCGGACAACTGGCGGAGCCCTTCATGAGCATGAGGACCTGGCGCACCTCACCGGCACCCCACGTCCACCCCGAAGCATTCCCGCCTGCGGAGAAGGCATGTTGGCGCGTATCGCGACGGGCACGGGTCGGAGCACCACCCAAAGCCTGGGGAGCCTTTCATCGATGCTGGTCACTGCGACCCGTCCCATGGTCGCGTGGCCTGCCACCGCTGACGATCGAGGAAGCCTTTCAGGCCGCGAAGGCTGGACCCCGGCCTAGACGACACCAAACGCCACCGCTGGGCGTCCTGGCACCGCTGAACCCTCTGGTGATCCTCGCCAACGCCTTCCTCGTCGTCGTCACCGCCAGCCACCCCCATCAACTGCTCGGGCTGATCCGGCGACTATCAACGAACCACGCCGCCTGTCCGACACCCTGATCATCGAAGCACCCGCCGCCCCAGCCGACCCGATCCTGTGGTCCGTCCGCCGACGCCGCCACCAGGCACGAGCCCAACTCAGCCACTACGCCCGCCAAACCCACGCCGACCCATGATCACCCTCCGGCTAGAGTACCTGGGCCGCTAGCCAAGGCAAGAAGCGCTTGTAATGCAAGCATATCCATGGTTGATTTCCTCGCCGAACAACGTCGCGGGTCGCGAATTGCAGTATCGACCAGCCACCAACGCAGCCGCGCCTCGGAGGCTACCCGGATAAGTGGTGTCAGTGAGCGCCATCTGAAGATATATGTAGTACCGCTAATCATGGCAGCCCTGCTTCCCATTGCGCGCTGTCGGCCGATGCGATGCTTTCGTCTACTTCTCGCTGCCCAAACTTGGCGCCAACACCTGTCGTATCGATGCGGCGGTGAGGAAGCTCTACCAGCTCACGGGCCACGTCGCTGCTGTCCGGGTCGCTGGCCCTGCCGTAGGCTCGCGGCATGAACACCACGGCAGGCCCGACACTCGCACCCATCCCGGACGCGACAGCCGAGCATGGTGAGGTCTTCACGCGTAGGTGGGTTGTCAACCTGGTGCTGGATCTCGCCGGCTACACCGCCGACCAAGAGCTACCGAACCTTGTCGCGGTCGAACCTGCGTGCGGTGGCGGCGCCTTCCTCGGCCCCATGGTCGCTCGCCTCAGCGAGTCCTGTAGGCGTACTGGTCGAACCCTGTCTGACGCAGCCGGTGCCATCAGGGCGTTCGACCTGCTTGACAGAAACGTAGAGGAAAGCCGGAGGGTCGTAGAGAAGGTTCTGATTGAGGACGACTGGCCGCATGACGATGCAGCGTCCGCTGCACGTACATGGGTGAGGAAAGGAGACTACCTTCTACAGGGTCAGGCGGAGGGCGAGGTCGACTTTGTATTGGGTAACCCTCCTTACGTCCGCTTGGAGAGCGTTCCTGGCAACAGGATGGCGGCCTATCGACAAAAGTGCTCTACGATGACAGGTCGCGCAGACCTTTATGTGGGCTTCTTCGAGATCGGCTTGAGGTCACTTCGCGAGAACGGGACGCTAGCTTTCATCTGCGCAGATCGTTGGATGCGCAACCAGTACGGCCGCCTACTGCGCAAAATGGTGTCACAGGGCTATAACGTCGAAACAGTCATCAGCATGCACGATGTCGACGCATTCGACGAGCAGGTCTCTGCGTATCCGGCCATTTCGGTCATCCGGCGCAGCAAACAAGGACCTGTCATCGTTGTCGACACTCAGCGTTCTTTTGACGAGGCCGCTGCCGCACGCATGATGACCTGGATTAGGAAGTCGGACTCATATTCCGAGGAAACCGACAGCTACAGTGCTGCCCGCCTACCACATTGGTTTACCGGAGAGGACTCGTGGCCATCAGGTCCGCCAAGCAGGTTGGCGTTGATCGAGGACCTCAACAACCGCTTCCTTCCACTGGAGGACAGGGCGACTGGAACGCGGGTTGGGATCGGTGTTGCTACGGGGGCAGATAGTGTGTTCATTACACGTGATGCGCCGGTGGAGGAGTCCCGCCTATTACCCCTTGCGATGGTGCGCGACATCAGATCTGGCCGCCTGATATGGTCGGGAAACTACCTCATCAACCCATGGGATTGCGACGGGAATCTTGTCGATCTACGAGATTACCCACGTCTCCGACGCTATTTGCAGCGCAACGCCGATAAGCTCAGGCAACGATATGTGGCGAGCAAACGGCCTGGCCAATGGTACCGCACGATCGACAAAGTCGACGACTCTCTCACCCGGCGGCCCAAACTTCTCTTGCCCGACTTGAAGCTCACCACTCATCCAGTATTAGACGAGGGCGGATATTATCCACATCACAACCTCTATTACATAATCTCAGACAAATGGGACCTCCGGATTCTGGGGGGCCTCTTGATCTCTGGTGTGGCGCAAGCCTTTATGGAGGCGTACGCGGTTAGAATGCGGGGCGGCACCCTTCGCTTCCAAGCCCAATACCTGCGTAAAATCCGGGTTCCTCACCCGGACCACATCTCCGCCGAAGACGGCGCCCTGCTCGCTGACGCCTTCGACAGGAGAGACACCTTGGCAGCGACGGATGCTGCGATACGTGTTTACGGGATTAAAGGGATGGGAGACCTGGGGCTTGGATCAGAAGGCCTTCGAGGAAGCGGTTCGTAGCTACTGGGCGGTTCGTGCTTCCCAAGCCGCAAAGCAGCTAACCTCGGGGAAGGTCGACACCGGTAATCGAGGAGGCGCAACCGGCGGCGCTCATCTCGATGCGGTAGCTCAACTGCTTGAAGAAGTCTTCGTAAGCGCTGGCTTTCCACGGACGAGCATAAGGCGGCGATCTGGCATAGAGCTTCCCGGCTACTATCGCCCAACCAAGAAGTGGGACCTGGTGGTAATAGATCAAGGTCACCTCGTAGCGGCCATCGAACTCAAGTCACAAGCCGGGCCCTCCTTCGGGAATAACTTCAACAATCGTATCGAAGAGGCCCTCGGTAGCGCGGTAGACGTATGGGAAAGCTACGAGAAGGGAACGTTTGGGCGGGTCCGCCCTTGGCTTGGGTACTTCTTCTTGCTGGAGGACTGCCCTGAGTCAACCGCACCAGTCCGGCTCGCCAAGACCGTCTTCCCGGTCGACCCGGTCTTTGAAGATACGTCCTACAAAGACCGGTACAGGATACTTTGTAAGCGCCTCGTTCGAGAGAGACTCTACGACGCGGCTTGCTTCGTGACCGCGTCACAGGACCCAAGCCGCCCAATCGATCAACCCGATCCGGAGGTTTCCTTCGACAACTTCGTCGCTGCTATCGCTGGACGGGCGGCCTACATCAAGGCTTTCAACGAGGTGAGCCGCAACAGCGGTTGACTCGGGCCTATTTCCACCAAGTCGAAGGCGGCGGCGTGTTCGATGACTGTGCTCGTGAAGCCCACCCTGGCCACAACCCAGTACGGCGTCGAGGGGCCATCCCCGCGTAGGCAGGGAGCAGGATGGGAATCCGGGCACGCGCCGGCCGGCCGTTCGGATAACCCCGCATACACGGGGAAGAGGTCCACGAAGGGGCGAGCGTGCCCATCGTCCGCGGATCACCCCCGCATGCGCGGGGAAGAGCGGTTGGTCGCCGCGTCGTACCTGTGCGGTGGGGAATCACCCCCGCATGCGCGGGGAGGAGACTTCCTGACCCGCACCGCTAAAGACCAACAAACCAGCCTCACTCCACACTCACCGACGGCCCCAGCTATGGATCCCTGTCGTCGCTGTCGGGCTCTGACCCTACGACCCGGCCGGCTCCCACGCCAACCCGTCCGCCGTCGACCCCAACCCTGCGGAGCAGGCGCCGACTCCGACGACTGGCGCAGTCCTCCACGAGCATGAGGACGCACTAGCGGCACCCACGTCCGCCCCAAAGCATTCGCGCCTGCGGCAAAGGGGTGTTTGACGCGTATCACGACCAAGCCACGGGTATGGAATCAGCCAAACACACCGCTGAGAGCCAGTTCGGTGATGGCCCGGGTAGCCGCACTAGCGGCGACTTCCACGGAGGCGACCCCGAGCTTGCCAGCGAGAGCACGAAGCTTGCCGACCTTATCGACCACCTCGCCAGCGTTCGGCTCGTCACTCTCCATAGCGCCGCGAAGCTCGGTCAGGAGATCGAGCAGCTCGCCGCGCTGAGAGTCCGCTAGGTCGCCTGCCGCCTGTTGCACCTTCTCCAGCAGTCGGAAAGCGTCCTCGACGGTCAGGCCTTCCATGCTGGCCTTTGCCTTGGCACCGACGGCAACGGGCCCGTTGGCTGTCTGTATCGTCGTGTTGTAGATATCACCAATGTGGTAAGTCATTACGGCATCGACCCGGCCCTTCTTGGGTAGCTCCGACAACGGCGTGTCGACGGTGAGATCTGCAACAATCTCCACGAGCTTGGTGCGAATCTGACCGAGGACGCCCGCGATCGTTGAGCCGCTTATGACATAGTACAAGCCTTCAACACTCTGAAACGGACCAAGCTTCTTGTTCCAGATCGCTTGCGCGAGAATCAGACCGGGAGACGTAAGCGTCAGCGTCTTCTGCCCTGCAAGGTGCTGCAGCTCCTCTATCGGATGCTTGAGCTGGAGCTCCTCCGGAACACACTTCTGGGCTTCCAGCGGCAAGTTGAGCCGGCTGATGACTTCGCCCCGCTTCCACCTACGCCCGCTAATCGAGTCCATCGAAACGGGCACGTCTTGAAGCTTGCGATACGCCGGAACTTCATCCTCGTCGCCGTACCCGTTCAACTCCATGCGCGCCCACCCTCGGAGGGCCTCAGAGCCAGTCTCTGCGCCAAGCAGCAGGCACTTTCGGAGCAAGCCAGCGAGCGGCTCGGACTCGTCCAACAGGTGCTCGCGCAGCGAGCGAAGCAACGTGTCAGTCACCTGCTAGAGGTTAGGGGAAGGATGCGACGACAGGGTTGCGCCCATTGGAGTGGTGTACGACTTGCCCGTGATGGGCGTCTCGCGTAAATAAGAAACGGCCATCGTGTCGATCCGTCAAGACGACCAAGTCGGAGAGGGGAAGAGATGACGCGATGGCCGATTCAGAGAGCGTCAACCCTGTTGACCTGCTGCGCGAGCAGATCGCGGGCGTCGCCGGACGTGTTCCGGCGATGACCAAACGTTCGCGCAGGCGGTGATGTCTACCGAGGTCGACGAATGTGCGGCGCTGGCTACGGGCAGCGCGGCGACGAACGGGGCAACGCCCGCCCGCAACGGATACCGGACCTGGGAGTGGGACGTTCGAGCCGGGACGATCGACCTAACGATTCCGAAGAGCCACGGTCCGGCTCCGCAGGAGCGGTTCAACAAGGAGATCCGCGACGCACCGCGCCGCCGGGATCTTTCCGAACCGGGAAGCGGAGAGAGGACAGGGCCGAGAACCACGGCTCGACCGGCCGAATCGCCTCAACCTCAACGAGACAGACCCTGACGAACGTAAAATCTCTCAACAAAACACCCAGTCATGAGTGGTTCCACCGAGTACGGGGGCGTTGACCGTCACCGTCCGCCGGCTGCCTTCACCCGAACTCCCCTCCGGTGGAACAATCAGGCGGTGAGCTCCGTGGGGCCGCGGTATCTTGCCGGTGTCGGTGCGTCTGTGACCGAAGCTTCCAGCCGCGTACGGGGACGCCGCCACCCTGCGACGAACCCGAGCCACCTCCTCTCACCCGCACGGGCACTGGGGCGATGACGAACGCCGAACGCGCCGAACGCCGCGTTCCTTCCCGGCGGCGCGAGGCCGAGACAGGTTGGGTGGCCACGGCCGAGGGGGCTCACCTGCGAGGACGACGTACCCGGAACACCGGGCCCGAGGTCGCGCTGCGCCGTGCACTCCACGCACTCGGACTTCGCTACCGGCTCGGGCGAACCCTGGTGAACAGGTGTCGGCCCGACCTGGTGTTTCCGGGTCCGCGCGTCGCGGTCTTCGTCGACGGTTGTTTCTGGCACGGCTGCCCCCGGCACGCGCCCGCTCGGTTCAGGGGTCCCAACGCCGAGAGGTGGGCAGCGAAACTCGCCACGAACAGGGCTCGGGACCAACGTATCGACGGCGAGCTGGCCGAGGCCGGTTGGCGGGTGATCAGGGTGTGGGAGTGCGAGGTGCGACGTGGGGTGGACGAGGCGGCCCGCCGGGTGGCAGACGAGATCCGCGGAACCTCGCCCGATGGGGCGTCGGCCCGCAGGGCGGTGAGGGAACCAACCGGAGAGGCGTCGCGAACCGGTTGACCGTTCCCCTTGCCGGGTCGGGGGCGGAGGTGGTTCGGTCTCCCGTCGACACACTCCCCACCTTCTCGGTTGTGTCGACGGCCGTCAGGTGCCCGGCTGTCGGCGTGACGGTCCGCCCGAGCCGCGAGCAACGCCCGGGGGTCCGTACTCATGTTCTAATTGTCCAACGCGTTGCTCCCGTCGTCGGTCGACGTCGGTGAGCGGGTGTGTGCCCTGTGGCGGACCGGTGAGCGGCGGTGTCTGACAGGGTGACGTCTGCTCACCCACCGTGGGCCGGGCAGCCGGTGTACCGGGGGCACGTCCCGCGGTACGACGTCCCGGTGGGTGTGACATCCTGGTCCCCGTGGTCCTTCCCCGAACGGAGGAACTGTCGTGAACGCACGGAAGATGTACAGCGTGGCGCCGTCTGCCGCACGCTTGACCGACTCCCTGCGTGACATCGGATACGACTTCCCGACCGCGGTGGCCGACATCGTCGACAACAGCGTCGCTGCAGGTGCGAGCAGGGTCGAGATCGATATCGTGTTCGACGGCTCTGACTCGTGGGTGATGATCGCCGACGACGGTCAGGGCATGAGCGCGAACGGACTGTTGGAGGCGCTGCGTTACGGGAGCCGGCGCGACTACGCGCGCGGAGATCTCGGCCGGTACGGGTTGGGCCTGAAGACCGCGTCGCTGTCACAGTGCCGGTCGCTCACGGTGGTGAGTCGGCGCCGGGCGGCCAGCGCACGTACGGTGGCGCGGACGGTGGATCTCGACCTCATCGCCGAGGTGGACGACTGGGTCGTCATCGAACCGGAGAGTGACGAGCAGGTCACACGCGCCCGGGCGGCGGTGGCGGACACGGGCGGCACGGTCGTGTTGTGGCGCCGGCTCGACAGGGTCCTGCCGGAGCGCAAACCCGAGGGTGGCTGGGCCCGCCGCCGGCTGGAGGCACTGGCGGCCAAGACGGCGGACCACCTCGGAACGGTCTTCCACCGCTTCCTTGAGGGTGACGTCGGTTCCGGACTCGTCATCACCGTCAACGGGGAGAAGGTCAAGCCGTGGAACCCGTTCGCCCCGAACGAGCCGGCACGTCAGGTGCTTCCCCCACTGCGTTTCGAGGTGACCGTCGGCGAGGCCACCGGCGCGGTGACGCTGAAACGCTACGTCCTCCCGGCCCGTGACCAGTTCAGCTCCCCGGCCGAGTTCGAACGTCTGTCAGGCCAACTCAACTGGAACCGTCAGCAGGGACTGTACATCTACCGTGCCCACCGGTTGGTCCAGTGGGGCGGCTGGAACGGGATGCGGGGCATCGACGAGCACACCAAACTGGCCCGGGCCTCGCTCGACTTCGACACCGACCTCGACGTGCTCTTCAACATCAACGTTGCCAAGATCAGGGTGACGATGCCGCCCCAGCTGCGGCAACTGCTCGAGCGACCTGTCCACGAACTGTGCCTCCGCGCCGACGACGTCTACCGCAACAGCTCCCGTGGCGGGTCGGAGGCCGCCGGCAGCCCATCCCCGCTACCGGTCGCCGTCACCGCGGGCGAGGCATCGACGGGCACCCCCTCCATGTCGGTCGTCGGACTCGCGCTGCGTGCCGCGGCGATGCGTGCCGGCGAGTACGCGGCTCTGCAGCGCATCGGCGAGACGTTGCGGTCCGACGCCCCGGACATCGCCGCCGCCCTCGGCTTCAGGGACTGACCGCGGACGCCCGCCCTGCCGAGGCGGCTCGAACAGCCGCCTCGCGGCAGACGGTGTTCAGGGGACAACGCGGGCAGGCGGGTTCGGCGGGACGGCAGACGGAGACGGCGAGTTCGACCAGACCCAGATGAGCCCGACGTGCGTTGGCCCCGTCGCCGATCATGCGGGCGACGGCCAGACGTCCGGCCGTCATCCGGTTGCTGCGTTCGGGGTGCTCCCCCGTGAAACGAGCGGCGACGCGGGGGATGCCCTTCGTGACAAGCACCGGCTCCTCCGCGTCGTCCTCGCCCCGGGTCGCGACCGCGAGTACGGCGAGGTCGCGCACCGACGCCTCGACTCCCTGCAGGCTGCCGATGCCGTCGTCGTCGAGTCGTTCCGGACACGGTGCCAGCGAACGTGCCAGCTCGAGCAGTCGCCTGCTCCGGTGCTCGCGTTGGATCCAGCTCCCCATCTCGATCAGTTCGTCACCGCCGGCCACGGTGTCCCGGGGCTGTTCCCAGCGCGCCAGGAGCGGCCAGAGAAAACGGACCTGGTCAGGGGCGGCCCTGTCGAGGAGCATCTCCGCCGAGATCACCTGCCAGCGTGTGCGGGCCCGGAGCCAGGGAAGCGCCGGATTCTCCAGGGCGTCGAACCAGGTGGCGAGCGCCTCGGCGACGTCCTGTGTGCGGTACGGAGCCGGTCGGCGGGCGTCCAGGGCGGTCATGACGGCACGGCCGAGCTCGGCTCCCAGCGCCGGGGGTACGGCGTTGCCGATCTGACGGAACGCCGCCGACGGGGGGCCGGCGAACCGGAACCAGTCGGGGAAGGTCTGCAGCCGGGCCGCCTCACGTACGGTCAGGGTCCGGTTCTGGCGTGGATGGATGTACCAGTAGCCGTCCTTGGCGATGTGCGCCGTGATGGTACGCGAGTGGTCGTCCTCATCCAGGCGCTTGTACTTGTCGTCGAAGATGTCGTCGCGGTAGCGCTTGACGTCGGCGGGCAGGTCCGAGTAGCGGGTGCTCGCGTCCATCATGTCGAAGGCACGCTCGTCGTCCTCGCGTACCGGGCGGGTGATGTGGTCGAACACCTTGGCCGCGTCCTGCGGTGCGACGCCCTGGCGCATCTTCCTCTGGAACGAGGTCATCGGGCCCTGGTAGTCACACCAGCCGTCCGCTCCGCCCTCGGGCCGCCAGCCCCCCTCCACCTCGGGCAGGTCACTGATGGCGTTCCACACCGACACCCGGTCGGGCACCTCGCCCGGCCAGTCGAACGCGATCCCGTCGCGGAGCGCGACCAGGATCAGCCGCTGTCGGAACTGCGGCACCCCGTACCGCGTCGTGTCGACGACCCTCTCCTCGACGGCGTAGCCGACGGACTCCAGCTCGTGCACCATCGTCCGGAGAATGAACATCTCCCGGTCCAGGGCCATGTCCGGGACGTTCTCCATGATCACAGCGGCGGGTCTGGCCAGCTGGATCACCTCCAGGAACGAACGCCAGAGATCCCGGCGTTCGTCGTGCGCCGGGCGCAGGCCGTGGCGGACCTGGTGGCGGATGAGCGAACGGCCTGCCCGGGAGAACGGCTGACACGGTGGGCCGCCGGCGAGCAGTTCGACACCGGCGGCCTTCATCAGGCCCGCGATCCGCTCGACGTTCGCGGTCTGACTGAGGTCACAGTCGAGGGTCAACCCCGGGTTGTGGTGTCGGTGGGTCTCGACGGCCTCAGGATCGAGGTCGGCCGCCAGAACCACCCGGAAACCGGCCTCGGTGAGGCCGAGGCTCAGGCCACCGGCGCCGCTGAACAGGTCCGCCGCAAGCCGCTCCCCGCGGGCGCGGCACTCCTCGGCGAAGCGGAGAAACTCCTCGTCATCCGCACACGCCTGCGGATGCGGCGCCAGGCGTACGAACGGGCCTCGTACGAGTTTGACCCCGTACGTCCCCCGACGCGGTGCGCCACCTTCGTCCGTCATCCGTGCCACCCTCCGGTTCGCCACAACGCACCGGGCAGGTTACCGCCGACGGCGGACGGACCTGCCCAACCGTCCGTCGTCCCGTCCCGGAACCCGCTCCACCGGGCGGTTACGAGACGCCGCACACGTCGGTGAGGAAAACGTGGCACAATCCGACACTCGCAGGACCGATGTGCCGACCAGGTCTCGTCCCGGCGGGCCTTGCCGGCCCGGTTTCAGGCATGGAGAGTTGAGGTCGTCAGCAACTGACTCGGCGCGTATCGTCACCGTACGCCCCGACGATTCTTCGGAGAACCGCATGCCCCTCACGAGTCCGCCCGAGACGTGCGGCTCGCCCCACCCCTGGGCCCGGCCGGACGGGAGCGCGCGTGGCTGACCCGGACATCGGCGCCTACGCACACAACCTCATCGAGGAGGTCAGGGCACAGGCCGAGATCGAGGGCTGCGAGCTTCACGAGGCGTTCACGCAGCTGGTGCTCGACATGCTGGCCTCCGACGGCCACATCGAGGATGCCGTGGCGGTGCACTTCAAGAGCCACGGCGTGGAGATCAGCGGCTACGGCGGGGGACCCGACGACCGTTCACTCGACCTGTTCCTCACCCACTACAGCCCTCGCGCGGACGACGAACACAAGATCGGCCGTGGCGAGGTCGACGCGGCGTTCAGGCGCCTGATGACCTTCCTCTCCCGGTGCATCTCCGGCACCCTCACGAGGGCGGACCGGTCCTCGGACCTGGCGGGTATGTGCGCCGCCGTCACGGAGAGGTTCGCTCGCGTCGAGTCGGTACGCCTGATACTGATCACCAACGCGCGCAGCGTCGTCCGCGGCAGCCTCACCCCGATGGTGTTCCAGGGCCGCACGGTCACCCGGGAGTTGTGGGACCTGCGTCGGTTGGCCAACTGGTCGACATCCGGAAACAAGGCCGAACCGATCGTCGCGGAGTTTCCGGAAGGGCTGCCCTGCCTGGCCACCCCCCGGACCGACGAGGACTACTCCGTCCTGCTCGCCATCGTGCCCGCCCAACGCCTCGCCGACCTGTACTCCGCCCACGGCGCCCGGCTGCTGGAGCTGAACGTCCGCTCGTTCCTGCAGGTTCGTGGCACGGTCAACCGGGGAATCCTCGACACCCTCCGGAACAACCCCGAGCGCTTCCTCGCCTACAACAACGGGATCGCCGCCACGGCGTCGAGGGTGGACTTCGAGGACTCCCCGTCCGGCCAGCGCGTCATACGTCGTATCCACCACCTGCAGATCGTCAACGGTGGACAGACGACCGCCACCATCCACCACGCCCACCGCAACAAGGTCGACGTGAGTGCGGCGTACGTGCAGATGAAGCTGACGGTCGTCTCACCGGAGAGACTCGACGACATCGTTCCGCAGATCTCTGCCTACTCCAACACCCAGAACCGCGTCACCGCCTCGGACCTCAAGGCCAACAGCGCCTTCCACGTCGAGGTCGAGCGGATCATGCGTACGCTGTGGGCGCCACCGAGTCCGACCCACCCGCACGACACACACTGGTTCTACGAACGTGCCCGCGGCCAGTACGCCAACGCCCTGACCCGTGAGGGCACGCCGGCCAGGCAGAAGGTGTTCAAGGCCGTCAACCCGCCCACCCAGAAGTTCACCAAGTCGGACCTGGCGAAGTTCGAGAACTCCTGGGCCATGCGGCCCCACCTGGTCAGCCTCGGGGCGGAGAAGAACTTCACCCTGTTCTCGCAGCAGATCGAGGAACAGCCGCCGGTCGTGGACAAACAGTACTGCCGGCGTCTGGTGGCCAAGGCCATCCTGTTCCGCAGGGTCGACAGGATCGTCGCCAGGCAGAACTTCGGCGGCTACAAGGCCAACATCGTCACCTACACCATCGCCAAGCTGGTCCACGCCACCGGCGGAAGGATCGACCTGGACCGCATCTGGCGCACCCAGGACCTGACCAGCGCGCTGGAGGAGGCGATCGTCGACCTGTGCAGGCTCGTCCAGAAGGTCATCACCTCGCCGCCCGAGGGACGCGCCAACATCGGTGAGTGGACCAAACGGCCGGAGTGCTGGGCGGCCGTACGCGAACTCGACTGGGTTGTTCCCGCGTCGCTCGAGGCGGAACTCGTCGAGGTCGACAGCTACGACGACGATATTAGATTGATCAGACGCACGTCACCGGATGACTGGACGGACCTGGCCACCTGGGGCACCGACACCGGCCTCCTCGACGCCGACCAGCTTCGGTCCGCGCACGAGATCGCCCAGGCCCTCGCGCAGGGATGGGACCCGGCGGGCAGGCACCTACGCGCCGGGCTGGAGGCGATGCGACTCGCCCGTCGCCACGGATTCCGCCCGGTCATCGGGTTCTGAAGGCTTCGCGCCGGCCCCACCGGCCATCGGGACAGGAGCGGTAGATGTCTGTCTGGTCTCAGGAGGTTCCGACCGAGGGCGCAGTCGAGCTGCCACCAGACCCGAGAGCCATGGAGGCCCTCGGCCGGAACCACTCGTTGGAGACCGCCCTTGCCGACCTGGTGGACAACTCGATCGACGCCGGCGCCAGGGACGTACTCGTTCGCTTCGTCCAACGCGGCACCCGGCTGGTGGGGCTCTACGTCGTCGACAACGGCCGAGGGATCGAGCCCGACCGCATCGACGCCGCGATGACCGTCGGCGGGCAACGCCCGTACACGAGCGAGGACCTCGGGCACTTCGGCCTCGGGCTCAAGGCGGCCTCGTTCAGCCAGGCCGCCAGCCTCACCGTGTTGACCCGTGCCGCGGGACACGAACCGGTCGGGCGACGATGGAGGCTCGACGCCGGCCGACAGAACTTCGCCTGCGACATCGTGCCGGGCACGTTCGCGGCCGCCGAACTCGACCGCGCCTGGTCGCTTCCGATGGGCGAGTCGGGAACCGTCGTTCGATGGGATCAGGTCCACGGCCTGCCCTCGTCCGACGACCCCGACCAGGTCGAGGAGTTCCTCAGCCGTACCATCGCCCACCTCCGGGGGCACCTCGGCCTGACCTTCCACCGCATCATCGTCGACCGGAACATCAACATCGTCATCGACGTCGAGAACACCGACCTCGGTGTCGGGGTACGCCACACGGTGACCCCCATCGACCCCTTCGGGTACGTCGACACGCTTCCCGGCTGGCCCAAGGACCTGAGGGCGGAGGTGGACGGCGGAGAGCTCGTCCTTCGGTGTCACATCTGGCCCCGCAGGTCCAACACCCCGGAGTACCGGCTCCCGGGAGGCGCGGAGGCGAGGCAGGGCCTCTACTTCTACCGCCGGGGACGGCTCCTGCACGCCGGAGGCTGGGAGGGCATCCACGCCGCCGACACCCGACTCCAACTCGCCCGGGTCAGCATAGACATCGACGGCGACATACCCGGGATGTTCGTCATGAACCCCGAGAAGACCCGCGTCTCGGCCGGACCCCGGTTCGCCGGCGCGGTCGCCGCGGCACGTGCCGACGACGGCACCACCATCGCCGACTACCTCCAGGCCGCGGAGGCGGCATGGGTGAACGCGAACAGGCGGGCGACCGCCCGACGCAGACCGGTCATCCCCCCGGGCAAGGGCTTCCACCCGAAGGTGTCCCGCGAGATCCGCAACGAGCTGCCCCTGCTCCACGAGGATCCCCTCAACATCCAGTGGAAGCGGTTCACCACCGACGCGTTCCTCGAGTTCGACCGCGACAACAGGACACTGTGGCTCAACCAGACGTACCGACGTGCGTTGCTCGGCGGCCGTCGTGGCGGAAGCAACGACCTGCCGGTGTTGAAGGCCCTGCTGTTCCTGCTCGTCGAGGACGTCTTCAAGGGGGTCCACTTCGGCTCCCGGGACAAGAACAACATCGAGCTCTGGCAGGAGATCCTCACCACCGCCGCCAAGGCGGAGAAGGCGACGTTCGAGGCCCGTTCGTGAGCACCTCCGCGGAACGCCACCTCGGTACCGAGAGCTTCGCCACCTACCTCCGAAGCCCCGTACCGATCGATCATCCGATTCCGGGAACTCCCCGGGTCATCCTCTTCTTCGACCCCCACACGCGCCGCATAGGGTTGCGTGGCCCCGCCACCCCCAACGAGACCCCGCCGGCCGCGTTGGAGAACCTCACCGTGCGTGCCGTACACCACGACGGCCAACGGATGATCGAGATCGCCGTCACCGACCCCCGGCTCTTCACCGACGCCTACCCACTACTCTGCGCCGTCGCAGACCGGGTCCAGCTGGACCGGCAGACGATGACCGGCGCACTCGCAGAGACCCTGCGTCGCCTGGGCCACCTCCTACGGTCGGAGGAGGTCCTGTCGCCCGAGACGGAGACCGGCCTCGTCGGCGAACTGCTGGTTCTCACCGGGATCGCCCACGCCCTCGGGCCGGACGCCGCGCTCGCGTCGTGGAAGGGCGGGCAGGCCGAGGAACACGACTTCGGGCTACCGGACCACGACATCGAGGTCAAGACGACGCTCTCCGAGCGCCGTGCCCACTGGATCTCGTCCCTGACCCAGCTGGTCGAGACCGGCGACCGACCGCTCTGGCTGGTATCCTTCCAGATCACCGCGGCCGGCAGCGGTGGCCGGACACTCCCGGAGCTTGTCGCCCGGGCCCGCGCCCTCATGACGTCCCCGGCCCGGCGCACGGAACTCGACAACCTGCTGCTGTCCGCCGGCTGGCGTGAACGGTACGAGGCCACCTGCCAGCGGAGATGGCGGCTGAGAACGCCTGCCGAGGTGTTCCGCGTCAACGGGTCGTTCCCCCGCCTCACACCGCGCCTCCTGGCAGACGCGGCCATCGACGCGACGTACGTGACCGACATCCGATACCGGCTGGATCTGACCGGGCGGACCGGCGACCCCCCACCACCGACCCTCACCGAGGTACTCAGCAAGGGACAGCTGGAGCTGCAATGAGCGACGCCGTCACCACCGCCTACAGCGCCGCGCTGGACGCCATGCAGCGTACCGGTCCAAAGCCCTTACACCCGCTGGCGGCGCTGCTTGGCGGAGGCAGCCCAGAAATCGCCGACGGCTCCGCGCTCCTCAACCACCTCCGCGACGCCGGGCCCGAGGACGCCCTACGCCAGCGGTTCGCCCACACGTTGGCCGCGTGGGACCACGAACCGGACGCCGCGCCCTGGACCAACGGCACGCCCCGCAACACGGCCGAACGCCGCGCGGCCGTGCTCGCGGCCCTCGAGGTCGACGAACCCACGGCAGCCCTCTTCGCCGACCTGTTCCCCCATGCCGCCGCCGACGGCCCCATCGTCATCGCCGACGAGTGGGAGGAGTGGCGGACACCGGAACGCCGCAGCGAACGCAGCTTCTACTGGGAGCACTACCGACGCTACCTCCTCGAGAAGTGGAAGAACCCCGAGGCCGTCGCGAAACTCGACGAGGCGACCGAGGAGGTCGTCCGACGGCTGTCCGACCCGACGCGACCCGTGGCGTACCAGGCCAAGGGCCTCGTCGTCGGCTACGTCCAGAGCGGCAAGACCGCCAACTTCACCGGCGTTGTCGCCAAGGCGATCGACGCCGGATACCGGCTCGTCATCGTGCTCACCGGCACCACCAACATGCTTCGGGCGCAGACACAGCGTCGCCTCGACATCGAGCTCTGCGGTCGCGAGAACATCGAGCGCGAGATCTCTCCGCACGACGACAAGGCCCACGAATACCAGGAGGACCCTGACTGGAAGAACGACCGTTTCGTCCGACACGGAGGTCGACCCTCTGACGCCGGATACCCCGACATCCACCGCCTGAGCAACCACGCCGGCGACTACAAGCGCCTGAGGATGGGATTCGAGTTCAAGAGGCGCGAGCGCAACAAGAAGTTCTACGACCCGGCGAACCTGTTCACGAGTGACGCGCGTCTCGTCGTCGCGAAGAAGAACGCCCGCGTCCTCCAGGACCTCGTGGCCGACCTGGGCCGCATCAGTGACCGTCTGGGAGAGGTGCCGGTCCTCATCATCGACGACGAGTCCGACCAGGCGTCGGTCAACACGGTGAGCCCGAAGAAGTGGCAGGAGGACAGCAAGAAACGCACCGCGATCAACCGGCTCATCGGGCAGCTGCTCCGCATGATGCCCCGCGCGCAGTACGTGGGATACACCGCCACCCCCTACGCCAACGTGTTCATTGACCCGTCGGACGTGGAGGACATCTTCCCGCGCGACTTCCTCATCTCCCTGCCCAGGCCGGAGGGCTACATGGGCGCCGACGACTTCCACGACTTCGACTCGGAGCTCCCCCTCGACGAACGCCCGCTCGAGACGTCGAAGGAGCGGGCACACGTCCGGTACCTCAGCGACGAGCCCGACGAGAACGAACTACGTCGCGCCTTGGACATGTTCGTCCTCACCGGCGCCGTCAAGCTCTACCGCCAGCGGCACGGCCACACCTACCGACACCACACGATGCTGGTCCACGAGGCGATGGGGAAGGACTCCCACCGACAGACCGCGGAGTTGATCAAGAACCTCTGGAACACCGGTGGCTACTACGGTCCCGCAGGCTTGAAACGGCTACGTGACCTCTACCACTCCGACGTCCTGCCCGTCTCCCGCGCGCAGGCGCCCACGATGCAGACCCCGGACAACTTCGACGACCTCCGGGACGACATCGGCAAGGCCCTGGAACTGATCAGCCCACCCGACCGCAACAGCAGCCCGGTCATCGTGGTCAACAGCGACACGGACCTCGAACGTCAGCAGGAGAGCCTCGACTTCGACAAACGCGAGATCTGGCGGATCCTCGTCGGCGGCAACAAGCTCGCACGAGGGTTCACCGTCGAAGGGTTGACCGTCACCTACTACCGCCGGGCCACGTCACAGGTGGACACCCTCATGCAGATGGGTCGATGGTTCGGCTTCCGCCGCGGATACCGGGACCTGGTCCGCCTGTACATCACACCCGAACTGCACGAGCTGTTCGAGGCTGCCTGCCGCGACGAGGAGTTCCTCCGACGGGAGCTGCGCCAGTACGCGACCCCGGCCGACGGTAGGCCCCAGCTCACTCCACGACAGATCCCACCCCTCATCGCACAGCACCGTCCGGACCTGCGCCCGACGGGCCGCAACAAGATGTGGAACGCCAGGCTCGTGCTCAAGAGTTCCCCGGGTCAGCCGATGGAACCTGTGGCATTTCCGGTTAGCGAGGAGAAGATCAGGCACAACATCGAACAGTGGAAGCCGGTGCTCGCCGCGGCCGATCGCTCCGTCCGTTTCAGGGTTCCGGGTACCCAGACGACCTACGACGCACTGGTGGCGGAGGTCTCCCACGCCACGATGCTCGCGGTACTCACAAGGTTGGAGTGGCTCGCCGAAGACACCTTCAAACCCGAACTCGCGTGGCTGAGCCGCCTCAGCGCCGACCAGCTGGCGCGGTGGGTTGTGATCCTACCCCAGCACGCGAGATCCACCTCGCGTCGGCTGATCGCCGGACACGGACCGTTCAGCATCTTCGAACGTCAGCGTACGCCGGCCGGCACCTCGTTCCGGGTGTTCAGCGAGGAACGACACCGCAACGCCGCCATGAGGATCGCCGGCATCCACACGCCCGTGCCCGATCCGGCAGCCGATGCCCTGAGGGGGGACGCAACCGGGTCAATCATCCTGTACCCGACGGTGGAGAGAGATCGCCTCGACGGCAGGCAGGACGAGGAGATCGACACCGGAAAGGTGACCATAGGGTTCCACCTCGTCACCCCACGCAGTACGGCGCCGGCCGGCGGCCGGCTGATGCACTGGGTGGCCGTGGACAAGACCAACCCAGGAGCACTCGTCGTGGACAGGCCGCCCTCACCCTAGTGCCGCCTGATTGAAGTCCCAACGGACCTTGGCCAAGATCTCGCGGGGGGGGGGTGGTGTAGGTGATTAGTCCCAGCCAGCGCCGGTAGGTGGCGAAGGAGCCAGTCCTGCGTCGCGGGGAAGAGCACGGACCGGAGGGATGTTGCCGACGTCTTCCGATGGATCACCCCCCGCATGCGCGGGGAGGAGTTGACCCCGGGTGTCAGCCAGCTCCGACGCGCAACAGCGCGATGATCAGCCGACGCTTCGGCTCACATCTCAGTCACAACAGCAGCAAAGCAACGCCGCAGAGCAGGCTTGTCGTTAGCCGTACATCCATCACGCTCAACCCGTTCTCGACACGGATGGCCTTGTCTGCTGTTGCAAGGCTTCGTACGCGTAATCCCATGCGGTGCCGCCGAAGCGGTTCTTCTTACCGAAGTCAGGACTGGTACAGGCGGTAGCCAGTCTTTCCTGGATTTCGGTGGCACGGTCTGGATATCGATTCGATATGTCACTCAAGGTGGACGCAGCCGCACGTCCAACGCTGTCGTTGCCATCCAGCAACGCCGCCATCAATGATTCGATGGCACTGTCGATTGATAGAGCATGGCGCGATTGCCCCACCCACTGGCTCTCACCGCCGGCGATCGTCTTCCCGGCAGTGCCACCCAGCTCGGACAGCCAACCACCCTCAGCCAACACCATCACCGCCAGCACCCGCACTTCTGGGTCGGCATCACCCGTAGCCAACCGCACCGCCGCCTCAACCACCGAATCCGACAACCCACCACCCTCAGCCAACGCCATCACCGCCTGCACCCGCACCCGCGGGTCGGCATCACCCGTAGCCAACCGCACCAACACGTCAACCACCGAATCCGACAACCGATCTTCCGCAGCCAACACCCTCACCGCCTGCACCCGCACCCACGGATCAGCATCACCCGTAGCCAACCGCACCAACACGTCAACCACCGAATCCGACAACCGACCACCCTCAGCCAACGCCATCACCGCCTGCACCCGCACCCACGGATCAGCATCACCAGTCGCCAGCTCCGCCAACGTGGTGATGGTTGTAGAGGCCAGCGGACCAAGCCGGGCAGCGATGCCAGCAAGCTGGCACCACGGCGCGAGTTGGTCCTGGGTGAGCTGCGGGATCCGGGCGTCGATGGCTGACCGGAAGCGCTCGCCCGCTTTGGTGGCGCCGAGACCAGCCAGTCGCTCTGTCAGAGCCTGTTGGTAGGCCCGGAACCGGCATCGGCTCATATCGGGGTTGAGGTATTCGTCGATCGCCTGGTTCAGGATCGTGTCAATGGTCGCGGTCCGTTCCAACGGAATGTCGTCGGCGAGGACGCGGAGCATGAAGAGAAAGTCTCGGCCCAGAATCTCCTCATACGGGCTGGGGTTGTCCCGCGCAGGCCATATCGCGTGCGCGACGACCTCGTCAATCTGTTCGGCATAGTCGGTGCCGATGAGGCCGAGCGCAAGCAGGATCGGCTCCTCGTATCGGGGGTCATGCAACCGGCTGCGGATCGCGGTGATCCGGTCCGCATCGGAGCCACGGAACGCGAGGGCCCTGCCGGTGTAGTACTCCTCGAAGGTCTGGTGCACGAACCCGTAACGCCCGGGGGCCCGCTCGACCAGAAGCCCGGTGTGGGCGTCGACCTTTTCCACGAAGTCGACCACCCCCCGGCCCGCCTCGGTGTTCAGAGGGTCGGCATCCTCCAACACTGCTGGATCCCACGTGCTGCCGTCGTACTTGGCCCACAGGGGACCGAGGACGGCGAGGAGTTCCCGCTTGGAGGCCGCGCCCTCCGGGCGATGTTCGTGCAGCCACGCGCCAACCTCGGCCAGCCAGCGGTGCAGAATCCGCTCGTCGGGCAGGTCCGCCTCGGCAACCCCGTGCACACTGCGCCACGTGCGCCCCAGCGCGTTACAAACCTCGATGTAGGCCTCGACCCGCCGGTGCGGCAACCGGCCGCTGGCCCGGTGGACCAGCACGAGCGCCGTCAACAGCAGCGGATTGGCGGCCAGCCGACGAACTCCCGCGTTGGCTTCGAGGGCTTGCCGGATCGCGGCGGCCTCCCGCGCACCGGCCTCCACGATCGCAGGGCTGGTCTTGTCCGGTGTTTCGGCCCGTTCCACCTCGCGGCAGTAGACATCGAGAAACCGATGGATCGTCGGATCATCCATGTCCTGCAACCGCACCGCCTGGAACGAATCCGGCAACGGTGCGGCCTGGTACCCGGCGATCCGGCTGGTCACGACGAACCTGTTGCCCTGTCGGGCGTGTGCGGTCACGAAGTTCATCACCGCCGTGACCACCGACTGGCGTTGCGCCGCCGAGGCGATCTCATCCAGTCCGTCCAGCAACACCAGGCACCGGCCCGCTTCGAGCTGCTGCGTCAGCAGATCCGACAGGCCCGGTGTCCGGCACTCCAGCTGGCGCAGGTGGTGGGGAAGGAACTCGCCGATCCCGCTCGGGTGACCGTACCGGGCGTACTCTCCGAGTCGTAGATAGATCGGGAACATCGGAGGGCGGCTCTGCACCGGTGTGCCGTTGAGGAAGGACCTGGCGTGCGTCAGGGCCAGGTAACGCAAGACCGTGGTCTTGCCCGCGCCCGGATCACCGAGCACCAACAGTCGCGGTGTGTCGCGAACCGCGTCCAACACCGGCACGACCTGCGCGCTATCCCGCCCGTCATCGAAGCGGAACCTGCGGCCGTACTGCGCCTCCAGCCGGTCCACGGCGGCCTCGAACTCGACATGGTCGAGCTGACCGGCCTCCAGTTGCGCGACCAGCTTTTCACGCTCGCGCTCGAACCACTCCCGAGCCCGGTCGCCGGGGCTCCGTTCCACCCGCGCGCGCAGCCCGACGAACACCTCGGCCAGCGGCAACTGGACCGTCGTCCTGCGCACCACTCCCGTCGTCGGCAGGTACTGATGCTGATCGATCAGCCACCTCAGGTAGCGAACCAGGTCGTCATCGGTCGCTGCTGAGGCCCCCAGGTGCTGGGCCAGCCTCGTGGTCGCCTGCGCGGTGTCCGCGGCGTCCGACAGCCCCAGCACCGCTCGCAGGGCGGGTTCCCGCCGCACCGCCTCGGCCAGCCCCTTGAGAAGCGCCTGAAGCGCCGGCCGAAGCGCAATAATCCTGTCGAGCCGCTCGTCATCCGATCGCGACGGGCCCAATGAATCGACAGCACGCTCGGCCAACCGTGCCGCGGAGGGCGACTGGCCAGGAATGAGGACCTTTGCCAACTCGGGGGCACCCTCGTGCTCCCAGAAGCCGATGTTGACGTCGAAATCCGCCAGCCGGCGTCCATGCGAGCCCTCTACCTCGGCAAACGCACGCCTCAGCGCACGCTCCAGCGCCTGTTGCTCCGGATCTCCCAACAACCGCGCCTTTACACCCTTGACCGCGGGGGCCGCCAATTCCTTCGCCACCTGGGACAGGACCGACTTGGATATGGCAGACATCACCGAGGCTGGATCCACGGCCGAGGAGTGTAGCGAGCATCGACCAACGCGACTTGACCAACAAGAATTGCCTTGGATCCGAAGGAGATGGCGACTCAGACCCGCAGGGCAGGGGTCGGAGCCCGACGGCCGTGGCGGGAGGTGTCGCGGCCGGTACCGGCGTCGACTCGACGCGTCACGGAACGGCGGTGATTCGGGAGGACCCGTGCCTGATCGGTTGCGCCGGCGGACCCGGTGCCGGCACGATCTTCAGTGGGCGCGTCCACAGTGCCTGTCCACAGCAGACCACCCCGGTGGTCACGGCTCGGCCGATCGACCAGGCTACGGTTGCGCGCCCAGGCCCGGAGTCGACAACGCCAGGTCCGCTCGCTCCGGCAGAACCCGCCCGCTGAAACCTGAAGATGCCCGCCAATACCGACGGGACGCGACATCGGCGGACCGTCCGGCGGCGTGAAGGTGAGGATCCCGTGACGTGTCCGGCGTGTGGAGAGGTCGCCGAGCCCGGGGCGACGTACTGCCTGCGGCCCGAGTGCGGAGCCCGGCTGGACCCGGGTGACCCCGTCGAGGCCCCCGAACCGGCCGACGCGACCGACTCGGCCGGCTCGGCGAAACCGGCGGACCCGGCAGCGTCCGGTGACCCGGCCGACAAGGAGGGTTCGGCCCGGCCGGCGGGTGCCGCCGTGGTGGCGATGCCGACGTCGTCGGAGCGCAGGAGCGTCAGACGCGGGCGCGCGGGCGCCCGGTCCACGAACCCCGGGCCGCAGGACACCGGACGGAGGAGCCTCCGCCGGGCGACCCCGGCGCGCACGAGCACGGGACAGACGGGCGCCGGGCCCGACAGCGTCGGACGGCAGGACACGGAGCCCACGCGGCGCGCCACCCAGCCGTCACGCCGCGTCACCGCGCCCGCGAGCGGCGCGATGACGGTGGCCGACACACCGCCCGTGCCGGTGACCGCCAAGGAGAACGACGGCCCCGGTCCGGCGCCGGCCCGCAACTGGATCGCCGCCGCTGCCGCCGCCGCGGTCGGGCTGGCGCTGGCCGGCGCGGTCGCCGTGATCGTCCGCGGCGGCGGGCCGGAGCAGCAGCAGGTGGCCGAGCCGCCGCCCCTCCCCACCGCCCAGACCGTACCCGCCGGTGTCCTGCCCTCACTGCCGGTCGACCCGACCCCGGCGGCGAGCACGCCCGCGGGCACCCTGCCGGCCCCGACCGGCGTGGCCGAGACCGGTCGCCCCGAGGACGGTCGCACCCCGACCGGCGGCAGCGGCGGGAACGACGCCCGCCAGCCGGCGGGCGGCCAGGGGGCGACCGACACCGACCGGCGCTCGTCCGGGGGCCAGGGGTCCACCCCGACCAGGACGACGGCGCCGGCCACGACCAGACCACCGGCCACGACGAAACCGGCCGCCACGACCAAACCACCGACCGCCACCAAGTCGCCGACGAAGTCGCCAACGAAGTCGCCGACCAGGTCGACGCAGGCCTCCATCAGCGCCTCCGCGTCGGCCTACTGCTACAGCGACGGGTCGTGGGCCGTCCGGATCACCGGTCGGATCGTCAACGGCAGCGCGTCCGAGGTGTGGGGCTACGTGCAGGGCGAAAGCTGGGCGTACATCGGGATCCCGCTGGGCAGCGGCACCTCCTTCTCCGGGATCATCGACCCGGCCTGGGCCACCGGCGAGCTGCGCCGGTCGTCGACCCAGTGGTACGTCAGCGCGGTCGTCAACGGGCGGGAGATCGTCTCCCCGACGTACACGGTCAACAGGAGCTGCTGACCCGGCCCGTCGGGGCGCGGACGGGCCGGCCGCCGGCCCCGTGGCGCCCGCGGCGAGAAATCACACTCGCGCGTGGCGACACGCGGAGCACGACCGGTCCGTGACAGGATGCGGCGTGTCTCCGTTGCGCGCCGCCACCGCTGACGGCTCCCCCAGCGTCGCCGTGCCCTTCGTCGCAGACCTGCACATCCACTCGAAGTACTCCCGGGCCTGCAGCCGGGACCTCACCCTGCCCAACCTGACCTGGTGGGCCCGGCGCAAGGGCATCAGCCTCCTCGGCACCGGCGACTTCACGCACCCCGCCTGGTACGACCACCTGCGCGAGTCACTGCGCCCGGCCGAACCCGGGCTCTACCGGCTCAACCCGGAAGCCGAACGCGAGGTCAACCGGAAGCTGCCACCCCGGCTGGCCAGCGCCGCCGAGGCCGCCCCGATGCGGTTCATGCTCAGCGTGGAGATCTCCACCATCTACAAACGGGACGACCGGACCCGGAAGGTGCACCACCTGATCTACCTGCCGGACCTGGACGCCGTCGCCCGGTTCAACACCGCGCTCGGCCGGATCGGCAACCTCGGCTCCGACGGCCGCCCGATCCTCGGCCTCGACTCCCGCGACCTGCTGGAGATCACCCTGGAGGCCAGCCCCGACGGCTACCTCGTGCCGGCGCACATCTGGACCCCGTGGTTCTCCGCGCTCGGCTCCAAGTCCGGCTTCGACGCGATCGCGGACTGCTACGCCGACCTCGCCGAGCACATCTTCGCCGTCGAGACCGGGCTGTCCTCCGACCCGTCGATGAACTGGCGGGTGTCCAGTCTGGACGCCTACCGGCTGGTGTCCAACTCGGACGCCCACTCCCCGGCGGCGCTGGCCCGGGAGGCGACCCTGTTCGCCACCGACCTGGACTACTTCGCCATCCGGGAGGCGCTGCGCACCGGCAACGGCCTGCACGGCACCATCGAGTTCTTCCCGGAGGAGGGCAAGTACCACGCCGACGGGCACCGGCTGTGCGGGGTCAACTGGGCACCCCAGCGCACCCGGGAGGCCGGCGGGCGCTGCCCCGAGTGTGGCAAACCGCTCACCGTCGGCGTCCTCAGCCGGGTCGAGGACCTGGCCGACCGGCCCGAGGGGTACGTCCCGCCGAACGCCCCCCGGGTCGTCCACCTGATCCAGCTCGCCGAGATCCTCGGCGAGGTCAACGGGGTCGGGCCGAAGTCGAAGACCGTGGAGGGGCAGCTCAACGAGCTGGTCTCGGCGCTCGGCCCGGAGCTCGACATCCTCACCGTCACCCCGCCGGAGGACATCCGCCGGGTCGGCGGCGAACTGCTCGCCGAGGCGATCGAACGGCTGCGCCGCGGCCAGGTCCGCCGGGTGCCGGGCTACGACGGCGAGTACGGCGTGATCTCGCTCTTCGAGCCCGGCGAGCTCGCCGCGGCCCGGAACAGCCAGCCGGGCGACGACCTCTTCGCCGACGCGCTGTTCGACGTACCGGTGCCGCGGCAGCGACCACCGGCGAAGCCGAAACCGGCGTCCCGGGACCGGAACACGGCGGCGGGCGGGTCGACCGAACCGGCCCCCCGGCGCCGGTCGAAGGCGGCCCCGGCCGAGCCCGAGCCGCCGCTGCCTCCGGCGCCGTCCCCGCACGAGCCGTTCGAGCCGATGCTGGCCGGCATGGAGGAGGTCGGCACCGGGCTGCTGGACCGGCTCGACGCGATGCAGCGGGTCGCCGCGTCGGCCCCGGGCGGGCCGCTGCTGATCGTCGCCGGCCCGGGAACCGGCAAGACCCGGACCCTGACCCACCGGATCGCGTACCTGTGCGCCGAGCTGAACGTCTACCCGGAGCACTGCCTGGCGATCACCTTCACCCGGCGGGCCGCCGAGGAGCTGCAACACCGGCTCGAAGGGCTGCTCGGGCCGGTCGCCGAGGACATCACCGTCGGCACCTTCCACTCCGTCGGCCTGACCATCCTGCGGGAGAACGCGAAGGCGGCCGGGCTGCCGGCCGACTTCCGCATCGCCGACGACACCGAGCGGGCGGCCGCCCGCGCCGAGGCCGGTGACGACGACGCCGCGTACGTCAAACTGCTGCGCGCCGCCGACCTGGTCGACCTGGACGAGCTGGTCAGCCTGCCGGTGGCGCTGCTGCGCGACCACCCGGAGCTGGTCGAGCGGTACCGCGACCGGTGGCGGTGGATCTTCGTCGACGAGTACCAGGACGTCGACGCCACCCAGTACGAGCTGCTGCGACTGCTCAGCCCGCCCGACGGCAACCTCTGCGCGATCGGCGACCCGGACCAGGCGATCTACTCGTTCCGGGGTGCCGACGTGTCGTACTTCCTGCGGTTCTCGCAGGACTTCGTCGACGCCCGGCTGGTCCGGCTGACCCGCAACTACCGGTCCTCGGCGCCGATCCTGGCCGCCGCCGTCCAGGCGATCGCGCCGTCGACCCTGGTCCGGGACCGGCGGCTCGACCCGGCCCGGCTGGACCCGGGCGCGCCCCTGGTCGGCCGCTACCCCGCGGCCTCCGTCGCCGACGAGGCCGACTTCGTGGTCCGCACCATCGACGAACTCGTCGGCGGCCTGTCGCACCGGTCGCTGGACTCGGGGCGGATCGACGGCCACACCTCGAACGTCTCCTTCTCCGACATCGCCGTGCTCTACCGGACCGACGCCCAGGCGGCGCCGATCCGCGACGCGCTGGCGCGGGCGAACATCCCGGTGCAGAAGCGGTCGCACAACCGGCTGCGTGACCTGCCGGGCGTGGCGGCGATCGCCCGCGAGCTGCGGCACGCCGACGGGCTCGGCGGTTCGGTCGCCGCCCGGGTGCGGCTGGCCGGCCAGGTCCTCGCGCAGCGGTACGCCACCCCGACCCTCGACACGACCAGCGGGGTCACCCCGGAGGACATCTGGACGGCGGTGGACGTGCTGACACCGCTGGCCCACCGTTGCGGCGACGACGTGGCCTCGTTCCTCAGCCAGATCGCCACCGGCGCCGAGGTGGACGCGCTCGACCCGCGCGCCGAGGCGGTCACCCTGCTGACCCTGCACGCCGCCAAGGGCCTGGAGTTCCCGGTGGTGTTCCTGGTCGGCTGCGAGGACGGGCTGCTCCCGCTGCGGCTGCCCGGCACGACCCCGACCGAGGCCGAGATCGCCGAGGAGCGGCGGCTGTTCTTCGTCGGTCTGACCCGGGCCCAGGACCGGCTCTACGTCAGCCACGTCCGGCGGCGGCTGCGGCACGGCCAGGAGCGGGAGTGCGTGCCGTCGCCGTTCCTCGACGCGATCGACGCCGGGCTGTTCGAACGGCTCGGCGACAGCGCGCCCCGCCGGCCGAAGGACCGCCAGTTGCGGTTGCTGTGATGCGCGTGAGCCTGTCGCGGGCTCACGCTACCGTGACCACAGCAGGAACGTGACCAGGGCTGGCCAGCCTCTGAGGTGGAGCAGGAGGATCCCCGATGGCGAACTACGGACCGCCGGGCGGCCAGTATCCCGGCTCGCCGCAGGAGCCCTGGTCACCGCGGGAGTCCTGGTCACCGCAGCAGGAGCCCTGGTCACCGCGGGAGTCCTGGTCACCGCAGCAGGAGTCCTGGTCGCAGCAGGACCGGGAACCCACCGGTGAGTACCGCCAGCCCGCCGACCCGTGGGGCGACAACAGCCCGATCGGTGGGGACGGCCAGTTCGGCGCGGGTGGCCCGTTCGGCGCGAACGACGGGTACGGCGGCGCGGGGCAGTACGGCGGGGGCGACCGCTGGGGCGCCGCGTACCCGGGTGCGGCGGGCCACCCGGGATCGGCGGGCCACCCGGGATCGGCGGGCCACCCGGGTACGGTGCCCGGCCAGCCCGACCCGGGGGCCGGCTACCCGCCGGCCACCCCGTACCACGCCGGGCAGGGCACGCCGCCGCACCCGGCCGGTCCCGTCTCGCCGCCACCCGGCTGGACGGCCGCGTCGGAGCCGATGTGGAACGCCTCCCCAACCGACTCCGACTGGTCGACACCCCAGCCGGTGCCGCCGCCGAGGCGGGGTGTCGGCCGGCTCGTCGCGACGGCCGTCGTCGCGCTCGTGGTGCTGGCCGCCACCGGGGTCGCGATCGGCATCTACGTCTCGGGGCGGGAGACGCGGACCCTGCACACCCAGCCGAGCACCCCGGCGACCGACGACGTGCAGACGGTGACCGGGTCCCCCGAGAGCGCCACACCGACCCGGACCGCGGCGGCCGCCGCGCCCTCCACCGACGCCCGGTTCGTCAAGGTGGGGCAGTGCGTCGAGAACCGGGGCACCGCGCGGCGGCCGATGCTGGTCATCACCGAGTGCGGCCCGAAGACGTACGAGGTGCTGGTGCGGATCGACGAGCCGACGACCGGCGAGGACGACGCGAAGGCCAAGTGCGCGAACGTGAAGGACTACACCAACTACTACTACTTCAACAGCGAGCTGGACGACCTGGACTTCGTCCTCTGTCTCAAGCAACGATAACGGCCCCGGGCGGCTCGACACCGTCACCCACAATGTGACGCGGAGCTTGAGGGCTTCCGCACCGTACCGCGGCGTCACTCCCACCACTCCACACCAGTCACCCCAGGTCCCGCGTGCCGCCGGCAGGCGTGACCCCGACCCTGGAGCAACATGTCGATCTACGGCTCCCCAAGTTCTGGCCAGCCCGAAGACCCCCAGCAGCCAGCCGCCCCGGCAAGCCCGCCGGCCGGCGGCTACCCGCCACCACCGGCGGGAGGCTACCCGCCGCCGTCCGGCGGCTACCCCACCCCGCCGGGCTCGGCCTACCCGCCGCCCGGCGGCAGCTACCCACCCCCACCGGGCACCGGCTACCCGACCCAGCCGACCACCGGCTACCCGTCCACGCCGGGCACCGGCTACCCGGCCCAGCCGTCGTCGCAGGGTGAGTGGGGTCAGCCGCCGACCAGCGGCGGTCCACAGCCGACGTACGGGACGCCCGCGTCGCCGTACGGCGCGTCCGCCACCCCGTACGGGCAGCCCGGCGCGGGATACGGTGCCCCCGGTGCCCCCGGCGCTCCCGGCACCCCTGGTACGCCCGGCGCCCCCGGCACGCCCGAGCCGCCGAAGAAGGGCAACGGCCTGAAGGTCGGCCTCATCGTGGGCGGGATCCTGCTCCTGCTGCTGTGCGCCTGCGGCATCGGCGGGGTCATCTGGGTCCTCAACTCCGACAACGACGAGCCGACCGCCACCTCGACCACCTCGGCACAGGCCAGTCCGTCCGCCGAGCCGAGCCCGTCGCGCACCACCTCGCGACCGTTGCCCAGCCGGGATGCCCAGGACTACTACCAGAAGGGCGACTGCCTGGTGAACGACGGCACCAACGACGACCCCGAACTGCGCAAGGTGCCGTGCGGCCCGAACACCTACGAGGTACTGTCCCGAATTCCGTTCACCACGGACGGTGACCGGTGCAAGACCGACCCGATCTTCGGCGCGCCCGAGGCCGACGCCAACTACGTGCACGACGACTCGCTGGACATCGGCGACTACGTGCTCTGCCTGAAGAAGCGCTGAGCCGCGGCGGCAGCCGTGCCGGGGCGGCACCGGCGGGCGTA